>Ga0307412_10002188_pt1 | contig 10847 bp, 7 predicted proteins | sample DK1Cmetagenome_3_FD_203823 | JGI IMG/M metagenome (GOLD analysis project Ga0307412, IMG submission 203823) | Maize rhizosphere microbial communities from greenhouse at UC Davis, California, United States - DK15-C-1 | ecosystem: Host-associated > Plants > Roots > Rhizosphere > Soil | place: USA...
ACCCAGCTGGGGGCCGGCATGACCGGGAGTGTTTCCGAGAGATGCCGGATCATTTCGAAGGATGCTGAGCCGGATCCGATCACCACACCGGCTTGGAACACGATGGCGTCCACCGGGCCGGACAGGAAGACCTCGCCCACGGCCTCCCGGGAGCGCATGTGCGTGGACAGCCCGGTGTTGCGCGGGTGCAGGCCGCCCAGGTACACAATCCGCTGCACACCGGCGGATGCAGCGGAATTGGCGACGAGCTCCGCCATGGCCTTTTCCTTGGCTTCGAAGCCGGACCCCGCCGCCATCGAATGCACCAGGTAGTAGAGGACGTCCACCCCCTTCAGTGCTTCCTCAAGCGCGGCGGCGTCGTCGAGGCTGGAACGAACCACCTCCACGTCGTCGAACCACGGCACGCCAGCGATCTTCTCGGGGGAGCGCACCAGCACCTTGACCCGGTGCCCTGCATCAAGCAGGCGCGGGACCAGCCGGCCGCCGATGTAGCCCGTGGCGCCGGTGACCAGCACCGTCCGGCCGCTGTTGCCGGGCTCGCTGTTTTCTGCCCTGTTTTCTGCCCCGCGGGCGGGCGTGCTGCTGCTGTTTCCGGTCTGGTCACTGGTCTGCTCGCTCACGCGGGTCTCCTAGGATGGCGGCTGTGCTGGGCTCAACATCACCTGCCAAGCAAGCGTAGCAATGGCCGCGCGCAACCCGGGGCGGCTGGCAGCCGGGTGCGGGCATGCAGCCGGCCCCTGGGCAGGGGTAGGCTGGGACCACCCGGCATTCTCGCGAATTCCGGGTTTTCGTGTTGCCTGTGTTCCTTGTGAATACTCCAGTTCGACGTGAATCCTCCAGGAGATCCAGCCATGAGCCCCACCGGCCCGTCCCTTAGCGGCCTGCGACGCGCCCTTGCCGCAGACAAGACTTTTGCCCGCGTTCAGGCGGAGGCCTCGCGGCGCTTCGGCATCCGCAGTGAGGACTACCAGATCAGCGCCCCGCCTGGCCTGCGCGCTGTGCTGCTGGCGGAGATGGCGGAAGGGCTGGAGAACGCCGACGGCGGTAAGGGCATCGTGCTCGCGGTGACGGCCACCGGCCGCGAGGCCGAGGATCTCGCCGCCGCGCTGCGCGCCTACCTGCCCGCCGACGCCGTGGCGGAGTTCCCGAGCTGGGAGACCTTGCCGCACGAGCGGCTGTCGCCACGCTCCGACACCGTGGGGCGGCGGCTCTCGGTGTTGCGCCGTCTGGCCCATCCGGAGACCGCGACGGCGGGACCCCTCCGGGTGGTGGTGGCTCCGGTGCGGGCCGTGGTCCAGCCGATCGTGGCCGGCCTGGGCGAGCTTGTACCGGTCACTTTGAAGGTGGGCCAGGATGCCCCCTTCAACGATGTCATCCGAAGCCTCGCCGACGCCGCCTACGCCCGGGTGGACATGGTGACGCACCGAGGCGAGTTCGCCGTCCGCGGCGGCATCCTGGACGTCTTCCCGCCCACCGAAGACCACCCCATCCGTGTGGAGTTCTTCGGCGACGAGGTGGACCAGATGCGCTGGTTCGCCGTCGCCGACCAGCGCTCGCTGTCCTCACCCGGGCTCCACCACCCCACGGAGCTTCATGCGCCGCCGTGCCGTGAAGTCCTCATCACGCCGTCGGTGATGTCCCGGGCAGCAACCCTCAAGTCGCAGCTTCCCGCAGCGGCGGACATGCTTGAGAAGATCGCCGGTGGCATTGCGGTGGAAGGCATGGAGTCCCTCGCGCCGGTGCTCGTTGATGCCATGGTGCCCTTCATGGAGCAGCTGCCTGCGGGGTCCATCTCTGTGGTGATCGAACCGGAAAAGGTCCGCACCCGCGCCCACGACCTCGCCGCCACCAACGAGGAGTTCCTGGAAGCGGCGTGGTCCACGGCCTCGGACGGCGGTACCGCGCCTCTGGCATTGGACACAGTTTTGGGTTCCCAGGCCTCGGCGGCCCTGCATTCGGCCAGTTTCCGGTCACTGACCGAAACCCGCTCCGCGGCCCTCGAGCATGAAGTTTCCTGGTGGTCCATCACCTCACTGGCCACGGACGAAGAGCTGACGGACATAGACGTGCTCAACCTGCACGCCCGTGAGCCCCGCGGCTACCAGGGCGACGTCGCGGAGATGATGGATTTCATCGGCTCCCATGTGCGCGACCAGTGGCGGATCGTGGTGGCCACGGAAGGCCCCGGGCCGGCACAGCGCCTGGCCGAGCTGTTCCACGACGCTGACATCCCCTGCGCACGCGTGGAGTCCCTGGACCATGAGCCCCAGCCGGGCATCATCGAGGTGACCACTGCCGCCGTCGGACGCGGTTTTGTCCTGGATGGCCTGAAGCTTGGCCTGCTCACGGAAGCGGATCTGCTCGGACGGACGTCGGCGGCCTCCACGAAGGACATGCGCCGCATGCCGTCCAAGCGGCGGAACGCGGTGGATCCGCTGCAGCTGCTGGCCGGGGATCACGTGGTGCACGAACAGCACGGCATCGGCAGGTTCGTGGAACTGATTCAGCGCAAGGTCGCCGGGGGAGGGGACGGCGTGCGCGAATACCTGGTGCTGGAGTACGCACCGTCCAAGCGCGGGGCGCCCGGTGACAGGCTGTTCGTTCCCACCGACCAGCTGGACCAGGTGACGCGCTACGTGGGCGGTGACGCGCCGGTCCTCAGCAAGATGGGCGGCGCCGACTGGGCCAGCACCAAATCCAAGGCCCGCAAGGCCGTTAAGGAGATCGCCGGTGAACTCATCCGGCTGTACTCCGCGCGGATGGCCTCCCGCGGGCACGCCTTCGGCCCTGACAGCCCGTGGCAGCGCGAACTGGAAGAAGCCTTCCCGTACGTGGAGACCCCGGACCAGCTGACCACCATCAATGAGGTCAAGGCGGACATGGAGCGGGAAATCCCCATGGACCGGTTGGTCTCCGGCGACGTCGGCTACGGCAAGACAGAAATTGCCGTCCGTGCCGCGTTCAAGGCCGTGCAGGACGGCAAGCAGGTGGCCGTCCTGGTGCCCACCACGCTGCTGGCGCAGCAGCACTACGAGACGTTCACCGAGCGGTTCTCCGGCTTTCCGCTCAGCGTGAAGCCACTGTCCCGCTTCCAAAGTTCGAAGGAGGCCAAGGAAACAGCGGAGGGCGTGAAGAACGGGACCGTGGACGTCGTCATCGGCACCCACCGGCTCCTCTCTAAGGACTTTGGCTTCAAGGACCTGGGACTCGTGATTGTGGACGAGGAGCAGCGCTTCGGCGTGGAGCACAAGGAGGCGCTCAAGAAGATGCGCACCAACGTGGATGTCCTCGCCATGAGCGCCACCCCCATTCCCCGTACCCTTGAAATGTCCCTGACCGGCATCCGCGAAACCTCCACCCTGGCCACACCCCCGGAGGAGCGCCACCCGGTGCTGACATACGTGGGGCCGTACACGGACAAGCAGACCTCAGCGGCGATCCGCCGCGAACTGATGCGTGAAGGCCAGGTCTTCCTGGTGCACAACCGCGTCTCAACCATTGAGCGCACGGCCGCCAAGATCCGTGAGCTCGTCCCGGAAGCGCGGGTGGAGGTGGCCCACGGCAAGATGTCCGAGAGCCGGCTGGAGCAGATCATCGTGGACTTCTGGGAGCGGCGCTTCGACGTGCTGGTATGCACCACCATCATCGAGACCGGCCTGGACATCTCCAACGCCAACACCCTGATCGTGGACGGCGCGGACAAGTACGGACTGTCGCAGCTGCACCAGCTCCGCGGCCGGGTGGGACGCGGACGCGAGCGGGCATACGCCTACTTCCTGTATCCCTCCGAAAAGCCGCTGGGTGAAGTTGCCTTGGAGCGGCTCAAGGCCGTGGCCACCCACAACGAGCTCGGCGCGGGCATGCAGCTGGCCATGAAGGACCTGGAAATCCGCGGCGCGGGCAACCTGCTCGGCGGCGAACAGTCCGGCCACATCCAGGGTGTGGGCTTCGACCTCTACATCCGGCTGGTGGGCGAAGCCGTGGCGGACTACCGCGGCGAGGCCGAGGAAAAGGCCGCCGAAATGAAGATCGAACTGCCGGTCAATGCCCACCTGCCGCACGACTACGTTCCGGGTGAACGGCTCCGGCTGGAGGCCTACCGCAAGCTGGCCGCTGCGCTCACGAACGAGGCGATCGACGAGGTCCTCGCCGAACTCGTGGACCGCTACGGCGAGCCGCCGCTGCCGGCGCAGAACCTCGTGGCGGTTGCAAGGTTCCGGGTAGGTGCGCGTGAAGCCGGCCTCTCCGACGTCGCCCTGCAGGGAAACTTCATCAGGTTCTCGCCCGCGCAGCTCCCCGAGTCCAAGACCATGCGGCTGAACCGGATGTATCCCGGCGCCCAGTCCAAGCCCGCCCTGGACGCCGTGCTGATCCCGAAGCCGAAGACAGCCAGGGTCGGCGGCCGGGACCTCCAAGACGCCGAGATCCTGGAATGGGCCAACGGAGTGATCCGGAACATCTTCTCCGACGCTCCGCTTGCCGCGCCGGCCATGGGCGGCTGAGCCGATGATGGGAGGACACCACGCCGCGTCAGGTGCCGCGGCGTGGGTGGCCGTTGTCTCGACGGGGCCGTACGCGTTTGGCTGGTATCCGCTGGACGCCACCGGTGTGCTGATCGGCGGCATGGCGACGGCGGGAACCGCCCTGGTGTGCGACTGGGACCACCGCTCCAGCACCATCGCGCACTCGCTGCCGCCGCTGTCCAATGCCATTGCGCGGGGCATCGAGAACGCCAGTGGAGGGCACCGCCAGGGCACGCATTCGGTCCTGGGAGCGGCGTTCTTCGTTGTGCTCGCCGCGATGGCCGGCCAGATCCAGCTGCAGACGAGCTGGGGCCTGCTGTCCGTGGGCGCCGGGCTGCTGTGCATGTTCATGATTAACATCGCTGCCAAGGCGCTCAAGCTGTTCCCCAAGTCAGGCTTCATCAGCAACTGGATTTTCGCCCTGGCCATGGCAGGGCTCGTGACGTGGTTCGCCCCCGACCAGTGGACCTGGCTCCCGGTGTCCATGCTGATCGGCGTCGTCGTCCACATCGTCGGTGACCTCGTCACCACAGGTGGCGTGCCCCTGCTGTGGCCGCTGGTCATCAAGCCGCCGAAGGTGCTGCGGCGGCTTCCTGTGCTGAAAAACGTCTGGCGCCCGAACGGAGCCCTGTCCATTCCGCTTCTCGGACGGGCGGGCTCTCGGCGGGAGTGGCTGGTGCTCATCCCGGTGAGCGCATACGCCATGGTGGGCATGAGCCTCGCGGCCTGGACGCTGGCAGGCACGCACTATCCTGCCGCCCTTGCGCTCCTGGGGCGGCTCGCCGGCGCCCTGCCCGGCGTGCCCTAACACGGGGTTTAAAAGGCTGCAGCCCCCGGGATGTTCCGGGGGCTGCAGCCTTTAAGCGGTTAGCGGCTCGGTGTTGGCCGGCAGGTTCAGTGCTCGCCGGCTGAGTCTGAGCGGCCCGTGATGGTCTGCGGGATCCAGTAGGCGAGGGCGAACAGGCCAAGGCACACAGCCATCGGCCACGGGTTGTCCAGCGTCAGGAAGGTCAGCGAGTAGATGGCTCCCAGGAACAGGGCCATCATCACTACGAACAGGAAAACGCTGGTGACCAGGCTGTTCTCGTTCTGGGGTGTCTGAACCTGCGCGTCAATCTTGCTGGACATTCATTCCTCCTCGGCCCCCGGGGGGCTCAAACTGTGGCTGCCGCCGGCGGATCAGTAGCCGGACGAACCCTGTTCGCCCTTGACGATCGCAATTCCGGAGCTGGCACCAATACGTGTTGCACCTGCAGCAATCATAGCCTGAGCATCAGCCAGGGAACGCACGCCGCCGGACGCCTTCACACCCAATGCCGGGCCCACGGTGCGCCGCATCAGGGCAATGTCTTCAGCGGTCGCGCCTCCGCCGTTGAATCCGGTGGACGTTTTGACGAAGTCCGCCCCGGCCTCCACCGCCGCCTCGCACGCCAGGATTTTCTGGTCATCACTGAGCAGGGCGGTCTCGATGATGACCTTCAGGATCGCTTCGCCGCCGTGGACAGCCTCGGCTACCGCCTTGATGTCGTCCACGAGTGCGCCCTTGTCCGAGGCGCGGGCATCGGCGATGTTGATGACCATGTCCACCTCGTCCGCCCCGTCCAGCACAGCGCCGCGCGCCTCGAACGCCTTGACGTCGCTGGGCGTGGCTCCCAGCGGGAACCCGACCACGGAGCATGTCAGCACGCCGGTGCCCTTGAGCGCCTTCTTGACCGTCTTCACCCAGACAGGGTTCACGCAGACCGACTTGAACTTGTACTCCGCAGCCTCAGCGCAGACCTTGAGGATCTCGGCCTCGCTGGCTTCCGGTTTCAGCAGCGTGTGGTCGATGAAAGATGCGATGCTGCCGGCATCAGCGGTGGCGGGTTGAACGGAAGGGGCGGCTTCGTTGCTCATGATGGTCCTCTCCAGGGGCCTTGTAGGCCTGCGGCGTAACAGCGTCCGAGGCTCTTTCGGGAACCATCTTGCCACAAGCCGAAGTCCGCAAAAGCGCCGCCGGACAGCCGGTCAGATGCTCCGCGCACGCGGCCGCTCTTAGAGGAACTCGTGCAACACCGGGCCCCGCGTTGGAGTCAGGCAGCGGCCTGCAGCAGCGGGGGCGAGGAAGCCGCCGCCAGGAGCTGCGTCGCGCAGGCACCGGCGGCGGAGGCCGCGGCCACCAGCAGCCCCAGCCGGACGCCGTCGAACGCTGCCGCGTCGCCGATGGCCCAAATGCCGGGAACTGACGTCCGGAAATCCCGGCTGATCACAATCCCTCCGGTGACGGCGGTCCGGAGCCCGGCGGTGGCAGCCAGATCGTCCCGGGATACCCGCTCTTCGGCCAGGACTACCAGGTCGCCGCTCATGCTGCTGCCGTCCTCGAAAATCACCGCGGAAGCCACCAGGCCGGAAACTGACTTTCCAGGCACGACGGCGGCCGGGCGGGCCGTGGTGCGGATGGGACGGACGCCCCCGGCGCGCAGGACCGCCTCAGCCTGGCCGGCGGCTGCGCCGTTGCCCACCAGGATTCCCAGCGGACGCCTGCCCAGCGCCCGGGTAACTTCGCCAACGGCTTCCGCAATCCGTGCGGCATCGTCAATGGTGGAGTAGCTCAGGCACTGGGCCGCGCCTTCCACGGGGTACGCGACAGGAGCGGATCCCGTGGCAATCACCAGCTCGTCGTAGGCAAACTCCATGCCGTCGGCGGTGGCGACGGTGCGTTTTTGGGCGTCGATGTGGCTGGCGGGCTGGCCGAATCGGACGGAGACCCGGGGGAGCAGGGCCAGCTCCAGCAGTTCCTCCGGTGCGTCATCCCGGTTGCTCAGGACCGTGATGCTGCCTGCGAAGCGGGCGCCGTCCAATTGCCGGACGAGGGCCAGGGCGGCTGGGCCGGCGCCCGCGATGACAATGCGGGGAGCGGAGGAGGTGGAGGTTGCCGGAGCGGACATGTGCTGGCCCTTTCGCTGGCGGCCGCGGAACGGCCGGAACTTCATGATGGAACCCAGCGTAGGTGGCCGGTTTTTCCGGGGTGTTTCCCGGCCGTTGCCGATTTGTCCCCGCGTGTTCGCTGCCCGTTACCGCCCGGTAACAGAAGCCGCGGCACCCGGACCAGAAAAAGGGCGCTAGACGCGGATCCGGTAGCCGCGCTTGACCACAGTCTCCACAAGCCGCCCGTCCGGCAGCGAGGACCGCAGGCGGCTCACCGTCATGTCCAAGGCATGCACCGATCCGCGCAGCTCCAGGAGCTCCGACAGAGATTCCCGCGACAGCACGGCTCCTTCGGCACCGAGGAGGGCGCGCAGGAGCAGTAGCGGAGCTGGCGCGACCTCCACCGGTTCGCCGTCGATCCGCAGCGAGCGGCCGCGCAGTTCCACGGTTCCGGAGCGCGTCTCGAGGCGGCGCACGTGGTTCAGCGCCAGGTGTTCGCAGACCAGCCGGATCAGCGCGCCCATCCGGAAACGCTCCGGAACCAGGGGAGTGATCCCGGCGTCGAGCAGCGGCTGGGCGGTCACGGGACCCACGACGGCGGTGGTGACCGTGGTCTTGAGGCTTTCCACCAGCTGCCTGTACAGGCCCATTTCGTGGGCAGTGCTCCACATGGCATCCACTGCCGGGGCACTTGTGAAGGTCAGGACGTCGAGGTTGCCGCTGCAGGCAGCCTCGATCAGGCGGGGGAGGCGGTCCGCGCCGTCGGGCTTCACCCAGCGGTATGGGGTGACTGTCAGGACGGTGGCCCCGGACATCCGCAGACGCTCCAGCTGGCGGACATCTGTGTAGCCGTGCAGCTGCACGGCCACGGTCTTCCCGCGCACGCCTTCCTGGAGCAGCATGTCCACGAGCGTAGCGGTGGTCTCGTCGCTGCTAATTCCGACGTCGGCAAGGCCGGCTGCGCGGACGGCGCCGCGGGCTTTGGGTCCCCGAACGAACATCCTGCAGGAAGCCAGCGTGTTGAGCAGCTCCTCGCCGATCCCGGAGGCGTCCGCCGCTTCGCACCAGCGGCGCATGCCGTAGGCGGTGGTGGCGATGCAGAGGTCCGGCTTGGCGGCGATGATCGCCTTGGTGTCCTCGATGAGGCTGACGTCCTCATTGACCGGGGCGATCTTGAGCGCAGGGGCGTGCAGTACCTCGGCACCGCGGCGTTCCAGGGCCTCGATCAGGTCCCGGGAGCGGCGGTGTGACGTGACGCCGATCCGGAAGCCTTCGAGCGGAGCCTCGGTGGCCTCAGGGGCAGCCGCGTCCTGTGGCGCTGGGGCTGCGGGACCTGTGGCTGGGGGAGCGATGGTGTTCAAAGAAGCCATAACCTTCACGATTCCAGCAGGGAGGCCGCCAGGCGGTCAAGGTCGGCGGCGGCCTCGGCATGACCGCGGTTGGCCTCAGCCACCCGCACCACCTCGCCGATCACCAGGACAGCGGGGTTGCTGCAGCCTGCAGCAGCAGAGGCAATGGTGCCAAGCTCCGCGATGGTGGTGCGCTGGCCGGGACGGTATCCGCGCTCCACCACGGCCATGGGCATGTCGGCGCGCATCCCGGCGCGGCGGAGACCGGCGGCGAGGTGATGCAGCGTGCCAATTCCCATAAGGACCACGATAGTGCCGCCCAGGCCGGCCAGGTGCGTGAGTTCCTGCTCGGTCAGCGGTGCGTGGCCGGAGACCACGGTGAACATGTGGCTGACCTCGCGGTGTGTCACCGGAATCCCGGCGGCCGCCGGCACCGAGATGGCACTCGTGACACCGGAGATCACGCGGACGGGCACGCCGGCCGCCACGCAGGAGGCCACTTCCTCACCGCCGCGGCCGAAGACGTAGGGGTCCCCGCCCTTGAGGCGGACCACATTGTTGCCGGCGAGGGCGCTTTCCACCATGAGCTTTTCAATGTCGCACTGGCTCACCTTGTGGTGGCCGGGCTTCTTGCCCACATCCACCAGCTCGGCCGAGGTCAGCGAGGCGAGCTCCTGGTACGGGGCGAGCCGGTCGAAGAACACGACGTCGGCGTCCCGCAGGGCGTTGACGGCGGCCACGGTCAGCAGTTCGGCGGTGCCGGGGCCGCCGCCCACCAGCGTCACGTGCCCGGAGGCACCGGCCGCAGGTTCGGCCGAGACCGGGATGCCGGTGGCGCGGCACCGCTCGAGCAGGGGTTCCCAGCCGGGTTGGCCGTCGTTGACGGCGGCGACGAGGAACGGGCGCTCGGGCAGAGGGCCGTCATGCCCGGCGCCGTTGGGTGTGCTGAGCCGGTAAACGACGGCGCCGGCCGCCTCGTAGCGGCGGACCGCCTGGCGGGCAGCGGAGTCCGAACCTGTGACCAGGACTTCGCGGCCGGTGAGATCAATGCTGAGCTGCATGCTTATACCTCGCTTCCGTCAAGGAGTTCCGGCGCGGAGGAGCGCACGGGAATGGAGGCCCCGATCAGGACTGGCTGCTGAACGGCTAGCGCCTTCTCCTCGGCTGTGGCAGGGCGCATCTGGCCGCGCTCGTCGGGGACGAAGGTGATGGAATCGTCCTTCTGGTCCGGGGCGTTGACGAAGGAGCGGAACCGGCGCAGGCGCTCGGGGTCCTTCAGCGTGTCGGCCCACTCGTCGATGTACGTGTCCACGTGCTTGGCCATGGCCGCCTCGAGTTCCTCGGCGATGCCCAGGGTGTCGTGTACCACCACGTCCTCGACGTGTTTGATGCCGCCGTCGAGTTCCTCCTGCCAGCGTGCGGTGCGCTGCAGCCGGTCGGCGGTGCGGATGTAGTACATGAAGTAGCGGTCGATGTACTTGATCAGCGTCTCGTCATCAAGGTCCTTGGCCAGCAGCTGGGCGTGGGCCGGAGTGGCACCGCCGTTGCCCCCGACGTACAGGTTCCAGCCGTCGGCCGTGGCGATCACGCCGACGTCCTTGCCGCGGGCCTCGGCGCATTCGCGGGCGCAGCCGGAGACGCCCATCTTGAGCTTGTGCGGGCTGCGCAGGCCGCGGTAGCGGAGTTCGAGCTGGATCGCCATGGCCACCGAGTCCTGGACGCCGAAGCGGCACCAGGTGGAGCCGACGCAGGACTTCACGGTGCGCAGGCTCTTGCCGTAGGCCTGGCCGGACTCGAAGCCGGCGTCCACCAGTTCCTTCCAGATTTCCGGCAGCTGCTCCAGCCGGGCGCCGAACATATCGATGCGCTGGCCGCCGGTGATCTTGGTATAGAGGTTGTACTTCTCGGCCACCGCAGCGATGACGCCGAGCTTCTTCGGGGTGATCTCCCCGCCGGCGATGCGGGGGACAACCGAGTAGGTTCCGTCCTTCTGCATGTTGGCCAGGGCGCGGTCGTTGGTGTCCTGCAGGGTGCCGCGGCCGGCATCCAGGACGTAGGCGCTGTTCTG
>Ga0307412_10002189_pt1 | contig 10846 bp, 14 predicted proteins | sample DK1Cmetagenome_3_FD_203823 | JGI IMG/M metagenome (GOLD analysis project Ga0307412, IMG submission 203823) | Maize rhizosphere microbial communities from greenhouse at UC Davis, California, United States - DK15-C-1 | ecosystem: Host-associated > Plants > Roots > Rhizosphere > Soil | place: USA...
GACTTAACCAAGCGCTTACTAAAGCCTTGCAAATGAGCGTGGTTTTGAGGAGCACGGGGGAGAATGGTGTGGTCAAGGTGTGTCTGCCGGACGCTTACGGCGATCGCACCTTGAGGGCCTGGGAGGACTCTGCAAAGCATGCTATTCGCCGTCAGATGAGCGGAGACCGACCCGGTTGCCTGTTCATCCGACTTGAGGGCATGTCTCACGAGGCGATGAAGTCAGTAAGCGCGGCACAACCAAACGTGCTTTCTGTGTTCGCGACTAAGATTCTGTCAAATGATCGGCATAAGCACGTTGCGGCCATCGTATTTGTGAGTGACTCCGAGTGGCTAGAAACTCCAGGCAAACCCCAGCTTGGGCAGAGTTGCACCTACGTCTTCAACAACCCGGGCGGTAGCTTTCCGAACTTTGGGATTGGCTCATATTTTATGGAGTGAATTCGATCGCATGTGCCACTGCCAATACGCTCAAAACCAGCTTTCCATTGCGGCCCTCGATTTAACAGACGCCGATTAAATTTGCAAAATGTCACTTCACTTGACCACCCCCGATGCAATCGGCGGTCTGATCGAATGCAAACGCCTGGTCAAGTGCAATGCGAACGAGTGGTCAGTACAGATGCAATCAGGCGGTCAAGTGGAGTGTAATTTCGCAGGTGCCAAACTAATGAAAAAAAGCCCTCCTAGGTGGCACGGGCTTTTGGATGGGGCGAAAGCCGCTGAGCTTACTTCTTGTTTTTCTGGGTTTCCTGCAGAAAAACTTGCTCCGAGCGGCTGACTTGGTCTTTAACGGCCATCGAAGCTTGGTCCTGCAGGTACGAAGGGGCACTTTTAAAGATGCTGTCGCCGTAGCTGCTCCACTTGAGATAGGTTTCGTCTACAGCCCCTTTGACAGCGTTAGAGCTGGCCGACGGTACGTAAGACTTGTAGTAGTAGCTGCTAATGACCCTGCTCGAGGTAGATATGCACTCAACGAGTTTCCTCTCCGTCTTCATCGTGTATTCGTAAGTAATGGGAATCTTCAGACTACTGCGTTGCAGGTCGCAGTAAAAAAGCCCTCGGTCGATCAGTTCCACCAAGTTTTCGGCTGGCGTTGAAATTGGGCTGATGTAGCTCTTCAGTTGGTCTTCGTACGGCAGCTTCGAATGCGTAACCATGCGGTCGATCTCTGCTTGTGAAGCTCCTCGCTGCTTCATGTCGGCGACCGTCTTATCCAAGGCTTCCTGAGCGATCTGCTCGTCTGTCCTTGGGACGTAAGCAGGTTGGGAGACACACCCGGCAAGAAGAACAAAAGTGATGGCAGCATAAGTCCATTTAGATCGCATAACGCTAAGGTTCCTATCAAAAACTGTTGGGCGGCGGCGCATCGCTTGTAATGGTAAAGATACATCAGTGAAACGAGAAAGCCTCTCACGGCGCCTGTCGTATGCGTGATATGTAGTGGCCTTGTTCCGTAGACTGATATGCAAGCCACATGTGCAAGCAGTTTTTCAGAGGGCTGGCTCGCTTGGGAATTGAGCGGTTTGAGGCTCATCAAGCATCCATTCGCGGTGCGAGCAGCGCGAGATATCTACGAGGCAGATTTCCATGCGTTGGTCGGCCTCTTTAAACCAAATGCCAGACCGAGATCAGGACTGGCTTAACCCAGGACAACTCCACAGCTCTTCCTTGGTTTTGGAATCAACGGTGAAAGATGTAAGGCATTCACCGCCGTCGGCATTTTGGTCGTGCGTTGTGGCGGTGTCGATGGAGGGGGTCGCGCTTTTCAGGCATTCGGCGCGGTTGGCGTTGTACTCGTCCAGGTTGCTTTGGATGGCGCCAAGAGTTGTTTCTTTGTCCCCTAGTCGAGCAGCACTGACTTGAGCCTGCCACCAGCTATTGGCAAAGATGGCGGCTGAGCTGCACCGGCCTAATGGCTGGAATACGGAATGACCAAACTGCATGCGGCCGTCTTCAAGTAGTGATTTGAATACTCGGCTGTGAGCTGATAGTTCAGCCAGATTGTTGGCTTCGAGCATTTGAGCGCTCTGACCCATGGCGCTGTCCAGTTTTGACAGGTATTGGGTTGCATCGGCCAGTGCTTGTGCACTGGCGCGGGTGTAGCGAGCCGTGGGGCGTTGTACTTCAGATTCGATGCTGTTTGGGAAAACGGTAGGTTCGGGTTTGTTCGGTAGGACCCAGTACACCATGAGGATTGCGATCACACACCAGCCGATGATCAGTGCGATCTTTTCGGCGGTGGGCCGGTCTTTCCAGGGCGTGGTTAGTTTTTTCTCATTCATGAAAACCTCCTTTTAGTTTGGCTTTGGTCGTCCCTGACCGTTTTTTTATTATCGTTGCTACTTAATGACTCGGTTTTATCTGTGTGCCGCCATGATCATGAACGCAAACAGGCCAAAGACGCCCGTGAAGCCTAGGGCCCAGGTTTTGAGTGTTTCAGGTAGATAGTCCCCGATGAAAAAACTCATCACTGCGATGGCCACGCAAGCGAGAAAAATCTTTAACATTTGGTGGTTCTGACGTTCTCTGTACGCCTGTTTTCTTTCGTATGCAGCGGCTTCGTCGTGGCTGTGCAGGTTGTAGTCGCAGTGCATGCATAGGTGGGTGTAGCGCCAGGTACAGCGGCGACATTGTGGGCATTCTCGGGCGCGGTCACTGCCTGCTGGTGGGGGTTCTTTGGTGGTCTTTATGTCAAAGGTCTGATGGCCGAGGTTGATGTGTCCTCGGTTGCCTTTGATTTTGATGGTGAGTTCGTGATCCTTTCCATCCCTGGGGAGATTTTCGATTTCCTCAGAAAGCCTGGCTGATAATTTTTTGACCAGATCTTCTTCCTCGCTTCGCATACAGCTCCTTTGTTTTTAGCGATTTACTACCAACTTCAATATTCGTTCAACGCGTGGTTGATCAAACCCTTGATCGTCTCCCAACGCGTTGTAGACCTCTGCGGCCACCTCGGCCAATTTTTTAGCGGGCCAGCGCCGACCGGCTTGTTTGGCAGCGGCCTCTAGCATTTCGATGATTCGGCCAAGCTTCTCGCTGTCGATGGGCGCCCATGCGCTACGCGGTGCGGTGGGGATCTGTTGCCCGGTGATGATGAGGCAGATGTCTGCGCCTGCATCGGCGATGGCGGCCAAATAGCTGGCATCGGGTACGCGTTCGCCTGCTTCGTAGAGCATCTGCGTTTTTTTCGTCACGCCGGCCAGTGCCCCGAAGTCGGTCTGGTTGAGGCCTAGGCGCGTTCGTTCTGCGCGCAGTCGTTCACAAAAGGAAACCATTCGGTTTTCAAAAAGCCTTTCAATGGGAACCGTTTGGTTCCATTATCAGTTCACACCGTCCGACCACGAACGGCAACTTAGTCGGCACCCAAGTGGCGCCATTTAGCCCCCGGAGTGAACCCATGGAGCTACGTACAGCAGATCAGGCCCGAGCTGAGCTCAAGGCCAAAGGTGTTTCGATTACCCAGTGGGCAATCGCAAATCATTTTTCACCCAACCTGGTGTTCGAGGTGTTGGGTGGACGCAAAAAATGTGTACGGGGTCAGGCCCATCAGATCGCGATCAAGTTGGGTCTTAAGGCCGGGGAGATTTGCACTGATCCGGCGGCGGCCCTTGAGCTCAACCGTTTTGTGGCGTGAGGCTCGTGATGAAAAATCATATCGGTTATTTGGAATCTACCGCTTTAAATCCTTCCCGGCGTGGGGGCACGAAGCAAAAAAAGAAACTTCCTACAAAAAAGCCACCAATTCCCACCGTTTACGTTGTTTTCAGTTCCTACGTGACCCCGGCGCGAGTCAGGCCCAAGGGTGCTGATGTTGTCAATTTACCTGAAATGTTTGGGCTGGAGGCGAGGTTATGAATCGCTCGGTGTCGGCTGCTGCGCGTGTATTGCGTGCGCTGAAAGCGTTGAAGGGCCATACGGTGACGGGGTTGAGCAATGCGGAGTTGGCTCATCTGACGCAGGACAGCCCCTGCAATATTTCGCGGGCCATGCAAGCGCTGATTGAGGAAGGCTTGGCGGTGAAGCTGGAAAACGGCCGCTTTGCTCACTCTGTGGGGATGCTGCAGATCGCGCAGGCGCATGCCGAGCACATGGCTCGTTTGACGGACCGCATGCAGGAAATCAATCAGCGGATTGCCGCTGGGTCGATTGTTTAAGGAGGGTGGCATGGCAAGGAGCAAGAGCGTACCCGTGGAGGCGCTGGCGTTGCCTGTGTTGGATGGGGTGATGTTGACGGCTGATCAGAATGCGATGGCTGCGCTGCAGGCCTCGCACAGCGAAGAGTGCGACACGGTGAATCAGTTGCTGGGCCAGGCGCAAATGGCCGGGGTGTTTGAGGCGTTTTCCCGCACGGTGCGGACGTCGAAGTTGGCGTTTGTTAAGGAGAACAAGCTGTATCGAGGGTTGGCCGGGCGTAAGAGTCCGCACGGTGCGGGGACGTTGGGCGGTACGTGGGATGAGTTTTGTGGGCTGTTGGGGCGCTCGGTTGATCAAGTGGATCGGGATATTGCGAACCTGCGGGCCTTCGGTGAGGAGGCGCTGGATTCGATGTCGCGGATGGGGGTTGGGTATCGCGAGCTGCGCCAGTATCGACGATTGCCGCATGACCAACAGGCGGCGTTGGTTGCGGTGGCGAAAGCCGGCGATAAGGAGGCGTTTGTTGATCTGGCTGAGGAGATGATTGCGAAGCACTCGAAGGAGAAAGAGGCGCTGGGCCGATGCCTTGATGAGACGAAGGCCGATTACGCCGCGCAAAGCGAGGTGATGGCGAGGAAGACCGGTGAACTGGATAAGGCTCGGCGCGAGTTGGAGTTGTGTCGTAAGCGGGTTCAGGCGATGCCCGCCGATGAGGCTGCAAAGGCTTTGCGTGCGGAGGTTTCGGCCATTGCTTATGAGGCGGAAGCCAGTGTGTTGGGGCCGCTGCGCGAGGGGTTTGCGAAGCTGGAGGCGTTGGCTGTCGGTGGCGAGGACCACCGTGTCTTTAGGGCCGGTTTGATTCGGCAGTTGGAGATTACGCTGGGGGCGGTTCGCAGTGAGTTCAATTTGCCAGACCAGGTGGATGGCGTGGCTTGGATGACGCCTGCGGAGGCCTGATTGATGAATCCAGTACAGATTGAGCAGTTGATGCAGGTCGCGCAGCGCGCTGATGCGGCTGTGCATGGTGAGCGTACGGCTATTTATGAGGCGGGTGCGCTGGCGCTGGGGGTGTCGATGTCCACCCTGCAGCGCCACTTGAAGGCGGTGCGTTTGGCGAAGCCGCGTAAGCGGCGCCGTGATGCGGGTTGCAGTGCGTTGCCGCTTGATGAAGCGCGGTTGATTTCGGCGGTGCTGTTGGAGTCCATCCGGGGGAACAATAAGCAGTTGTCGACGATTGAGCGGGCCGTCGAGCGCTTGCGCAGTAATAACTTGGTGCTGGCTGGCAGGTTGGATGAGGCTACGGGTGAGTTTCGGCCTTTGAGTCGCAGTGCGATTAGCCGGGCGTTGCGCACATATAAGTTGCATCCCGATCAGCTTTTGCAGGACGCGCCGGCGGTGTCGTTGGCGAGTCAGCATCCCAATCATGTTTGGCAGATTGATGCTTCGATCTCGACGCAGTTTTATCTGGCCAATGACGGCGCTCGGGTGATGAATAAGGCCGAGTTTTATGACGGTAAGCCCGCGAACCTGAAGAGGATCGAACGCCAGCGGCTCTGGCGGTATGTGATTACCGATCATACGAGCGGCACGTTGTATGTGGAGTATGTGTTGGGGGCGGAGTCGGCTGAGAATTTATGCAGCGTGTTGATTAATGCGATGCAGAAACGCAGTGAGTCTGACCCTTTTCATGGGGTGCCTTGGGTGTTGATGACGGACCCTGGGGCGGCGATGACGAGCGGCATTTTTCGGAATCTTTGCCGCGTTCTGTCGGTTGATTTGATGATTCATAGGCCCGGTAATGCGCGGGCCAAGGGTCAGGTCGAGCAGGCCCACAATATTGTCGAGCGTGAGTTTGAGAGTGCTCTGAAGTTTCAGGCCGCCACGAGTCTGGAGCAGATCAATACTTGGGCCGGCCAGTGGATGCGGTATTTCAATGGGACGTCGATTCATACCCGCACACGGCGTACCCGGTATGGCGTTTGGCAGTTGATTAAGCCGGTTCAGTTGCGCCTGGCGCCCAGTGTTGAGGTGTGCCGAGAGCTGGCGGTGAGTACGCCGGAAAACCGCAAGGTGAGCAATTTGCTGAGGGTTTCGTTTCGTGGCTCGCAGTTTGATGTGAGTTCGGTGCCGGATGTGATGGTGGGTGATCAGTTGCTGATCGCTCGCAATTGTTGGCGCGATAAGGACTCGGCGATTGCGGTGCTGGTGGGCGATGACGGGCGTGAGCGTTATCACGTGATCGAGCGCGTTGGGGTGGATGCGTTTGGGTTTGCCGAGACGGCTGCGATGCTCGGTGAGCGGTATAAGCGTCACGCTGAGACGCCGGCCCAGGTGTCACGCAAGGCGTTGGAACAGATTGCGACGGGGACGAGTAATCAGGCCGATGCGCAGGCCGCCCGCAAATCTAAGGCCGTGCCGTTTGGTGGGCTGATCGATCCGCATAAGCATGTGAACGACACCGTGCTGCCGGCTTATCTGCCGCGACGTGGTACGCACCTGGATTTCAATGCGCCCACTGTTGAGATTGCCCCGCTGAGTCATGTCGAGGCGGCGAAGCTTCTGCGCCCGCGTTTGGGCAATCTTTGGTCGGCTCAGACGTTTGGTTGGTTGCTGACGCGGTTTCCAGAGGGGGTTCCCCAAGAACAGATCGAGGCGGTTGAGGCCGAGTTGAGACGGCCCGCTGAGGTCATGTGCCATCGGATTGGAGTTGAGTGATGTTGAAGCTGAAAAGGATTTTGCGGGAGTTGGTTCAGCCTCAGGCGGCGCTGGCTAAGTCGCTGAACGTGAGTGACGCAACGATTGCGCAGTTGCTGAACCACAATCTGTGGCCTCGTCGGATTGACGGTGAGGTTTTGCGCGGGCGCATTCGGGGATTCTTGGCGGAGTCCGGCGCCAATGATGTCGCTATTGCTAATGCTTTTGATGTAGTGGATCGGCCGTTCGCCAATACGGCAGGTTCGGCCCTTGTTAACGGGCCGTCCGGGGAGGAGGAATCGATGTTATTGCCTAAACAAGCGCTGCAGCCAGCCACTCGTAAGGCGTTTGGTTTGTTTCGTGATCCGTTTGATGAGTTGCAGTGTGCGCAGGATATGTGGGTGAGCCCGGAAATTCGTTACGTGCGTGAGGCGATGTATCAGACGGCCCGGCACGGTGGGTTTCTGGCTGTTGAGGGGGAATCGGGGGCCGGTAAAAGTACGCTTCGCCGGGATCTGGTGAACCGCATTGCCGAGAACAATGATCCGGTGATGATTATTGAGCCGTATGTGTTGGCTTCCGAGGATAACGACCTTAAGGGTAAGTCGTTGAAGAGCACGCATATCGCCGAGTCGATGATGGCGGCTATTGCACCGTTATCGAAGCCGAAAAGTAGTCCTGAGGCGCGTTTCGCTCAAGTGCATAAGGCGTTGAAGGAGTCGCATGCGGCTGGGTATCGCCACTGCCTGGTGCTTGAGGAGGCGCACAGTTTGCCGGTTCCGACGTTGAAGCACCTTAAGCGCATCTTGGAGTTGGAGATTGGGTTCACTAAGTTGGTGAGCATCATCATGATCGGTCAGCCCGAGCTGGGGTTGAAGTTGAGTGAGCGCAACGCGGATGTGCGTGAGGTGGTGCAGCGTTGTGAGCGGGTCAAGTTGTTGCCGGTTGAGCATTCGCGTTTGGGGGAATTTTTGACGTTCCGCTTTGATCGTGTGGGCAAGGTGCTGGGGGACGTTATTGATGAGGGGGCGATCGAGGCGATTGCGGCGCGGTTGTCCCAGCCGACTCGTTATGGGGGACGTGACGGGACTGTTTCGCTGCTTTATCCATTGGCGATTGGCAATTTGGTGATTGCGGCGATGAACTTGGCGGCTCAGTTGGGTGTGCCGAAGGTGACCGCTGATGTCGTTAAGGGGGTTTGAGATGGGCTCTCTGGATTTGGTGAGGGATGCAGCGCCGGTCAAGCCGTGGAGTATTTTGACGGAGGCGTTTCCGGCTCAGTTGTCCGCTTTCAATGAGCTGACTCGTGAGATTCGTGAGGCTGGGGTTTCAATCAAGCTTCTGGTGTTTTTGGATAATAGGATCTTTATCGATCTGGGCAGCCTGGAGATGTTCATGCGGCGGTTTGGATCTCAACTGCGGGGAATTCGGTATTCCTCCGCCGGCCCTTTGACTTGTAACACCGTGACAGTTCGGGGCGTTGATGTGGCTTGGTTTACGTCGGTTAAGGAGCAGGATGTATGACTCTGGCCCTTGATGCTGGGGTGGCGACCATATGAGTGATTTCCGAAGCAAGGGGCCGGAACTGCTGGTTGATCTGACCGAACATGTCGCGGCTGCGCTTGGCGAGTTGGTGTCGATGGATGATGAGGCCGCTCGCCATGTGGCCAATGAGGTCGCCGATCGGATGGCGGCGCATTGGGGTGGGCAGAATGTCTATTTCCCCATGGGGCTGGCGGGCAAGCTGAGCCGACGGGATCGGCAGATCTACGAGGAGTTCAACGGCACCAATCAAAGCGACCTGGCGCGCAAGTGGGGGGTGTCGCTTCAGTGGATTTATAAGATCGTTAAGGCGGTTCGAAAGGATGAAATTGCGCGTCGCCAGGCCGATATGTTTGCCCCGCCGGTCGATGACTGAGCGGGGCGCTTTCATTGCGCTGGGTGCAACGGTATTGCGTAGGCTGTCCCAGTTTGTGCCAGCCTAGCCCGGGATAGCCCGGATTTATCTCGCTTATGCGGTAGGATTTATCTCAACCCTGAACATCATTTTGAGCGGCGTTTTTGTACCTGACCGGATAGCGTCCGGTTTACAGCGCCATGTCAGCCGCTGGATTGGCTTCCCGAGCAGCAGCCGGCTTGGCCGGGGCTACAGGGGCCACTGCCTTGCCGATGGCCGGTGGTGGGTCCAGTTGCAGGACTTCGCTGGTGTAGGCCCATTCCTGCGCGACACGCTCAGGGCTGTCATTCAGCTTGGTGCCGTAGCTCGGTACGATCTGGCGCAGTTTTTCCTGCCAGGCCGGGGTGGCTACCTTGTCCTTGAAGACCTTCTCAAGCACCGTCAGCATGATCGGTGCGGCAGTCGAAGCGCCTGGGGAAGCACCCAGCAGGCCAGCGATGCTGCCGTCCTGGGAAGCGACGACTTCGGTGCCGAGTTTCAGCACGCCGCCCTTCTCTTCGTCACGCTTGATGATCTGCACACGCTGGCCGGCTTGCCACAGGCGCCAGTCTTCCTGCTTGGCGTCCGGGAAGTACTCCTTCAGCGCGTTGAAGCGGTCTTCGTCCGACAGCATCAGTTGGCCGGCCAGGTATTCCACCAGCGGGTACTGTTCGATACCGACCTTGGTCATCGGCCACACGTTGTGGGTCGTGGTGCTGGTCAGCAGGTCAAAGTACGAACCGTTCTTCAGGAACTTGGTGGAGAACGTGGCGAACGGGCCAAACAGGATCACGCGCTTGCCGTCCAGCACGCGAGTGTCCAGGTGTGGAACCGACATCGGCGGTGCACCCACCGAAGCCTTGCCGTAGGCCTTCGCCAGGTGCATCTGGGCAACGGTCGGGTTTTCGGTCACCAGGAACGAACCACCCACCGGGAAGCCGGCGTATTCACGGGCTTCCGGAATGTCCGACTTCTGCAGCAGGTGCAGCGCGCCGCCACCGGCACCGATGAAGACGAACTTGGCATCGGTCTCGGTTTCGGTACCGTCTTTCAAGTTCTTGTACGAAACGCGCCAGGAGCCGTCTTCGTTGCGGGTGATGTCTTCCACTTCGCTGGACAGCTTGAGGGAGAAGTTCGGCTTGGATTGCAGGTAAGCCGCGAACTGGCGTGTGATTTCGCCGAAGTTCACGTCGGTACCCAGCGGGCTCCAGGTCGCCGCGACTTTCTGGCTCGGGTCACGCCCTTGCATCATCAGCGGAACCCACTTGCTGATCTGCGCCGGGTCTTCGGAGTACTGCATGCCGGCGAACAGCGGGCTGGCCTGGAGTGCGTCGTAGCGCTTCTTCAGGAACGCGATGTTGTCGTCGCCCCACAGGAAACTCATGTGTGGCGTGGAGTTGATGAACGAGCGCGGGTTCTTCAGCACGCCGTTCTTGACCTGCCAGGACCAGAACTGACGGGAGATCTGGAACGCTTCGTTGATCTCGATCGCCTTGGAGATATCGACCTTGCCGTTCTTGTCTTCCGGCGTGTAGTTCAGCTCGGCCAGTGCGGAGTGACCGGTACCGGCGTTGTTCCAGCCGTTGGAGCTTTCTTCGGCAACACCGTCCAGGCGCTCGACCATTTCCATGGTCCAGCCCGGCTCCAGCTCATTGAGCCAGACACCGAGGGTCGAACTCATGATGCCGCCACCGATGAGCAAGACATCGACTTTTTTCGGCTCGGCGGCGTGCGTGGTCGCAAGACCCATCGCCATCGCCAGGCCTAGCAGCGCCGTGTGTGTTTTCTTCAACATGTGTGTATCCCTAGGATAAAACGCCATTCCGTCCCACAGTCCCGTTCAAGAATAGACCTCGCCCAATGCCAGGTCGGCGGACGGGTATCGAATGGACTGGAGGAAGGACCTACAGGGGCCGAGCGAATCGGCCTCGCATTTATGTCTCTCCGGCGCTGACTTCTTGTAGGTCTTGGCTTCAGCTGGGTGAGGGACACTGCAAAACGGTCTAGATCGGGCCTGCCGTGGCCGTGCCCGATTGTCGCAGCGGGGGGAGTTTACAGAATGAACCAAACAGACCGAAGC
>Ga0307412_10002191_pt1 | contig 10846 bp, 10 predicted proteins | sample DK1Cmetagenome_3_FD_203823 | JGI IMG/M metagenome (GOLD analysis project Ga0307412, IMG submission 203823) | Maize rhizosphere microbial communities from greenhouse at UC Davis, California, United States - DK15-C-1 | ecosystem: Host-associated > Plants > Roots > Rhizosphere > Soil | place: USA...
TAACATTTAAAGACTTGGGGCATATTTAATTCTCGTCAGATGACGGAAAGTTCGAATTAAAATATATTTTGAATATGGCTTACATATTATTTGATCGTAATGGTCATGTTTGGAACAACAATATCTCCGGCAAACCCTGAATATCGCTGGGCAAATATTTCTATGTAATCATTATTGCTAAGCTCGGTGGTTCCGTTGATGGGCACTACCACTATATCGTTGGCTGAAGATCCACGTCCATATATTTTATATTGGCTTAGAACCGTTCCGTTTTTTGCGATATAAATAATGTAAGTCCCGGCAGAAGGAACCTGGAATGAAACCGATCCTGCTATCTGGAAAATACGTTTCTTTTTACCTAAATATTTTAACCTGTTTGGAACTCCATCTGTTGAAAATCTAAATAAATTTGATGATGTTGAAACCGAAGTTGCCGTACCTATCTTCACGATATTACTAGGGGTACTGTTGTTAAAGTCTACCCCGATACCGGTTCCCACTGCATAATCAACAGAAAAATCCCCTACTGCATTGGTATCAGATTCGGTTGGTATTCCGGCAGATCTTACCGTCCAGTTATTGTTGAAATTATACCCTAGATAAGTTCCTGAAGTGTAAGATTTTACATATCCTCCCGTATTGGCACCCGTGAATACAACAGATTCCATGACAGCATCACCCGTGATTGTAAGACCGGCTGCAGATACATCAAAACCAATTGCAGAACCGTTTACCTGGCTGAAACCACCTTGTTTTTCCACTAAAGTAAAAGTACCGGTTAATCTTTCATACGTTCCGGAGTTATTTCCGAACCATGCCATGTTGCTTAACAATAGCTGATTAATGTTATTATACGTTATCCCATTGCTATTCCCAGTAAACTGGATAATACTTAAAAATACCAGTCCAAAGCCTGAAATAGTACCAACAGAATTAGAATTCGCAACGATACAATCCCTGAATAGAAGGGTCTGTGCTGCAGATCCGTTCAGATTAAATACACTTCCTGCTGATGCAATAAACGTTACATTTCTGACACTTCCTCCTGTCGCTCCTTCAAAAATGTTGCCTGAAGTTCTCACGATAATATCATTGTTGGTATCTTGTCCGTGTATATAGGAATTATTAATTTCTATCGGTAAATCGAGGACGATTTGTCCATTAATTTCATATAAAGTATTAGGATCCATAACATATCTGGCTCCACCACCCGCAGCAAGCTCTGAAGCCAAAACTGTATGCAAAGCATCCGTAGACCTTACAAGTTTGAAATTAAGACGATCCGTAACCCCTGATCTCATCGGGGTCCATGATGCCGTTGTACCGGAATAGTAATAAAATAATTTTAATGAAGTATCATAAACCATGAGCCCGTCTGCCGGAGATACAATTGCAGCTCGTTCAGCGGTTGTCATTCTGGGAGCCAACATTCCTTTATTGGTGGATGTTATATCCAAAGCCGCGCTTGGATGTGGTGTAGTCGTATTTATTCCTACCTGTGCCCTTATCGAAAATGATAATAAGACGAAAAATAAAAGCGCGAATCTATGATTAAAAGTAGTAGTACTGATCATAATAAAAATATTTAATTGTTAAATTTTGCTTAAAAATTATTAAATTTGTCGTGGTATATCTTTAGTTATGATCTTTTATGAGGACCCAATTACTGGATATTGCCGTAAACGATAAACAGCTATACAATAAAGTTGCTGCTATTGAGGCAAAATTATTAAATCCCAGGCTTTTGATTTATGATCGTAATCACTAGTTGTAAAAATTTATTTCCTAACTTGTCAGGTTTGTAAATAGAATTACATTAATTTTAAATAAACAACAACTGCTATCAATCACTTTCTATAAACGATAAAAGCACCTAAGAAGGTGCTTTATTTTTTGATTCAGATCGCTTAAAACATGCTACTTTACGGCATTTTTTGCCTTTTCCGATTCCATCAAATGATGCTCTAGTGTAGGAACCGTTTTGTCTGCAAAAGATTTCAATGAGGCTTCCGTTCCATCCGAAGCTTCTTTTTTGAATTCGGCAATATCTTTTTTATGATCAGTCACCATAAGATCAGTATACATACGATCGAACTCCGCTCCTTTTTTGGCTTTTAGATCGTCATATTTTTTCTGTTTTTCAGCATCCAGGCTGGTCGGTAATGTATAGCCGGCTGTTGATGCCCAGGCTTTAAGCTCATCATTGGCTTTAGAATGATCTTTTACCATCATTTCACCTAATCTTTTTACAGTTGCATTGTTGGCGTTAGTCGCGGCAAGCTGCCCCATCATTACTTCCATCAATCCTCCCCTTGCTGCTGCATCTGCAAATTTTTTGTCCTGATCACTCAGAGAATTCGCCTTACCGGTGGCGTCGGTATTCGACATAGTTGCAGCAGAGTCAGCACCTGTATCTGTGCCTGCCATCGCAGTATCACTTGTTGATGTCATTGCCGTACTGTCTGCAGATTGATCAGTAGCTGTAGTTTCATTTTTCTTGCAGCTTACCAAAGCAGCAGCTGCGAAAAGAACTAAAATTGAATTTTTCATAATATTAATTTAAAAGGTTAAGATAAATTGCAAAATATTATTGCTACATCTAGCTGCAACAATTTATTTGCCAAAGTTTTAGATCTGGCAGATCTGGTCTGCGCAATGTGATTATCAATTGCTGTAAATGGTTTTCCCCAATAATTTAGATTTTGATTTCATCATTTGAACGACCGCGTATAAAATTATGCACAAAACGAAATCCTGATTATGACGTTAATCATAAACCGTGTGATTTTATAGGTTGTAATTTCAAGGAATTCGAAAAAAGGCTTTAATATTTTTTTATTTTAAAATTTAGTTTTCAATTTTAATGAACAGCCGGAAGGGAAATGAGCTGTCGGAATATTGTGTTTCTGGATCGTTTCTTAATAGGATTCATCTTCCAAAAGACGGATGAAATTATTTTTAGCCGTACATACGTTTATTAAGACTTTCCGCAAATATATAGACGATAAAAGGGTCTGGAAAGCATTGTGGTTATCATTTTCGCGATAATGATAAATACAATTAAGATGTTAAGAACAGGGAAAACTTCAACTTATTCTAATGATTATCAATTCATTAAAATTAAAATTAGCTCACCAATAAGAGAATGGAAATTTTGATTTTTTTTTACTTAATATTTAAAATATTAAATAGATATTCGATTTATTTCCTTTAAAAAATTGTACCGGAGAATTTAATTATGCTTGTCATACAAAAAAAAATATGTGCTCACAGTGCGCTGAAACGCGTATTTGCGAGGTTTATTTACTCTGTGGTATATTAGATGGGTTATTTTGTTTTGAAGTTTTTCAATTACTGATTAAATTTGTAGTAAATTTAAATTATGAATTACACGCTCGAGCTCAATACACAGGAGCCTGACTCTAATATAGTTTTTAACACAATTATGTTTGATTCCTTCAAGGTCAATATAATTGAAAGATATACCGGAGGAAGGGCTGCTAAGTTATGCGAAGCTCTGTTTAAGGTGAGAACACTGGATGATCAGATCATTAAAACAAGACAAGATAACTCCAGAATCAAAATTAAAGATAATGATTTTGAAACGTATTTCAGGCTTACAAGAGTACTCAACTCTTACGATTATAAAAACAGGCTGATCAACAGAAAAGATGCTGAGCAGGACTATGTTCACTTCATTTTGAGCCTTGTTATTACCAATTATGAGCTTAATTAATCTCTCATCCGCATTTTCTAAATTATTTTGATGCTGAATATTGATTAAAATTAATAATACATTTTTCTAAATATTTCACTATTGATCTTTTAGCAGCTTGCCATACATCCTGATTGTTTCTGCCTGATCATTGGAAACATCCTGAATGTATATCTGAGAAAAGCCACAGCTTATGTCTTCGTTTAGCCATTCAAGGTGTTCTTTGGGATCTGAGGAAATCCGGATAACCTTTTTGGTTTGTTCTATGGTTATACTTTCTGCCGCACTGTCGAAGTCATCAGGAGTCCTGATTTCTGATTGCAGTTTTGCACCAAGTACGGCGTGGCGCCAATTATACCAGGCTTCATATTCGGCCTTTTCCTGATCTTCATGATAAGACATGATAGCCTGGAGGTAGGTGGAGCTTTTATCCCCGCCTCCCTGCTGATAAGCGTAAATAAATTCCTCCTGCTCTTTTTTAGGCTTAATAACGGTAATTATTCCATCGCTGCAGCCAGCCAGCTCATGCGCTGATTCTTTGGATAATGCGGCTACCAGGAGCTTTGGCTGGATGGAAGGTGTGGTGTATAATTTGGTATCGTAAACCTGAAAATATTTTCCTTCGTGGTTGACCGTTTTGCCCTGCAGCAGACTTCTGATAATGTGCACAGCCTCTTTCAACCGCTCATTTCTTTCGCTTTTTACCGGCCAATATTGGTTGGTAATATGTTCGTTGAGCAGCTGGCCACTTCCAAAAGCCACCCACAATCTGCCATTGTACATGGAAGCAAGGGTCGCAATATATTGTGCAATGATTACCGGATGACAGCGTTCTACCGGCGAAGTTATTACACCAAAAGGAAGGTTAACTGTATTCATAGCAGCTCCGAGCCACGGCCAAGAAGCAATGGAAGCTCCCTGGCGTTTGCTCCACGGATAAAAATGATCCGAGCACGAAATGCCTTTAAAGCCGTGGGCTTCTGCAAGCTTACTATTATTCAGGTGTTCAGTTGGGGTGAATCTTTCAAGGGAACAATGGTATCCAATTAATGTCTTCATAAAAAATATTTTGTGATGGTTGGCTATAATTGAGATTTGAATTTTTTCTGTTCGGTGGTTATGAGATCTATTGCCGTCTGTCGTAATTGTGGGTTTCCGTCTTTTAATGCCAATAAAACATCATGACATTCTTGTAGGTAACGTTCGGCAAAACCTGGGTCGTTTAGTGAAATTTCGCTTGCATTATCCAGAATATCAGCGTATTTGATGGTTTGGGCATCGGAACTGATATTTTTAAGACGCTTTATCTCCTTTTTCTTTCTTTTATATCTGTTTAGTTTCGGGAAATTTTCCTTTACATATACGTCGGTTAATTCTACAACCATGTTAAGGGTAGAGTTTCGCTCTTCTTCATTCATATAATTTTTCAGGAATGTTGATATATCGTCTTGGGTGTGTGGAGTATCTTCCAGGACATCGTGCAGGATGGCCGCCGCAAGTATAGGAAGGCTGTCCGTGTATTCACTGCAGGTTTTCATTACCCTTACAGGATGAACAATATATCGGTCCGGGCTGTATTTCCTGGTTTGATCTCCATGCCCCTGATCAGCAAATTCTATTATTTTATCTATAATTTGTGAGCGATCCATATTGTTTCTTTAAAATTTAAATGAAATCATTTATCTTTTTTAAAGTCTATAAAGTGTGAAGGATTACACTTTGAGCAATAAACTTATGGCTTAAAACCTGCTCAATAAAGAACAAATAAAATGCCACGAGCCCAATATTACCGAGCGTTTTTTTAGAAAATTTTGCTGTGTTCTGATTCTTTTAAACAACAAAAAAGCCTTTAAATAACTAGATTTAAAGACTTTTACTTTATTTGTTTTGTACCTTAATTATTGTAAAAGAAAATAATCAATGACGCAATACGAGCAAATTGCGCAAGTATTTTATGCATTCCCTGAAAGATCAGCAGACCGCGGACTGCCGTACACAACAATAGTTTACCTTTTGATTCGTTAAAAAATAATTTTTGTGACATCTTAGATTTAATTATATAATTTAAACTACAGCATTCCAATTACTATTAATTTTATTAATAAGTTGTACTAATTCCCAGGGAAAAACCCGCACTTTCAGGAACGAATCTACAAACCCCTCCTACACATAATAATCCCCCACGCTGCCTTCCGTAAGATGCCTGAATTCTTGTACTGTTTTTTCTGAAAACCAATCCTCCTGTATAATAATGCATCTGTTTTTCTTTATCCGGATTTCCGTAATTGTAAAGATCATTGATAAATATGGACCAGTGCTTTTTAAAGTTATATTCCGCTAAACCTGCTGCCCAATTTCCGTGATAGCCGTCCGCCCACTGATGTTGAAGTTCTAATTTTACCGAGCTTTTTGCAAATCTGTAAATATTGTCCAAAACCACGGTTTGTGCCTTTACTTCCCCTGTTGTTTCTTCAGTACGATAGGTATTGTAATATTGGTTAATCAAAACAAGAGCAATTTTCCAGTTTTCTTTTAATCTGGTTCTGATATCCAAACTTTGATCGGAATAATATTTTTCTCCCAGTTTTAAGAATTCTGTTTCATAGCTGTTATCATCATTAATGTAAGAACGATATTTACCTTTCAACCCATACCAATTTGAAATATTAAGAGATAAATCTGTCCCATATTTTCCGCCCAACAAGGTCCCTTTCTTTATTTTATAAAAAATATCAAACTGCGATCCTATTTCGCCTGCTTTTTTTTGTGATAAAAAGGTAAGCTGCGGCTGCGCCTGATAAACATAGATGTTCGCAAGGCTGTAGTCGAATTGTTTTGTAAGCGCAGGAACGTAATTAAGAACCGCATTATTATAGATGTTTCCGATCTGATTCCTTTGAGAATAAAAATTGAAATTTTCCAGCCTTCTGAAATTAGCAATAATTCCAAAATTATTGGTTGCATAAGAGAGATTAAGGTAATAAGCGTTGCCGGAGAAAATATTATTCGGATCCAACGTGGTTACCTGCTTTATATTGTCTTTTGTTTTGTATAGATATTCAAATTCCATGGCGAACTTAGAATATTCCATCTTTATACGGCTGCCATAAACGCTTACATTTTTCGGATAGTAAGCATTATCTTTATTATCTTCATTTTTACTTACATAACTGAAACCGAGGCTTGTCTTCAGTTTGTTGGATTTCATCAGAGAATCCAGCCTTACTTCGGCATCCAGACCTCCAATGAGTCCTTCTGTTAAGTCAAAACCTGTCCTCTGTTTTCCGAGAAGAGCTTTCAGTGTAACAATCTGCGCCGGATCTGTATATCTAATTCTTCCTCCTAAAAGAGAATTTGCAATCCCCAGCTGCTTATCTTCCCAAAGACGCAGCGCCAGACCACTTCCAAATTGTTCATAGAAATGACCAACAGTCGCATCTATGCCAGATTTTTCATTGGAATAATTGACATAATACGTTCCTAAATTGGTTTTTTTGAAGGCAGGATTGTAATTCAGAAGAGCTTCGGGCTCGTAGGATTCAAGCTGGGCTCCGAATGTAAAATCTTTTAATTTATAGCTTGCATTCAGATAATTATTAGATCTAAAACGTTGGGCTACTTCCGCTTCGGAAAGCTTAATTTTATTATCATCAATATAATATTGTGAATTTGATTCTAAATTTACTGTCAACTGGCAAAGTAATTTAGCACTAAAAAGCAATAGTGTACCTGTAATTAATTTGTTCTGCATCAATTAAACCGATTAAAGATTACTGTTACATTCTTTAATTTTTGCGAACAACTCATCTTCGTCACCGGCAGAATATCCTATATGTGAATACACCACTTTTCCTTTATGGATAAGGATCACATGAGGAATGCTATTAATATTCAAGCTTCTTTTCAACGTCTGATTCGGGTCTAATAATATATTGTAAGACCAGCCCTTGCTTTTCACAACTGTTTTCACTTTTGAAGTGGTTCGGGCATCATCTGTAGAAACAGCGTACATCTTGAATTTCGTTTCTTTTTGCCAGTCTTCATACTTTTCATTAATCGTGTTAAGCTCTTCCATGCAAGGTAAACACCACGTCGCCCAAAAGCTCATTACCACAGGCTCTGAAGAATCCATTTTTGAAACATTCAGCTTTCCGCCATTCAGGTCACTTACAGACACATTTGGGATTTCCTGAGCATAAGAAAAGCTAAGACTTGATAACAAACAAGTAATTATTAATTTTTTCATCTTATAAAATTTTATTTTCAAATATATGTATATTTTTTTACATAATATTTAAATATTTAATTACATTTGTTAATAATTATTCAAATAAATACAATAATTAATGATTATTTGACAATTTAAAAGAGTAAAATATTAACCAAATCTCAAACTTAAGTTTGATAAAATTCCAGAGAACTGAATATTTAATTTAAAATTTTATAAAAAGATGAAAAAAAGATTATTATTTCTTTCCACGGTGACAATTCTTTTCGCGATTCTCTTTTCCTGTGCGGGTTCAGAGAGCGATGAGGGTAACACAACGGTGACTTATATCTCCGTAGCATCCGAAGGTGGCAATGAAAAATTATTAGGAAAACCATTTACATTCAAAGTAAAAGATAACCTAAACAATGATATTACCTCCGAAAGTGATATATATGTGAACAATCAGCAAATCACCGGAAATATTTTTACCCCAACAGAAAAGGGAACCTATTCCGTAAAAGCAAGCTATAAGAACCTTCCGATAAATCCTATATCGATAAATGTAGTTGTAAATGAAGGAGTTGCCTTTAAACACAGAATCCTTTACGAAGATTTTACGGGAACATGGTGCGGATACTGCACCATAGCTTTGGCAAGACACGATAATCTTACTTCTCAGACAGAAGATTACGTTTTCATAGGAATTCATGGTCCGGAAGGTACTTCAGATCCGTGGGCTAATGCAACGAGCACAGAAATGGAGACCCTTAAAAATGTCACAGAATGGCCGGCAATGTATATCAACAGGAATACGATGTGGCCTTATGATTCCAATTATACCGATATGTCGCTTCCATTAAGCCAATTGAATGCTTACAGCAAAATAGGAATTAAAATAAATTCTTCAATTACCGGAAATACAGTAAATGCAGAATCTAAAATTTTCTTCACAGATAATTTTAATAATATAAAAATTGCCGCTTTTATTGTGGAAGACAAACTGGTGCATAATCAGAAAAACTATATCGGCGCATTGTACGGAGGAGCTAGCACCATTTACAATTACGTGCATCACAATGTTCTTCGTGAAAAATTGACCCCCATAACCGGAGAGCCTATCCCAAGTACACAAACGACCGTTTCGAATGAATATTCAAGATCTTTCCAATACAATATCCCATCCGGATATAACAGTAACAATCTGAAAATCATTGTAATGATATTAGACGGAAACGGAACCGTACTCAATGTAAGGGAGGAAAAAATAGGAACAAACAACAACTACGAATTTTTATAAAACATTAAACATTAACAAATTAAAATTAAACAACATGACAAGAATTTTAACTATTATTGGTATTCTTCTATTTGGAATACATCAATCCCAGACTTATTATAGTCAGGACTTTAATACTTCCGGGCTTAATGGCTGGGTAAGCACCGACCTTAATAACGATAGCTATCAATGGAGTAATCAAAACGCATCCTCTTTATCCCCGATTCTTGGGTCGGGCTCATTATCATCTTATTCTTACATTAACGGAATAGGTGCATTAACACCCAACAACTTAGTCACTTCTCCTTTGATTAATTTAAGCACTGTTACAGCCACTAATGTTTTACTACAATATGATATTTTTACGAATCTCAGTTATCCGGCTGAGAAATATTCTATTTACGTAACAACATCCAATACCCCTGCTTCTATAATTGCATCCACCCCTGTTTACACAGAGACTGTTGCAACAGGAGGTTTACAAAACAAGTCAATAAATCTGACACCATATATAGGACAACAAGTTTACATTTCATTCAGACATTATGATTGTTATGATCAATACTATCTTATCCTGGATAATATTAATGTAAAAACTATTGCAGATAAGGATGTTACACTTAAAAATGTTACTTTAAGCAAGTATGGTGTTATCAATACAGATTACTCCTTAAAAACAACAGTAAAAAATAACGGTGCAGAAACCATTAATAATATAACCATTAACTGGAACGATGGAACAACAGATCATTTATCAACAATTCCCTTAGCAACACCACTTGCTTTAGGTCTGGAAGCAACTATTACCCACCCCATTTCTATAAATTACCCTTCACTTATAGAAAAAAATATGAGTATTACTATAACTCAGGTAAATGGAGCTGCTGATAGTACTCCGGCGGACAACAACCTCAATACTCCATTCAAAACCATAAGCCAGAATTCCCCTAAAAAAGTACTGATAGAGGAAGGAACAGGAACATGGTGTGGATGGTGTCCAAGAGGAGCTGTTGCCATGCATTATATGGATATCAATTACCCAAATGACTTTGTAGGGATTGCCGTACATAATGGTGATCCAATGGCAATCGCTGAATATAACTCCGGGGCCAGTTTTAGCGGATTCCCTGGAATGAATGTAGACAGAGCCGTTTTGGGCGCTGATGTAGGTGATACAGAAATGGCATCTCAGGTAAATGCAAGAAAAACCCTTATCGTACCTGCGCAATTGGATGCTTCTTCCAGCCTGGCAGGAAACGTTCTTACCTTTAATGCATCAGCTACATTCAGAACAAATTTTACTAATGCTAACTTGAGGTTCAGTGTTATCATGGTAGAAGACGATGTAACAGGGACAACATCGGGTTATAACCAGTCCAACTATTACGCAGCAAATGCTCATGGCCCAATGGGAGGTTATGAATCGCTTCCTGGTTCTGTTCCTGCTTCACAAATGGTTTATGACCATGTAGGCAGAATGCTATTAGGAGGATATTCCGGGCAGGCAGGTTCAATCCCCGCCACTCTTACTGACGGGCAAACGGTAAATTATACTTTCACAGCAGACATTCCTGCCGCATACAATCTCGCAAAAATGAAAGCTGTACTGCTTCTTTTAAACGCTACTACCGGAGAAGTTATAAAT
>Ga0307412_10002198_pt1 | contig 10830 bp, 7 predicted proteins | sample DK1Cmetagenome_3_FD_203823 | JGI IMG/M metagenome (GOLD analysis project Ga0307412, IMG submission 203823) | Maize rhizosphere microbial communities from greenhouse at UC Davis, California, United States - DK15-C-1 | ecosystem: Host-associated > Plants > Roots > Rhizosphere > Soil | place: USA...
CAGGAAATCCTGTTCGCAAACGGGGGCACCCGACACGTTGTGCGGGGCGTGCAGCACCGAGAAGATCGTGCCGATGGAGACGTTGACGTCGATGTTCGACGAGCCATCCAGGGGATCGAACAGCAGCAGGTATTCGCCCTTGGGGTAGCGATTCGGAATCAGGTGGATGGTTTCCATCTCTTCCGAGGCCATGGCCGCCAGGTGGCCGCCCCATTCGTTGGCTTCCAGCAGAATTTCGTTGGACAGAACGTCCAGCTTCTTCTGCACTTCGCCCTGGACGTTTTCGCTTTCCAGGCTGCCCAGGACGCCGCCTAAGGCGCCCTTGCTGACGGCATGGCTGATGGCCTTGCAGGCACGCGCGACCACTTCGATAAGCAGTCGCACTTCCGGTGCAAGGGCTTGGGTGGAGCGCTGTTGCTCCACCAGGTATTGAGTCAGTGTTTTACGTTTCAAAAAGGTCTCCCTATGCTGCGAATTCTAAAGCTTTGGATACGATTTCCTGCACATTGCGCGACAGGCCCTCGTGGGCGCGCACGCGTTCCAGGGCGGCCTGCATGGGCGTTCTCAGGGCCGGCACGAAGCGCGACCAGTTGTCCAGCGCGCGGGCCAGACGCGCGGCGATTTCCGGATTCAGCGCGTCAAGCGCCAGCACCTGCTCGGCCCAGAAAGCGTAACCGGTGCCATCCGGGTGATGCATGCCGCGTGCGTTGTTCAGGCAGAACTGGAAAATCAGGGCGCGCGCCCGGTTCGGGGTGCGCAAGGTGAATGCCGGATGCGTCATCAGTTCGCGCGCGGTTTGCACCGTGGTTGAACGGGCGGCGGCCTGCAGGGCGAACCACTTGTCCACCACCAGGGGATTATCGCGCCACTTGTCGTAGAACGCGGCCAGTGCTTCCTGCGGGAAGTCGCCCTGGCCGTAATTGATCAAGGCGGACAGCGCCGCCATGCTGTCGGTCATATTGCCGGCGCGTTCGTATTGCTGCTCGGCTAGGCGCTGGGCGTCATGTTCGCCTGCCGCCAGCAAATGGCTCAGCGCCAGGTTTTTCAGCGCGCGCATGCCGGCGGGTACCGGGGCCGGACTGTACTCGCCCGGCGTCTGGTTCTGCGCGAACGCCTGGCGGAATTCGGGGGCAAGCTGGCGGCCAAGTTCCGCGCGCAGGAAGTCGCGCGCCACGGCCAGCGCAGGCGGGTCCACGGCGTGCATGCGTTCGGCCAGGGTCTTTTCGGACGGTAGCGCCAGCGCGCGGGCACGGTAGGCGGCGTCGATCGCCGGATCGGTCAGCAACGCGCGCCACGCGTCGATAAAGGCGGCGTCGGCATGCAGCGTGTGGCCCGCCTGGCGCGCCTCGGCCAGCGCCAGGATTTGGCGCGTAGCCAATTCCTGGCCGGCTTCCCAGCGCGCGAACGGATTGCCGTCGTGCGCGGACAGCAGGGCCAGTTCTTCGTCGGCCCAGTCGTAATCCACGATGACGGGCGCCGAGAAATCACGCAGCAGCGAGGGCACGGGGCGTTCGGCGATGTCGTCGAACACCCATTGCTGGCGTTGCGTCGTCAGTTCCAGCAGGGCCGTGTCATGGACGGTGCCGTCAAGGCGCAAGGGCAGGGCGCTGCCGTCGCGGGCCAGCAGGCCGATGGCGAAGGGAATGTGATACGGCGCCTTGACGTAGTCGGCGCCTGCCTTTTTCTCGACGCCCACGGGCTGGCAGTCCTGCGTCAGCGTGACCGTGCAGCGGCGCGTGGCGGCGTCGTGTTCCAGTGTGACGGCGACGCGCGGCGTGCCAGCCTGGCGATACCAGCGACGGAACACGGACAGGTCGCGGCCCGGATGCTGGCCGACATAGACCGATTCCATGGCGGCGACAAAGTCGTCGCAGGTCACGGCCTGGCCGTCGTGGCGGCGGAAATACTCATCCATGCCCGCGCGGAACCCCTCTTCGCCCAGCAGGGTGTGCTGCATGCGGATGACTTCGGCGCCTTTCTCGTACACGGTGGCCGTGTAGAAGTTGCCGATCTCCTGGTAGCTCTCGGGCCGGATGGGGTGAGCCATGGGGCCTGCGTCTTCCGGGAACTGGGCCGCGCGCAGCGCCACCACGTCGTCGATGCGCTTGACCGCGCGCGCGCTGGCCGCCGCCGTCGCGTCCATGCCGTGCGCCATCATGTCCGCGCTGAATTCCTGGTCGCGGAAGACCGTCAGGCCCTCTTTAAGGCTTAACTGAAACCAGTCGCGGCAAGTGACGCGGTTGCCGGTCCAGTTGTGAAAATACTCATGCCCGATGACGGACTCGATACCTTCGTAATTGGCGTCCGTGGCCGTGTCGGCGTCGGCCAGCACGTACGCGGCGTTGAAGATGTTCAGGCCCTTGTTCTCCATCGCGCCCATGTTGAAGTCATGGACGGCCACGATCATGAAGCGGTCCAGGTCCAGCTCCAGGCCGAAGCGGGTTTCGTCCCAACGCAGGGCGCGCACCAGCGAATCCAGCGCCCATTCCGTCTTGGTTTCCGAACCCGGGTCGCTATAGACCTGCAGCAGCACGTCGCGGCCGCTGGCGGTTTTGACCTGGGTCTCGCGATGGGTCAGGTTGCCCGCCACCAGCGCGAACAGATAGCAAGGCTTGGGGAACGGGTCTTCCCATTCGACCTCGTTGCGGCCGTCGGGCAATTGGCGCGATGCCATCAGGTTGCCGTTGGACAGCAGCACGGGATATTCGGGGGCCGCGCGCAGCGTCACGCGATAGCGCGACATGACATCGGGCCGATCAGCGAACCAGGTGATGCGGCGAAAGCCTTCCGCTTCGCACTGCGTGAAGAAATTGCCGCCCGATACATACAGGCCCATCAGCGTGGAATTGGCGGACGGTTTGCAGCGGCTGACGATCTCGACCGTGGCTTCGGCGGGCAAGCCGTAGATCGCCAGGCTGTGATCCGACAGGTGATAGCCGTCGGCGGCCAGCGCCGCCCCGTTGACGCCTACCGAGACGAGTTCCAGGTCTTCCCCATCCAGGATCAGGGCCGCGTCGGCGCTGGCGCCGGGTTTGCGTTGCACGCGCATGGTGCAGCGCACCTCGGTGGCGTCGGGCGCCAGATCGAAGGCCAGCGCGACTTCTGGAATGTCGTACGGGTAGGGCTGGTAATCCTTGCGATAAACGGTAATGGGCGTGTCGGTGCGCATGGAGTGGCAGTCCTGATTGAACGAGGGGTCTATTGTAGTGGGTGGCCGCGATGGCCCGCGCGAAGCATGCGGGCTACGGCAAACTTTTTGCCGTGCGCCCTGTCAAAGCTCAGTATGATGGCGCCGTCGCGCGCCAGAGGAGTCGCAAAATGTCCACGTTGTCCATGTTCAGTGTAGGCCGTTGGGCCGGTTTATTGGCCGTTGCGGGAGTCCTGGCATTGACCGGATGCGCGGCGCCTTCGGTGTCGGCCCGGGTCACGTCATTCCAGCAATGGCCGTCGGGCGTCGAGGGCCAAACTTATCAGTTTGTCGCGGCCGATCCCAATCAGGTCAATAATCTGGAATACCAGTCTTATCAGGATATGGTCCGCGCCGGCATTGGCGCGACAGGCCTGGTCGAGGCCCAGCCAGGATCCAAGGGCCGCTTCGATGTCTCGTTCACCTACGGCACGACGCAGGCCCAGGTCATGGTGCGGCGCCCCTATGACCCGTACTTTTATGGCGGTTACGGCTATGGCGGCTATTACGGCCCGCGTCCCTGGGGAGCCGGCTACGGCTACTGGGGCCCGGATTGGGTCGATGTGCCCATGGCCGTGCAGCGCAATACGCTCAACCTGAAGATCCGCGATACCCAGCGCAATGGCGCGGAGGTATATCGTTCCAGCGCCTTCATACTCAGCCAAGGCGATGATTTCATGCGCACGATGCCCTATCTGGTTCGTGCAATATTTGACAATTTTCCCGGAAATAATGGGGCGGAACGCGAAATAGAATTCCCGCTTCGCTGAAGTACACCGGCCTTTCCGGCAGGAACCTTAAATAAAATCGGCGCACCAAACTGGTGCGCCGATTTATTTCTTACTGCCGGATAGGTTTTATTCTTTGATAAGGAAACTGTCGCGTGTCGCGCCTGCAGCTTCTTCTGCGGCGAGCCAGCGCGGGGCTTTGCCGCGGCCGCTCCAGGTTTCACCGGTTTGGGGGTGACGATACTTCGGCGCTACCGCGCGCTTGGTGGCGGTGGCGGGGCGCCCGGCCGCGCCAGTCTTGCGTCGGCCGGCTGTAGCGGCACGCACCGGCTTGCCAGCGCCATAGGCGGCGATGATCTCTTCCGGCGTGATGTCATATTCACGCATGGAAGTGATGATGGAGCTGATCACGGGCTTGCGGCGCTTCGTTTGAAGGACTTCGGCCTTCTTCTGGAGCTTGTTGATTTCCTTTTCGATCTTTGCTTGGAGTGCTGCGTATGTTTCTCGGGCCATGGTTTATTCCTGATTATGGAACTGCTTTAATCGCCGGCGAAGTTATGTTTATTTGTTGTGCTTCGCATAATACATAAGTTACGGCTTGACTTCTCTATTTTCGAACTAATTACTTTGTATCAAAAGGGCCGGAGAACCTTTGAGCGGGCGGATGTCCGCCAGGAACAAGTATTGGGAAGAATATTCCCAAATTTGGGACAACTTGAAACAAACGCCACTTTGGTTCACAAGGCGGACGAATGGGCGAAGTTAGGCCGTTTCCGGCCTATTTTTGTTTCATATCGCGCACGAATGGGGCGGGCTTGGTCCGCGGCATCGATAGATTTAATGGCACGCTTCCATTTTGGGCGCGACATTTGCAGCAGATCTTTCAATGCCCTGATCTGATGACCAAAACATCCCTAATCGATGGTTTCGAGCAGCCTCTATGCATTTTGGCTTTCCCGAACATTGAGAATGACATGGGGGCGAAACGAACCGAGCGGGCGCTCGGGTGGCATTTTTCTCCCGGTTGTATGACGAGTCCGCTGCATTTGCCTTCCTTGTAGGCCAAGGCGAGCGCTCATGTGAACCTCGTAGCCGGGGGTGTTTGCGAAACTGTTATGTGACTGAACAATATTTGGTCGCAATTACTTAACTTGATACTCAATATTGCGTCCCCATCTATTCATGCGTGGATAATGTTTCGCCATTTTCCGCGGTCTCGCTGGACCGCGCTTCGCCGTCTCTTTTGGCGCAGGGCGGGACGCCGGCCCCTGGTCGGCGTTACGATACGGTCTTGAGCGTCAACGCAAGCGCGCGCGACCGTGCCGCGCCGGCGCCCCCTGAATAGAGCCTATGAAAATCACTGATCCCGCTATCGCATCCCTTGCCACCGCCAAATCCCTACTGCTGGACCCCTGGGGCCTGACTGAAGCGGATATGGCGCGCGCACTGGGTGAAATCTTCACCCACAAGGTCGATTACGCCGACCTGTACTTCCAGTACACGCGCAGCGAGGGGTGGAGCCTGGAAGAGGGCATCGTCAAGACCGGCAGTTTCTCGATCAGCCAGGGCGTGGGCGTACGCGCCGTCAGCGGCGAGAAGACTGCTTTCGCTTATTCCGACTCCTTGTCGGCGGATGCGCTGCTGTCGTCGGCGCATGCCGTCCGGGGCATCGCGCGCCGCGGTGCGGGCAAGGTCAAGGTGGCGGCGCACGTCGAGGCCGAAATGGGCCGCAGCCTGTATGCCGACATCGACCCCGTGGCGACGCTGAGCGCGCCGGAAAAGGTCGCGTTGCTTGAACGCATCGAACGCATGGCGCGGGCGCGCGACCCGCACGTCATCCAGGTGATGGCGGGGCTGGGCGCCGAATACGACGTGGTGCTGGTCGCGGGTAGCGACGGCCGCCTGGCCGCCGACGTGCGTCCGCTGGTGCGGCTGTCGCTGACCGTGATCGCCGAGCGCAACGGCCGCCGCGAAATGGGTCATGCCGGGGGCGGTGGACGCCTGGGCCTGGCGTATTTCACCGACGAAATGCTGCAAAGCTACGTCGAGCGCGCCGTGCACGAAGCCATGGTGAACCTGGAAGCGCGGCCCGCGCCGGCGGGTGAAATGACCGTGGTGCTGGGGTCGGGCTGGCCCGGCATTCTGCTGCATGAAGCCGTGGGCCATGGATTGGAAGGCGACTTCAACCGCAAGGGTTCCAGCGTGTTTTCCGGCCGCATCGGCGAGCGCGTCGCGTCCAAGGGCGTGACGGTGGTGGACGACGGCACGCTGCCGGACCGCCGCGGCTCGCTCAACATCGACGACGAAGGCAACGCCACCCAGCGCAATGTGCTGATCGAAGACGGCATCTTGCGCGGCTACATGCAAGACACGCTGAACGCGCGCCTGATGAAGACGGCCGCCACCGGCAACGGCCGCCGCGAATCCTTCGCGCACCTGCCGATGCCGCGCATGACCAACACGTACATGCTGGCTGGCGACAAGCCTGCCGAAGAAATCGTGTCGTCCGTGAAGCGCGGGCTGTACGCGGTGAACTTTGGCGGCGGCCAGGTCGATATCACCAGCGGCAAGTTCGTGTTCTCGGCTTCCGAGGCCTACATGATCGAGGACGGCAAGGTGACCTACCCGGTCAAGGGCGCCACCCTGATCGGCAATGGTCCCGACGCCATGACCCGCGTCACGATGATCGGCAATGACCTGCAGCTGGATTCGGGCGTCGGCACGTGCGGCAAGGACGGCCAGAGCGTGCCGGTGGGCGTGGGCATGCCGACCGTGCGCATGGAAGGCCTGACCGTCGGCGGCACGGCCTAGGCGTGATATCCGGGCCGCCACGTCCGTTAAAAACGATGTGACGGCCCGAAAAAACTGTGCTAGAGTCAATCCCCATGAAATTCTCGTCCCCCGCCTTTTATTTTTATTTTTATGGTTTTCTGAAGCCGCTGGCGGAGGAAGGGACGCGCTCAATCTGAAGTTTGGAAAGAATCCCCCCAAAAAAGCCGCCAGCGAACTGGCGGCTTTTTTTGTGCCGCCAGGATCGGGAAGACCGATCGGGATGGACCCCGTTGGCGGGCAACCCAGGAGCAGTACCGTGTCACACAATACCGACGACCTTCGTATCCGAGAAATCAAGGAATTGAATCCGCCCGCGCACGTGATGCGCGAGTTCGCGTGCACGAAGGAGGCGTCCGATACCGTATTCGCCGCCCGCCAGGGCATGCACCGCATCCTTCACGGCATGGATGACCGCATGATCGTCGTGATCGGACCGTGTTCGATCCATGACACGCGTGCCGCCATCGAATATGCAAAGCGCCTGAAGCCGGTGCGTGACCGCCTGAGCGCCGACCTGGAAATCGTGATGCGCGTGTACTTCGAAAAGCCGCGCACCACGGTGGGCTGGAAGGGCCTGATCAATGATCCGGACCTGGACGGCAGCTTCGACATCAACAAGGGCGTGCGGGTGGCGCGCCAACTGCTGCTGGACATCAACAGCCTGGGGTTGCCTGCGGGTTGCGAGTTTCTGGACATGATTACGCCGCAATACATCGCGGATCTGGTCTCCTGGGGGGCGATCGGGGCACGGACGACGGAAAGCCAGGTACATCGCGAGCTGGCTTCGGGCCTGTCGTGTCCGGTGGGATTCAAGAACGGCACGGACGGCAACGTGAAGATCGCGGTCGACGCCATCAAGGCCGCCTCGCAGCCGCACCACTTCCTGTCCGTGACCAAGGGCGGGCATTCGGCGATTGTGTCGACGGCCGGCAACGAAGACTGTCACGTCATCCTGCGCGGCGGCAAAACGCCGAACTACGACGCGGCCAGCGTCGACGCTGCCTGCAACGACGTGTCCAAGGCCGGCCTGGCCCAGCGCATCATGGTGGACGCCAGCCACGCCAACAGCAGCAAGGATCCCGAAAATCAACCCCGCGTGATCGATGACGTGGCGCGCCAGATGGAAGCTGGCGACGCACGCCTGGTCGGCGTCATGGTGGAAAGCCACCTGCTGGGCGGACGCCAGGACATGGTTCCGGGCAAGCCGCTGGTCTACGGCCAGAGCATCACCGACGGCTGCATCGACTGGGACGCATCGGTGGCCGTGCTGGACCGCCTGGCGCATGCCGTGCGTGAGCGCCGGCGGGTTGCGCTGACCTCCGGCAAATAAAGCCCGCGCGCGCGCCGCCTGCCGCCTGCCTGGGGCGGTGTGCGGCGCAGCACGCGCGGCGGCGTAGAATATTCGGTTACCGAACCCCGAGAACACGCTGATCATGAATGCTCCCCTGCACGCTGAAACGTTGCGCCGCCCGGTGCCGGCCGCCTGTCTGGATGCCCTGCGCGCGCGCTTTGGCGACCGCCTGTCCGAGTCCTCCGCCGTGCGCGAACACCACGGGCGCGACGAGTCGCCGTATCCGCCCATGCTGCCCGACGCCGTCGTCTTCGCGCACACGACCGAAGAAGTGGCCGAGATCGCCAAGCTGTGCAACACGCATCATGTTCCGCTGATACCTTATGGCGCGGGCTCTTCGCTGGAAGGCCACGTGCTGGCGATCCAGGGCGGCATCAGCCTGGACCTGTCGCAAATGAACAAGGTGCTGGCGATCAACGCCGAAGACCTGACGGCCACCGTGCAGGCGGGCGTGTTGCGCAAGCAGCTGAACGAAGAGATCCGCAGCACGGGCCTGTTCTTCCCGATTGATCCGGGCGCCGACGCCAGCCTGGGCGGCATGGCCGCCACGCGCGCCTCGGGCACCAATGCCGTGCGCTACGGCACCATGCGCGAAAACGTCATGTCGCTGACGGTGGTGACCGCCGATGGCCGCATCATCCGCACCGCGGGCCGCGCGCGCAAATCGTCGGCGGGCTACGACCTGACGCGTATCTTCATCGGCAGCGAAGGCACGCTCGGCATCATCACGGAAGTGACGGTGCGCCTTTATCCGCAACCCGAGGCGGTGTCCGCGGCGGTCTGCAATTTCCCCACGCTGGACGACGCGGTCCAGAGCGTGATCGAGATCATCCAGATGGGCGTGCCCATCGCGCGCGTCGAGTTCATGGATGCCGCCAGCGTGCGTTCGGTCAACCAGTACAGCAAGCTGACCTTGCGTGAAACGCCGCTGTTGGTGTTTGAGTTCCACGGCAGCCCTGCCGGCGTGCAAGAGCAGGCCGAAACCGTGCAGGCGATCACGGCCGAGCATGGCGGCATGGATTTCGAATGGGCCGAGCGCCCCGAAGACCGTAGCCGCCTCTGGACCGCGCGCCACAACGCCTACTTTGCCGGCCTGCAATTGCGGCCCGGCTGCCGCGCCAGCACCACCGACGTTTGCGTGCCGATCTCGCGGCTGGCGGATTGCGTGCGCGATACCGTCGAGGAACTGGACCGCGCAAGCTTCCCGTACACCATCGTCGGCCACGTCGGCGACGGCAATTTCCACGTGCTGATGCTGCTGGATGCCGATAGCCCGAAGGAATGGGAAGAGTCCGAAACGATCAACCACAATCTGGTGCGCCGCGCGATTGCCGCGGATGGCACCTGCACGGGCGAACACGGCGTGGGGCTGCACAAGATGCAGTTCATGGCCGAAGAGCACGGCGAGGACGCGCTGAACCTGATGCGCAGCCTGAAGCATGCGTTTGATCCGAACAACATCCTGAACCCGGGCAAGATCGTGTCTTGGTAAGCCCCGCGCGGCGCTGCCGCGCTTGCATTTCCCCCAAAGCCGACGGCATCGACCGTCGGCTTTTTTTTGGCTCGCACGATCGGAACGCGTATCGATTTCCAGTGACACCCGTCCGTAAATCCTTTACGCTTATTTTTCGTAGACAAATGTCCACATTGTGGATATCTGCAAAATAGCCTCTGCGAAAAGCCAAAAAAGCGGACGATGCCTCGACAGAAGGCACGCCCCGAACCAAGGAGACAACGATGTTGATGAGACAGGGTCTGATGGTGGCCGGCCTGCTTGTGGCTGGCCTGACGGCGACGCTGCCTGCGCACGCGCAGGCGGACAGCTATCCGAACCAGCCGGTCACGCTGGTGGTGCCGTTCCAGCCGGGGGGCGGCACGGACGCCGTCGCGCGCACGTTCGCGAAGGTGTCGGCACAGTACTTCCCCAAAGGGATGGTGGTGCTGAACAAGGCCGGCGCCGGTGGCGCGGTGGGCTGGAAGTACGTGCTGAACAGCAAGAACGACGGCCACACGTTGACCGTCGTGACGGCGGAGTTCGTGATCCTGCCGCTGCTGGGCCTGTTCGACCACACCTATAAGGACTACACGCCGCTGGTGCAACTGAACGCCGACCCCGCCGCGATCGTGGTGCCGGCCAATTCGCCCTACAAGACCCTTGAGGATTTCATGGCGGCCGCCAGGAAATCGCCGGCCACGCTGAACGTGGGCACCTCGGGCACCGGCTCCATCTACGACGTGGCTCTGAGCGCCTTCGAGGTCAAGTCGGATACGCGCTTCACGCACATTCCGTTTCCGGGTTCCGGGCCGGCCCTGCTGAACCTGCTGGGCGGCCAGCTGGATGCGGTGGCGACAAGTCCCGCCGAGGCATCCGAGTACGTGCGCGCCGGCAAGCTGCGCCTGCTGGTGCTGATGAGCGACAAGCGCGTGCCGGAATTCCCCGATGTGCCGACGGCCAAGGAGAAGGGGTTGGATGTGGCGTATGGCACCTGGCGTGGCATCGCCGGCCCGAAAGGCATGCCGCCTGCCACCGTGGCCAAGTTGAAGGAAGTGTTCGAGAAAGTGGCGCAGGACCCGCAGCTGATCTCTGCGATCAAGGCCCAGAACCTGGGTTACGTCTACGCCGATGGCGATGCCTTCGAAAAGAAAATGGCCGCCGAGACCGCCGATTACGCGCAAGTCCTGAAAACCCTGAGCATCAAGTGAGCCATGAGCCAGACAAACGCAGTGCCTAC
>Ga0307412_10002199_pt1 | contig 10828 bp, 11 predicted proteins | sample DK1Cmetagenome_3_FD_203823 | JGI IMG/M metagenome (GOLD analysis project Ga0307412, IMG submission 203823) | Maize rhizosphere microbial communities from greenhouse at UC Davis, California, United States - DK15-C-1 | ecosystem: Host-associated > Plants > Roots > Rhizosphere > Soil | place: USA...
GCCCACCCTGGACGACGTTTTCCTTGAACTGACCGGCCGCAACCTCAGGGAAGGAGCCAACCAGTGAGCACCCAATCACTCCGGGGCACCGTCGGCGCCGGCGACGCCATGAGGACGCCGGGCCTGGTGCGGGTCCTGCGGGATACCAGGTACGTCTTCTGGCGGGAGATGTTGCTGCCGCTTCGCGACCCGTTTTCCCTGATCTTCTCCCTGATCCAGCCGTTGGTGTTCCTCGGCCTGTTCGGCCCGCTGCTCGGTGCTTCCGTGGGAGCCCCGGCCTTCGGCGGCCAATCCACCCTGCAGTGGTTCCTGCCCGGCGTGGTGGTGATGATCGCCCTGTTCGGCACCTCAATGACCGGCTCCAACCTGCAGTACGAGCTGATGACCGGTTCCTACGAGCGGATCCTCGCCACTCCCCTGACCCGCTCATCGCTGATGATCGGCCGGGCGTTGAAGGAGTGGGCTCCGCTGGTGCTCCAGGGTCTGCTCATCGCCCTGGTCTGCATCCCGTTCGGGTTCGTGTTCCACCCCCTGCACGTGCTGCTGGGCCTGGTGATCCTGGGGATTTTCGGCATCGGCCTGGGCGCGCTCTCCTACTCGCTGGCGCTGGTGTCGCAGAACAAGGAATGGATCTTCTGGGGCGTGCAGCAGACCCTGCTCTTCCCGCTGATGATCCTGTCCGGCATCATGCTGCCCATCGAAGCCGGTCCCGCCTGGATGAAGACCGCCAGCCTTTTCAACCCGCTGACCTACCTGGTGAACGCCGAACGGGAACTGTTCGCCGGGACCATCGGCGAGCATACGCTGTGGGGACTCGTGGCAGCGGCGGTGACAGCCGCCGTCGGCCTGGCCGTGGGAATCAGGACCATCAGCCGCGACATCCGCTAGGCCCCAACGCGGGGTCACATCCTGCCCAAAAACCGCTGCTATTGGGCAGGAAGTGACCCAGCGTCGGTCAAAGGTGCCGTCGCCGGGCCTGCTTTATCCGGCAGACCAGACTACGGAACCCATCGGCAAGATCGTCCGCGTTCGGCTTGAAATAGAACCAGCCGGCGTGGATGAAAAGCTCATCACGCCGGTTATCGCGGGTCTGCTGTTCCCGTGAACGGTGATGGGCGCCGTCGTACTGCACCGCAATCCGGTACTCGCGGTAGCCCAGGTCCGCAGCCGGAGACAGAGGGTCGCGCGGGTCCAACCGAAGCTGCAACTCCGGTTCAGGAAGGTTGGCATCCACCATGGCCAGACGGAGGCCGCCGCTTTCCAGGTCCTTTGCCCGTAGGCGCTTGGAGCTGACCCCCGACTCCCGCGCCTCGTAGACGGTAAAGGGCAGCTTAAGGAGGCTCTCGGGGAGCGGCTGGGCACGAGCCATGGCATCAAGTCTGCGCCCCCAATCGGCGGGCCGAGGAGTTATCCACAGGCGTAGTGGACGAGGCCCGTACGCGGGGTCATTTGCGGCCCAAACTTGTCCGGAAATGCGGCGGAAAGTGACCCCGCGTGGCCGTCAGAGCCCCAGCCGCTCCACGGCCTCCTTCCGCATCTGGACCTTCCGGATCTTCCCGGAAACCGTCATGGGGAAGCTGTCCCGCACCTCCACGTAGCGCGGGATCTTGTAGTGGGCCAGGTTCCCGCGGCAGAATCCGGCGACGGCATCCGCGTCGAGCGGTTCCTCGCCGGGTTTGAGGATGATGCAGGCCATGAGTTCCTCGCCGTACTTTTCGTCCGGGACCCCGATCACCTGGACATCCTGGATCGCAGGGTGGGTGTAGAGGAACTCCTCGATCTCGCGGGGGTAGATGTTCTCGCCCCCGCGGATCACCATGTCCTTGATCCGCCCCTCGATGACCACATACCCGTCGTCGTCCATCAGCGCCAGGTCCCCGGTGTGCATCCAGCCGTCCGCGTCGATGGCCTCCGCTGTCTTCTCCGGCTGGTTCCAGTACCCCGCCATCACCGCATACCCGCGCGTGCACAGCTCCCCGATTTCACCCCGCTCCAGCACATCGCCCGAGGCAGGATCGATCACCTGGCTTTCCAGCCGCGGCATGGTCCGGCCCACCGTCTCGGTCCGGTGCTGCAGCGTGTCCCCCTGCCGGGTCATGGTGGACACCGGCGAGGTTTCGGTCATGCCGTAGCAGATGGCCACATCCTTCATGTGCATGTCCGAGATGACCCGTTTCATGACCTCCACCGGGCACGGCGAACCGGCCATGACGCCGGTGCGCAGCGTGGACAGGTCATAGGTGGCGAAGTCCGGCAGGGCCAGCTCGGCGATAAACATGGTGGGGACGCCGTACAGCGAAGTCCCGCCGAAATCCTGCACGGCCTCCAGGGCTGCCGCCGGCGAGAATCCGCGGCCCGGGATGATGGTGGCGGCGCCGTGGCTGAGGGCGTTCAGGTTCCCGATCACCATGCCGAAGCAGTGGTAGAACGGCACCGGAATCACCACCCGGTCGTGCTCGGTGTAGCCCAGCAGTTCCCCGATGGCATAGCCGTTGTTCAGGATGTTGTGGTGCGTCAGGGTGGCACCCTTGGGGAAGCCGGTGGTGCCGGACGTGTACTGCAGGTTGATGGGATCGTGCGGGTCCAGTTCCGCCATCCGGGCCGTCAGCGCGGAATGCGCGACGGCGTCCGCCCCCTTCAGCAGCTCGGCGTACGTCAGTTCCGCCACACCCAGCGGGGCCACGCCGCCGTCGGGCCCCTCACCGCCGGGCGCGGGAAGGAAGACCAGTTCACGCAGGTCCGGACATCCGGCGAGCGCCTGGCGCGCCATGCCCACGTAGTCGCTGTTCCGGTCCGACGGTGCCGTCACCAGCATCCGCATTCCGTTCTGCTTCACCACGAATTCCAGTTCGTGGCTGCGGTACGCCGGATTGACGTTGACCAGGATGGCACCCACCTTGGCGGTGGCATACTGCAGCAGCGTCCACTCCGCGCAGTTGGGGCTCCAGATCCCCACCCGCTCCCCCTTGCCGACGCCCAGGGCGAGGAGCCCCCGGGCCAGCCGGTCGACGTCGTCGTTCATCTTCGTGTAGCTCCACCGCCGGGCGTCCGCGCCGGGCACCGGGCCCGCCTCGATCAGGGCGTCGTGGTAGGGAAACCTCGCCACCACCCGCTCAAAGTTGGCGCCGATGGTCTCCTCGAGCAGCGGAACGTCAGTGTCCCCGGCTGTATAAGCACGCATGCTGGCACGCTACCAACAGGCTCGGTGCAAATGAAGCATCCCCGCCCGCGCAACAGAACGGGAGCTGGTGCGCGGGCCGGTATTGTGAAATCCATGAGTGCACCGATCGACCTGCAGGCAACGTTCATCCCCAATGAAGGCGAATTCTTCCGCGTCAAGCTCGCGCTGGAAATCGCCATCGACGAGGTGGTGAACGAGCCGGGCTGCATCCGCTACGAACTGACGGAAGCCACCGAGGAAAAGCTGGTCCTGACCGAACAGTGGGCCTCGGAGGAGGACCTGGAGAAGCACTCCAAGGGCATCGCCGTGCAGGACCTGAACGAATCGTTGAGCGCACTGCTCGCCGAACCCGTCAAGGTGGAGCGCATCTAGCGCAGCCTTAAACAGCGAAACGGGACCCCTCCGGAGGGGTCCCGCTTCGCCGTTTAAAGGACTTAGAGGTCCGGGATCTGGGAGCCGTCCTGGGGGCCCGCCGGCTTGCTGGCGGCGGCTGAGGCCTCTTCCCGCTGGCGTGCCACGTGGGCATGGACTTCCTCCATGTCCAGCGCCTTCACCGCGTCCACCACCTGTTCGAGCTGCTGGGCGTTAAGGGCGCCGGGCTGCGAGAACACCAGCACCTTTTCGCGGAAGGCCATCAGGGTGGGGATGGACGTGATGCCGGCCTCGGCGGCCAGCTGCTGTTCGGCCTCCGTGTCCACCTTCGTAAAGAGGACATCCGGGTGCTTCTCGGAAACAGCCGAGTACGTGGGGCCGAACTGCTTGCAGGGCCCGCACCATTCAGCCCAGAAATCGACCAGGACAATATCGTTGCCCTCAATGGTTGACGCGAACTGTTCACCTGTGATGTCAAGGGTAGCCATGTGTCCACGCTACGCGGGATGGCCGCCAAAGTCGCGGCCCGGGGATCCTTGTTCGCTCCCCGCGTCATCGGGAATAACCCGCATGCCGTCATATACATGCGGCGCGCGGGCACCTAGTCTGGGGGTCATCAGCCACTGCGCGGCACCCAGGAGGGCTCATGGCCACCGCTGTTTCTGCCAGGTCACTCGTGAAGAGATTCGGCCGGAGGGAAGTGCTGCACGGCGTTGATTTCGAGGTGGAGGCCGGTACCGTCTTCGGCGTGATCGGTCCCAACGGGGCCGGCAAGACCACCACCATGCGCTGCCTGCTGGACATCATCCGGCCCACGGCGGGCGAGGTCCGGGTGCTGGGCACCGATCCCCGCACGGGCGGGCCGGAGCTGCGCCGCCGGATCGGGTACCTTCCGGGTGAACTGTTCCTGGAGGGCCGGGTGACCGGGCGCAAACTGCTGGCCCACTACCAGGCCATCAGCGGCCCCGTTCCCCCGGGCCGGATCAATGAACTGGCCGACCGGCTGGGCCTGGACCTGGACCGCCACACCCGGAAACTGTCCAAGGGCAACAAGCAGAAACTGGGGCTGGTGCAGGCCTTCATGCATCAGCCCGAACTCCTGGTCCTGGATGAGCCCACCGGCGGACTGGACCCCCTGGTCCAGCAGGAGTTCCACGCAATGGTCCGCGAGGCGAAGCACCGCGGACAGACCATCTTCCTCAGCTCGCACGTCCTCAGCGAGGTCCAGCAGACTGCTGACACCGTGGCCATCCTCCGCGACGGACGGATCATCACGGTCGAATCGGTCGAAGGGCTGCGTGAAGGCGCTGTCCGCCGCGTCCGGCTCACCACCCACGGGATTGCAGCGCACGACGCCGTTGCGCTGCTGTCCGGGGTGCCCGGCGTCGGGCAGGTGCAGGTGCTGGAGGCGGACGGTGCCGTCACGCTCTCGGCGGTGCTCGAAGGCGCCATCCAGCCGCTGATCAGGATGCTGGGCTCGCTGGAGCTGACTGACCTGGTCCTCGACGAGCCGGACTTGGAGGAAGCAGTGCTGAAGATGTACGCCGTGCCGCGGGAGGATGCCCGATGAATGCCACCTTGCCCCTGTTCCGGCGGGCATTCTTCGACACCTGGCGCTCCACCCTGGGCTGGGCAGCCGGGCTGGCTGCCGCGGCGTTCCTGTACCTTCCGCTGTACCCGTCCATCGGCGGCAGCGCCCAGATGCAGGACATGATCGACGCCCTGCCGGCCGAGATGACCAAAGCCCTGAACTACGACCAGATCGCCACCGGGCCGGGTTACGCCCAGGCCACACTGTTCGGGCTGCTGGGGTTCCTCCTGATGACCATCGCGTCGGTGGCGTGGGGTGCCGCGGCCGTTGGCGGGGACGAGGAGTCGGGGCAGCTGGAGCTGACGCTTGCCCATGGCGTCCGGCGGGTCCAGGTGGTCCTGGAACGGGCAATGGCATTGTTACTGCGGGTGGTGCTGCTGTCCGGGCTGGTCTTCGTCCTGGTGCTGGTGCTGAACGAACCGTCCCAGCTCGGGATCGAACCGGCCAACCTGTTCGGCGCAACCGTCCTCTTCGCGGGCCTGGCCCTGCTCAGCGGCACGGCTGCCCTCTGCGTGGGTGCCGTTACCGGACGGAAAACCTACGGCCTGGCCGCCGGCGCTGCGGTGGCGGTCCTCGGTTACGTGTTCAACGCCGTCGGACGGCAAAGCCCGGACGTGGAGTGGCTGCTGAACCTCAGCCCGTACCACTGGGCGTACGGCAACTCCCCCGTGGTGAACGGCGCGGACTGGGCTGCGGCCGGCTGGCTGTGGGGCCTCTCGGCGGCGCTGGTGGCGCTGGCCGCCGTCGCGCTTGAACAACGCGACGTCGGCGCGTAGGCCGTACGGGCGCGCGTCAAAATTATGGCAATCAGCCCCTGCCCCAAAGATGCGGGGCCGGCGTGCGGCTGCCGGGCAGCGCGCTGGCTGCACGCCACTCGTGGATCCAGTCCGGCAGGACCAGGTCCGTCGGGGGTGTGCCGAATTCGCGCAGGATCTCCTCCAGTCCCACCGGCCCGGCCTTGGTGACCAGGCGGGTGGCGATGTAGGCACGCGCGTAGATCTCGCCGTCGGCCACCATGCGCTGCTCAAAGTAGATGGCCTTGGCGTCCAGCCCGATGATGCGTGTCTCGATGGTGTACTGCTGCCACAGCTGCAACGACTTCCGGAAGCTGATGGTCTCGGCGGCCACCACGGGACCCCAGCCGCGGCGGCGCATGTGCTTCCACACCCCGCTGCGGACCATCAGGTCGAACCGGCCCAGGTCCATCAGCGACAGGTACATGCCGTTGTTGACGTGCATGGCGATATCGATGTCCGTCGGTAGCACCCGCAGCGGCAGCGAGGCGTTGTCCCACACGGTGAGCGGCTGCCGTCGGGCGGAGGTGAACAGCAGGAGCAGGGTTCTCAGGAGCAGGTGCATTCCCCTATGCTACCCGCGGGTAACATAGCCTGCCGGGACCGGACGACAACGGCCCGCTAGGATTTCGTCCATGACCCAACAACGCTATCGGGACCTGGCGGAGTGGCCGCTGATGGCAACCGCACTCCTGTTCCTGGCGGCCTACGCCTGGCAGGTTATCGGGCGGGTCCAGGGCAGCGGGGCGATGTGGCTGGAGGCGGTCATGTGGGCGACCTGGGGCATCTTCGCCGTGGACTATGCGGCGAACCTGTGGCTCGCGAAGGACCGGTGGAACTGGTTCGTCCGCAACCTGCATGAGCTCCTGATCGTGGCGCTGCCGATCTTCCGGCCGTTGCGCCTGCTGCGGCTGGTGACGCTGTTGTCCGTCCTGCACCGGACCATCGGCGAGACCCTGCGGGGCCGCGTGGTCACGTACGTTGCCGGTTCTGCCGCCCTGCTGGTTTTCGTCGGTGCGCTCGCGGTCCTCGATGTTGAGCAGTCCGCTCCGGATGCGAAGATTGTCAGCTTCGGCGATGCATTGTGGTGGGGAATCACCACCATCACCACGGTGGGCTACGGGGACATGTATCCGGTCACTCCCATCGGCCGGCTGGTGGCAGCCGCTCTTATGATGAGCGGCATCGCCGTCCTGGGCGTGGTGACCGCGTCTATCGCCTCGTGGCTGGTCCAGCGCGTGGAGGACACCGCCGAAACCGTGGCCGAGGCCGTGGAGGAGCCGGTCCGGATTGAAGTGGCGGAGCTGGTGGCAGAGATTGCCGCGCTACGGCGGGAGATTGCGGAACTCAAGGAGCACCGCGCGCTCTAGGCGTTTCGGGAGCAAGTAGCGGGCACCCGCTGCTGCGAGTAGCAGCTCCGGCACTGCCAAGTACCAACCCCGAAAAATCGGGTATTTCCTACTGGTGCCCGGCCCTGTACGCACTTCCTAGACTCGGGATTCCTAGGACCGAACACGCGCTGGCGGGTCCCCCGGGTTGGCTTCCCGGGGTGTCCGCCTCCTCTCGGAGCCTCCGTATTTTCTGGGTATGCGGACGCCTCCATCCTGCGCCGCCTGCGGCCCGGTGACACACCGGAGCCGTCGGAGCGCTGCACCTCGATCCGTCCCGCCTGCCGCTGTTCCTGCGTGCCTGGCCGGGACCGACCCCGGATGGGCCACCCATGAACCAGCCATACCTCACCACCCCCGAAGCCGAGAGCAGAAGCTTCGCCACTGACGAACCCCGAACCGACCTCACTGCCGTACGCCCGGCCATCAGCAACAGGTTGTGGGCGGGCATGGCAACAGCCGCCGTGGTTGCGGCCGTCGGCGTCGGAGCCCTGGCAGCGCCGCCCGCCTCCGTGACCCAAAGTACGACGGCGGCCGGCCAGGTTGCCGGCGCGGCGTCACCTGCCGAGGCTGCTGCCCCGGCAGTGGATACGGCCAGCCAGGAGCCTGCTGTTGCCGTCCCGGCAGAGGAAGCCCCGGCGGCTTCAGCACCAACACCCGTGGAACCTGCACCTGCCGAACCGGCACCACCACCCGCACCGGAACCTGCGCCCGCCCCTGCCGACCAAAACCTCTACACGGTGGTTCCCGGCGACACGGTGGGCAGCATCGCAGCCAGGCATGGCGTGGACACCAATGCCATGCTCGCCGCCAACGGGCTGGGTCCCTACAGCATCATCGTCCCGGGCCAGACGCTCGTGCTGACCGGCCCGCCAGTGGCAGCCCCGGCGGCCGCCGCACCCGCGGCCGTACCTGTCGCGGCACCGGCTCCTGCACCCGCTCCGGTTGCGGCACCCGCTCCCGCCCTGGTTCCCGCAGCACCCGCAGTCCGGACCATCTACGTGGCCGGCGCCGGTGGCCAGGCCATGGTGGATGCCTGCATCGGCCCTATCCACTACACCCCCGGCGATGCGTACTCGCTGTTCATCACCGAGCATGATTTCTGCGGCGGCTGGGCCCGCTTCTCCGGGATTGGGGTCGGCGAGACCGTGAGCATCCCCGGCTACGGCACCTACACGGTGACGGCCAGGGGCCAGGTTCCCAACCCGGGCACCACCAATGACGTGCTGAACGTCTTCGGCGGCTTCCCCCGGGCCATCCTGCAGACCTGCATCCCGGGCACCAGCCAGATGCTCCTGATCGCGCTGAACTGACCTTTTCATAAGCTTGTCCGCGGGTCCGAACCTTCAAAGGCTGGATCCGCGGACAAGGGCAGGTTGCTGCAGCGTTTGGCGCTACACGTGATGCCGCTCTGAAATGTGCTCCACCAGTTCGCCAACCCGCTGTTCGGAGTAATTGCGGGCGATGTCGCCCTGGCTGATGATGCCGACCATCCTGTGGTCGGAGATCACCGGCAGGCGCCGAACCTGGTGCCGTTCCATCATGTCGATGGCTTCGTCCACGTTGGCGTCGGCATCTACCCAGTAGGGCGTTCCGGTTTCCAGTTCGCGGGCCATCATGTCAGCCGGGTTGCGCCCGGCGGCGACGCACTTGAGCACAATGTCGCGATCGGTGATCATGCCCTTCAACCTGCCGTCATCACCGCAGATCGGCAGCGAGCCGCAGTCAAGGTCCATCATCATCCGGGCTGCGTCCACCAGGGTCTGGTTTTCGGTAATACATCGTGCATCCGTGGTCATGAATTCACGTACAGCACTCATTGAATCCTCCTTCATCGATGGATTTATCGACGCAAGGCATCGGGGCACCAGCGCCGATATCGCCAGCCTACGCCGGGCCGGTGCAGGTGTCGATGGCGGATTTTGTCTCCCGACAGCCACTTGGTTGTTCCCCGCGGACGGGCTACTCCCCTCATCGTTTCAGGGGGAGTTGACCGTCATTCGGGGGATTTCGCGGGCACGGAGAAGCCTCCGGAACAGCGACTTAGGCTAGTGGAACGTGAGCACCAGCTTGGGTGCATATGCGGTTTCCCTTGAGTTGAGGTCAAGGCCGTCACTGCTGTTGGCGTCCATCGCTAGCGAAAGCTGTTGGCCGAGCTCGCTGGCCATAGCGCTGGCCGTCAGGGCAATGCTGTAGTTCGTGTTGGTTGTTGTGGGGCCGAGGGTGCCAATGCCGGATCCGAGAGCCGGACGGGCGTTATACGTGATCCCCGTTTCCGTCCAGCTGTCGTCAGCGATGAGCTTGACGTTCTGGGTACCTGTGGACCCACTGCCGGCGCTGCGCAGCTGCAGCGTGGCACTCTCCAACGTCTTCCCAGCAAGCTCTGTCAGGTCAAACTTGAAGTACGCAACCTCCACGGGGCTGTTGTCGGAGCCCAGCATCGCGCCCGCGCCGAAGTTCGTGGTCGGCGCCCCACTGGAAACGTAGGTGTCAGCCGTGGCCGTGAGGGTGACAGTCTGTGATGTGCTGCCACCCGCCGGAGCCGTGGTGAAGGTCCAGGTCTTGTCCGCTGCCAGCGGGTTCCCTGCAGCGTCCTTCACCCCGCCGGTACCGCCCTTGATCGTGGCCGTGTACACCGTCCCGGCCGCCAGGTCCGCAGTCGGGTTCAACGTCGCAACCCTGGTTGTGCCGTCGTAGGTCACCGCTGCCGGGACCGTCGTCGTCCCCGCCGCCAGGGTGAACGTGGTGGCCGTCATAGTGGAGGTGTTCATCGCCTCCGAGAACGTCCCCGTCACATCCGCCGTCACCGCCACCCCCGTCGCACCGTCCGCCGGAGCCGTCCCCGTCACCGTCGGAGCCGTCGTATCAGCAGTCCCACCACCGCCGGTGCTAGGGGCCAAGGTGAGCACCAGTTTGGGTGCGTATGCGCCGGCAGAGGCTTCCTTCGAATTAAGGTCCAGGCCGTCACTGCTGTTGGCGTCAATGCCAAGCGAAAGCTGTTGGCCAAGCTCACCGGCCAGAGCGCTGGCCGTGAGCGTAATGCTGTAGCCGGTGTTCTTCGCTGTCGGGCCGAGCGTACCGATGCTGCTGCCCAGCGCGGGACGGCTGTTGTACGTCAGCCCGCCTTCAGTCCAGCTGTCGTCAGCGATCAATTTGACGTTCTGGGTACCCGTGGATCCGCTTCCGGCGCTTTGCAACTGCAATGTGGCACTTTCCAGCGTCTTACCCGCATACGCCGACAGGTCGAACTTGAAGTACGTGACCTCCACCGGGCTATTGTCCACGCCCAGCACAGTGCTCGTGCCATAATTCGTTGTCGTCGCCCCGCTGGAGACGTAGGTATCAGCAGTAGCCGTGAGCGTCACGGTCTCCGTGGTGCCACCACCACCCGCCGGAGCCGTGGTGAAGGTCCAGGTCTTGTCCGCTGCCAGCGGGTTCCCTGCAGCGTCCTTCACCCCGCCGGTACCGCCCTTGATCGTGGCCGTGTACACCGTCCCGGCCG
>Ga0307412_10002201_pt1 | contig 10820 bp, 20 predicted proteins | sample DK1Cmetagenome_3_FD_203823 | JGI IMG/M metagenome (GOLD analysis project Ga0307412, IMG submission 203823) | Maize rhizosphere microbial communities from greenhouse at UC Davis, California, United States - DK15-C-1 | ecosystem: Host-associated > Plants > Roots > Rhizosphere > Soil | place: USA...
CTGTTACAACTTCCTCATCCTCAGATTCTTTCAAATTCTTACGATACTCTGCAAGGCCGTCTAGTCGCTGAATCACTTCATGGTCACGAAGCCAGATTTCCTTGTGCCCCAGTTTAACAGAATTAATCTCATCCTTGGTGAGAAACCCGCCATAAATATCTTCAATCAGTCGATCAGTTTCTGTCTTAAGGAACTGAGCGTAGTCCCACATTTTAGCCATCTCTCCACCCGTACCTGCTGAGACACTATGCGCCATTAGGGTTGAGTAAGGCTTGACTAGAATTGATGGGCACGCTAGGAGAATCAAACTACCTGCTGAGTATGCACGATTTTCTAGAACACCCAACACCTGTGCATTTGATTGCCGGATTGCATTAATCATCTTAACTGCTGTACCTACACTGCCACCAATTGAATCAATGTGAATGTAGATAAAGTCATTCTCTGATGCAGTTTCCAACACTTCTAAGTGTTCCCGGTAGTATACAGGGTCTTTAATCTCTTCGTCAAGCCAAAGACGATAGCAAGTGTTGTTCATTACCTGCTTTGTAACCAAAGCCTGCCGATTACCCAACCCGAAGGCTTCTAAATCAAAATCTTCTTCATTATTTCTACGAATACGTGTCATCATTCATTCCCTTTACGTTTAGTGCGTGACCGATCCTTAGCAAGACCGATAGCAATATCTCTAACAAGTCCACCACGAACAATCTCATTAGGATCATCAAAATTAATAATAGCCACACCCTCTAGGTGATGACGTTCAGCGAATGACATGAACCACTCCAGTCCACTCTCACCCTTAATATCTTTTTGTAGTACGTCTCCCATTAGAATAAGCTTACAGTCGTCGCTTACACGTGTGACAATACTCTGCATTTCTTCTGGCGTAGTTTGTTGAGCCTCATCAATCATTAGCCACGAACGCTTATCAAATGATCGCCCACGAATAGACTCCACCTCTTGCACCTCGATTGCACCATTGCTGCCATCTTTTAGTGCCACTTCATACGCGCCAATTCCGATGCGTGATTTAATCGTATCTAGAACGTTACGAACGTAGGGGTAAAGCTTCTCTAGAGCCGTGCCGGGCTTGAGGCCAGATGATTTCCCTGTCTGCACATACGCGCGTGAAACAATAATTTGCTCAATCTGATTTTTACGATATTGGTCTGCTGCGCATGCTGCTGCACAATACGTCTTACCTGTGCCATGCAGCCCCAGTACAATGATGGCTTTAATGTTTGGATCGTTTAGGTATCGGAGATATTCTTTCTGCTTCTGCGTCTTTGCAATTACTGGCGGCAAATCCCTCTCAATGTTAAATTTTTCTTTCACTGTTTTAGTGCTAAATTCTCTCTTATCTCGTGCAAATGTACGTTTTGTCATTTATCTCCTTATGACTGATTAATTAATATGGCGAAGCGGGGTTCCTACATAGGGTGGGTTAATGGGATCACCGATATTTGGATAACCTTTACACCAAATATCAGGGACGCGAGGAAATACTTCTCCCGGATTAATCTTCGGGAATTGAATTGGTGGAGCATACGGGAAAATATACTCAGGCAAACTAGGCCAAGGAGTTGGAGTTTCTTGTTCTTCGCGGGTTGGAAGCTCAAAATCCCACAGTTGTTGTAGACCGCTGATCTTACGATCAATCATATCTAGATGTTCTTTAGTAATTTTATTGGGATCAATTGCAGAACGAAAGCCATCCCACCATTGTAGAAAGTCTTCAATGCTTGTCATTATTGTTCCCATCCAAAATCACGTCTCCAACCTTCTGTACCAAAGTAGTCGTCAGCGTCTGTATGGTCTAACATAGTGACCATACGATTTACAATCTCTACGAATTCTTCACCTGAGTGCGTGTTTGCAGACAGGTATCCTAAGAATTGGTTAAATTCAGCTTCTGCCATTCTACCTCCCATTCTTCAACGTAATAGTAATTTGTACGATCTTCAACATGCATTTTACGGCAGTAGACTTCCGCCTCTACTTGATACTGGAAAACACGTTGAATACCCCGTGAGCGATCATAAACATAATCACAAGAGCTTACGATATATACAATCATTTTGGTGCCAACACTCTTGCATCGGTCGATGGGGCAGGAATATTTACTTCCACACACGAAGAAAATTTCTTCATATAAAAATTATCAATCGCTGCCCGCGCTTTTTCACAACTAGCTTGATCTGCCATAGGCGGAACATTATTAAATACACCAGCGCCAGCAATACCTAGAACAAGAATCCAAACCTTGATCATGCTGCATCCTCCGTATCCACTTCCGTAACAGAAGCGATGCCTTCCATCACCCTAAAGGCGTAACTCTTGCTCTTAACGAACATTGGAACATCTTTACCCGTTTCAATACGTAGAACAATACCTTCACTAACGTGCCCTGCATCTTCGTAATCCTCACAGAGAACTTCAGGGCGTTCCGTTAACTCTTCCACCAAACTACGCAGTTGCATTTCGTCACCATTATACACCATTTTCGGATGCACTTCTAGTGTGTACGGTAGTTCACGTTCTGAGCACCAGTGTTCTAGAGCAGCTTGGCTTAGGTCACGAGTGACACCATCAGCACCCAGCATCGTTAGACGATAGATATGGAATTTGTACTGATCTTGCTGGCAACCGTACTTGTAAGTGACAGTATCACCGTATTTCTTAGTGAATGCCTTATCCTTCAGGGCAGCTACAGAGTGGCTAGGCATGATAGAACCACCATTAACAAAGCCAACGATTTCATAGTAAGCAGTCATGCCTTGTGGAAGGAATGCTTTCAGCTTTTCCGTAATCTCATGGCGGAACTTCTCACTACCGTGGAAACCCTCAGCATCTTGACTTTTTAGAACAACACGTCGAGTGCCCGTAGCAAAGTCCCAACCCCATTCAGGGAAAACAGGAGCTAGCTTATTGATTGCACGCTTCCACCAAGGAAGGTCAAGGAAAATCTTAGTATGTGCTGTACGGCCAGATGTACCATGCTTCTTAGCATGAAAATAAATCAAACTACCTTCAGGGATTTGTCCAGCCACATGCTTGAACTGTGCAGTTTCAACGTGTTCAAAGAAATCAGGAGTTAGAGTCTTCTTCTGAGCTTTAGCTGTACCTTGGCTAGCAGCTTTTAGAGTCGCAGCATTCATGTACTTCTGGCAAATCTTATGACCATTTAGAGTATCAAATTGAGTGCCAACAGGCAGACTATTTGCCCCTTCAACAGCATACAACGCGCCGGTGTAATCAATACTGCCCACTGGCATAAACAAAGCAGTGGAACGCACCTTCAGGAAAGGTTGGGCGCGAACACGCCGACTTTCTTCAAAGAAGCCAGTCTTGTTCTTGTCTTTGTTATTGTCTGATTTACGTGAAAGGTTGTTTTCGTACACGAATTCTTCTGATAGTTGCAAACCTTCAGGGAAGAGAATGCCAATATCACCCTTTTGTACATTCTTAGATGTAACACAAAACTCACCTAGTACAACAGCAACGTGAACGTTGGTTGCATTCGGGATTTCGATTACTTCAGTTACGCGAGCAATAATCGCTTGATTGTTCATTTTTAATTTCGCCTTCCATGATTAATATGATATCCGTATTGTACCTCGGCAGATTTCCTTTTGCAACAGGCTTCAAGGAAACTTTCATAAGTACCTAAGTATTTTAATTTGCCTTCAATATTTATACGAACCATCCACTTCCCCGATTCGCGTAATGAAACACCAGCTATCCCGCTTTTGTTATCTACTCTTATTTTCTGATCTTTACTATTGTCTGAAAGACTCCCACTGCTTAGTATTTTATTATCTGTAGTTTTTCCATTTTCATGGAGAACAATATTGGGGTCTATTCCATGCACAATTTTATAAATAACTCTATGGGCTAAAAATGATGCACCATCCAACGTTCCACAGAGATAACCATCTTTATTCACATAATTCAACGCCCGAGTAAATGAATATCTGCCGTTCCAACTATTGAAAGCCCTCTCAGTTTTGAAATGTTTTCTTGGTCTTTCTTTCCAGTACAGAACCCCGCTAGTTGTGTTGTAATGAAAGCATTCTTGAAGATACTCAATCGTAGGAATGGGGATTGTTTTCATAAAGATTGCTTTCCCTCCATTCAGTTAGTTGATCTTCAAATTCGTATTCAATAAAATCTTGATCGTATACGTTTTCAATGTCTTCGTATGTCTCAATTGTATCCTGCTTGTGTTTCATAGTCAACCCCTTTATTTCCAAAGTTCCCATTTAATATCAGTCTTGTGAGCGAGACGCTTTAGGTGTTTTATTTCAACAACAAGAAGATGACTTTTCTTAATAGAATAGTAAATATCATTAATCGGGGGTTCGTACACAAAGGGGCTTCCCACGCTCATAATAACAAAACATTCTTTTCCTACAAGATGAGAATAATCATCTGACATAACACTTCGGCCATCCCATTTGTGTAGCACTTTACCGATTCTACCGTGGTTCTTTCCATATTTACAAACAATCACTGGCTCATGGGGTTCTGGTGGATAATTAAGCAAGTCCCTAGTTTTATTTTTCATCTTGTGTGAACACTTCCTTTACAATTTTACGTAGCTTTGGGATATCTTTTCTGTTGAAATCTGTATTCCAATACCCATCCCCTGTGGCTTGAATTTTCTTAAGCTCTTTAATTTTAAATCCGTTGCCGAATTTACAACCTGCTTTGTAGCGCAGGTCTTCACCAAATTTTAGTGATCCTTTATGCAATTGATCAGTGTCATAAGTATATGTCTTACCACCAATTTTGAATCGTAAAGCAACGTGACTAAAATTGATTCCGTTGTTCTCCCACCAAAAAGCATCATGTTTGTGTGGGCGAGGGGTTTGCCCCGCAGCTTGTCTAGGGTTGGTATTAGGAACAATTCCCTCCACTTCAATCCCCATATCTTCAAGATGCTTACCCACAAGATAAGCCATTACAGCACAACCACCATAATTAATTTTCTGCACTTCTGCATTAGCTTTATGAGAAATTGCTTTGAGTTTGTTAATGATATCTGTCATTTAACCTCCTGTGTCTGTACGATTTTCTTTTGTGCTACGTTAGCGGTGTAGAATGCGCCAATCAAAGTGACAACACCAACAGAATAAATACCAGCTTCAATTTTACCATTCCAACACAGCACAGACAGGCTGATTAGCACTGATAAAGCAAATAAAAATTTACGACTAAGAAGAGCTTGTAAGCGTTCTTTCATTATGATTTTCCTTCTAGATAATTGAACTGTGAGGATTAGCTGGATACTTCCTAGAAACAAATAAAGCTAATGCCTCTCGTAGTTGTTTCCGTAAAGCAGGAATTGTATCATCCCGTAGGGTGGCGAAACGATCATACACTTCATCTGACATTGCTTTACCCATGTATTCAGTGTGAAGTCGTTGTAGACGTTGTACTGAATTTTCAAACTCATCTACGATATCTGGTGGTCCCATTATTTAATCTCCTGAATTAATTTTCTGACTTCTCTAGCCGCACGCATAACTGCCGTTGTGTATCCCATATCAAAACCCACAGGACTGTCGTAGTATAGTTTGGATAGTTTATCACAAATTATCGCTGTTTCTTCAAAAGTCTCAACTTTGGTTTCCTGTTGGATTTTGATAGCTTCTTCTGCAATCCTTTTGAAAGTTGCTTCGTTCACAAGTCCCTCAAGGAAAAAGAAACGATTGTAAATTTCTTGTTTAGTCATTATGCCCTCCAATAAAGTTCTTTGTTGACAGTGACAGCAGATCGTAGCATGGGAGTGCGTGTCACACCATCACCCCAGATAAATAAATCCATGGGCTCTTCTTCATCCCCAAGATGTTCTGCGGAGATAAGGAACATGCTATTCCCATCCTTATAATAGTTTGATTGTAGTTGTAAGAATTCTTCTGAGGTAACCGGGTGCCATACTACCATAATGCTTCCTTTCAATTTCTAATAATGCCTCTTGGCTCACAACCTAGAATATACACCATATTCGCTCAGTTGTATCAAAGTGGTAACAAAACAACACACATCTGTTGCCTTTGTGGCACACCTTTGCTATAATGGAGATAAGAGAATAAATTTCTCTTTCGACTTAGGTGTTTTTGGTTGAATACGTCTTGGCCTAAGTTTAAAGCTCATAAGAATAGCAAGAGCAACACAGGAAGATGGGGAGATTTTATCTCTCTCGGCGTGAGGTGGCTAGGACTCTGTTTACAGGGTGGATCGCTGATGTAGGTAGATTGTAAACAGGTTTACTTGCTCCCGCAACCCTTTGGTTGTGCTGCAATGCTTTGCAGAAAATGATGGCTCCGGGGATGAGACATTGAATTTTGAGGATAATCTTAGGGGTATGTCTCTGGAATAGTTTTTATTCTATGCATCTCCCTAGGGGAAGTATTGTCCAAAATTCTTTCCAAAGATGACTAACTAATAATATAAATATCCTAATAGATACTCTAAGTATCTAGACAAACTCTAAATTTTGTGTTATAATCTAGTTTGATTAGGAGATGAATATGAAAGAGGAAAGGAAACCGAGTGCCTTCAAAGGTGTAACTTGGGATAACATTAGGAATAAATATTATGCAAGAATTGCATTCTCCGGTGTTCGTTATGCTCTTGGCAGGTATGATACATACGAAGAAGCAGTAGAAGCTTACAAAGAAGCTTGGAACATGGGTGCTATCAAATTGAAAGCATGGTATGCAAAAGACCCCCAACACAGGGGTAAGCTTGTCGAGTATGCTAAAGGGACTAGTCAATTCAAGGATGAAGAATCTAAAATGAAGACATTCTCCAAATTACTTGACTCTTCTGAAGAAGATAATAAAGAATATATCTGGTGATTTCCACTCCCGTTCAGAGAGTGGATACCGGATGCTATAATTAGAATATGAGAGTCATAAATATGCTATGTAAGTAATAGCACACATGCGTGGTCGGTAGCTCAATTGTTAGAGCCCCGGATTGTGATTCCGGTTGTTGTGGGTTAGAGTCCCATCCTTCCAACCAAATTTAGGTTATCGTCTAGGTAGGACTCCGCTCGCGTAAGGGCGGGAACATTGGTATCGACTCCAATTAACCTGAACAAATTGCCTCGGTGGCTCATGGAAAACGGTACACCTACTAGTCTTAGAAACTAGGCTCTTGAGAGTTCGAATCTCTCCCTAGGCACCAAATACAATTACCACATGAGGCAATTAGAGCCGAAGTGTCGTAATGCCCTGTTAGCTCACACTGGCAGAGCAATCGCCTTGTAAGCGATAGGTTGTCTGTTCGATTCAGACACGGGGCACCATTGATGGGGATTCGCCTAGTTGGTCTAAGGCATGGGACTTTGACTCCCAGATCGTAGGTTCGAATCCTACATCCTCTGCCATAAGAATAATATTCCACAGAATCCAAGCAAGGTGCAAGGACTTGACTGTTAATCAATGATTAGACTGGTTCAATTCCAGTATGTGGAGCCAAAATTAATGCGGGGTAGGGAAGTCTGGTTGTTCCCGTTAGGCTCATAACCTAAAGAGCGTGGGTTCAAATCCCACTCCCGCAACCATCATTAAAGGAGAGAATAATGAGATTTGAAGTAAGATTTAATAACGGTGTCTATCATGTATTTGACACTATTGTATATAAAGCTGTAGAAGCTTTTGGTAAGAGTCAGCGGGCAGAAGCTATTATGCGTGCTGCTGTTCTTAATACCACTCCCCGTGGCCCTCGCCGGAAATAACTAATTTTCTGTATATGGTGCCAAGTGGACGGCGACTTGTTTTGGAAACAAGAATATGCAGGTTCGAGGCCTGCTGTACAGACCACTAAATATGACTGCTGAGTATCACCGAAATTATTACGCCAAACGTTCTCCAGAAGCTAAAGCTAGAAAACAGGCCCTTCAAAAAGAAAGAGCCCAAAAGAACATTATTGCTTTGAGAGAATATAAAGCAGAAGTGGGTTGTTTAGTTTGTGGTGAAAAAGACCCAATTGTTTTAGATTTTGATCATAGAGAACAGTCTGAAAAATCTCTAACATTTGGTAATGCTTGTAGACTCGGGTATTCATTAGCAAAATTAATGGCAGAAGCAGAGAAATGCGATGTTCTTTGTGCAAATTGCCATCGCCGTAGAACGGCAAAACAACTTGGGTGGCACGTATAGCTACCAAATTCCAGTCCTTATAGTTTAAACGGTTTAGAACGCTTGACTTTCACTCAGGTGATTCGGGTTCGATTCCCGATGAGGGCTCCAAATAATATGTTTTAAGACAGGAGAAGATAATTTATCTCCTTTCGATTTTCTCTTGTTCTTTTTACTATGACAGACACAACTAAAGAAAAGGGGAAGGCTGGTCGCCCCTTTGGCTCTACTAGAAAAAGTAGCCAACTAAAACCAGTGTTTAATAAATTAAAGAAACTTTCTGATAAGGCCCTTGAAAACATTCAAGCCAACGTCGAAGGTAAGGTAGTGGATAAAGACGTGCTAGCAAGTAGCAAGTGGGTAATCAATACCCTTACCACTGTCCATAAAGCAGTAATCTCCGAAGAAGATGGATTGAAGATTAAGGATGATGAGCCCGAGGCACTAGCCGAGGATCGCCCTTCAAATTTCTCTCTAAAACAAGTTAAATAAGAATTCACCTTGGACCGTTAAGCTTCGGCTTTTGCAAGGCGTCTCAGCCATGTTCCATGCCATTCTACCTTTGGCGTTGCGAGTATACGTGGTGAAATTATCAGCCCTGTAGTTTCTTAAATGAATCTTGGGCATTGTGGAGAAGACCTCGAATCTTGCGAGGGAGACACTTACCGGGCAGCGTGGGGACGTGTCAACGAATTGAAAAGGAATAATCAATGTACAAATATAACGTAGTTGTGACTGGGAGCCATCTCTTAGGACACGATTTCTTGAGAGATATTGTCTCTCTATCAAAAGATGGCGCAGTGTTGAATGATGGTGGCATGTTTGCTCACAATACATCTTACCCACCACGTGCTTACATGACTCTCGAATCAGAGACTGTAAGGCAGAGTACAGCAGCAGTTAAATTCTATCTCATCGCTGGTGCTTTCACCAGAGAAGAATTAGATGACATGAAATGGGATGATTTGAAAGCTGTGTGTAGAGAAGTTGGAATTACAGGGCGAGACAGAGAACTTATCACAACAGCTTATTTGGAGCATGTGAATAAATAATGTCAGAATTAATTGGCCCACAGTCTGAATTCCAAGAGAGATGTTTAAACAGTGATGCCAAGATAATTATTCTGGGTGGTGCAGCCGGGTCGGCAAAAAGCACCATGGGATTGATGCGCCATCTACGGTGGATCAACGATCCTAAATATGCTGGTTTCTGTTTACGTAAGAACAGCACAGCAATTATGAAAGAAGGTGGCTTGTTTAATGCAGCCATCGACATTTATAAAAAAGTAGACCCAAAGTTAAAAGTTAAATTAAAAGACCAGAAACTTGTATTCTCTTCTGGTGCTTCTGTTTCATTCTCTCATTACGAAAATGACAAAGCCGCTGATCTTTATCAGGGCTTGGAAATGGCAGGTACGTTCTATGACGAAGGGGCACAAGCCTCTGAAAACCACATCTGGTGGTTGATTTCACGTCTACGTACTAAAGCTAAAGTTAGTCCATCTATTTGGATTTCTTGTAACCCCGATCCTGACTCTTTCTTAAGAGGTTGGGTTGATTGGTGGTTATACCCCGAAGGTCACGAATTAGCTGGCCTTCCTGATCCCGAGAAGAACGGTAAAAGACGATACATCCTCCGTAAAGGAGGTATTCTTTATTGGGCAGATACAGCAGAGGACTTGATTGTCAGACACGGCAATCCTAGACTTCCTCTTGATCATGCCAAGCAAGTACGCCCTCTTTCTATCGAAGTACATCTTGGAACGATTTATGATAATCCATGGCTGATTGAAAATCAACCTGATTACCTTGCTTCCCTTGAAGCTCTTCCTGACGTTGAACGTAAGCGCCTACTACATGGCGACTGGAATGCTCGCGCTAAGGGAAGCACATTCTATCAAAGAGAGTGGGTAGAAGAAATTCTAATCGCTCCCGATATTTCTCAGGTTGAAAAAACAGTTAGAACATTCGACTTCGCAGGAACACTTAAATCTGATGCTAATCCTAGCCCAGACTATACAGCCACAATGCGAATGCACAAAACTAAATCGAAAGATTATGTCATTGATGATGTTCGACGTACACGGATTCAATTCGGAGATTGGAAAACATTCATTCTCGATTGTTCTTTGAATGACCCTCCCGGCACTGAATACTACATCCCAGTAGACCCCAACCCCGCAGCTAAGGCAGCGGCTAATCTTTTGGTTAGAGACTTGGCAGAACTAGGATTGTATGCCAGAACCATCCGAGCTAGCAATAGCAAATTGGATCGCTTCAGGCCCTTTAGTGCAATGGCTCAAGCTGGTGGTATCAAGATTGTTAAGGGTTGTTTCGTTGATTATGAGAACGATGTTCAGGGTAATAACGAGACATTCCACAAGGAACTTGAAGCATTCACAGGTGAACGTAAACGTGGAGAAAACGGACACGATGACTTGGTAGACGTTTCAAGCGATGCATTTTCTACTCTCGCATCCTCTCTCAGCCTCCCCCCTCTTGGTGGATTGCTGAATATCAGTCTAATCAAACCAAATTCTTTTCTATAACAGGAGATAGGCACATACATGGCAGATGAAATTATCTCCGAATTAGGGGAAGTAAATCTTAAGCCGGGAACAAATGAACTTCCCGCACTCGCTTATGGCGAATCAGGCTATAACGG
>Ga0307412_10002202_pt1 | contig 10820 bp, 8 predicted proteins | sample DK1Cmetagenome_3_FD_203823 | JGI IMG/M metagenome (GOLD analysis project Ga0307412, IMG submission 203823) | Maize rhizosphere microbial communities from greenhouse at UC Davis, California, United States - DK15-C-1 | ecosystem: Host-associated > Plants > Roots > Rhizosphere > Soil | place: USA...
TCGGCGCGACCCATGCCAGCCCGCCCGGCTGGCTCTCACCCACAGGCCGCTACTACCCCAGCGAACAACACGACTGGGAACCACCCCACTGGCCAGACGACTGGAACGAACCAGAGAATCTTAAGCCCGACAACCTCGACTGGCCGGAGAGACTCAAGGAACGGGATAGCCACGACTGGCCGGACAGTCTTGATGCGCCACATAATGCCGACTGGCCCGACAACCTCGAGGAACCGGACAACCTCGAGGGCCTTGAGCCACCACCATCACTGGATCCGGCAGCCCGGGATACCCTGCCATTCGAGCCACCGACGGAGGATCCATTGCCTGTGGATCCATCTCCCGACTGGGCACGACGCACCGCCGCCTAGAGAGTCAGCGTGCGGTTGTTACCCGGCACGGGCGGTGGTCAGCTGGCAGGAGAGAGCTGACCGCGGAAAGCCCTGCGGTAGGACTGCGGGCTGGTATCCAGTACCTTCGCGAAGTGATGGCGCAGCAGCACCGGGTGGCCGAAGCCCGACTGCCGCGCCACTTCGTCGATATTCAGATCTGTCGATTCCAGCAGCTCCTGGGCCCGCAGCACCCGCTGGGAGTTGAGCCATGCCGCGGGCGTGGCGCCCGTCTCGGCGCGGAAACGGCGGGCGAAGGTCCTTGGGGACATATGCACTCTGGCGGCGAGTTCCTGGACGGAGTGCTCCTCATCCAGGTTCTGTACCATCCACTCCAGCAGGTCCTCCATAGGCTGCGAGCCGCACGCTGGCATGGGCCGGTCGATGAACTGCGCCTGGCCCCCGTCGCGGTGCGGAGGCACCACCATGTCCCGGGCTATGGCGGCTGCCACCGCAGCGCCAAGCTCTACGCGTACCAGGTGCAGGCAGGCATCTATGCCTGCCGCTGTTCCGGCGCTGGAAATGATCCGGCCGTCCTGGACGTACAGGACATTTTCATCGACCAAAACCTTGGGGTACTTCGCCGCCAACTCGCCCGAGTAATGCCAGTGGGTGGTACAGCGGCGCCCGTCCAGGAGCCCTGCCCGGGCCAGTGCAAAAGCGCCGGAGCAGATGGACATGACCCAGGCGCCCCGCTCGTGTGCCGCCCGAAGGACGCCAAGGACTTCCTCCGGAACGTCATCCTCCCGGCCGTACGGCGCCATGATCACCAAGTCAGCATCGGCTGCCGCCTCCAGCCCGAGGCTTATCTTCATGCTCAGCCCCGACTTCAGGGGGATGTCCCCCGGTACCGGGGCGCACACTCTGAAATCGAACTGGGGTACCCCGGTGCCGCGTTCGGACCGATCAATGCCGAACACTTCAAAAGCGGTACTGAACTCAAAGATTGAAAAGTGGGGAACCGCTATGACTGCCACTGACTTGAGCATGAATCCAGTATGGCAGAAAATTGTTCTTTATAGGCGTTTCTGCCACTTTTTTCCTTCCCTCCCCAGGAGAACCATGGAGCTATGGAAATCTTCGGAATCGCCCTCGTTGTCCTGATCCTTATCTCCGTGGCCGCTACGTTCACTGCCGTTGCACGTGACGGGCGCGGACACACCCCGCCGGAATATTCGATCCGGGACTGGTCTGCCTTGGACCTCCCCAGCAGGAACCACACCACGGGCGCCCTCTAGGATGGGCGGCTGCTCCTCCCCGCCCCCTCTTCAACCACCCTCCGTCCCGCACCACCCGCCACCCATTCCAACCGCCTGCCCGCAACAACCAGCCCGACAAGAAGCAGAGGACCCGGCTCACCTGAGCCGGGTCCTTTGCTGTGGGGGTCAGCCGAGGGCGATGCCGGCATCCATCCCGGAACGTAGAAACCAGGAACAAGCACTGCTACGGGGAGCAGTCCCGGGCCGCAGTAGACTGGTCCCAGCCATGACTTTTCATATCTCCTACCCCGCCGAGCTGCCGGTATCCGAGCGCCGCGAGGACCTGATGGCCGCCATCGCGGCCAACCAGGTAACCATCATTGCCGGCGAGACCGGCTCCGGAAAAACCACGCAGATCCCCAAGATGTGCCTGGAACTGGGGCTCGGCGACAACGGCCTGATCGGCCACACGCAGCCGCGCCGTCTGGCAGCCCGGACCGTGGCCGAGCGCATTGCCTCCGAGCTTGGCGTGGAGATTGGCCAGGAAGTCGGCTTCCAGGTCCGCTTCACCGGGGAGGTGAGCAAGTCCACCAAGGTCAAGCTGATGACCGACGGCATCCTGCTGGCAGAAATCCAGCGCGACAAGCTGCTCCGCAGGTACAACGCGATCATCATCGATGAAGCCCACGAGCGCAGCCTCAACATCGACTTCATCCTCGGGTACCTCAAACGCATCCTGCCGCAGCGGCCGGACCTGAAGGTGATCATCACCTCCGCCACCATCGATCCCGAGCGCTTCGCGAAGCACTTTGGCGCGGAGGACGAGCCGGCTCCGATCGTTGAGGTGTCCGGCCGCACCTTCCCGGTGGAGATCCGATACCGCCCGCTGTCCCAGCCGGCGGGCGGGGCCTCTCCGGGTGATGAGGAGGACAATTCCTCCGACGACGAACTCGAGGAAGACCGCGATCCGCTGGACGCGGTGTGTGACGCCGTCGATGAACTTGCCCTCGAAGCGCCGGGTGACATCCTCATCTTCTTCTCCGGAGAGCGGGAAATCCGCGACGCCGCGGACGCCCTGAACGCCCGCATGCAGTCCAACCGGCGGCTTGCCGGCACCGAGGTTCTGCCGCTCTTCGCGCGGCTCAGCCTGCAAGAACAGCACCGCGTCTTCAACCCGGGTGGCAAACGGCGGATCGTGCTGGCAACCAACGTGGCCGAGACCTCCCTGACCGTGCCGGGCATCAAGTACGTCATCGACACTGGAACCGCACGCATCTCACGCTATTCACACCGCACGAAAGTTCAGCGGCTTCCGATCGAGCGGGTGTCCCAGGCCTCGGCCAACCAGCGTTCGGGCCGCTGCGGCCGTGTTTCCGACGGCATCGCCATCCGCCTCTACTCCGAAGAAGACTTCGAGTCCAGGCCGCTGTACACGGATCCGGAGATCCTGCGCACCAACCTCGCGGCGGTCATCCTGCAGATGACCGCCATGGGCGTGGCCCGCGGGCCCAAGGACATCGAGACCTTTCCGTTCGTGGAGCCGCCGGATTCCCGGGCCATCAACGACGGCGTGACCCTCCTCAGGGAGCTGGGCGCCTTGAGTACTCCCCAGGCTGCCAATGCCGCCGGCAATGGCGGGGGCCGCAACAGCGGCGGGCTGACCGCCGTCGGACAGAAGCTTGCCCAGCTGCCCGTGGATCCGCGGCTAGGCCGCATGATCGTGGAAGCCGGCAGGCGCGGCTGTGTCCGTGAAGTCATGATTTTGGCAGCGGCACTCACGATTCAGGACCCGCGCGAACGCCCAACCGACAAACAGCAGTTGGCCGCGGAAAAGCATGGCCGCTTCCGCGACGAGAACTCCGACTTCACCGGGTACCTGAACCTCTGGAACTACATCCACGAAAAGCAGCAGGAGCTCTCCTCCACCCAGTTCCGCCGCCTGTGCCGGAATGAATTCATCAACTACCTGCGTGTCCGTGAATGGCAGGACCTGTTCGCTCAGCTCCGGCAGCTGGCCCGCCCGCTGGGCATCAGCCTGGACAACAAGCGGCAGGCCGACCCTGTGGGGAACCATGAAGGCGTGCATATCAGCCTGCTCTCCGGGCTGCTGAGCCACATCGGCATCCTGGACGAGCGGAAGCGGGAATACGCCGGAGCCCGCGGGACCCGCTTTGCCATCTTCCCCGGGTCGGCGCTGTTCAAGAAGTCCCCCACGTTCGTCATGGCCGCCGAACTCGTGGAAACCAGCAGGCTGTGGGCGCGGGTGGCCGCCAGGTTCGAGCCCACCTGGGCCGAACAGGTGGCGCCGCACCTGATCAAGCGCACCTACAGCGAGCCGCACTGGTCCAGCAAGATGGGCGCAGTGATGGCCTACGAAAAGGTCACCCTTTACGGCGTCCCGGTCATCGCCCAGCGCCGGATCAACTACGGCAAGGTCGATCCGGTCCTCGCCCGCGAAATGTTCATCCGGCATGCGCTGGTGGAGGGCGAATGGAAGACGCACCACAAGTTCTTCCACCGCAACCGGGCCCTGCTCGAGGAAGTCGAGGAGCTCGAAGCACGGGTGCGCCGCCGCGGCCTGCTGGTGGACGATGAGACCCTTTTCGAGTTTTACGACGCCCGCGTGGGTAAGGACGTTGTCTCGGAGCGGCACTTCGACAAATGGTGGAAGGAAGCCCGGCAGCAGGAGCCGGCCCTGCTGGACTTTGACCAGTCGCTGCTCCTGAGCGAGGATGCGGACTCCCTCGACGAGTCCGCCTATCCCAAGACCTGGCTGCACAAGGGTTTCGAGCTGCCGCTGACCTACGAATTCCATCCTGTGGCACCCGGCTCGCCGCCCAACCCGTCCGACGGCGTTACCGCCGAAGTGCCGGTACTGTTCCTGAACCAGCTTGAGGACGCTCCTTTCCGCTGGCTGATTCCGGGCCAGCGTGTGGAACTTGTCACCGCGCTGATCAAGTCGCTGCCCAAACAGATCCGGAAAAACTTCGTTCCCGCTCCGGATGTCGCCCGGCAGGCCGTGGCAGCGCTGGAGTCCGACTTCGACCCGGCCGAGGATGATCTTGAGTCGTCCCTGGAACTCGTGCTGCGGCGTCTGCGCGGGCACATTATTCCGCCGGGCTCCTGGAACTGGGAAGCTGTTCCGCAGCACCTGCGCATGAGCTTCAAAGTGGTGGACAGCGGGGGCAAAGTGCTGGATGAGGGCAAGAACCTCGAGGCGCTTCAGGAAAGGCTCGCCCCTGCCACGCGAAGGGCAATCGCGGAATCCCTGGGCGCGACGCCCGCCACTGCGGCGCCCCGCGCTGCCAAGAAGGGTGCAGGCCCCAAAGCAGTTCCTGAGAACGGCGGCCCGGCATCCCACGGGTTCACCGAACAGTCGGGCCTGACCGAGTGGTCTTTCGGCAGCGTCCAGCGCGAAGTCAGCGTTACGGTCAAAGGCCACACCGTGACTGGCTACCCGGGACTCGCCGACGAAGGAAAGTCCGTTGCGCTGCGGGTCTTCCAGACGGCGTCGGAGCAGGAGGAGGCCATGCGCGGCGGCGTCATCCGCCTGCTGGCGCTCAGGGTGCCGTCCCCCGACCGCTACGTCCTGGAGCACCTCAACAACACTGAGAAACTGACCTTCAGCCAGAACCCGCACGGATCAGTCTCTGCATTGATCGCCGACTGCGCCCTTGCTGCGATCGACAAACTCACCCCGGCGGAACTGCCGTGGGACCGCGCATCCTTCGACGCCCTCTACGAGCAGGTGCGCGCAGAACTGATCGATACTGTATTCAGCGTGACGGCCGTGGTGGAGCGCATCCTGGCCAGCACACGGCGGATCCAGAAACAGCTGAAGGGCACTACGAGCCTTGCGCTCATCAGCGCGCTGAACGACATCAGGAGCCAACTGGAGCAACTGGTGTACCCCGGCTTCGTCGCCAAGACGGGCTACGCGCAGCTCAGCCAGCTGCCGCGGTACCTGGCAGCCATCGAGAAGCGCCTCGAAAAACTGCCGGGCAACGTTCAGCGGGACGCCCTCAGCATGGCGGCGGTACAGCGGCTGGAGGATGAGTATGACGACGCCGTGTCAGCTCTGCTGCCGGGACGGCGAGCCGGTGCCGAACTCACCCAGGTGCGCTGGATGATCGAAGAGCTTCGGGTGAGCCTGTTCGCCGTCGAACTCGGAACCGCATATTCCGTCTCCGAGAAGCGGATCCGGACTGCCCTGAACAAGGCCCTGGCGGCGTAGCATGCCGAACCCGGCAGCAGCACAGGGCGCTCCCATAACCGGGAACGCCCTGTGCCGCCAGCTGGTTTCCGTTTGCGCCGTTTATGCCTCCGGCACGAACTCGCCGTAGCCTGCATCGCGGAGCCCGGCGCGGAGCTTTTCCGCGTTGGCATCCAGCCTGGCCGGATCCGGGTTGTGGTCGGCTGTGGAAAAATCAAACTCCGCCATGCTGTTGGACGGCCATACGTGCACGTGCATGTGGTTGATTTCGTAGCCGGCCACAATGAGTCCAGCGCGGGCAGCTCCGAACGTGTCCACCTGCACTGCGCCGATGCGGCGGGCCACCTCCATGACCTTGGCCAGCGTCTCCGGCGAGGCGTCCGTCCAGCGGTCCACCTCCTCGGTGGGAACGACGAGCGTATGCCCGTCGGCCAGCGGTCCCATCGTCAGGAACGCCGAGACGTCCTGTTCCCGCCAGACGAACCGGCCGGGTATCTCGCCGTTAAGAATCTTGGTGAACAGCGTGCTCATGCGTCAGCCCTTTCCGACGGTGCCTGCAGTGTGGTGGTATCCAGGACAAAACGGTACTTCACGTCACCGGCAACCATCCGGTCATAGGCCTCATTGAGCTCCTCGGCCCCTACCAGTTCGATGTCGGAGACGACGCCGTGTTCGGCGCAGAAGTCGAGCATCTCCTGGGTTTCCGCGATGCCGCCGATCAGGGAACCCGCGTAGGAGAGCCGCCGTCTGATCAATGACCCGGGGTTGACAGGCGGCATGGCCTCGGAGGGCAGGCCCAGCTGGAACAGCGCCCCGTCACGGCGCAGCGTCCGGAAGTACGGGTTGAGGTCGTGCGGAGCCGCCACCGTATCGATGATGATGTCGATGCTGCGGTTCTCGGCAGTCATCGCCTCCTCGTCGCGGGAAAGAACGACGGCGTCGGCGCCCAGTTCCAGTGCCGCTGACACCTTCGATTCCGAGGTTGTGAAGACCTTGACTTTCGCGCCCATCGCCTTGGCCAGCTTGACGGCCATGTGGCCCAGACCGCCGAGCCCGACCACGCCAACCACGTCCCCTTCTTCAACGCCGAAGTGGCGGAGCGGGGAAAAGGTGGTGATGCCGGCGCACAGCAGCGGCGCCGCCGCAGCCGGATCGAGGGTTTCGGGAACGTGCAGGACGTAGCGGCGGTCCACCACAACCGACGATGCGTAGCCGCCCTGGGTAATGGCATCCCCGTTCCGGCGGTCCTTGGCACCGTAGGTCCCTGTCATGCCCTGTTCGCAGTACTGCTCGAACCCGTCCAGGCAGCTCTCGCACTCCCGGCAGGAGTCGACGATGCAGCCCACGCCCACGAGGTCACCAGGGGCGAAGTCATCCACGTCCGCACCGACACGGCTGACGCGGCCCACGATTTCATGTCCGGGGACCAGCGGATAGTTCTGCGTGCCCCATTCCCCGCGCGTCGCATGCACGTCCGAGTGGCACAGTCCACAAAATTCGACGGCGATTTCCACGTCATCCGCCTTCGGCGCGCGGCGCGCAACGGTCAGCGGAACCAGCCCGCTGGTGCTGGACACGGCTCCGCGGGCGGCGGCAAGCAGCCCCTCGCCGGCCCGCTCCGACGCGAGGTCCTGCTCTGCGTCGTCGGCGGGCGGAATGTGGAGGGCAAGGGGCGGCGGTACAGGGCGTCCAGGAGTCATACTCCGACGCTACCTGCCGCAGCCGGAACTGTGCCACCCGGACTCGGGCTACCTGGCTTCGGCTCCATCCGGTGCAGGGCCGGTCACCACGGGCCGCGACGGGTCATTTGACCACTCTGAAAAGGACCCGGGAAAGAGGGCCGCAGGGATTCCCGCTATTTCAAGGGCCGCGATCTGGTGGGCGGCTGTGACACCTGAACCGCAGTAAACCGCCGTCGGGGTTTCTGTGTCTGCTCCCAGGCGTGCGAAGCGGCGCCGCAGCTCCTGCGGGGGCAAAAAACACCCGTGGCCGTCGAGATTTTCTGTAGTGGGGGCGCTGACGGCACCGGGGATGTGCCCGGCCCGGGGGTCCACCGGTTCCGTCTCGCCCCGGTACCGTTCGCCCGCGCGCGCGTCGAGGAGCACTCCATGTTCTGCCCATACCGCCGCCTGCCCCGCAGTGATAGTACTCATGCCGTTGCCCGTGAACAGCACATCTCCAGGGGCTGCTTTCTCCGCGCCTCCCTGCAGCGGCAACCCGGCCCGCCGCCATGCGGCCAGGCCGCCGTCGAGCAGGCAGACGTTGGCGAAGCCGGCGCTACGGAGCATCCACCAGGCACGGGCGGCAGACGTGTTTCCGGCGTCGTCGTAGGCCACCACCGTGTCGCCATTACGGATCCCCCAGCGGCGGGCGGCGGTCTGGAACCTGGACAGCGCCGGCAGGGGGTGCCGGCCACGGCCCTGTTCCGCCGGATCCGCCAGCTCAGTCGGCAGGTCAACATACACTGCGCCTGGAATGTGCGCATCAAGGTAGTGCAGCCGTCCGTTGGGGTCGCCCAGCGCCCAGCGGACGTCCAGCAGCACAGTGCGCTGTCCGGACTCCATCCGGGCGTTCAGGGCGGGCACGTCCATGAGCGGATCCACTCGGTCTCCTTTGACTGGGCTGCAGCCGGTCCTGGCGCCGGCCGTCAGCACCAACTCTATCGATGAGCCGGGTCCGTCCGCGGGTAGGCTGAACCGGTGAGCAAAGCAGGCAGCAGTGACCGGGCATGGGCCGATGAGGCCATCCGCAAAATCGACGCGGAGAACAACAGATCGGCGGACACGCACCTGTATTCCGTGCCGCTGCCCGAGCACTGGGGCGTCCAGCTGTACCTCAAGGACGAATCCACCCACCGCTCCGGGAGCCTGAAGCACCGACTGGCCCGCTCGCTGTTCCTGTTCGGGCTGGTCAACGGCTGGATCAGGGAAGGCACCACGATTGTGGAGGCCTCGAGCGGCAGCACCGCCGTTTCTGAAGCCTACTTTGCGCAGCTGCTGGGGCTTCCCTTTGTCGCGGTCATGGCCCGCACAACGAGCCCCGAAAAAATCGCGCTGATAGAGCAGTTCGGCGGGGCCTGCCTCCTGGTGGACCACGCATCCGAGGTCTATGCGGCAGCAGCGGAGGTGGCGGCCACCAGCAACGGCCATTACATGGACCAGTTCACCTATGCGGAGCGGGCAACGGACTGGCGGGGCAACAACAACATCGCCGAATCCATCTTCGGGCAGCTTGCCGTGGAGGAACACCCGGTCCCCCGGTGGATTGTGGTGGGAGCGGGAACGGGCGGGACCAGCGCCACGATCGGCCGGTATCTCCGGTACCGCCGCCATGACACACAGCTGACCGTCGTGGACCCCGAAAACTCGGCCTTCTATCCGGGCTGGCAGAGCGGTGCGGCCAGCTTCAGCACCGGCCGGCCTTCCCGGATCGAGGGCATCGGACGGCCCCGCATGGAGCCCAGCTTTGTACCCTCCGTGATCGACCGCATGATCCAGGTGCCGGACGCCGCGTCCGTTGCTGCCATGCGCCATCTGCACACGTTGGCGGGACTGCACGCCGGCCCTTCCACCGGCACCAATCTGTGGGGTGTCTGGCAGTTAGTGGCGGAGATGATCGCGCAGGGCCAGCGGGGCAGCGTCGTCTCACTGATGTGCGACGGCGGCGACCGGTATGCGGGCAGCTACTACAGCCCGGAGTGGCTGGCAGCGCAGGGGCTGGATCCCCGCCCGCACGAGGACACCATCAGGGCCTTTTTCGATTCGGGCGACTGGAAACCGTAGCTCAGAGCTTCACGGACTCCCGTGCGGACAGGTGCGCGTACTCCGTCCCGTACTTGGCGCCGATCCGCTTGACATGGCCTTCCACCAGATCGAGGCCGGTGCCGTTGAGCAGGGCGTCATGGATGGGGAACGCCCGGGGCGCACGCACTCCAATGACGAAATCCACCACTTCGCTGACCTTGTTCCACGGCGCGTGGACGGGCACCAGCAGGGTTTGTACGCTGATGCCGTCCGGAATGATGAATGAGTCCCCAGGGTGGTACACGTTGCCGTCCACCAGGTAGCCGATGTTGGCAACCAGCGGGATCTGCGGGTGGATCAGGGCGTGCTGCCCGCCGAAGCTCCGCACATCAAACCCGGCAGCCTCGAACGACGTTCCCGGCTCCACGGTGTGGATGCGGGACAAGGCATCGGCTGCTTCGATCCGCATGGTATCGGCCACTCCCAGCGGCGCGAAGAGCTCCAGTTCGCGGTTTTCAGTGAGAGCAGACTTTACGGCCGCCACGTCGATGTGGTCCTTGTGTTCGTGCGTAACGAGGACTGCCCGCGCCCCGTCCAAAGCCTCGGCCGTTTCCGAGAAGGTGCCGGGATCGATCACCAGGACGCCGCCGTTCTTTTCAAGGCGGACGCAGGCGTGCGTGTATTTAGTCAGCTTCATCCGGCCAGCCTAGGCAAGGCGCCTATCAGTGTCCACGGCAGTGTCCACGTCAAAGCCCAGGGACCGTCGGCTGGTAATCTTGAACACTGCAACTACCCCTTAGCGAAGCGAGTCCATTCATGCCACACGGCGCCAGCGCTGACGGCAGGCCGCTGACCCCTCTGGTTGCGGCCGGCGGGAAAGAGCAACGGGTCACGAAGCAGCGGCTTGCGGTTAGCGCCGCCCTGGATGAGCTTCATGACTTCGTCAGCACGCAGGAACTGTACCGGATCCTGCAGAACCAGGGAGTCTCCGTTTCCCTGGCCACGGCCTACCGTATTCTGCAGTCCCTTGCCGACGAGGGCCTCGTGGATGTGCTGCGCAACGGCGACGGCGAGGCGGTCTACCGCCGCTGCGCCGTCACCGGCCATCACCACCACCTCCTCTGCCGCAGCTGCGGCAAAGCCGTGGAAGTTGAAGCCCCGGCCGTGGAAACCTGGGCCGCGCGGACGGCCCAGGAGCACGGTTTCACTGAGGTGGCACACACAGTCGAAATCTATGGGCTGTGTCCTGCCTGTGCCGCCCGGAAGGCCGGCGCCG
>Ga0307412_10002203_pt1 | contig 10817 bp, 12 predicted proteins | sample DK1Cmetagenome_3_FD_203823 | JGI IMG/M metagenome (GOLD analysis project Ga0307412, IMG submission 203823) | Maize rhizosphere microbial communities from greenhouse at UC Davis, California, United States - DK15-C-1 | ecosystem: Host-associated > Plants > Roots > Rhizosphere > Soil | place: USA...
ATTAATTATTGTTCACCTTTATAAAAAATCAAACCCGCATAAAGCAGATAAATCTTTTAAAAGATTGCAGTTGGCTTCTTCAGCGCTGTTCAGCTTAGGTCATGGTTTGAATGATGCCCAGAAAGTAATGGGAATCATTGGAGCGGCTGTGATTTATTATCATGTTAATATGCTTCAGGATCCTGTATATTTAAACATTCCTTCAGCAGGACGTTTCGATTATTTTGCAGAACACTATATTTGGGTTCCTTTGGTTTCGTTCCTTGCGATCGGTTTGGGAACAATGAGCGGTGGTTGGAAGATCATCAAAACAATGGGTACGAAAATCACGAAAGTAACTTCATTGGAAGGAGTAAGTGCTGAAACTGCAGGTGCAATTACTTTATTCATCACAGATCACTTTGGTATTCCTGTTTCTACAACACACACAATTACAGGTTCCATTATTGGGGTTGGATTAACGAAAAGAATCTCCGCCGTAAGATGGGGAATTACAGTAAGCCTTCTTTGGGCTTGGGTTCTAACGATCCCGATTTCAGCAATTGTTGCCGGGATTACTTATCTTGTAGTGACATTTTTATTTTAAAATTAATTTTTAAATAATAATATAAACTTTGCTCAATTGGGCAAAGTTTTTTATTGATTTTAATTGAATACATCTTTATTAAAACGATCTGTGTGAAATTAATTACTAAATCGTTGTTTTCTATTGTTTTATATTATTTCTATTCATACTTTTGTGAAATATGTCAAAAACAATTTATAACATTTTTTAAAATTTAATCAAATGAAAAAACTTTTATTACTATCTACATTTGCTATTGTAGGTTTAACAAATGCAAAAAGTATTGATTTAGAAAAGGGTAAAAAAGAAAATGAAAAAAAATCTGATCAGAAAAAAGAATCAGAAAGTGAATTAAAAATGCAATGTATACAAAATGCAATGTTTGTGTGGTGCACAGGGGAGTTTTATCATGATACTGTATGTTGGGGAGAAGGATCTGGAACTGCAACTTATCAACAAGCAATTGCAGATGAGATTCATAATTCACAGCTATTAACTGAATATATTTGTGGACAAGGAACAGGAAGTGGTTGGGGAACAGGCGGTCCAAACTAATTTAATTATTTAAAATGCGATTTTATATATTATTTTCAATCTTATTTAGTAGTATTCTATATTCTCAATCAGACAGTCTTAAATCACAATATGAAGTGATATATAAGATTAAAAGTTTTAATGATACCTTATATAAATATAATGCTGCTGAAGAAAATTTATCTTTGCTAATAAAAGGACACAAATCCTTATTTAGAAGTACTCAAAAGGCAATCAGTGATTCTATTGCTATGGCTATAGGAAAAAAAAGCTTTGAAAACCCAGTTGATGGGAAAGTTATACTGGATATGAAAAATGTTCCGGGAGTTTATTTCAAATCAGAAGTTTTTTCGGACAACGGAAAGCAAACTATTTATAAGGAACTGATGAGAAACCGGTTTTCTTTTCCGCTGGAAGACCCTATTCAATGGAAAATAGGAAATGAAACGAAAATAATAGAAAATTATTCATGTAAAAAAGCTACAGGGAAATATAAAGGAAGACATTACGTCGCATGGTTTACAGAGGCAATACCTATTCCTGATGGGCCATATGTTTTCAAAGGTTTGCCTGGGCTAGTGCTTGAAGTTTACGATCCTAGTGATAATATTCATTTTACAATGGTAAGCTTTAAAAAAGTTGTTAAACCCATGACATTAATGAAAGATGCTTTTGCTACTAAATATTCTACATTTTATAAAGCAAGGCAAAATAGTATTGATAATGCTGCTGGTGTACTTTCTAATCAAACAGGGATTACTCTTAAACCTGCTGATATTGCCAGAATTAATAGTAATGCGAAGCGTAACAATAATTACCTCGATTAAACTATAATAATATCAACTTTGCTCAATTGGGCAAAGTTTTTTGTTTTACAGACCCTTGAAAAATCGTATTTTTGTTTAAACTATTAGAATTTATGGAATTTTTAGACAGATACCAACAAATTGTTGCGGATGCCATTACCAAATATACTTTCAAAGACAAGCCTGTCGAACTATATGAACCGATGAATTATATCATTTCCCATGGTGGAAAACGTCTTCGCCCGATTATGGTTTTGATGGCGTGTGATTTATTTGGAGGTAATTTAAATGAAGCAATTAAACCTGCTCTGGCTATCGAATTTTTCCATAATTTCACGTTGATTCATGACGATATTATGGATGAAGCTCCTTTGAGAAGAAACAAACCTACCATTCATACTTTACACGGAATTAATGTAGGAATCTTATCGGGAGACGGACTTATGTTGAAAGCTTATAAATTTTTTGAAGATCTTGAACCTGAGATATTTAAAGCGTGTATCAGAATCTTCACCCATACGGGTTTGCTTTTATGCGAAGGCCAGCAATACGACATCAATTTTGAAACGCAGGAAAATGTAACTTTTGATGATTATATCAGAATGATTACTTATAAAACCGGTGTTTTAAGCGCTTCTTCATTTGAAATCGGAGCATTGATCGGAAGGGCAAATTTCAAGGATGCAAAAGCTATTTTCAACTTCGGAAAACATATCGGAATCGCTTTCCAGATTATGGATGATTATCTTGATGTATTCGGAGATCAGGCCAGTTTTGGAAAAAAACATGCCGGTGATATTTACGAAAACAAAAAAACGGTTCTTTATCTGATGGCGAGAGAGCATGCAACGGAAGAAGAAAGAAAAGAACTCGATTACTGGTATTCTAAAAAGACCGACAATATTGATAAAGTATTCGGTGTAGAAAAGATCTTCAGAAGAACAAAAGTGGACGAAAAAGCTTTAAGACTAATAGAAAAACATAATGAAATCGGGCAAAGTTATCTTGAGAAAATAAATATTCCGGAGGAAAAGAAAAAGCCGTTTATTGAACTGGCAAATTATTTATTGAGAAGAGAAAGTTAAAAAAAAGGGGTAATGGATTTTAGGTTGCAGATAGTAGTTTTCCTACAACCTAAAACCAAATATCTGCAACCTTACACAATGAAATTCAGGACCGAAGTTGATATTAAAGAATCGCCGAAGAAAATTGATGTTGAAGATAAAATATTTTCAATAGGTTCATGCTTTGCTTCTGAAATGTCAGATTTGTTTCTGCAAGGTCAGATTCAGACCATTAATAACCCTTTTGGAACGATTTTTAATCCCTTTTCGATTAATAACTCCATTAAAAGGCTTCATGATTCTGAGTTTTATAAAGAAGAAGATTTAATTATTTTTGATGACGAATTTATTTCATTAGATCATCACTCAAGTTTTGACACGCGGTATATTCATCAGACTTTAGATAAAATTAATGTTAAGATTGAAGAAGGAAATTCTTTCCTCCAGGATTCCAATTGGGTAGTTATAACATACGGAACTTCATTTATTTATGAGTTCATTCCAAAGCAAAAACTGGTGGCCAATTGTCACAAAATTCCACAGAAATTCTTTGAGAAAAGATTACTGACAAATCAAGAACTTACAGATTCTATTTATAATACGATTTTGAATGTAAATGATATTTGTAACGATGATGTTCAGATTTTATTTACCGTTTCACCTGTTCGCCACACAAAAGACGGGATGGTTGAAAATCAATTAAGTAAGTCAAAATTAATCACTGCAATTCACGAAATAATTCCACAATTTGAAAACTGTCATTACCTTCCAATTTATGAAATTTTGATGGACGATTTGCGGGATTATCGGTTTTATAAAGAAGACATGATTCATCCTAACAATCAGGCGATTAATTATATTTTCGATAAATTTGGGCAAGCTTATTTTTCAGAAGAAACTAAAGATTTTATTAAAGAAAATTTTAAAATTAATAAAGCTTTAGAACATAAAACCACAGACGAAAAAGATCCTAAATATATTGAGTTTAAAGAAAAATTAAAACAAAGAATCGAAGCTCAGCAACAAAAAGTAAAGCATAAAATATTTTCAAATGATTGATTTTACAACCATCGATTACTTGAAAAACGGAAACGAAAAGCAAAAAAGGGTTTATGAAATTCTTACAAAACATCAAATTTTAGAAAAATTAAAAGAATATTCTCCCATTTTAGCCGGAACAATTCCTATTGAAATTGATATTGAAGGAAGCGATCTGGATATTATCTGTGAGGTTGATCTTAGATTTCAGGAGGATTTTTTAGATGATCTAATGTTTAGCAAATTTATCCCTCATGATGTAGAGGTTAAAGTTGAATATCCAATTATTAATGGTGAAAAATGTATTGTTTTAAATTTCATCTTGGAAGAATTTTCCATTGAAATTTTCGGTCAGAATAAGCCTACAATTGAGCAAAACGCCTATCGCCACATGATTGCTGAATACAAAATATTACAGGAAAAAGGAGAAAATTTTAAACAAAAAATAATAGAATTTAAACAAAAAGGGAATAAAAACAGAACCTGCTTTCGGAATGTTGCTGGGGCTTAATAATCCTTACGAAGATCTATTAAAAATGTAAAAAATGATTGATACACATACCCATTTATACGCAGAAGAGTTCGATGAAGACAGAAAAGAAATGATTCAAAGAGCGATAGATAAAGGAATTAATGAATTTTATCTTCCTGCAATTGATTCAGAATCTCACGGAAAAATGCTTCAACTGGAAGCCGAATATCCCAACCACATTTTCTCAATGATGGGCCTGCATCCTTGTTATGTTAAGCCTGAAACATGGGAAAACGAGCTTAAAATTGTAAAAAATTATCTGAATCAAAGGGCTTTTCCGGCGATTGGAGAAATCGGGATCGATCTGTATTGGGACAAGACAACTTTGGATATTCAAGTGAAAGCTTTTGAACAGCAGATTGATTGGGCAATTGAAAAAGATATGCCGATTGTCATACACACCAGAGAAAGTTTTGATGAAAGTTTTGAAGTTCTGGAAAGGAAAAAGCATCCGAAACTTCGAGGTATTTTTCACTGTTTCTCAGGGAATTTGGAACAGGCAAAACAAGCGATTGGTCTAAATTTTATCTTAGGAATCGGTGGAGTAGTGACTTTCAAAAACGGCAAAATCGATCAGTTTTTAAATGAAATTCCATTAGAAAAAATCGTTCTGGAAACAGATTCTCCTTATCTGGCACCAGTTCCGCACAGAGGGAAAAGAAATGAAAGTTCTTACCTTGATTTGGTGGCCGGAAAGCTCGTGAATATTTACGGGAAAGATTTCTCAGAAATTGATAGGATTACGACTGAGAATGCAAAAAAATTATTTAATAAGTAAAAATGAGAGCGACAGTTTCCAAGTTTTTGAGACAAGCCAAATTGCTGTTTATAGCTGATAAATTGAGGTTTTATATTCAGAAATATAAAAATCAGGATAAGAATAAGTCTTTTCAGTCAATGCATCCGGAATTTATTTTTCCTCCGGATTATTTGATGTATGAGTCTTTTAATATTAACTATGAAAGCTATTACAAAAGCGGAAAAGCGGCTGCGGAAAAGTTTATCAACATCTTTAGAAAGTATAATTCAGCGGAGCGAGCGAAGATTTTGGATTGGGGATGTGGTCCTGCAAGGGTTGTAAGGCATATTCCGGGAGTATCGCCGGATAGCAGTGTTTTCGGGACAGATTACAATCAGAATTCAATAGAATGGAACAAAAAAAACATAAAAAATGTTGATTTTAATCTGAATGGATTGAGTGCAAAACTGCCATATGAAGATAACTTTTTTGATTTTATATACGGGATTTCAATTTTTACACATCTTTCCGAACAATTGCATTACGATTGGAAAAATGAATTGACAAGAGTGCTTAAAAAGGATGGTATTCTTCTTTTATCATTACAGGGAAACCTCTTCAAAACCATTCTTACTGATGATGAAATCAAGGCTTTTGAAAATGGTAATCTTGTAGTGAGAGGAAATGTAAAAGAAGGTCACAGAACGTATTCTGCCTTTCATCCGGAAGATTTTGTGAAGAAACTTTTTTCCGATTATGAAATTTTGGAGCATATTGATTCTTTTATCAATAATGGCAAACCGGAACAAGATATTTGGATCTTAAAGAAAAAATAAGCCTTTCACAACTGAAAGGCTTTCTCTTTATTTTTTTCTGGTAAAGTTCTTATTTTTAGGCTTTTTAAATCCCATTGAAGGGCCAGCTTCAGGGCTCCTTTTGGTTTTATTACCTGGTCTCGGAGAATTTGATCTCGGAGTTCTTGGCTTATCAGAACCTGTCGAGGCCGGCTTATTATTCGAATCTCTTTTCAGAGCAATTAAATCATCTGTGTGGAAAGGATGATTTTTAATTACGGGAATTTTCATCCCGATAAGTTTCTCGGTATTTTTTAGATTTAATAAATCCAAACCATCAACGAAAGAAATAGAATTTCCTTCTGCACCAGCTCTTCCCGTCCTTCCGATTCGGTGAACATACGTTTCTGAAACATCGGAAAGCTCAAAATTGATAACAAACTTCAATTCGTCAATATCAATTCCTCTCGCTGCAATATCCGTTGCTACTAAAACTCTTGTTCTTCCTGATTTGAAGTTGTTTAAGGCATTCTGTCTCGCATTCTGAGATTTATTTCCGTGAATCGCTTCTGTAGAAACTCCGTCGTGCTGAAGCTTTCTGGCGATTTTATCAGCCCCGTGTTTTGTTCTTGCAAAAACTAAAACCGAATCAGAAATATCATTCTTTAAAATATGCGTAAGAAGGTTTAGCTTATTCTCTTTTTCAACAAAATATACCGATTGCTTGATCGTTTCTGCAGTTGAAGAAACAGGTGTAACTTCCACTTTCACAGGGTTATTCAAAATGGAATCCGCCAATTTCTGAATTTCCGATGGCATCGTTGCCGAGAAAAATAACGTTTGTCTTCTTTGTGGTAAAAGTTTAATGACTCTTTTTACATCATGCACAAATCCCATATCAAGCATCCTGTCAGCTTCATCGAGAACGAAAATTTCTATATTTTTTAAGCTGATAATACCCTGAGCGATAAAATCCAGTAATCTTCCGGGTGTTGCCACCAAAATATCAACTCCTCTTCTAAGAGCATTTTCCTGATTTCCCTGTTTTACGCCACCAAAAATCACCAAATGTTTTAATGGTAAATGTTTGCCGTAAGCCTTAATATTTTCTTCAATTTGTATCGCCAGTTCTCTTGTCGGCGTTAAAATTAAAACTTTAATGTGATTATTTTTAACCTTATTTTGAGAAAGATTCTGTAAAATAGGAATGGCAAAAGCTGCCGTTTTTCCTGTTCCTGTCTGTGCGCACCCCAAAAAATCTCTGCCTTTTAAAATCTCAGGAATAGATTTTTCCTGGATGGGAGTGGGGTTGGTATATCCTTGTTCCTGAATTGCTTTTGCAATAGGTTCTATTAAATGTAAGTCTGTAAAATTCAAATGAATTGTTTTTAATTAACAAAAATTCCTTCAAAATGAAGGAATTATATTTTGCAAAGGTAGTTTAAATATTTTTAAGTGAATTAATTCACCTTTGTCCATTGCTGATTTTTTCTTAGATCTTCAAAAAACTTGTAAACTTCAGAAAGTTTTTCGCTTCCTCGCTTGCCGTAATCTTCTACATGTTTTGAGGTTCCATCGGCAAAATTAATTCTCAGATGAGAGGATGGAAGATCGGTAACATTATTTTCGCCGTATTTTTCATTTAAATTTTTTACATCCAAACCGTCTAATAAGGCTATTAATTTATTGTAATCTTCTTCTTTAATGGTTCCTTTAAAGGTTCCTTCGCGAGGTTTAGAAAACTCGTCTTTTGAAGGCTTATCACTAAAATTAAAATGCTCCGCTTCAAATACTGCTGTTCTGTCCGGATTGATTGTCATTTTAAATACCGGGCAAAATCCGAAACAAGGTGTTGCTTCATATTCGATTTTAGAATATTTTGAATTCATTTTTTGAGAATTACAAGAAAATAAGAAGATAAAAGCACAAAGGCCTAGTAAATATTTCATAGTTTAAATTTGGGTTGGTGTCTTTCAATAATTGTTCCAAAAGGAGTTTTAAAGCAAAAATTAATAATTAGTTTATAAAATAGTAGATAATAAAAAAGTACACGAAAAAAGTGTACTTTATGCTTACTATTTATTAAAATTTTATCCGTGAAGCTGTTTCCAGATTGCATCTTTTAATTCCACAAGCCCTTCTCCGGTAACACCTGAGAAAAACAGAGGTTGCTTATTTTCAGGGAACTCTGCAGCGATTTCTTTTTTGAGCTCTTCATCCAGAAGATCGGATTTTGAGATAGAAATTATAAAATCTTTATCCAGCAATTCAGGGTTATATTCTTTCAATTCATTCTCCAGAATTTTAAACTCCTGGAAATGGCTTTCAGAATCAGCAGGAATTAAAAATAATAAGATTGAATTCCTTTCAATGTGTCGTAAGAATCTGTGTCCAAGACCTTTACCTTCTGCGGCACCTTCAATAATTCCCGGAATATCGGCCATTACAAAAGATTTGTAATTTCTGTAGTCAACGATTCCTAAATTGGGCGTTAAAGTGGTAAATGCATAATTGGCGATCTTCGGTTTTGCTGCTGAAACAGAGGCTAAAAGTGTTGATTTTCCAGCATTTGGAAAACCTACCAAACCTACATCAGCTAAAATTTTAAGCTCAAAAACGATATAACCTTCCTGGCCCGGCATTCCCGGTTGGGCAAATCTGGGAGTCTGGTTGGTAGAAGATTTGAAGTGCTCATTTCCTTTTCCTCCCATTCCACCTTCCATCAGGATGATTTCCTGTCCGTCTTCCATTATTTCGCCAATGATTTCTCCTTCTTCATTTTTAGCGATAGTCCCGATCGGAACTTCAATATAAACATCAGCTCCGTAAGCTCCTGTTAATTGGTTTTTTCCTCCGCCTTCACCACGTTCAGCTTTTACGTGACGGGTGTAGCGAAGAGGAAGTAAAGTCCATTCCTGAGCATTTCCCTTCATGATAACGTGACCTCCGCGACCTCCGTCTCCACCATCAGGACCACCTTTAGGAATATATTTCTCACGGCGAAGATGCGCAGAACCTGCACCACCATGGCCGCTTTTACAATGAATTTTTACGTAATCTACAAAATTTGACATTTCTTACAATTATGAGTTATGAGCTATGAATTATGAGAATGAATTGTAATAATAACTCATCACTCACAACTTTTAACTATTTTATTTTTTCTACTTCAGCGAAAAGCTTTTCAGAGATTTCGTTGATATCTCCAACGCCGTTGATCTCCACATATTTGCCTTGCTGCTTGTAAAGCTCGGCTACTTCAGCTGTTTTTGTGTAGTATTCTTTTATTCTGTTTTCAATGATTTCTACATTGCTGTCGTCTGATCTTCCGCTTATTTCACCTCTTTTCAGCAATCTTTCCACCAAAATTTTATCTTCAACCACTAATGAAAGGCAAACGTCAATTTTATCGTTCAGTTCTTCTTTCACAATCTTTTCCAAGGCCTCCGTCTGAACGGCAGTTCTAGGATATCCGTCGAAAATAAATCCTGCGGCATCGGTCGGTTTTCTGATCTCGTCAATCAGCATATCTGTCGTTACCTGATCCGGAACCAATTCTCCTTTATCGATGTATGATTTTGCCAGTTTCCCAAGTTCCGTGTCATTTTTCATGTTGAATCTGAAAAGATCACCCGTTGAGATTTGCTTTAAATTAAATTTCTCGATTAGGTTTTGAGCTTGTGTTCCTTTTCCACTTCCTGGAGGGCCGAACAGAACGATGTTTATCATAGTGTTGAGTATGCTTCAGGCTTTAGGCAATAAGCTTTGGGCCGTTAGCTTTGTTTAGTTAATATTTTACTTTTTATTTCGATTTAATATGTAAAGCTAAAAGCCGTAGCTAATAGCGTCGGCAATCTAATGATTGATTTGACCTTCCTCTAATTGATATAAATTCGGTAGGTTTCTTCCCAATTCATCATAATCCAGTCCATATCCCAAAACAAACTTATTCGGGATTTCTTTTCCGATATAATCCAGCTTGAAATCTTTTTTATAAACCTCAGGCTTTAATAAGAATGAGGCTATTTTTACAGATTTCGGACGTTGTGTTTCGTTAAAATATTTGAAAAGACTTTCAACAGTATTTCCTGTATCTACTATGTCTTCCACAAGAATAATATGACGGTCTTTTACGTCTTTCGTTAATTCCATTTTCTGGTAAACGATTCCGGTAGATTCCGTACCTGCATAAGAGCTCATCTGGATAAAAGCAATCTCGCAAGGTCCCGGATAATGCTTCAACAGGTCTGAGAAGAACATGATTACCCCGTTTAAAACACCAATAAAAACAGGAACTTCATCCTTGTAATCTTCATAAATTTTTAAAGCCGTTGCCTTTACAATCTCCTGAATTTCGGCGTCCTCCAAATAAGGAACGAAAGTTTTGTCGTGAACTTTAATACTTTCCATAAAATTTTAGTAGGCGGCAAAGTTACGGATTTTTGACGAAAATATTTTATGAGTTTAATTCTAAGAGGTATTTTAGAGTTTAGTACTTACAATTTTAAGTTTTCCTATGGCCTTTTCCATTCACTTTGTCATCCCGTCTAAGCGCGAATCTTTCCAAAATGATTTTAAAACTTTGCCTAGATCTTTTCAGGATGACAAACAGAACGCTAAACTTTGATAAAACAAAATTGACAGTGATTGATAGCTGAGGTTCTCGAAGCTACCACTCCCGCGGTCCTAGCCCCGATTGTAGCATTTGTTTGAGCTCATTTTTTGGGTTTCGGGCGGCTTCGCCG
>Ga0307412_10002204_pt1 | contig 10817 bp, 12 predicted proteins | sample DK1Cmetagenome_3_FD_203823 | JGI IMG/M metagenome (GOLD analysis project Ga0307412, IMG submission 203823) | Maize rhizosphere microbial communities from greenhouse at UC Davis, California, United States - DK15-C-1 | ecosystem: Host-associated > Plants > Roots > Rhizosphere > Soil | place: USA...
CACGCCGGTGACGAATGTTCGCATGCTTATCAAAAACAGGAGCACTGTCGCTTACGCGTTCGTTTCCGGTTCCGTGACATTTTACGATGCGGCGGGCGTGCGTTGTGGCGAAGGGATGTTCAAGGCCGGTGAGCTCGCGCCGGATGAATCGTTCGAGACTGACTCTCCCGGACTTCGCATTCGCTGTGAAGCGGCGAGCTGGCGCGTGGTGGCAACAAACCTCCTGCTTCGTATGCCGCCCAACGCACCAATCGGCGTGCTAACACGAGCGCCGGCGAATCTCGTCATCAGCATCGATGGTGAAACGCACCCGATTCAGTTAGACAAGCCGCTCACGCTCACCCTCGGCGAGAAACGGCGCACAATCATCGTCAGCGCGCCTTAGGTCCGTTCGAGCGGGGGCAAGCCCCTCTTCCTGACTTGTTCTTTTTATGTTCCACAAGTAATTGAACAACTATGAATTGAACAAGTCAGGAAGAGGGGCTTGCCCCCGCTGATACATATTACCTATTCTCAAAACAAATGCTTTCGACTCTCATCGAGCTGCAACGACTAAAGCGACTCGACCGCACAGGTTGGACCTTGCGAGGTTTGCCGAACGGTACCGAATCAGTCGCGGCGCACTCGTTTGGCGTGAGTGCGACTGCGATGCTGCTCGCCGATCGTTGTATTGCTCAGGGCGTGACGCTAAACGTCGAGAAAGTGATGCGCATCGCGCTATTGCATGACTGGGCCGAAGTACGAGTTGGAGACATGCCGCGCACAGCCACGTTGTATTTTGGCGCGGCAGCGAGAAAGCAAGCTGAGACCGCAGCTTTCCTCGATGTTGTCAGCGGAGTTGACGAGGAAAACTCTTACGCAACTCTTTACGACGATTACGAGCAGCGCCAGAGTCTCGAAGCACGACTCGTGAAAGCCGCTGATGTGCTGGACCTATTGATCCAGGTGCTCGCACTCGAACGCGCCGGTGCGCGCGGATTAGACGAGTTCTGGGAAGTCGCGGAAAATCCGGAATTCAATCTCGAAGGCGCCGCGGAACAGATAGTGCAAGAACTTCTCGAATCGATTCTGAAGTCGCGTGGTGAATTGCATCGCAATGTTTGATTTCTTAACGGACTTTTTCTCAGGCCTTACCTGGCGCAGCGTACTATTCGGAGTTCTCGTTTTTCTTGGTACCTTTCTTCTCAACCTCGGCATCGTCTCAGTAGTTCTGGTCAAACTGCCTAAGGATCACTTCAAGAGCGACAAATCAAAGCGCGTCACTGGTTCAAACGCGACGATTCGCGTGTTGAAAGTGATTGGGAAGAACGTCGCGGGCTGGTTGTTGATCGCGCTCGGCATCGTGCTTTCTCTGCCTGGAGTTCCCGGCCAGGGATTACTCACAGTTCTCTTAGGTGTGATGCTCGTCGACTTTCCGGGCAAGGACCGACTGGAACAAAAGTTGTTAAGTAGACCGGGGATAATAAACACGATCAACCGTTTGCGAGGACGATTTGGAAAGCCTGCGCTCGAGCTCGACTGACGCCCTTTGCTCCTTTGCGCAAAACTCACTACAATTTCCCGATTCTCCGGCGTTTGACGTATGATTGGCGCCTAAGGCTGATGCTCAAATATTTCAACGCCTACAGAATGGTTCCCGCCCGTTTACTGCTGTCAGTCTTAACTGTCTCAGTGCTGTTGTTTAGTACCGGGTGTGGTCTGTTCGGAGCGAAGAAAAAGATTGTGGTGCCGCAGCTTCTGACGCCTTTGCGAGAAGCTAACAAACAGGATCTGATCCAGGCGATCAATCGCCTTTCGACGGTTGAGTCGATACACGGCAAGGTCGATATTCAGTTTGAAGACACGTCGTTTGCTTCGGTCGGAATTGCGGATCAATATCGTCTAGTCGATGGCGATATCACGCTGCAACGACCAGGTAAGATCTATCTTGTGATTCAGTTCACCTTTGTCGACATCGCGCAGATGGCGTCTGACGGCGAGCATTTCAGCGTCGCGGTGTTAAAAGGCGACGACAAGTACAGGCGTTTCGTTAAAGGTACGAACAACGCCGACTATGGAAAACTCGAGACTGACGGAACAACCGAAACCAAAAACGAGCAGCAGAAGAAACAGAAGGAGACCGTCAGCGCACTCGCGAATCTGCGCCCGCAGCATTTGACCGACGCCTTCATGGTCCGGCCGATCGAGCCAAATAGCTCTTTCATTTATACGCAGAGCGAGTTTTTTCAGGAAGAACCCGACACACGTGCACGGGCAAAAAAAAGCGCGCGCATAATGCGCGGTTATTATCTCCTCGAAGAGGTTTCAACTGCCGGCGGCGACACGAAGATATCGAGACGCTTTTGGCTCGATCGCGTCAATGGCATTCGGCTCGCTCGTGTGCAAAGCTACGACGAGAAAGGTCGCTTGATTACAGACGTTTCTTATTACAATGAAAAAGTTCTGGGCAATAGCGCCACCGCGTCGCTGCCGAGCCGCATTGAGATAACGCGGCCACAGGATCAATATAAACTGAGCATTACTTATCAGGATTCTGCATCAGTCGAACTGAATCGGAAATACGGTCCGAAAGCATTTGTACTTGAAAACAAGTGGCAGTTACCGGAAGTAGATCTCGATGCGCCCAACAACAAGGTAACAGTCAGATAGTAATCGATGAGAACTATTCTAAAAGCCGAAGATCTGGTGAAGGTTTACCGCATTGGCAAGGTCGACGTGCCGGCCTTGCGCGGGGTTTCGCTCGAGGTTCAGGAAGGTGAGTTTGTGGCGATCATGGGGCCGTCGGGTTGTGGCAAGTCGACGATGCTCCATCTTCTGGGCGGATTGTTGACGCCAACATCGGGTCGTATCGTGATCGACGGCGACGATATAACCGCCGCGTCAGACGCAAAACGTACTGCGGTGCGCCGCAAAAAAATCGGATTTGTTTTTCAAAGATTCAATCTTTTTCCGACACTCACGGCTGAAGGAAATCTCCGACTGGCGGAGCGAATTCATGGCAACGGCGGCGGCGATCCGCAACTGCGCCGGGACGTGTTGCGACTGCTCGGGCTGGAAAACAAACTTCATCACAAACCGCTGGAATTATCAGGTGGCGAGCAGCAGCGAGTCGCGTTGGCACGTGCAGTCGTGACGCGTCCGGCCATCGTTCTGGCGGACGAACCCACCGGAAATCTCGATTCCGAGAACTCCGCCCTGGTTCTTAACATGTTCCAGGAGTTGAACTACCGCTTCAATCAGACCATCATCATGATCACTCACAATCCGGAAGCTGCGGCGATGTGTAAACGAATCGTGCAGATGCGTGATGGGCACATCGTCGAGCAATCTCCATCGGTACGCTTATAGGTCATAGCCCCGCTTATTGTGTTAGAATCCAATCGACCCACCAGCCACGGTTCGCGTGGCTGTTTACTTGCAAGCTTGAGAACGTGCGAGGCCTTTTAACCACACTGAAGAAGATCTTCTTCTGGAATTACGCGCGCAATACCTGGCAATGGGATCTGCTTTGTGTGGTCATATTAATCTTCATTTTTTTGACACCAAATTGGTGGTTTTCGAGTGGCGAACGGGCTCAGGGAACCGTGCATCAAAGCCCAGTTGCCAAAACAGTGGTGTTGGCCCCGGAAGATGTTGGCAATGAAGGAGATAAAGGTCGGATCAAGCAGCGTATCGAGGCTTTGACAGGACGCAAAGATTTTGAGGTGGTTGAGGTACGCCCCGTGCATGATCCGTCAGGAAGGACACGTAGTTTCGAGGTTGACATCCGATAGTCTTTCCCTATAATTGCGAGGTTTTTTTGCGCGCCCTCCGCGAAAGGAGTAACTGAGTTAAGGAGTATTTATGAAGAGATTGATTTCTTCGGGCCTGATGTTCGCTTTCATATTGTCGACACTCGTCTTAGTGACCCCGGCCACGACGAATGGTCAGGGAGCGGGCTTGGTTAGTTCTGTTTTGAGTCGGTTGGAGAAGAACCGTCAGAGTTTGAAGTCTTTACGCGCGGGCATCAGCATGGTCAAGTACAATTCGCAGCTCGGCGTTGAAGACAAATACAATGGTGTGGTGATTTACCTGCCCGGCGCCGGTCGCCAGGCCTCAGTCAGGATCGACTGGAGCAGCCCGCGACGCGAAGTGTTGGCAGTTAACAACAACAAATACACGATCTTCCGTCCGGCTTTGAATGTTGCTTACACCGGCGATGCTCGGAAGATGAGTGGAAAAGATGGAAAAGCTTCGGGCATTCTGGCGATGATGAATATGTCGCGCCAACAACTCGAGGCGCAGTATCAGCCTGTGAAAGACGTTCGCGAAGAGACGTTGTGGGGTGGAGTCAGCACCATTCACCTGACCCTCGTTCCGAAGGGAAATGCCGGTTACAAGTATGCCGAAGTGTGGATCGATGCGGGCGGCATGCCGGTTCAGGCGAAGATTGTCGAGAAGAACGACGACTCGACCACGATGCGTTTGACGGGTCTGGAGAGAAATCAAAAGATCAATTCGAACGACTTTGATATAAAGCTCGACTCGAACGTAAAGATCGTCAAGAGCTAGTAGCGTCTGACAAAATTTAGCCGCAGATTACACAGATAACGACGGATTAAATCCGACTTTCATCTGTGTTATCTGTGGCTAGTTTTTTGTGCGCGGTTGCATTGGACCGCCGAGTCGCATATTCTTCGCGTCAATTGTTGAGTGTAAATGCGGAAGACTAAGTTTCTAAAACTGAAGCTGCGTGAAGCCAGTTTTATCAGCCGCGCACTATTGTCCAGTCGACATCCGGTTCTGGCCCATCTCATTCCGATGCGTCGTTGTAATCTGGCGTGTGGTTATTGCAACGAGTACGACCATAATTCAAAGCCAATCGATCTCGCGATAGTAAAAAGCCGTCTCGACAAACTGGCGGATCTGGGAACGTCGATCGTCACCATCTCCGGCGGCGAACCCATGATGCATCCGGAGCTCGATCAGATCATTCACCACATTCGCCTGCGTGGAATGATCGCCGGCCTGATCTCTAATGGTTACTATTTCACTCCCGACCGTATCAAACGACTCAACAAAGCCGGTCTTGAGTATCTACAAATCAGTATCGATAACGTTGAGCCTGATGAAGTGTCGCGCAAGAGTCTGCGTGTGCTCGATAAGAAACTGCGCTACTTGTCCGAGCACGCTGATTTCCACGTCAACATCAATTCAGTGATTGGCGGCGGCATCAAGAATCCTGACGACGCTTTGGTCGTCGCGCGCCGGGCAGTTGAACTCGGGTTCTCAACTACCGTCGGCGTGATTCACGACGTTGACGGTACTTTGAAGCCGTTGTCGCCGAAAGAAAAAGACATCTTCCAACAGGTCAAGAAACTCGGAAACAAAGATCACGCTCGCCTGAACTGGTTTCAGGACAGCATCGCGGAAGGCAAGCCTTACAACTGGCGCTGTCGTGCCGGCGCGCGTTATCTCTACATTTGTGAAGAAGGTCTCGTACACTGGTGCTCGCAGCAGCGAGGATATCCTGGAATTCCGTTGGACCAGTACACGATGGAAGACTTCGATCGTGAGTACAAGACTGAGAAGTGGTGTGCGCCTACCTGCACGTTACAATGTGTGCATCAAGTCGGCATCCTCGACAACTGGCGCGACCCGCAGAAGACGCCGGCCCAGATGGCCGAGGAGCAAAAGGCGGGCGTCGGCGAAATGATTGGCGCCGACTAACTCACAAACGCGTCGGTCCTAAATTACCACCAACTGTGAAGATCGTGACTGAGCTCGAGAGGCCGAGTCCTGAGAGTCGTCCGGCCATGACTACGATGATCTCGCCGTTCTTAACTACGCCCGCTTCAAGCAGTCGATGTTCACCGATCTTGAGCATCTCTTCCGTTGATTGCGCTTTGCTGATGAGTAACGGCTCAACAGCCCAGATCAATGCGAGTTCAGACAGGACCTCGGGCCGGTGCGTCAACGCGACGATGCGCTGATTCGGGCGCAGCGACGAGAGCCTGCGGGCCATCAAGCCTGAAGCAGTAAACACTGCCGTCACGGTCGTTCCCATCTCATCCGCGGCAAATCCTGCGGCTTCAGAAAGCGCGCGACTGACGCGTCCCGATTGTTTACCCAACCAACCCCCAGGCCGATCGGCTGGCTGCGGCTTGCCCGATTCCGCTGACTCGATAATGCGCGCCATCATTGCCACCGCCTGCACCGGATAAGCGCCGGCGGCAGTCTCGTTTGAAAGCATCACGCAATCAGTGCCGTCCCAGACAGCATTTGCGACGTCAGATGCTTCAGCACGCGTGGGCCGCGGATTGGCTACCATCGACTGCAACATCTGCGTAGCCGTGATAACCATCTTTCCGGCTTTGATTGCGCGATCGATGATTCGCTTCTGGTAGACGGGTACCAACTCGACGCTCGTTTCGACACCCAGATCACCGCGCGCGACCATTACGCCGTCAGCGGCCGCAATGATCTCGTCAAGATGATCGATTGCCTCGGCCTTCTCGATCTTCGCGATCAATGGGGCATGGCCGCCCGCTTCGTTGATGAGTCTCTTCGCATTTTCACAGTCGCTCGCGCGTCGCACGAATGAGAGCGCGATGTAATCGGCGTTTTGTTCGACGGCCCACTTGAGATCGACGATGTCTTTCTCGGTAAGCGAGTCGATCGGTAGGGCGACGCCGGGCAAGTTGATGCCTTTGCGTTCGCCGAGCAGTCCGCCATCGATGACTCTGCAAACCACGTCCGTGTCGTTTGCGCTTTCAACGATGAGCGACAACGCGCCATCGTCGAGCAGCATGCGTGTGCCACGTTGCACGACGCGTGGAAGGTCGTGATAGTTGGTCGAGACTTGATTCGCGTCGCCGGTAATGGGGCGGGTAGTGATCGTGAACGCTTCGCCCGCGACGAGTTTGATGGGTTCGTCGTCCTTGAGTTCGCCGGTGCGAATCTTTGGACCGGAAAGATCGACGAGCACTGCAATCGGTCGTCCGAGTTTTTCCGCGGCGGCGCGGGCACGTTGAATGTCGAGAGTTTTCTCTTCGTGCGTTCCGTGCGACATGTTGATGCGCACGCCGTTAGCGCCCGCTGCGATCAGTTGTTCAACTATTTCCGGCTCGCGTGATGCTGGTCCAAGTGTGATTAAAATCTTTGCTCGTCTCAAAAGTTTAGCCCTTCAGTCCGGTGATGATCGCGGCCTCGAGATACTCGCCGGTTCCTGGTCCAAAGCCGACGAAACGTTGTACGAGTTGACCCTGACGATCGAACACGAAAGTTTGTGGAATGCCGTCACTATCGCTCATCAAAAAGGTTACGAGATCTTCATCAGGCTTTGCGAGTGTGTATTGGATGCCGAGTTCTTTCGCAAACTCGGGGACTTTCTGCTCGTCGCCTGGTCCACCCACGTTGAGTCCGACTACGACCAGTCCCTGGTCTTCGTACTTCTTCTGCATGCTGATTAAATGCGGCACACTATCGCGACACGGCACACACCACGTCGCATAGAAATCCAGGACCAGCACCTTTCCTCTGTACTCGGAAAAAACGGATCGTTTCCCATCTGACAACTCCCAACCCATGTTCGCGAGTGAAGCGGCTCTGCCGGTTGGCGGCATTGGATAGGTTGTGCCTGTAGGTGGACCAGAGATAACGGGCGTGTTGGTGTTACTGCCGGGCGGATCGTTGCTGTTACACCCACTCAGTAACAACAGACTGCAAAGAAGAATTTTCACGCAAAGGCGCAAAGACGCAAAGTTTTGTCTTTGGTTTTCCTTTGCGTCTTTGCGCCTTTGCGTGAAAACCGCTTCAGATCTCTTCGTCATGGTCACTCTTGACCGCGGCACGTTCATTTCGTTCTTCGGGAAGTTGTTCACCGGGGACGCGATACTCGCCTTCGACCCACTTGCCCAGGTCGACGAGCTGGCACCGTTCAGAACAGAAGGGACGAAAAGGATTCTCTTTCCACTCGACTGGTTTACCGCAGGTTGGGCAGTTCATGAATCTTGAGCCACGAAACAGACCGCTGGCATCAAAGAGATGCCGGTCGTTTGATCAATATTCGTCGTTTGACGAATGCGATCGTACCTTCGCGGCGCATGGCATTCAAGCGCACCGTGACGCTTTCACGGGTTGAGCCCACAATCGAGGCAATTTCGCGGTGAGGCAGGGGGATATCGATGAGAACGCCTTCTGGTTCAGACACGCCGTAACGCATGGAAAAGTCGGCCAAAAGTCGATCCAGACGGGCGGGAATGGCATTCAAAGCAAAGTCGGCAAGGCGGCGTTCGGCGTGATCAAGTCGTTGACCGATCAGGCGGAAAGTGTAATCATGAAGGCGGTCATCCTCAGCCATCCCCCGTTTGAAGTCCCCGACTTGGATTCGCAGGAGCCTCGAATTTTCGTAGGCAATTGCAGAATTCGCTCGTTGCCCCGCAGCAGAGTAGAGAGCTGATTCCCCAAAGAGCGATCCCTCTGGGAGGATATCGATGACGGCTTCGCGACCGGTTTCAGCTTCGATTCGGCAGAGTTTTATTCGGCCATGAATGATCGCATACAGGCAATCCGCGGGTTCGCCGGCACGGTAAACGAAACGACGGCGACGGAAGTCCAGGACCACTGAATTGCGAGCCATCTCGCTAACGAGGGCATCATCCAGTGTTGAGCCAAATTCCAACTGTCGAATTATTTGAGCGCGATCTTCGGCTGTTAAATCCCGTGCGCGCTTCTGTTCCTGAAGGGCATTCATCTCCATGTCCTTTTGGGCATCGAGTTCTAATTTCCAGCTTGTATCGTTTATGGCCGTGTTTTGCTCGTATTCCACGTGGTCGTGTGCGGGTTAGTTTCTACGACGATTGTAAGGAAACCCGCGCGATGTTCCCAGGCTTGTTAATCTCGATTGAATCTTTTGACACAATGCTAGGGCGAGTACTGGCACGAACGGCCTAACCGAGGCCCGAACTGTAGCATGAAGCTCCAAAGCGCGCAAGAATAATCAAAGGTCCAACATTCTCGTTTATGCACTCAAAATCCAACATTCTCGTAGTCGACGATAACCCCGATAAATTACAACTTATTGAAGCAGCCTTGAGCCTTGCCGGCTACCAGGTATCTACAGCGATAGACGGTATTGAGGCGCTGGCTGCGATTGAGTCGTACCAACCTGACCTGGTCATAACGGACGTCATGATGCCGCGCATGAATGGCTACGAGTTGGCCCAGCGGATCAGGGCCAATCCCGTAACTAAGTTTATTCCGGTCATTATGCAGACTGCCGCGGGCCGGCGGAGTGAAGATCTTCGCAGGGCCAACGAAGTCGGCGCTTTGGGTTACATCACTGACCCGACCGACATCGATCTGCTATTGGCCCGGACCCGAACGCTGCTCGAGTTCAAAGCTTACCTCGACGTATGCGAGGAGGCCGCGTTTACGGACCATCTGACCGGCCTCGCAAACCGGCGCCGGTTTGAACGTCAACTGGAGCGGGAAGTGGCTCGTGTGGAGAGGTTTGGGCATCCATTCACACTCCTGATGCTCGACATCGACAGTTTTAAGAACCTGAACGACACGTTTGGCCACGACGCCGGCGACGATGCTATACGCCGCCTCAGCAAAGTCCTGTGCGAGGGTACGCGCGGAATCGATCTGGCAGCGAGAATCGGTGGCGAAGAGTTTGCCGTGTTGCTGGTTGAAACCAGGAAAGACGGCGGTTTCGAAGTGGCCGAACGTCTGCGGATCGCAATCAAATCGCTGGAACTTCCCCATGCCGGTCACATCACAGCCAGTTTTGGGGTTGCAGAATGCCCGAGTGACGCGCAAACTGCTGCCGAGATTCTGAAGGCGGCGGACGTCGCTTTGTATGAAGCGAAGAGAAACGGCCGCGATCAGGTGGTGAAGTTGGAGTCGCTGCGGTCGAACTCGATGGCGGCGGGGGACGTACAAGGCGATGGGAATTTAGGAATTGCATCGCGAGGATAGGATGGCTGATTACAAAGAACGACTGGAAGAGTGGCAGCAGGCGGCGCGCCGTAAGGCTCGCGAGCTCGACGAGAAATATTCGATTTCCGACATCGTTGGCGAAGCGGCAAAGCGTGGCGCCGATACTGTCGCGAGCGGAGCCGAACGGCTGCGAGCCGAAGCTGAGCGACTGACGGATGATGAGGAAGTCAATGAAACCGCGCGTCGTGCTGCAAGTCAGGTGAAGAAGGCAGGCAAGGTCGTGCGCGACGCCGCCGGCGATACGGGTAAGAGAGTCTTCGACGACGCTAAGACTTACTACGATCGCGCCTCGCAAATTTACGATGCGAGCGCGCGCTTCACGCGTGCTTCGACTGCTGCAACGGCCGGAGCGCTCAAGGCTCGCGATTGGGTCAAAGCGAACCCGGGTAAGGCGGCAGTTGTTTCTGTTTCGTTAGTGCTGGGGATCAGAGCTGGCGCTGCGTTTCCAGGTTTGGACGCAGTGTTGCTGGGCTCGCATCCACACTGGTTCACACATTCTGCGCTGCCGGTTTGGGGCATGCGGAAAGCGAGCGAGAAGTTTGATAACTATTTGAAAAAGCAGGAAGAACTGATCGGGCGTGGTGAACTCGACGAAGCGGCACAACAGCGCGTGGAGTTTGAACGCAAGATCGCGAAGTACGTCGGCGCGCCATTACTGGGCGCATTTAGCTGTGCGGCAGGCGCCGCGATGTGGGCCCAGATCTTCCAACCCGGCGCAATCACCGGCATCCCCATCAGTTGGTTACTGGGCGGCAATCCATTCCTTGACGGCGTCTGGTTATTCGCAAACGGCGTAATCTGTTTTCACCAGGGCTACAAATTCTTCATGATCG
>Ga0307412_10002206_pt1 | contig 10807 bp, 10 predicted proteins | sample DK1Cmetagenome_3_FD_203823 | JGI IMG/M metagenome (GOLD analysis project Ga0307412, IMG submission 203823) | Maize rhizosphere microbial communities from greenhouse at UC Davis, California, United States - DK15-C-1 | ecosystem: Host-associated > Plants > Roots > Rhizosphere > Soil | place: USA...
CAACTTCAGGGTGACAGTACGTACATCCGGGAATATTGCCGTAGTCGATTTTCTCAACGTGCATGCCTTTGATCTTTTCAACACAAGTGATTCCTTCAGCAGAAGCAACGTGTGCCAAAGCCTGAGTCGGGATAATATCTCCGATCGCGTAATAACCAGGAACTGAAGTTTCGTACCATTCGTTTACCAAAACTCTTCCTTTATCCGTCTGGATTCCAACTTCTTCAAGACCGATATTCTCGATATTTGCAGCAATACCAACAGCTGATAATAAGATATCAGCCTCAAGAGTGATATTTCCCTTAGCAGTTTTTACAGTAGCTTTTACGCCTTCTCCGCTTGTGTCAACGCTTTCTACAGAAGCATTGGTCATGATCTCAATTCCTGTCTTTTTCAAAGATTTTTCTAAGTGTTTAGAAATTTCTTCGTCTTCTACAGGAACGATGTTTGGCATAAATTCAACAACAGTTACTTTCGTGCCCATTGTGTTATAGAAATCAGCAAACTCTACTCCGATTGCTCCAGAACCTACAACAATCATAGATTTTGGCTGCTCGGGAAGAGATAATGCCTGTCTGTATCCGATTACTTTTTTACCGTCCTGAGGTAAGTTTGGTAACTCTCTAGAACGGGCTCCTGTAGCAATAATAATGTGAGTTCCTGTATATTCAGTTACTTTCCCGTCATTATCTGTAACAGCAACTTTTTTATCTTTTAAAACTTTAGCTGTCCCTAAGATGACATCAATTTTGTTCTTTTTCATTAAGAACTCAATCCCTTTGCTCATTTTATTGGCAACACCACGGCTTCTCTGAATCACGTTTGGAAACTCAAAACCGGCTTCCACCTTATTCAAACCATAATCTTCTGCGTGATTGATATAATGAAAAACCTGAGCAGACTTCAACAAAGCTTTAGTTGGAATACATCCCCAGTTAAGGCAAATTCCCCCTAAATTTTCTTTCTCGATAATTGCAGTTTTGAAACCCAATTGTGCCGCTCTAATCGCTGTAACATATCCACCAGGACCACTTCCTATGACAATAATATCGTAGTTCATTAGTTTAAAATTTTTATGCGAATTTAAGGAAAAATATTGGATGTTCCATGTTTCCGCAAATTCATATCACAATGCATTGCTGATACCATTTTTCATTTAATTTTAAACAAAAAAGAGAACGCAAAAAGCATTCTCTTTTAATAAATCCTATTTTAATTTAGCAATATCATAAAAACTGCAGGTATAGAATTAAACTATTTCAATTTTAATATTTTTAAACAATCTAAGGTATTACATCTTTTTAAGCAATTTTTTCTGGCTTCTATATTTCTCATTTAAAGCCTTTAATTGATCTTGTTTCATTTTTTTAGTTGCAACCGGATGATTCAGAATCGCTTTCTTTTCTAAATTATATCTTTTATCCAGCTCACGCGATTTAATATTAATCAGCTCACTTTTTGAAGGATGCGGAGGAGGTGAAGGATGCTTCTGTGCAGAAACGTTCATTGCTAGTCCTACTAATACAATTGTTGACATAAAAAACTTGTTCATGACATTTATTTTATGAATGACTTTAACCAATAAATTACTATCAATTAAATTCATTCAGGTTTACAGTAAATCTTGCATATATCATACCAATATTTTCTTATTGAATCACAATATTCTGTTTTAAAGGCAGGTTTTTGGAAGAATTTCCAACCATAATTCTATACGTTCCTTTTTCTACAATCCAATTCATTTTTTCATCTAAAAACTGTAATTCTTTTACAGGAATCTCAACTGAAATTTGTTTTGATTCGCCTGGTTTTAATTCTACTTTTTGGAAACCTTTCAGCTCCATAATCGGTTTTGAAACGGAAGCCAGCAAATCTTTTACATATAACTGAACGACTTCACTTCCAGCTTTCGAACCTGAATTTTTAACCTGAATTTTAGCAATAATTGTTTCGTTTTCAGAATATTTTGCTTTATTTAATTGTAAATCAGAGATTTCAAAAGTCGTATAACTCAATCCAAAACCAAACGGATACAAGGGTTCACCACTCAAATCGTAATAATCATTTCCCCTTCCCGTCGGATGATGATTGTACGTCAGAGGCAGCTGCCCTTCCTCAATTGGAAACGTAATTGGTAATTTCCCTGATGGATTTTCTTCCCCGAAAAGCACTTTTGCTACCGCATTTCCACCTTCTTCTCCGGGATACCACACATCTAAAATGGCTCCGACTTTATCTTTCCAATCTGTAGTTTTTATCGCAGAACCACCCACCAAAACAACTGTGGTTGGTTTATTTAATTTTGAAACTTCCTGAATAAATTGCTCTTGATTTCCGGGCAGGCTCAATGAAGAACGATCCTGAAATTCACCTTCATGAATTCCTGCTGTAATGATGATATAATCTGCATTTTCAGCCATTTTTAAAGCATCATTAAAGTCTTTTTGATAATCATTTAAACCATAATTCCAGATCAGTTCCATATTGGCTTCACCTCTATTTTCATGAAACTCAACAGCAATGTCATATTTTTGACCTTTAACAAAATTTATATCAATAGTTTTTGTGGAATAGCTCAACTTTTCCCAATTATCGATCATTAATTTTCCATTTAAATATAATCTGAAACCATCATTTCCACGCAATCCAACTTGATATTTACCTGAATTTGGAGCTTCTAATTTCCCTGTCCAGCGAACGCTGTAATTGTCCGGTTGCAGTTTTTCGGGATTTGGAGAATATAAAGTCCATTTGAAATTCAATTGTTCGTCCAGTCTTTCAAAAACCGGATTTCCTTTTAAATCGGGATTGGAAAAATACATTCCTTTTAATCCTTTTTGATTTTCTGAAGATAAAAATTCGGTTGGAATGGTCGTAAATTGCTTCAAATTCCAGTCAATTCCTTTTGAATAATTTACTTCAATATTCTTATTTTTAACGAAATTTTTAATTCCATCCAAAATATTCACTTTCTTATTCCCCGGTCCGGAATATCCTCCTAATCTCGCATCAACAGCATCTGCTCCAATCACCAAAATCTTTTTAAAATTTTCCGAAATCGGAAGTGTTTGATTATTATTTTGCAGTAAAACAAAAGATTCAATGGCTGTTTTTTCAGCTAACGGTTTGTGATTCAATTTCCTTAATTCTTCAATATCTTCATTGGAAACGTAAGGGTTTTCAAACAAACCCAATTCAAATTTTGCTCTTAAAACTCTCGAAACCGCATCATCAATTCTTTCCTGTGAAATTCTTCCATCTAAAAATGGCGGAATAAACAATTTATAGTGGTTATATTCTGTCTGAAAAATCACATCAAGCCCAGCATTGATCGCCTGTGCAGAAGCATCATCATAATCTTTTGCTGTAAAATGGAGTACATTTGCACCACCCACCGCGCTTGCATCACTGATGACAAAACCTTTAAAATTCCATTCTTTTTTTAATTTTTCTGTTAATAGCCAATGATTTGCCGTTGAAGGCCGCCCATTCAACAAATTATATGAAGTCATCACCGACCTGCTTTTTCCTTGTGTAAAGGCTTTTCGAAAAGGAATCAAATGTGTTTCCTCCAAATATCTTTTGCTCCAATGAATTGGATATGAATCTCTTCCACCCTCTCCAACATTTGCTAAAAAGTGTTTTGGAGTCGTAATAATTCCCTGATTTTCAAATGAAGTGACGAAATTAACGCCCATTACCGAAGTCAAAAACGGATCTTCACCGTACGTTTCCTCTGTCCTTCCCCATCGGACATCGCTCGCTAAATTCACAACGGGTGTCAAAATCTGGCGAATACCTCTTAGTCGGGATTCTTTTGCAATCGCCGTAGAAACTTCTTTCATCAAATCAGGATTAAAAGTCGCTGAAAAACCAATCGCCTGTGGAAAAGCCGTTGCTCCTTCACGCATCAACCCATGCAAAGCCTCATCAAAAGGGATAATCGGGATTCCCAATCGTGATTCTTCCACAAAATATTTCTGAATGGCATTGATTTTTTTGGCTAGTTTTTCTGCATCTTCATTCGCATTATATTTCAATAATTGTCCGGCAACTCCATCACCTTGATTTCCCGCACTCACCTGCAATCCAAAAATTCCATGGGAATATTGACCTTCCGGAACATTGTCCAAATCTCCGGGAATCATGAAACACTGCCAGAATTTTTCTTCCGCAGTCATTCTTTTCAGCAAATCCTGAACTCTGGCTTCTACAGGCTGTTTTGGATCTTTATATAAAGGTTTTTGAGCAGAAATGAATACACAACTTAACAATGAGATTCCAATTAATTTTAATCTAAACTTCATTATTGCATTATTTGAATTACAGCTGAATATTTTAATTGAATTCTTTCTTTGGGTAAATTAATTTCAATTGAATTCCCTGTTTTTTTCCATTGAATTTTACTTGATAAACCTAAAATTTTCAATGATTTTGGCTTAAAATTTTCAGGAATTGGAAAATTTAATATTGATGGAGCTTGATAATTTGTTTTTTCATCAATATGAAAAATATTCACCATTTTTCCGTCTTTGCTTTGCGTATAATAAAAATTCCCATCATGATAGGGGGCTACAGCTCTTGTTGCAAAAACCGCTGATTGATTTTTATCCATCCAGGTCGAGATTTCATTTAATCTTTCATAAACAACAGCATCGTAATCCCCGTTGGGTCCGGGAGCAATGTTCATCAGATAATTTCCACCTCTTGAAATGATTTTAATTAAAGTTTCAATGATTTTCTGAGACGACTTATAATTATCATTCGGAACATAAGAAAACGAATCTCCCATCGTAATACAGCTCTCCCACGGAATCGAAAGTGCGTGTTCAGGAATGGCCTGTTCGGGGGTCACATAATTTTCCCATTTTCCGGGAACGGTGCGGTCTACAATGATAATTCCGGGTTGCTTTTTACGAGCCATTGTCCCAATTTTATCCATATCAATGTCCTGTTCATCCTTGATTGTTCTTTGCCATTCCACTTTTGGATCGATGGTATTAAATGGACGAACCCAACCTCCGTCTAGCCAAAGAATGTCAACTTTACCATAATTTGAAGTGATCTCATTAAGTTGATTAAACGTAAACTTTTTGAAATTTTCCCATCTTTCGGAATATTTTTTAGGATCATAATTTACATTTCTGTCTTTTGGCGGAAAGTATGACCACCAATAATTATCAGAATGCCAGTCGGGTTTTGAGAAATAGGCTCCAATTTTAAAGCCCTCTTTTCGGAATGTATTGAAAATTTCTTTCGTCACATCCGCCTTAGGATTTTTGGAAAAAGGAGTTTTTGAAGATGTAATTTTATAATCAGATTGTTGCGTATCAAACATGGCAAAACCATCGTGATGCTTTGTCGTGAACACTATATATTTCATTCCTGCTTTTTTTGCTGCATTTGCCCATTTTTGTGGATTAAACTGAGTCGGATTAAAAGTTGTCTGAAGATTTTCATAGTTTTTCACATATTCAGTGTAAGATTTTCCGTGTTCGGGTTTGCGTTGCGTCCATGATTCATCTTCAGGGCATAAACTCCAACTTTCCACAATTCCCCATTGACTGTAGGTTCCCCAATGCATGAAGAGTCCGAATTTTAAATCCTGCCAGTTGGCAAGATTTTGAATAACAAGTGGATCAGTCGGTTTTTGATAACCTTCCGAAACATTGTGAGCCTGTGAAAAAAAAGCAGATGATATGAGGAATGCTGAAAGAAATATGGCTTTTGCTTTTTGTCTGATTACCATTGAAGTTTAGTTTTTGCTAATTTAATCATCATTTATTAAAACTACAAAAGTCATTAAAATTTAGGTTGGGGCTAAGGTTTAGTTAAAGATAAATTCTTAAATGTAGATTCGATATTTGGATAAAAAAATTCAAATCCGGAATGCAAGATTGTTCCGTATCGTCTTTTTTTGACGGAATGATCTGTTTCCGGTTGTAAGAAACAAAAGAATACAGCTTTTTGAAAAACCAGTACAGGGGTTGTATTCTGGCTATTTTCCCAAAAAATGGAAAAGAATTTCCGATGATCAATAATAAACTGTCTAAGCCGTAAATTACTTCATTTTTGTTGTGATCAACCAAGGCGATTTCATTTTTTGCATGTTTAAAATCTATTAAATTTTTATTTTTTAAAGTCAGTTCTGTAAAGGCTTCTCTTCCGTTTTCATCAAGCATTCCGCATGTAATGAAACCTTTTGAATAGATGTTGCACATCGGACATTCGTTGTCGTAGATGAGCGTGTGGTTTTGTAGTGTTTTCATAGTGTTTATTTTAAAGATTTGTAAGTTTTATAATTATCATAAACATAAATAATCGCTAAAAGTGGACTATAGAAAACTGAAGCAATTAAAATATATCCGAAGAAATTAACGGTATCATTATTCTGATGTATCCCCAAAATAACAAGCCAAGAAATCCAAACAGGAATTATAAAAAATCCATAAACAATATATCTTAATGACTTCTCTGTCTGCTGAAAGGCTTTAATTAAAAAACTTATCAGTTGTGGAATTCCTACAATAAAATAAGAGAGGAAAACGAAACCTTTATGAAAAATAAGAGCATCTAAAAGCGCCAAAGCAAGCCCAATAATAAGTAAAGAAAGTTGAATATAGTAATTATTTTTAGCGAAAGTTTTCATGGTTATCAATTTTAAAGGTTTAAAAAATCTCCTCTTGTTCGTTTATTCTGTAATTTGAATGTGAAATACATCCAAATTTTAAAGATCAGTGTTTTCATTTTCTACTTTTTTATCTTTATTCATCGCATGTTTACGACCTTTAAGGAAAAGTAACAGGTTTAAAAGCATCATGACTCCCAAATAGATAGAGAAGCCTCCGATTTTTCTACTTACTGCGACTACTAATCTTTCTACGGTTTCGATCTGGAAAAATTCAATAATACATAAGGCAAAACCAATGTTTAAAAGGTAAAAACCAATTTTAAAGAGTGAATTTGTTGCCATTGCAATATCTTCTTTCTGATGAAAAATATCAATCATAAATGTTTTTGAATTTTTGAACAGAAATTGAGAAACCAAAACTGTAAGCGTGATTACAATTGGCAAATAGATCATATACGCTGAAAAATTGTACGTTTGGGTAAGGATAGTTGTAGACATGGTAATTTTATTTTATTGTTAATTTTTTTCTTAAAAAGTAAAGCACGAAAATGTTGATATAATGTAACAGACAAAGGATCAGAGCTATATTTCCGACACGGATTGCCGTTATTGTTAATACTTCTTCCATACTGTTTACTTTGTTCCAAGAAGTCAGGCTGAGCGCGATATATCCTAGATTTAAAAGATAATAACATCCCAAAAGAATCCTGTTTATCGTCAAGCACAGATTTGTATCATGAATAATATATTCCAGGTAAAACTTTCCGGCGTTGTAACATCTTCTGCCCACATCGATCGTGATGTACGAACTGATAGAAAGAAAAATTATATATGAAATTATATCGAACATCTTATATATATTATAGTTTCAATAATTTTTGAAAGTTAATTTCAAATAAAAAAGGATTTTAAGCCTTTTCTATTTCAATAAGCTGGTTATTTTTCCCACCAGCCAATGATCATCACTTTTAATTGCAAGATCCATGATATTATTGATTTTTCCGGTTACAGAGCTGAAATCATCCATTAGTTTAATAAATTCTTTTGCTCCTTCAGAATCCTTATCTTCAATATTTTTAAGTTCTTCCAAAAAAGAAATTACAGGCTCGATCTCTCTTTTTCTGCGCTCTTTCGTAATTTGTTTAAACAAATACCAAACATCTTTCTCGGCTACAAAATATTCTTTTCTGTCACCTTTTACAAATTCTTTTTTTACAATTCCCCAATCCATTAACGCACGTAAATTCATATTGGCATTTCCTCTTGAAATTTCAAGCTGCTCCATCACCTCATCGGTAGAAAGTGGTTTTCCGCTTGCCAAAAGCAAAGCATGAACCTGCGCCATCGTTCGGTTGATCCCCCAATTGGTAGCAAATGTTCCCCAGGTCTGAATGTATTTTTCTTTAGCTTCTGAAAGTTGCATCGTAGTTTGTTTGATTTCTTATACAAATATAATAATAATTTTTGAACTTTCAATAATTTTTGAAAATTATTTTTTTCCTTCGATACAAAAAACAAAAACCTTTGCAAATGCACAAAAGTCCTTGTTATTTTGTTCAGTAAAAAATCTGCGGTTTACGCTACTTTTCCGATGATCCTATTTTTATAAGTTCTTCAATTTTTTTCTTTTCGGACTTCGAAATATCTTTCGTTTCCACGACTATAATCCCGTTGGCTGCCCTACTTCCATACATTGCAATTATGTTGGGACCTTTCAAAATGGTAACAGCTACAATTTTACCCGGATCCAAACTTTTAAAAGTTATTACATCGCTAATCGTCCCGTTAATCAAATACAGAGCATCCGAATCTTTTACAGAACTGTTTCCTCTCATTGTAATATTTCCCGGCCCTAAATTTCCTGAAATGTAATTATTTGAAAAGCCCGGAGCTGAGCCCTGAACTGAATTCACTATCGATCTGTTTGAAATTTTTTCAGCCAAAACATTTTTATTCTTAAAACTTTTCGCTTTTTCGAGGGGTTTATTATATCCTAGAATAGCGATCGGTTCTATTTTATCAAAAGAATCAAGTCTAATTGACTGCGCTGTATCTTCCACAGAATTTACGTTGGTCGGATATCCGTCATTGGATGAAACCCTGTATGAAGAATTCAAAACAGAACTTTTGTCTCTTTTAATTCCCATTGCAATTACTTCTTCAATATTTTTTTCTTTGAAAGAATCCTTTTTTTCTACAATAACCGGCTCCTCCATATATTTTTCAGGTTTCGGTTCATAAACGGGAGCCGCAGCAATTACAGGAGCAGGAATCGACGTTGGTTTTACGTTAAAAGCGATTGCTTTCGGCGGTGCGGTAACTTTACTTTCTTTTTGAATATTTTCCTTTACCTTTTCATCAATTTTCTGAATATTTTCAGGTACAGAAATCGGAGTGATTTCGGGAGAAACTATATTTTTCGCCATTACAGTTTTCGTCTCTTGCGGAGTAATAATTTTTTCTTCTTTTGTAAAATAAAGAGCTCCAAAACCGATAATTAAACTCGCAGCAATGCCGTAAGAAACCCACATTGGAATGATTCTCTTTTTTGCTGCTTTTTTATCTAATTTTTCTTCGATTTTATCCCAGACCTTTTCGAAAGAAGGAAAAGTCTCAGGCTCATCCAAAGCCTTAGCAGACGCCTCGTTGAATTGTTTATCTATATCGTGATTATTTTCCATTGCTGTAAAGTTTAAATATGTTGACTGATCAGAAGTTCCTGTAATTTTTTTCTGGCAAAATTGAGTTGCGATTTTGACGTTCCTTCGCTTATAGAAAGCATCGTGGCGATCTCTTTATGCGGGTATCCTTCAATCGCAAAAAGATTAAAAATCGCCCGGCAACCTTCAGGAAGGAATCTCAATAAACCTAAAATATCTTTTTCAAACGAAAGATTTTCCACCGTTTCAGAAGAAACCAAGTGATTGTCTTCCAGAGAAATATGCAGCATTTTCTGACTTCTTAATTTTTGAAGACACTCGTTTACCGCAATCTTTTTCGCCCAATTTTCAAAAATATCAGGATTTTGCAACTGATTGATTTTCGTGAATATTTTATAAAAAGTATCTGCCAATACTTCCTCGATATCTTCATCATTTTTCAGATAGCGTTTGCAGACCGAGTATATTTTACCAGCCATTTTTTCGTAAACTTTCCGCTGCGCGTTGCGGTCATTCCGTTGACATTCTAACAGTAGCTCTCTTTCCATAGTCAGGCTTTATACTAATATAGATGCAGCAATTTTATAAAAGGTTGGAAACATGATAAACTTTTTTTTAAAAATAGTGAAAAAACTTTCATTTTAAATTTAACTTTTCCTGCTGTAACGAATCTCTAGCATTAACGACTATTCATATAAATAATCTTTTTTAGTAATGAAAAACAGAAAAATTGCGTCATTACTTTTTGTTTTGTCTGCAGGAAGTATGATGTTTGCTCAGGATGACTTAATCAACAAGTTAAAAAGCAATCAATCTCAAAATGCTAATTTCAAGTTTACCACATTAAAAGATGTTGGGGCAACTTCGGTAAAAAACCAAGGTTCATCAGGAACTTGCTGGAGCTATTCAGGGAACTCTTTCCTTGAATCTGAAATGCAGAGAATGGGTAAAAAACCCGTTGATTTGGCAGAAATCTTTACAGCAAGAAATTCTTATCACGATAAAGCAAAATTATACGTTTTAAATAACGGAGCAATCAGCTGGGGTGATGGTGGTGAATTACATGACGTTGTCAATATGTACAAAAAATACGGAGCAGTACCTCAGGATGCCTATACAGGGTTAAAAGAAGGGCAGAAACTGAATAATTTCAAAGAAATGCAGGACAAGTTAAAGCCTGTTTTAGACAGCTTAGTCCAGGCAGCTACAAAAGGAAAGCTTACTGACAACTGGATGTCTTCTGTGGACACAATTTTAGACGAATATTTAGGAAAAGTTCCATCAAACTTTACATATGAAGGAAAAAATTACACTCCTAAAACATTTGCTAAAGAAGTTGTAGGCATCAATCCGGAAGATTATGTTGAATTATCTTCATACAAAGATTATCCTTATTATCAAAAATTTGTAGTTCCGATTCCCGATAACTGGAGCCATGATTCTGACTGGAACATTCCAATGAATGAAATGACTGCGATCATTGATAATGCTGTCAACAAGGGATATTCTGTAGGTT
>Ga0307412_10002208_pt1 | contig 10800 bp, 9 predicted proteins | sample DK1Cmetagenome_3_FD_203823 | JGI IMG/M metagenome (GOLD analysis project Ga0307412, IMG submission 203823) | Maize rhizosphere microbial communities from greenhouse at UC Davis, California, United States - DK15-C-1 | ecosystem: Host-associated > Plants > Roots > Rhizosphere > Soil | place: USA...
AAGCGCAGGACCGCCCCGGTAGGCTGGCGACCAGCGTACCGGGGCGGTCCTGCGCTTCCTCCACCGCGAAGATCAGGCCGCAAAGCGCACGTTCGGGTGCCACCACCGCCTCCTCCATCAATAGAGCAGGTGCGGCTGGCGTGCCGCGATCCAGGCGGCTTCGTCGGCGAGCGTCAGCGCATCGAGATCGGCAGGCGTTGCGTTCGCGTCGTCCACCCATTCGCGCAAGGCGGGACCGCCGTTGATCACGTCGATCGCCAGCTTGTCGAACACATATTCGTACGGGAAGTCGCGCCACAGCGCATAGTCCGGATACAGCGCCCGGATCGCCTTGAAGCCCAGCGCCTGCGCCCGCCAGGGGCGGAATGCTTGATGGTCATAGGCCGGCCCTTCGGCGTGTAGGAACACGCCGGAGCAGAGCTGGCCGACATGCTTGTGGAAAGTCGGCTGGAACCACATGTCCCGCAGCGTGCAGCCTGCCAGCCACTCGGGCGCGCGCTGGCGCATCTCGGCGATCACCGCCCGCGCATCGATGTCCGGCGCACCGAACAGCTCGAGCGGCCGGGTGGTGCCGCGCCCCTCGGAGAGCATCGTTCCTTCCAGCATCACCGTGCCGGCATAGGCGCGGACCATGTTGACGTTGGCGGCATTGGGGCTGGGATTGATCCACGGCCGTTCCACCGGCCAACCAAAGCCCGGCGCAGCCTCGGGCTGCCAGCCCTGCATCGCGACGACGCGGTAGTCGACGTCGAGCCCATAGTGCGCGAGGAACCAGTGGCCGAGCTCGCCCAGCGTCAGCCCATGCCGCATCGGCATCGGCCCGGCGCCGACAAAACTCTCCCAGCCCGGCAACAGCGTCAGCCCCTCGACGGGCCGGCCGGCGGGGTTGGGCCGATCGAGCACCCACACCGCTTTGCCGTGCTTCGCGGCGGCTTCGAGCACGTAGAGCAGCGTCGTCACGAACGTATAGATGCGGCAGCCGACGTCCTGCAGATCGACCAGCATCACGTCGAAACTGTCCATCGACGCATCGGTCGGGCGGCGCACCTCGCCATAGAGGCTGAACACGGGGACGCCGTATTGCGGATCGGTGAAGTCCGGCGACTCCATCATGTTATCCTGCAGGTCGCCGCGCACGCCGTGCTGCGGCCCGAACACCGCCGAAATGTTGACGCCGGCCGCGACCAGCGCGTCGAGGCTGTGGGCCAGGTTCGCCGTCACCGAAGCCGGATGGGCGAGCAGCGCCACGCGCTTGCCCTCCAGCGGCGCGCGGAGATCCGGTTCGGCGAGAAGGCGATCGATTCCGAAAAGCATGTCAGTCTGCTGGCGGCAGTTGCACCACAAAGCAATCGGGATCATGGAAATCGGGCGCATTGCCGCCATGGCGCAGCGCCCAATAGGATTTGGTGCCGTCCTTTTCCTCGATCACCGCGGTGATGCCCAAGCGCAGCGGCCCGGGCACAATCCGGCCGAGCCGCACCGAAACCACCAATTGATCGGCCTGTTGCGACACATCGATGCCGGGCGGTTCGTTCAGTGCCAGCGACGCCATGCCCTCGCGCGGCCCGGTAAACCGATAGGCCGCCCATCGGCTGGAAGGCGCGAAGTTGAATTCCTGATAGCCCCCCTCTTGCGTTGCAACGAACGCTTCCAGGCAGGTCGAGCGCCATAGCCCATCCGCGCGGTCCGCCGATGCTCGTGGGGGGACGACCAAAGCAGCGATATCACCGTCGACGGAATAGATGAACTCGAGGCCTTCGCCAGCCCGACGCAGCGCGCAAGCGACCCGCGCGACGGCACGAGCGAGGCTCGTCGGGTGGCACACGAGCGCCGTTTCGATCCAAGCGTTCATCGCAGGAGTCTAGAAAACTGCCAGACGCATGGAAAGACTGCAGCAAACCCGCTTGCGAGAAACCCGGACGCACCCGAAAGGCCACGCGCCATCGAAACGACTCGTGCAGGGGCGACAGCCATGAAGTTTCTTCAAACCTTCCACCTCGCCGCCTATTGCGACACGCTGCTCAGCTACACCCTCGCCCTGATCCTCGGCGCGGCGATCGGCGCGGAGCGGCAGTTCCGTCAGCGAACCGCCGGCTTGCGCACCAACGCGCTGGTCGCGCTCGGCTCGGCGGCGTTCGTCGATCTTGCCCAGCGCATCGCCGGCGATCTAGAGGCGGTGCGGGTGATTTCCTACGTCGTCTCGGGCATCGGCTTTCTCGGTGCCGGCGTGATCATGAAGGAAGGGATGAACGTCCGCGGCCTCAACACCGCGGCGACCTTGTGGTGCTCGGCCGCGGTCGGCGCCTGTGCGGGCAGCGACATGGCGGCCGAGGCGGCGACGCTCGCGGTGTTCGTCATCGCCGGCAACACGCTGCTGCGCCCGGTGGTCAACGCGATCAACCGGGTGCCGCTTTCTGGCGGCCACGTGGAAGCAACCTATTTCGTCACCCTCACCACCGTCGCCGCCGAGGTGGATCGGCTGCGCGACCTGCTGACCGATCATCTCGAGCTGATGCGCTATCCCGTCGCCGAGATCGAGACGATCGAGCGCCCCGACGAGCGGATCGAGCTGCGCGCCCGCCTCGTCTCCACCGCCGCGCTCGACGCGGAGCTGGACAGCATCATCGCCCACCTCTCGAAGCGCCACGACGTCCAGCACGCCAGCTGGGAGCTGCAGACGCAGGACTGAGCCGCCGGGGATGACGCGGGCCCTAGCTTTGGCTATGCGCGCTGGCATCATGACCGAACATAAATCCGATCTGCTCCGCCTGCTCGCCTCGCGCGGCTATATCCACCAGGTGACCGACGCCGAGGGCCTCGACGCGCTCGCCGCCAAGCAGATCGTGCCGGGCTATATCGGCTTCGACCCCACCGCGCCGTCGCTGCACGTCGGCAGCCTGGTGCAGATCATGCTGCTGCGCCGCCTCCAGCAGGCGGGCCACAAGCCGATCGTGCTGATGGGCGGCGGCACCGGCAAGATCGGCGACCCGAGCTTCAAGGACGAAGCCCGCAAGATGCTGACGCTCGACACGATCGGCAGCAATATCGCGTCGATCAAGACCGTGTTCGAGAATTTCCTGACCTTCGGCGACGGCCCCACCGACGCGGTGATGGTCGACAATGCCGATTGGCTCGACAAGCTCGAATACATCCCGTTCCTGCGCGAGATCGGCCAGCATTTCTCGATCAACCGGATGCTCAGCTTCGATTCGGTCAAGCTGCGGCTCGATCGCGAACAGTCGCTGAGCTTCCTCGAATTCAACTACATGATCCTCCAGGCCTATGATTTCCTGGAGCTGTCGCGCCGCTCCGCCTGCCGGTTGCAGATGGGCGGATCGGACCAGTGGGGCAACATCGTCAACGGCATCGAGCTGTCGCGCCGCGCCGACGGCACTGAGGTCTACGGCGTTACCACGCCGCTGATCACCACGGCGGATGGCGGCAAGATGGGCAAGACCATGTCCGGCGCGGTGTGGCTCAACCCCAAGCAGCTGCCGCATTACGACTATTGGCAGTTCTGGCGGAACACCGACGATCGCGACGTCGGCCGCTTCCTGCGGCTGTTCACCGATCTTCCCCTCGACGAGATCGCCCGCCTCGAAGCGCTGGAAGGTGCTGAGATCAACGAGGCGAAGAAGATCCTCGCCAACGAAGCCACCGCGATGTGCCGCGGCCGCGCCGCGGCCGAGGAGGCTGCCGAAACTGCACGCAAGACCTTCGAAGAGGGCGCTGCCGGCGGCGCACTGCCGACGCTGACGGTCAGCGGCAGCATCAGCGTGGTCGATGCGCTGGTCGGCCTCGGCTTCTGCGCCTCCAAGGGCGAGGCGCGGCGGCTGATCAAGGGCGGCGGCGCGCGCGTCGAGGGCGAGAAGATCGACGATGAAGCGGCGACGATCACCGTTTCGGGCGAGGTCCGCATCTCCGCCGGCAAGAAGCTTCACGGGCTGCTGACGCCGCAAGGCTAACGGCGCGTTCACCAGCCTCGTTGGGGCGGTATTCACCGCCCTAGCTTACCGTGTTCCGTACCTCCAGTGCGTGAAGAGGGGCGTGTGAGCGTAACGGGTGCCAAGCTGGCGAGCGCTGACCATCGGTTGGTGCATCGCGACGAAGTCGAGCACCGGGCGCGTGCGTTCGCGGCGGACGGCTCGTCGATCACATTCCTCATCGTCAACATCTCGCCGCAGGGCCTGATGGCGCGGTGCGGGGCGCCGCTGGAAGCCGGTGACCTGCTGCGGATCCAGCTGCCGCGGGTGGGGGATACGGGCGCGGAGATCCGCTGGGCGCTGGGCGGCCGGATCGGCTGCCAGTTCCTCCAGCCGATAGCGGCGGCGGACTATGTGCCGATGGTCGCCGTCATGCGCGCCAGATAATCAGCCCGCGCGCAGCAGCCCCACTGCCGCGTCCCGCTCGAACAGATACAGCGCCACCCGCGCCGCCTGCCCGCGCTCGCCCTTCAGCCCGCCATCGCGATCGACCAGCAGCCGGGCGTCGCCATTGGCGGCGGGCAGCAGCGCGCCGAGCATGTCGGGCTCCGCCAGGCGGAACTGCATGTCGCCCGATTGCCGGGTGCCGAGCAGTTCGCCCGCGCCGCGCAGCCGCAGATCCTCCTCGGCGATGCGGAAGCCGTCATTGCTCTCGCGCATCAGCGCCAGCCGCGCGCGCGCGGTTTCGCTCAGATGATTGCCACGCAGCAGCACGCAGACCGAACGCCCCCCGCCCCGCCCGACGCGCCCGCGCAACTGGTGCAGCTGGGCGAGGCCGAAGCGATCGGCATGCTCGATCACGATCAGCGTCGCGTTCGGCACGTCGACGCCGACTTCGATCACCGTCGTCGCCACCAGCACGCCGATTTCCCCGGCCGAGAAGCGCGCCATCACGGCGTCCTTTTCGGGGCCTTTCATGCGTCCGTGGATCAGCCCGACCTTGTCGCCGAAATGCGCCTGCAGCTCGGCCGCGCGCGCCTCGGCGGCGGCGAGGTCGCTCTTCTCGCTCTCCTCGACCAGCGGACACACCCAATAGGCCTGGCCGCCACCCGCGAGATGCCGCCCCAGCCCGCCGACGATTTCGCCGAGCCGCTCTTCCGAAATCACGCTGGTCTCGATCGGCTGGCGGCCGGGCGGCATTTCGTCGAGCCGGCTGACGTCCATCTCGCCATATTGGGCGAGCGTGAGCGTGCGCGGGATCGGCGTGGCGGTCATCACCAGCAGATGCGGCGGGCGTTCCGCCTTGGCCTGGAGCATCATCCGCTGGGCAACGCCGAAGCGGTGCTGCTCGTCGACCACCACCAGCCCGAGGTCGCGATAGATCACGCCTTCCTGGAAGATCGCATGGGTGCCGATCAGAATGTCGATCTCGCCGGCGGCCAGGCCCATCAGCGTCGCCTCGCGGGCCTTGCCCTTGTCGCGCCCCGTCAGGATCGCGACGTTCACGCCGATCGCGCCCAGCGTGCGGCTGAGCGTCTCGTAATGCTGGCGCGCCAGGATCTCGGTCGGCGCCAGCAGCGCGCCCTGCGCCCCGGCTTCGGCCGCGATCAGCAGCGCCATCGTCGCCACCAGCGTCTTGCCCGATCCGACATCGCCCTGCAGCATCCGCAGCATCGGCTGAGACTGCGCCATGTCGCCTTCGATCTCGGCGATGGTGCGGCTCTGCGCGCCGGTGGGGCTGTAGGGGAGCTTCAGCCTGTCCCGCAGGCGCCCGTCGCCCGCCAAGGCCCGGCCACGCTTCGCCCGCGCCTCCCCGCGCACCAGCAGCAGCGCGAGCTGGTTGGCGAACACCTCGTCATAGGCGAGCCGCTCGCGCGCCTTGGCATCGGCCGGGTCGGCATGGATCCGCGCTAGAGCCTCGCGCCAATCGGGCCAGCCCTTCTGCGCCTTCAGGCTCGGTTCGATCCATTCGGGAAGCTCGGGCGCGCGTTCGATCGCCTGGGCGGCGAGCGCGGCGATTCGTTTCGAGGTGATGCCTTCGGAACAGGGATAGATCGCCTCGCGCCCGCCGACGCTTTCGACCTGGTCGAGCGGCAGCACATGGTCCGGATGGACCATCTGCAAATCCTGCCCATAATGTTCGAGCTTGCCCGAGACCCAGCGCGGCTCGTTCAACGGCAGCAACTTCTTGGCCCAGCCGGAGCTTCCGCCGAAATATACGAGGGAGACGTGATTGCCTTTGGCGTCGACCGCCTGCACCCGCGCCGGCGAGCGTGCGCCGCCGCCAAAGCGATATTGCACGGGCGTGAGCGTGATCGCGATCACCTTGCCCGAATCGGCCATGTCGAGTTCGTCGCGCGGGATCCGATCGACGAAACCGGTCGGCAAATGGAAGGCGATGTCTACCGCGCGCGCGAGGCCCAGCTTCTCCATCGGCTTGGCCAGCGCCGGGCCGATGCCCTTCAGCGCGGTAACCTCGGCAAACAGCGGGTTGAGAAGCTCGGGTCGCATCGCGCCGCCCTATCGTGCGACAGGGCGGCTGACAAATGGCGCAGCGTCGAGCGCAGCGCCGGAAACGGGCTCAGGCGTTCAGAAAGATCGGGCTGTGGCTGGAGAGGGCGGCTTCGATCGCCATCACGACTTCTGGCACTGACGAACCGATGACGACTTCATGATCCTTGCCGAACGAAATCACGCCGACATCCTCGCCGGCCATGTTGATCGTGGAGACCGTGCGGACCGCCGCGATGTTGACGAGCATCGGCTCCCCGTTGATCGACTTCAACATAACGAATCGCAGCTTGTTGTTCATCGAGTCGCTCATCTGTACCTAGCCCTACACACCCCAAAGAGACTGTGGTTCTAGCGCGCTTCGGTTAACAAGCCGTCCACTCGGCCTACCGGAAGAGCCCGCTGGCCTTTCCGGGTTCGCGTCCCTATCTGCGGGTTCGTGATCAACCCGGGTCGGCCGCGCCGTGGCGCGCAGCCGCCCGCCTGCCGTTGGGAAGAGCCCCGTATGGATCGAGAAACCCGCCTCAAGCGCCTTCGCTTCCGCAGCTGGCACCGCGGCACCAAGGAAGCCGATCTGCTGATCGGCGGCTTCTTCGATCAACATGGCGAAGGCTGGAACGACGCGGAAATCGGATTGTTCGAGACGCTGCTGGAAGAGCAGGATGTCGACATCATGGCCTGGGCGATGGGAACCGCCGAGGCGCCCGAGCAATATCGCGGCACCCTATTGAGCGCGCTGAAAACCCTGAACTACGTCCCGATCGCCGAGTGACCTGACAGATCCTCCTCGCCCCGCCACCTACGCTCGGCGGGATCCGCGCCGCGGGCGCGGGCGAGGACGATCTATTCCGAACGAGACCCAATGCCCGACCTGAAGACGATCCTCTCCGCCCAGCATCCGCTCACGCTTGCCGGCGTGCCGGGCGGGTTCCTGCCCTGGATGCTGGCCGACCTCGCCCGGGCGAGCCGAACCACCGTGTTCGTCGCCGCCGACGAGGCAGGCATGCGCGCCGTGGCGGGGACGGCGACCTTCTTCGCGCCCGAGCTGGAGGTTCTCGCCTACCCGGCCTGGGACTGCCTGCCCTATGATCGCGCCAGCCCCACGCTGCGGGTGATGGCCGAACGACTGGCGACGCTGCACGCGCTGCAGAGCAAGAGCGCGGCGCCGCGCCTGCTCGTCACCACCGTCAACGCCGCCGCCCAGCGCACGCTCACCCCGTTCCGCATCCGGCAGCTGGTAGCGAAGCTGGCGCCGGGCGAGCGGATCGGGCTCAACCGCCTTGCCGCGCTGCTCCAGGCGAACGGCTATGTCCGCGTGGAGTCGGTCAACGATCACGGCGAGTTCGCGGTGCGCGGCGGTCTGGTCGATCTGTTCCCGAGCGGCGCCGAACAGGCGCTGCGGCTCGACTTCTTCGGCGACGAGATCGAAAGCGTTCGCACCTTCGATCCGCAGGACCAGCGCACCACCGGCCGGGTCGACGGCTTCACCCTGCTGCCCGCCAGCGAGGCGCTGCTCGACGAAGAGAGCATCAAACGCTTCCGCAGCGGCTATCGCGATCGCTTCGGCGCGACGGCGACCGGCGACCCGCTCTATCAGGCGATCAGCGAGGGTCGCCGTCTGGCGGGCATGGAGCATTGGCTGCCGCTGTTCGAAGAGCGGATGGAAACGCTGTTCGATCATCTGCCCGACAATGCCGTGATCGTGCGCGACAGCGGCACGCCCGCTGCCGCCGAGCAGCGGTTCGAAGCGATCAAGGACTATCAGGACAACCGCATCCGCGCGCAGTCGGCCGATCCGGGTAGCTATCGCCCGCTCAAGGCCGGAGACCTCTATCTGCTTCCCAAGGAATGGCAGGCGCAGATCGACGCGCTGCCGATGCACCTCGCGACCGGGTTCCACGAACCCGAAACCGACCAGGTGCTGGATTTCGGTGTCGATAGCCCGCGCGACTTCGCGCCCGAGCGCGCCGCTGCGAGCAACGTCTACGAAGCGGTCGTCGCGCACCTCAAGGCGCTGCGGGGCCAGGGCAAGAAGCCGGTGCTCGCCAGCTATTCCAACGGCGCGCGCGAGCGGCTGAAGGGGCTGCTGGAGGATCACGGCCTCACCGGCGCGGTGCCGGTCGATGGCTGGCAGCCGGCGCTCGGCGTGGCCAACCCCAATGGCAGCGGGTTGCAGGTGGCGCTGGTCGTGCTGCCGCTCGATCATGGCTTCACCGCGCCCGACATCGCCGTGCTCACCGAGCAGGACATGCTGGGCGACCGGCTCATCCGCCGCTCGAAGCGCCGCAAGAATACCGACGCCTTCCTCCAGGAGCTGGCGACGCTGTCGCCGGGCGATCTGGTCGTGCACATCGACCACGGCATCGGCCGCTATGAGGGCCTGACCCAGATCCCGGTGCAGAAGGCGCCGCACGATTGCGTCGCGCTCGAATATGCCGGCGGCGACAAGCTCTACGTGCCCGTCGAAAATCTCGAAGTGCTCACCCGCTACGGCGCGGGCGAGGACGGCGCCACGCTCGACAGGCTCGGCGGCGAGGCCTGGCAGCGCCGCAAGGCGCGGATGAAGGAGCGGATCCGCGAGATCGCCGGCGACCTGATCGCCACGGCGGCACTCCGCGCCACCCGCGGCGCCGAGATCGCCGAACCCGATCATGGCGGCTACCCTGCGTTCGTCGATCGCTTCCCCTATGAGGAAACCGACGACCAGGATCGCGCGATCAGCGACGTGCTCGGCGATCTCGCCGCGGGTCGGCCGATGGACCGGCTCGTCGTCGGCGATGTCGGCTTCGGCAAGACCGAGGTCGCGCTGCGCGCCGCCTTCGTCGCGGCGATGGCCGGCATGCAAGTCGCCGTGGTGTGCCCCACCACGCTGCTCGCCCGCCAGCATTACAACAACTTCAAGACGCGCTTCGAAGGCTTCCCGATCGAGATCGGCCGCCTCTCGCGCCTCGTCACTGCCGCCGAGACCAAGAAGGTGAAGGACGGCCTTGCCGCCGGCACGATCGACATCGTGATCGGCACCCATGCGGTGCTTGCCAAGAATATCGATTTCAAGCGGCTCGGCCTCGTCATCGTCGACGAAGAGCAGCGCTTCGGCGTCACCCACAAGGAGCGGCTGAAGGCGCTCAAGACCGACGTCCACGTGCTCACCCTCACCGCCACGCCGATCCCGCGCACGCTGCAGATGGCGATGAGCGGGCTGCGCGAGCTGTCGGTGATCCAGACCCCGCCGGTCGACCGCCTCGCGGTGCGCACCTATGTGATGCCCTGGGATCCGGTGGTGCTGCGCGAGGCCTTGCTGCGCGAACATTATCGCGGCGGCCAGAGCTATTTCGTCACCCCGCGCGTCGCCGACCTGCCCGAGATCGAGGAGTTCTTCCGCAACGAAGTGCCCGAGGTGCGCTACGTCGTCGCGCACGGCCAGATGTCGCCGACCGAGGTCGAGGAGCGGATCTCCTCCTTCTACGATCGCAAGTTCGAGGTGCTGGTCTCGACCACCATCGTCGAGAGCGGGCTCGACATCCCGAGCGCCAACACGCTGATCATCAACCGCGCGGACAAGTTCGGCCTCGCCCAGCTATACCAGCTGCGCGGCCGCGTCGGCCGGGCGAAGACGCGCGCCTATGCCTATATGACCACCCCGCCGCAGCGGCAGATGACCGAGGCGGCGGAAAAGCGGCTCAAGGTCCTTTCCGACCTCGAGAACCTGGGCGCGGGCTTCCAGCTCGCCAGCCACGATCTCGACATTCGCGGCGCCGGCAATCTGCTGGGCGACGAGCAGTCCGGCCATATCAAGGAAGTCGGCTACGAACTCTACCAGTCGATGCTGGAAGAGGCGATCATGGAGGCCAAGGCCGGCGGCATTCGCGACGAAGCGCGCGCGAAGGACCTGTCGCCGCAGATCACCGTCGACGCGCCGATCATGATCCCCGAGGACTATGTCCCCGATCTCGACCTGCGCATGGGCCTGTACCGCCGCCTCAACGAGATCGAGGATACCGACGACATCGAGAGCTTCGCCGCCGAACTGATCGACCGCTTCGGCAAGCTGCCCGAGGCGACCGACAATCTGCTGCGGCTGATCGAGACCAAGCTGAACGCCAAGAAGGCCTGCATCGCCAAGCTGGACCTGGGCCCCAAGGGCGCGCTCGTCACCTTCCACAACGACAATTTCCCCAATCCGGGGGCGCTGGTCGCCTATGTCGAGAAGCTGGGTGATACCGCGCGGCTGCGGCCGGACATGAAGCTGGTGATCAACCGCGCCTGGGCGAACCCGGCAGCGCGGCTGCACGGCGCGCTTCAGCTTTCGCGCGGGCTGGCCAAGGCGGCGGGCTGAGCCGCCTCAGCTGCTGTGATCGGCGATGAT
>Ga0307412_10002209_pt1 | contig 10798 bp, 10 predicted proteins | sample DK1Cmetagenome_3_FD_203823 | JGI IMG/M metagenome (GOLD analysis project Ga0307412, IMG submission 203823) | Maize rhizosphere microbial communities from greenhouse at UC Davis, California, United States - DK15-C-1 | ecosystem: Host-associated > Plants > Roots > Rhizosphere > Soil | place: USA...
GGAGCCGATTCATCGGCGATCCTCTCCAACACGAACAGTGGCTTACCACCACTTCCGTTTTGGCCCCACACGAATGCGCGCTAAACTGTCGAACTCGCTAGGTTCTCGCGGTTAGGCATGCTCTCCTTCGTGTTCGGTGCCTTCGGGCTGTCCACCCTTTGGTTGCTTCCCCTGCTCTGGCGTCTCAGCGTCGCGCTGGTTCGGCGTCGGCGTCCGCCGACGGTCGGTCCCGGTGCGATTCGTTTCTGGGCGGGGTTCCTTCTCGTGTTGCTTTCGAGCGCCATGCTCGAAGGACTCGTCCTGTCGCACTACACGGACGACCCCTCCGTGGGAGGCGCGGTGTGCCATTGGCTGGCAGGGTCCGTCTCGGGATTTCCCGCTTTCGCGGCGTTGCTGTGCGTCGCCGCTATCGTGATGGCCTTGCCCTGGTATCTGGGCGTGCCCTGGTCTGCGTTCCTCGTGCGTGGCAATGCGCTGGTCGAACCGCTGGGTGTGCTCGCCATCGGTGGGATACGACGTCTGCTCACTCGTTCCGCGCCGCGCGCGGCGGCCCGGCGCTCCGTTCCCGCGGTACGCCGGCCGGACCGTGCGTCCGTTCGTAGAAGAACGAAGGCTGCCGCTTCGCGCCCGACACCGGCACCGGCAGCGCATACGCCTCGCGTTGAAACGTCGCGTCGCGAACCTGCCCCGTCCGTGCGACCTTCCGTGGCTACGCCGGTGCCGCCGCGGCATCGGGCGCGGCCGGACACGGTGATTCGCGAGCCGTGGCTGGCGCCGAAGACGGTGGCGGCGGCGAGTGGTGGGTCGGAGATCGTTGTACGGGCCGTGGAGCGTGAGGCGGGGCTCGGATCGCCGACAGGGTCGGCTCCCACCGGGCGGGGCATCGCAATGCCGGTCGAGCATGTTGCCGAGACGGTCTCGCAGAAGCGCTCGGACGATTTCTCTTACAGCGCGCCTCGTGGCGGATACGGCGCGGGTTTTACAGGGCCCGATGACGCGCCTCTCGCAACGGCTCCACTGCCCTCTGCTGCGCCGGTGGCCGCCGCATCACTGGTCGCGCCGTCAGTCAGCGCAGCAGTGACTCCAGCAATCGCGCCATCAGTCATCACATCAGTGCCTCCCGTAGCCGAGCCGTCTGTTGCGCCTGTTCCGGTCGCTCCCGTGTCGCGGTTCGCGATCGCGGCGAACGACGAAATGGCCGTCGAGTCAGTGCCCGTCGTTGCACTGAATCCGGTTCGTCCTCTGCGGGCGACGGAAACGAGTGTCGTTACGGTGCCACCGCTTTCCCTGCTCGCCGCCGCGCCGGCCAACGCCACCACCGCGATCTCCGAACAGGAACTTATCGATACCGGTGAACTGATCGAGCAGCGCCTGCGCGAGTTCAAGGTGCCCGTGCAGGTCGTCGGCGCGTCCGCCGGTCCGGTGATCACGCGGTACGAGGTGGAGCCTGCCGTTGGCGTGCGCGGCAACCAGATCGTCGCCTTGATGAAGGATCTCGCCCGCGGTCTCGGACGCACGTCGATCCGCGTGGTGGAAACCCTCCCCGGCAAGACCTGCATGGGCCTCGAGTTGCCGAACGAACAGCGGCAGATGATCGCCTTGTCGGAGATCCTCGACTCGGCGGAATACCGCGATTCGGATTCGTTGCTGACCTTGGCCATGGGCAAGGGCATCACCGGCGAGCCCGTGGTGGCCGACCTGGCCAAGGCGCCGCACATGCTGGTCGCGGGGACGACGGGCTCGGGCAAGTCGGTCGCGGTGAACGCGATGATCCTGTCGATGCTCTACAAGGCCACGCCCGACGACGTGCGCATGATCATGATCGATCCGAAGATGCTGGAGCTCTCGGTCTACGAAGGTATTCCGCATCTGCTCGCCCCGGTCGTGACCGACATGAAGCTTGCCGCGAACGCATTGAACTGGTGCGTGGCGGAAATGGAAAACCGCTACAAGGTGATGTCCGACCTGCGCGTGCGCAACCTCGCGGGTTACAACCAGAAGGTCCGCGAGGCGCGGGCCGCCGGCAGGCCGTTGTTCAACCCTTTCCCCGCGCATCCGGAAGTGCCCGAGCACCTCGACACGTTGCCGATGATCGTGGTGGTGATCGATGAGCTGGCCGACCTGATGATGGTCGCCGGGAAGAAGATCGAGGAACTGATCGCAAGGCTGGCGCAGAAGGCGCGCGCCGCCGGCATCCACCTCATCCTCGCCACGCAGCGGCCTTCCGTCGACGTCATCACCGGCTTGATCAAGGCCAATATCCCCACGCGCGTCGCCTTCCAGGTGTCGTCGAAGATCGACTCGCGCACCATCCTCGACCAGATGGGCGCGGAAAGCCTGCTCGGCCAGGGCGACATGCTGTTCCTTCCTCCCGGCACGGGCTATCCGCAACGCATCCACGGCGCCTTCGTCGCCGACGAGGAAGTGCATCGCATCGTGGCATGGCTGAAGCAGTTCGGCGAGCCCGACTACAAGGACGAAATCCTCGCTGGCCCAGCCAGCGAAGCCGTCGATGGCGAGCCGGGCGAAGACGGCGTCGACGCCGAGCTTGATCCCCTCTACGACGAAGCGGCCGCCTTCGTGCTCCGCTCGCGTCGCGCTTCCATCTCCTTCGTGCAACGCCAGTTTCGCATCGGCTACAACCGCGCGGCACGACTTGTCGAGGCGATGGAGGCCGCGGGCCTCGTCTCGTCGATGGGCATCAACGGCCAGCGCGAAGTCATCGCACCCGGCCCGCAGGACTGACCAGTCCCGGTAAAGACTAAACCAGCCTCGGTTATGCAGGTCTGGGGTTCCGTGTAGGTCCGGGCTTCGGTGGGAGCCGACCCTGTCGGCGATGGGTGCTTGCCATGACCTGGCCCGCTGCCGCGGGATCGCCGACAAGGTCGGCTCCCACAGGGTCTACTCCTACCTGGTTCATTCGACATCGATAGCGGCAAGTTCCGCTGTTGTGGGAGCCGCTTCAGCGGCGATTCCCGCGAAGCGGACGCATGAAAAAAGGCCGGGCCACCTTGTGGTGGCCCGGCCTTTCACGTAGCACGCGTATTACCTACGCTCTTATTCCTTGGTGAGAAGCTTCAACGGCACCGCGATCGACTTCTCGACCGGCTGCTTGTCGATGAGCTTCTTCGCCGTTTCGACGCCGAGCTTGCCGATCTCTTCCGGCTGCTGCGCGACGGTGGCGGCCATCGCGCCGCTCTGCACGGCGGTCTTGCCGTCCGGCGTGCCGTCGAAGCCGACGACCAGCACCTTCTTGTTCTTGCCGGCCAGGGCCTGCACCGCACCCAGCGCCATTTCGTCGTTCTGGGCGAAGATCGCCTGCACGTCGCTATTGCCCTGGAGCAGGTTCTCGCTCACCGAGAGGCCTTGCGCGCGGTCGAAATTGGCGGGCTGCTTCGCGACGACCTTCATGCCGGTGGTGGCGATCTCGTCGTCGAAGCCCTTGCCGCGCTCACGCGCCGCCGACGTGCCGGCCACGCCTTGCAGCTCGATGATGTTGCCCTTGCCACCCAGCGCCTTCGCCAGGTAATCGGCGGCCATCTTGCCGCCGGCGACGTTGTCCGAAGCGATGTGCGAAGCGACTTCGGCACCATCGACGCCGCGGTCGAGCGTGACCACCGGGATGTTCGCACGCTGCGCGGACTGCACCGCGCCAGCCAGGGCCGAGGAATCGGTCGGGTTGAGCAGGATCACGGAGACGCGCTTCTGGATCAGGTCTTCCACGCTGGAGATCTGGCGTGCCGGATCGTCCTGCGCGTCGACCACGACGAGCTGCACGCCGGCGTCCTTGGCGGCTTTCTCGGCGCCGTCCTTGAGTTCGACGAAGAACGGGTTGTTCTGCGTGGACAGCGCGAGCCCGACCACGGGCGTGCCCGAGGGCGCGGCGCCGCCGGCGGTCGCACCGGCGGCCGGCGCGGATTCGCCCGGGCCCTGCTGCGAGCATGCCGCGAGAAGCGTTGCCGCGGCCGCGGCGAGGAATGTCAGTTTGCGCATGGTGTGTGTTCCCTCGTTGTTATTACTGCCGCCTGTCGAGCAGGACGGCGATCAGGATGACGATGCCCTTCACCACCTGCTGGTAGAAGGAGCTTACGCCGAGCAGGTTGAGACCGTTGTTCAGGAAGCCGATCAGCAGCGCGCCGACCAGGGTGCCGAAGAGCCAGCCACGGCCGCCGGCGAGACTGGTGCCGCCGAGTACCACCGCGGCGATGGCGTCCAGCTCGTAGCCGGCACCGGCGGTGGCTTGCGCGGAATACAGGCGCGAGGTGAGCACGATGCCCGCGAAGGCCGACAGCAGGCCCGAGAGACCGTAGATCGCCAGCTTCATCGGCGACAGGCGGACGCCGGACAAACGCGCCGCTTCCTCGTTGCCGCCGATCGCGATCACGTGGCGACCGAACACCGTGCCGCGCAACAGGAAGCCGCAGAGCACGAAGGCGACGAACATCCAGATCACCGGCAACGGGATCAGGTTGGCCACGTAGCCACCACCGAGCAGCGCGAAGCTGGGATTGGTGACGGGAATCGGGCTACCCTGCGTATACGACAGCGTGACGCCGCGCAGGAGGGTCATCGTGCCCAACGTCGCGATGAAGGGAGCGACCTTGCCCCACGACACCAGGGCGCCGTTGACCATGCCGAGCACGAGGCCGAGCAGCAGGCCCGCGCCCGCCGACAGCACCATGCCGTGGCCCGCGGCCATGAGGCCGGCCGTGACCGCACCCGTGAGCGCGAGGATGGCGCCGACCGAGAGGTCGATGCCGCCGGCCAGGATCACGAAGGTCATGCCGAAGGCGATCAGCGCGTTGATCGACACCTGGCGCAACACCGTCAGCAGGTTGCCCGTGGTGAGGAAGTCCGGACTCATGACCGACAGCGCGATGAAGAGCAGGATCAGCCCGATCACGGAGCCGAGGCGTTGCAGGAGCGTCGTGGCGCGGCTCCAGTCGAGTTGGAGAGTCATGTCACTTGCCTCCGGTCGCGGCGGTCATCACGGATTCCTGGGTGGCGCCGTGGGCGTCGAGCAGGGCCGTCGCACGGCCCTCGTGCATGACCAGGATGCGGTCGCTCATCGCGAGCACCTCCGGCAGTTCCGAGGAAATCATGAGGATGGCCACGCCCTGCTCCGCGAGTTGATTGATGATGTGATAGATCTCGGCCTTGCCGCCGACGTCGACGCCGCGGGTGGGCTCGTCGAGGATGAGCACGCGCGGCTTCAACGCCAGCCACTTGGCCAGGACGACCTTCTGCTGGTTGCCGCCGGACAAGGCGCGCACGTCGAGTTCCATGTCTCGCGTGCGGATCTTCAGGGCGTCTATCAGGCCGCGCGTCTGTTTCTTCTCGCCCGGGCGGTCGACCAGCCCCGCATGCGCAGGCACGCGCGGAAGGCTGACGTTCTCGCGCAGGCTCATGCCGAGCACGAGTCCCTGCGCCTTGCGATCCTCGGTGACGAAGCCGAAGCCGGAGTGGATCGCTTCGTTCGGCGACTTCGGCGTCACCACCTTGCCATCGAGCGTGACCGTGCCTTCGCTGAGCTTGTCGAGGCCGAACAGCAGGCGCGCGAGTTCGGTGCGGCCCGCGCCGAGCAGGCCGGCCACGCCGAGTACCTCGCCCGAGTGCAGGTCGAAGCTCACGTCCTTCACCATGCCACCGGTCACGTGCTCGACCTTCAGGCGCACCTCGCGGATGTTCGGCGTGCGCGTGGGGAAGCGCGCGTCGAGCGTGCGCCCGACCATCATCTTCACCACTTCGTCGAAAGCCAGGCCCGGTACCGGCCGCGTGCCGACGAAGTGACCGTCGCGCAGCACGGAGATGCGATCGCACAGGGCGAAGATCTCTTCCATGCGGTGCGACACGTAGACGATGCCCGTGCCCTGCGCGCGCAGGTCGCGGATGAGCTTGAACAGCGTGTTGGTCTCGTGTTCGGTCAGCGCCGCCGTCGGCTCGTCCATGATCAGCACGCGCGCGTTCTGGCCGAGCGCGCGGGCGATCTCGACCATCTGCTGCTGTCCGACGGACAAGCGTTCGATCAAGGTGCCGGGGTCGAGCCGCTCCATGCCCACGCGTGCCAGCCATTCCATCGCACGCTTGGTCATCGCGCGATGGTCGAGCAGGCCGAAGCGCTGGATTTCGCGGCCGAGGAAGAGGTTGTCCGCGATGCTGAGCGCGGGAATCAGGTTGAGTTCCTGATGGATGATGGCGATGCCGTACTTCTCGGCATCCGCGGGCGTGGTGATCGACGCCGGCTTGCCATCGACCTCGATGCTGCCGGAGTCCGGTGCGTAGATCCCGGTGAGGATCTTCATCAAGGTGGACTTGCCCGCGCCGTTCTCGCCCATCAGCGCATGCACTTCGCCTGGCAGCAATTCGAAGGCCACGCCTTCGAGCACCTTCACCGGGCCGAAGGCCTTGTGGATGTCTTGCATCCTGACCAGGGGCGCGCTCATCAGAACGTGACGCCGGCGTGCAGGATCACATTCGCATAGGGCGCGGTTTCGCCGGTGCGAACCACGGCGACAGCGCGTGCGGTCAACTGCTTGAGTTCGTCGTGCGACACCTCGTCGACCGTGAGGCCGTCGCCGGCGAGGCGACGCGACAGCGCGACGAGCGCGGGATTCCTTTCATGGATCTCACGCGCCAGGGTGACGCTTTCGACGGCGAGTTCCGCGTATACCGCGTTGAATACCGCCGCGAAAGACGGCGTGCCGGGCAGCACCGCCAGGTCGATGCAGGGAACGTCGTGCGGCACCGGCAGGCCCACGTCGGCGATCACCAGCGTGTCGGTGTGGCCCATCGCGGCGATGACGCGGTTGAGTTCGGCGTGCAGCAGGCCGCTACGTCTCATCGATGTGTCTCCAGGAACGCCGCGAGTTCAACGGCGCGTGGCATGCCGTCCTGCGCACCCAGGCGGGAGACCGCGATCGCGGCGGCGGCGCAGGCCTTGCGCACCGCCACGTCGAGGCCTTCGGCCAGGTGCACCGCCAGTGCGGCGTTGAAGGTGTCGCCGGCGCCCGTGCTATCCACGGCGTCGACCTTGAAGCCCGGCTGGTGCCGCGGCTCGTCGTTCTTGTCGCGGAACCACGCGCCGTCCTCGCCGCGAGTCAACACGACCGGGCAGGGCGCGCGGCGCATGAGCTCGCGGAAATCGGATTCGCCTTCCGCACCGAGCACCGTGGCGAGCTCGTGCTGGTTCGGCGTGAGGAAGCGCACATGCGACAGCCATTCGACCGGAAGACGCTGGGCGGGAGCGGGATTGAGAATGACCGGAGCACCCTCGTCCCGCGCGATGCGCAAGGTGGCCTCGACCGCGTCCAGCGGAATCTCGAGCTGGACCAGCACCGCGTCGGCGCCGCGAAAGAGTTCGCGCGCGGCCTCGACCTGCGCGGGGGTGACGCGCCCGTTGGCGGCGGGCACCACGACGATGTTGTTCTCGCCACCGGCGACGGTGATCGACGCGGTACCGCTGCCGATGCCATCGATGCGGGCGACGTGGCGGACATCGATGCCTTCGGCGACGAGGCCGTCGTAGAGCTGCTTGCCGAAGGCATCGTCGCCGACGCAGCCGACCATCGACACCGAGGCACCGAGCCGCGCGGCGGCTACCGCCTGGTTCGCACCCTTGCCACCGGGAATCGTGAGGAACCGGTCGCCGGTGAGCGTCTCGCCCGGGCCGGGAAAGCGCGGCGCGAGAGTGACCAGATCCATGTTGATGCTGCCGACGACGACGATTCGCGTCATGCTGGTTTGCTCCGGAATAGGGATCGCGGAACGTCCGGTGTTCGCTGGTAGATGCGGGATGGCGCGCAAATATACGCCTTGCACGCGCATGTTGCTTTCATGCGCATGCTTTCCCTTACCGGGACAGGCCCTTGGCGTCGAGTTCGGCGAGGTAGGCGGGCCATGCCGTGTCGTAGGCCCGGCCGAGGTCGTAGAGCGTGTCCCAGCCGAAGATGCCCGTGGCGTGGCCATCGTCGAAGCGGATCAGCACGCCGTAGTGGCCGGTGGGTTCGAGCGCGGTGATACCTACGTTGCGCTTGCCGGAGACCAGGATCTTCTGGCCGGGCCCATGGCCCTGCACCTCGGCACTGGGCGAGTTCACCCGCAGGTATTCACAGGGAAGGTGGAAGCGTTCGCCGTTGTCGAAAGCCACCTCGAGGATGCGCGAGGCCGAATGCAGGACGATGTCGAGGGGGCGCGGATGGGGCATGGGCCGATGGCCTTGGATGGAGCAAAGGATCGAGGGACTGAGGACCAAGGAGCCGAGCTTAAAGCTTCTTGTGGGAGCCGATTTATCGGCGATGCCTGCCTACGAAGGGACGCCGGACATGGTCGCGAGCGCCCTTTCGCCGCTGAAGCGGCTCCCACATTTACTACACCAGCGACTCAGGGCGCGCGGCCGAAGCCGTCGCCCGTGCCCTGTTCCAGCGGCGGCGGATCGCCGGCAACCGCCAGGAGAGCGGTCGCGTAGGCATCTTCCATGCTCACCGTGGAGACTTCGTCCCAGGAGAAGAACGACGGCTCGCGCAGCCACTCCGCGTCGGGAGTGATCTCCTGCATGTTGAAGCCCTCGTCTTCCACGCTGACCACGCGGCCGATGTAGCAGACCTCGGACTCGTCCTCGCTGTCGACGTGCACGCCGATGACCGGCGCGTGCGCCGCCGCGGCTTGTACGACCTGGGCGATGTCGTCGAGGGGGAAGTCCGCCGGCGGTGTCGGGCGGATGCCCTTCATCGCGAGCGCCTTCTCAAGGAAGCCGGCGTGCTTGTCCGGCGCCTCGAATTCGGAGATGTCGCGGTGCCGCATGATGTACATGCCGTCATAGCTGACGCCATCGCCGACGACCCAGAGCAGGAAGAACTCGCGGCCGACACCGCCCACGTAGCCGCAGAAGCTGCCGTGTTCGAGTTCGTCGCGCCATAGACGCACCAGCTGCTGGTTGTCCTGCGCTTCGCGCAGGTTCGCTCGCTGGCCGTTGGTTTTGAGATGTATAACCTTGCCCATATACGTCAATAGTTTAGCAGAGGGGGAAGCCCCCGATGTTCAGAGGATGTAACGGCTCAAATCCTCGTCCTGGACCAGGGAAGCCAGGTTTTTATCGACATAATCGGCGTCGATCACGTATTTTTCGCCGGACTTGTCCGCCGCTTCGAAGGAGATCTTCTCCAGCAGGCGCTCCATGACCGTGTGCAGGCGGCGGGCACCGATGTTTTCGGTCCGCTCATTGACCTGGAAGGCCACGTCGGCCAGGCGGTCGATGCCCGTCTCGGTGAAATCCAGGGTCACGCCCTCGGTATGCAGCAGCGCAACATATTGCTTGGTCAGGGCGTTGTTCGGCTCGCGCAGGATGCGCTTGAAGTCGTCGACCGAGAGCGCGTTCAACTCCACCCGGATGGGCAGGCGGCCCTGCAATTCCGGGATCAGGTCCGACGGCTTGGCCAGCGAGAACGCACCGGAGGCGATGAACAGGATGTGGTCGGTCTTGATCGAGCCGTACTTGGTCGAGACGGTGGAGCCCTCGACCAGCGGCAGCAGGTCGCGCTGCACGCCTTCGCGGCTGACGCCGGCGCCGCCCCACTCCGAACGCTGGGCGACCTTGTCGATCTCGTCGATGAAGACGATGCCGTTCTGCTCGGCGCTGTCCACCGCGCGGCTGCGCAGTTCGTCGTCGTTGAGCAGCTTGCCGGCCTCTTCCTCGACCAGGAGCGGGCGTGCCTGGCGGATGCTCATCTTGCGCTTCTGCGACTTCTGCCCGCCGAGGTTCTGGAACATCTTGCCCAGCTGCTGGCTCATTTCCTCCATGCCCGGCGGCGTCATGATTTCCACGCCGACGTTCATGGCGAAATCCAGCTCGATCTCGCGGTCGTCGAGGGCGCCTTCGCGCAGCTGCTTGCGCAGTTTCTGCCGCGTGTCGCTGTCGATCGCCGTGACGTTGCCGCCGGTGTCGTCCCAACCCGTGGCTTGCCGCCGCGGCAGCAGGACGTCGAGCAGGCGATCTTCGGCCGCATCCTCGGCCTGGCTACGCACGCGGGTCTTCGCGTGATCGCGCACCAGCTTGTACGAGATATCGGCCAGATCACGGATGATCGACTCCACATCCTTGCCTACATAGCCCACTTCGGTGAACTTTGTCGCCTCGACCTTCACGAAGGGCGCGTTGGCCAACGTGGCGAGGCGGCGGGCGATCTCGGTCTTGCCGACGCCGGTCGGGCCGATCATGAGGATGTTCTTCGGTGTGACCTCGTCGCGCATGCCCGGTTCGAGCTGCATGCGGCGCCAGCGGTTGCGCAGGGCGATGGCCACGGCGCGCTTGGCGTCGTGCTGGCCCACGATATAGCGGTCCAGTTCGTTGACGATCTCGCGGGGAGTCAGTTCGGACATCGGGTCAGAGCTCTTCGATCGAATAGTTGTGATTGGTATAGATGCAGATGTCACCGGCGATCTTGAGCGCTTTTTCCACGATCGTGCGCGCATCCAGCTCGGTATTCTCCATCAGGGCCAAGGCGGCGGACTGGGCGTAGGGGCCGCCGGAGCCGATGGCGATGAGCCCGTGCTCCGGTTCCAGCACGTCGCCATTGCCGGAGATCAGCAGTGAGGCTTCCTTGTCGGCAACGGCGAGCATGGCCTCGAGGCGGCCCAGGCGGCGGTCGGTGCGCCACTCCTTGGCCATCTCCACCGCCGAGCGGGTGAGGTTGCCGCCGTGCTTGACCAGCTTCTCCTCGAACAGCTCGAACAAGGTGAAGGCGTCGGCGGTGGCGCCGGCGAACCCGGCCAGGACGTCGCCCTTGCCGAGGCGGCGCACCTT
>Ga0307412_10002211_pt1 | contig 10795 bp, 9 predicted proteins | sample DK1Cmetagenome_3_FD_203823 | JGI IMG/M metagenome (GOLD analysis project Ga0307412, IMG submission 203823) | Maize rhizosphere microbial communities from greenhouse at UC Davis, California, United States - DK15-C-1 | ecosystem: Host-associated > Plants > Roots > Rhizosphere > Soil | place: USA...
ACTACGCCAAGTTCAAGGACGATCTGGCGAAGAGGTTCCCGAATGCGAAGGTCGAGGTCATCAAGGCCAGCGAGCTTGATCTGACGGCCGCCAACCTTCAGAAACAGTAAACCTCTACCGATACTTCAGGTGTCGCCGAACAGACTCCTGAGGTAATTCATTAACAAAAACGCCCGCTTCGTGAAGCGGGCGTTTTTGCGCCCTTGCAGTGATTGTTAATAGAATAGGCCGTAGAGAATGCACCCCAACCTCCGCTCCTTTATTCATCTGCTGCGACAGGAAAACGAGTTGACCGAGATCTCGGCCGAGGTCGACCCGTATCTCGAGATCGCCGAGATTCACCGCCGCGTTATCGACGAGCAAGGAAAGGCACTGCTTTTCAGCAACGTCAAAGGCTCAGCATTTCCGGTGGTGACGAATCTTTTCGGTACGTGCCGGCGGATCGAGCTCGCGTTCGGCAAGAGGCCCGAGGAATTCGTGAAGCGGGCCGTGGAAATGGTCGAAGTGTTGCTCCCGCCCAAGCCCTCCCGGCTTTGGGGCTATCGCGACATGGCGGTTTCGGGGCTGAGGATCGGAACAAAACGAACGCGCAAAGCACCTGTGCTGGAGGTTCAGGAGTGGCCGGCCGATCTCGACAAACTCCCGCTGCTCCAGCTTTGGCCGGATGACGGGGGTAGTTTCATCACGCTGCCGCTCGTTTACACCGAAAGCCCGACGACAAAAAAACCGAACCTCGGGATGTACCGAATGCAGCGGTACGACGCGACCTCGACCGGCCTTCACTGGCAGATCGGCAAGGGCGGCGGCTTTCACTATCGCGAGGCCGAGCTTCGTGGCGAAGACCTGCCCGTGACGATATTCCTCGGCGGGCCGCCGGCGATGATCCTAGCTGCGATCGCGCCGCTGCCCGAGGACGTGCCCGAGCTGCTGCTGGCGTCTTTGCTTGCCGGCTCGAAGATCGGCATCGCCGAAAATCCGCTGGCCGGCCACCACCGGTTGCTCGCCGAAGCGGAATTCGCCATCTGCGGACGCGTACCTCCGAAAGAAAGGCGCCCGGAAGGGCCTTTCGGCGATCATTACGGTTATTACTCGCTAAAACACGATTATCCGGTCTTTCACGCCGACGCGGTGTTTCATCGCAAAGACGCGATCTACCCTGCCACCGTCGTCGGGAAGCCGCGGCAGGAGGACTTTTTCATCGGCGACTATCTTCAGGAGCTCTTGTCGCCGCTTTTCCCTTTGGTGATGCCTGCGGTCCGAGATCTTTGGAGTTATGGCGAGACGGGATTTCACTCGCTGGCCGCGGCCGTCGTGAGGGAGCGATACGCACGCGAGGCGTTGTCGGCCGGGTTCCGGATACTTGGCGAGGGTCAGCTCTCACTCACGAAATTCCTTTTGTTGACGGACAAGGCGCAGGACCTGCACGACTTCAGATCGCTTTTTGAACACATTCTCGCCCGTGTCGACTGGCACCGGGACCTGTTCATTTTCAGCCAAACGGCCTTCGACACTCTGGATTATGCGAGCGGGAAGATAAACCATGGCAGCAAGGCCATATTGATGGGGCTCGGTGAACCGATTCGCGAACTTCCGAGTGAATTTAAAGGTCTTTTACCGGCGGAAATTCGCAATGCAGAGGTCTATTGCCCGGGCTGTTTGGTGGTCGATAGATCCTCGTACAGCGAAGATAATGGTCTGGCTCTGCGGATCGCAAACGAGCCCCTATTTTCCGAATGGCCGCTAATTGTTTTGCACGACGACGCCTCGGTCGCGCGGTCCACGAGCCAATTTCTATGGGCGACCTGGACCAGGTTCGACCCGGCATCGGACATCCACGCCCGACATACAGAACTTAAAAACAACTCGGTCGGCTACGATCCGCCGATCGTCATCGATGCCCGAATGAAGCCCTGGTTCCCGAAAGTGGTAGTACCCGCCGAGGAGACGGTGCGGCTCGTCGACAGCCGTTGGGATGAATATTTCCGAAGCCGTTAGATCAAGAACCGTTCAGATGTGGGGCTTGGCGATCGTAATAGTCGTCGCCGTTTGCCTTGCGTACGGTTATTTCATAGAGCCGCAGCGACTGGTGGTCAACCGCACCGAAATCGAGGTGCCCGGCCTGCCGCCCGGGCTCGATGGGCTTCGAATAGCGGCCATCTCGGACATCCACGGCGGCTCGAACGGCGGCGAACCGGCGAAGCTCGTGCGGGTCGTCGACGCGATAAACACGGAACGGCCCGACATTGTCGTTATCCTGGGTGATTTTGTCTCGCGAAGTTTGGATAGCAAGGGTGAGCTGAAAATGGAGGCCTCGCAGATCACGCGTGCGATTGCCGGGATAAAGTCAAAATACGGTGTCTTTTGCGTGTTGGGAAATCACGACCGAGGGACGATCGGGGCCGACCTGCAGACCGGCCTGAATGCCGATGGGTATCAGCTTTTGAACGGCAAGGTCGTGGTGCTTAACATAAACGGTCAAAAATTGCGGCTTCTCGGGCTGCGGGATCATACCGAGATCGGGGAATGGAAGCAGTATTCCGATGACGCGAAACGTCTGCTTGCACCGACCGAAGGCCAGGGACCGGTCATCATTCTCCAGCACAGCCCGGACATCGTGCCGATCATCACCGATCACTTGTTGATATCGAACGACCTTCGCCTGATGCTGTCAGGTCACACACACGGCGGACAGGTCTGGCTGCCGATTTTGGGCTACCCACTGGTGCCGTCGAGTTACGGGCAAAAATACGTCAACGGGCTGGTGATGACCGAGCCGTTCCCGGTCTTTGTCACGACCGGCCTTGGGACCAGTATCCTGCCGTTTCGGTTCATGGTGCCGCCGGAGGTAGCCGTGCTTACGCTGCGGGCGAGGTGAACCGGAACTACCGCAGCATTTTTCGCACGTTCTCGAAATTCCCATCGTTCTTCGCCGGTGTCAGCTTCAGAATTCGACACATAAGCTCGTAAACATCAACATTCGCGAACGGTTCAATCGTCTTGTGTTTTTTGAATGCTCGGCCGTGACCGATAAAAATGGCGCGCATCGATTCGAGTTGATTGTCGTATCCGTGAGCGCCGCGCCGTCTTAAAAAATCTGCCCTTTTCTTTTGACCCTCGAAGCGTTCACGAGTAGTCATCACCCAACCCTCATCCGATGAACAAACGATCGGCGCGACCCGCGAACCGTCGCGGTAATGGAAGCGTTCAGGGATCTCCGCTTTCCGCCAGCATTTTGCGTGCGCCGCCGCTGAAAGGCCGGCCATTATCTGCGCGGTCTGGCCGGGTTTGGGGAATATCTGCCAAATCTCGCCGGTCGGGAGGACGCGTTCGGCAAGGTTCGTGTCAAACAATTCATCCATCACGACCGCGTTACGCTGATCGACGGTCGCCATCCCGTGGTCGGAGACGACAATGATGTTCACCTTCTTGTCGATCTGTCTTGCACCGAGCCCGTCGACGAGTCGCGCAAGGGCCTGGTCCACGCGAAGAACCGCGGAACGGGTCTCGGCCGAATCCGGAGAAAATGCGTGCCCGGCGTCGTCGACGTCGCTGAAATATAGCGTGTATACCGTCGGACGCCGTTCGCGAGGAAGATCAAGCCACCCCAAAACGGTATCGACGCGGTCGTTGTTTGGTACATCGTCGTTGTAATCCTTCCAAAAGGTCGGCCGGACACCGCCGATCGCTGCCTCGGTACCGGGAAAGAAGAATGTTGCCGCCCGTTGGCCTTGTTTTTCAGCCGTCACCCATATCGGTTCGCCCAGCCACCAGCGAGCATTTTGGACCTCTTCACGTTTGCCGAGCCCGAAGATCGTTCCGAAATCCCATATGTTGTTCTCGACGATGCCGTGGTGCGCGGGATAGAGTCCCGTGGCTATGGTGTAGTGATTAGGAAAGGTCTTGGTCGGGAATGAGGGCGTCATCCATTTCGCCCGAACTCCTTCCCGGGCGAGGCGGTTCAACGTCTCGGGACCGTATTTCTCAAGATAATCGTATCGGAAACCGTCCAGTGAGACGAGGATTATCGTCGACTTGAGGTCGTTGATCGGCCGTTGGGACCGGGCCGCGTTTACAAATGGGAGCAGCAGGACAAAGATCAGCGTTACGCGCGCGGTCCATTTCATATCTCAGTTGACTGCCGTATCGATCGAGTCCTCGATTGACCGAAACTTAGGGATCTGTATGCAGACAGCTTCAGTTCCTGGGTGGAAGTTTCGAACGATGTTCGTTCCGCGTGGAACTACGACGCCGCCGCCAGCATCGGTCGCCGTTACGGCTTGGCCGTTTTCCGAGATCTCGAGTCTGCCGGACAAAACGTATAGGAATTCGAATCCGTCACGTCCCGAAGAAAGACCGACAACCTCTCGGGCGTCGGCGGGAATTTTAAGAATGTTCACCGCGGCAAACCCGTCGGTGGCCTCACTTATGCCCGTGTCGCGGTGGCTGACGCGTTTTTCATAAAACTCACTCCACTCCGCGGTCGAAGCGATATGCCTAACGAACCGCTGACCGCCGAAGTCGCGTTCGGTGTCAAGGTTTTGGTTCGGAAGGTCTAGTTCGTGGTCGATCCATGTTTCGTGCTCCGCGGGACAGGCCAGTTCAAGAACCTCGGAGCCCGCTTCTGCTTCCAGCACGCGATGACGAATTTCCCGCGGCTGCAGAACACAGTCGCCGGGTTCCAGCCAAAACGGCGGGCCTTGATCCTCATAGACCACCCGGACCCTGCCATTCAAACAGAAAATGATCTGAAGATCGATCCTGTGAAAATGAACGCTGTCGGCGACCGGGCCGCCTTGGGACAGCCTAATTCGTGAGGCGACGACGTCGCCGGCGAAGCGATCCGGGATCAGATCGAGATACGCCATGCCGGCCCGGCCTTTGACCCAACCGCGTCTTTGAACATCGGTTGCGGCGTTTGAGGCGACGGAGTTATTTGAGATCAAACGGATCGTCCCGCCCTTGCCGGAAACCACGGCAATCCGCGGCGAATCTGCCGGCATTATCATCTCGAGTCGGTTTCCGTTGCGCAGAAACTCCTCCAAGGCGCCGACCAGGTCCGCGACCTCGATGGTTGAATTATCGGAAGCGTTCTCCAATTTAGGCGGGTTGTTTTGCGTTCTGGCCGTCGGCGTGGCGGTGGACTATCTTCCAGGCACCGTCCTCGCGTCGAAACACCATTGTTACCCGGAAATCGCGCGTCGCGTCCAGTCCGGTCGATGGGACCTTAAATTTGATGTGCTCCAGCTGGACGACGTAAGCGATATTGCCGTCCGCCACGGCCACGAGTCGTTCAATCGTATTTGTGCCGTTCGAGAACTGGGTTGCGGCCCAATCGAGACGTTTGGCGACGGCTGTCCAGCCTTTTTCAACGGCGCCGCCGAAGCCTCCCGAAAGCGTAACTTCGTCGGAATTCGACCAAAGCGACTTATAGGCGGCTGCGTCGCCCTTCTGAAGACCCACTTGAGCCGCGTCGGCAATTTTCAGAAACGCGTCGAAATCGGTTCGCGTTTGAGGCGACCTCACCTGACAAAACGCGGCCGCAACACATCCGAAATAGAGAACCAGAAACACGACAGAAATAAATATATTTTTCATATGTAAAACGACGTCCCGGTTCGATGTGGTCAATATTACGGTGTGAGTCGGTACAGCATTCTCGGGAACGGGATCGTCTCACGGACATGCTCGATGCCGCACATCCACGCCGTGCAGCGTTCTATCCCCATTCCGAAGCCGGCGTGCGGCACCGAACCGTATCGGCGCAGATCCAAATACCATTCGAAGGCTTCGCGCGGAAGCTCGTGCGCCTCGAGCTGCTTTTCAAGATATTCCAGCGACGAGGCGCGCTCGCCGCCGCCGATGATCTCGCCGTAGCCCTCGGGAGCGAGCAGGTCGACGCCAAGAGCGAGTTCGGGCCGTTCCTTGTCGACCTCGAAGTAAAAACCCTTGATCGCGGTCGGGAAGTGGTGAACGAAGATCGGCTTTCCGAACTGTTTTGAAAGATATGTTTCGTCCGGCGCGCCGAAATCGCCGCCCCATTCGAATTTGTTCTCCAGTTCGCCTTTTTCGTGGCCGTCTTGCAAAAGTCTGACGGCTTCGTCGTAATGCAGCCGCGGAAACGGAGAACTGATCTCCTCTAATTTGGTTAGGTCGCGTTCGAGGGTCTCCAGCTCGGGTCGACGCTCTTCGAGGACGCGTGCCGCAATATGCAGGATCAAGCCCTCGCCCAGGTCCATCATGTCGTCCAGGTGAGCGTAGGCGACCTCCGGCTCAACCATCCAAAATTCGGTCAGATGGCGACGCGTCTTCGATTTCTCGGCCCTGAATGTCGGGCCGAAAGCGTAAGACTTTCCGAAGGCCGCGGCCGTCGCTTCATTATAAAGCTGGCCAGACTGGGTCAAATATGCCTTTGAATCACCAAAATAATCGACCTCGAAAAGCGTCGTAGTACCTTCACATGCGGCCGGGGTAAATATCGGCGTATCGGCCAGGATGAAGCCGTTGCTGTCGAAATAATCGCGGACGGCTTTGATCACGGTATGCCGCACCTTTAGCACCGCGTTTTGCTTTCGCGAGCGGATCCAGAGATGACGGTGGTCCATCAAAAACTCGGTCCCGTGCTCCTTGGGCGTGATCGGATACTCGTGAACGTTCTGGAGAACCTCGACGTCGGTGACGTCGACCTCCACCCCGATCGGCGACCGATCGTCGGCCTTTACGTTACCGGTAACAATGATGGCCGATTCCTGACCTAACGACTTTGCTTTTTCGAAGACCTCTTCGTTATTTCCTTTGAAAACGACGCACTGCACGATCCCCGTCCCATCGCGAAGCTGCAAAAAGACGAGTTTTCCGCTGGAGCGCGAGTTATAGAGCCAGCCTTTGAGGGTTACAAGTTGGCCAATGTGATCCTTTAATCCGGTAATATAGGTCTGTTTCATAGAAAATGGCGCAAAACCCGATTCTAAAGGAAAATACGGCACTCTCAAAATTACTGTTTGTTTGACATTAGGGCCCGCAGTTCGCAGACTGAACCCATCCGATTCACACCCCAATGGCCGAAGAAAAGAAAAAGAAGAAGATCAATTACGCGGGCGCCTGGACCGAGGCGAAACGTATCGTCTGGGACGCCCGCTGGCGCCTCGCGATCGGCAGCCTGTTGATGCTCGTCTCCCGGCTCGCGGGCATGGTACTGCCCGCATCGACAAAGTACATCGGAGACGAGGTTTTCACCAACAAGAACTATAGCCTGATCAAATGGATCGCTTTGGCGATCGGGATCTCGACCCTCGTCCAGGGCGTTACGTCCTTTGCCCTTTCACAGATACTCGGCGTCGCGGCCCAAAGGGCCATAACGGAGATGCGAAAGGCCGTGCAGCAGCGGATCGAACGGCTCCCGATTGCTTATTTCGATTCCACTCAGAGCGGCCAATTGATATCCCGGATCATGAACGACGCGGAGGGCATCCGTAATCTCGTCGGGACGGGCCTCGGCCAGATCCTCGGCAGCGTCGTCACCGCGACGATCGCGATTGGCGTTTTGTTGTACCTGAATTGGGCATTGACGCTAGCGACCATAGTCGTGCTTCTGATTTTCGGTGGCGCATTGCTGTACGCCTTTAAGGTGCTGCGGCCCGTGTTTCGGCAGCGCGGTGAGATAACCGCCGAGGTCACGGGAAGGCTCGGCGAGAGTCTCGGCGGAATTCGCATCGTCAAGGCCTACACTGCGGAAAAAAGGGAAGAGCTGTCGTTCGCCCGCGGGGCCCACCGGCTGTTTCGCAATATAGCGAAGACGGTAACCGGCGTCTCGGCGATATCGTCGTTTTCGTCGGTGATCATCGGGGCGATCGCGGTCGTAATGATCGTGATCGGCGGCAACGCGGTGCAGGGCGGCACGATGACGCTCGGCGATTTTCTGATGTATATCTCCTTCACGTTCCTCCTCGCGATGCCGGTGATCGAGCTGACGTCGATCGGCACCCAGATCACCGAGGCGTTTGCGGGCCTCGACCGCATTCGCGAGGTTATGTCGATGACGACCGAGGACGAGGACGATGCTGCAAAAATGTCGCTCGAGCACGTCGACGGGACGATCGATTTCGAGAACGTCGAGTTCGAGTACGAAAAAGACGTTCCGGTGCTGAAAGGCGTCAGTTTTCATGCCGAGGCCGGGGCGACGACGGCCCTGGTGGGGTCGAGCGGATCGGGAAAATCGACAATTCTGAGCCTCGTTCTCAATTTCATTCAACCGACGAAGGGTACGATCCGTATCGACGGAAAGGACCTCAACGCGGTAAGGCTGCGCGATTATCGCCGCAATCTCGGCGTCGTGCTTCAGGATAATTTCCTCTTCGACGGGACGATTCTCGACAACATCCGCTTCTCTAACCCGCAGGCGAATCTGAAAGAGATCAAAGATGTCTGCAGCATCGCCAACGCCGACGAATTCATCGAGAAATTCCCGAATGGCTATGAAACCGTCGTGGGCGAGCGCGGCGTCAAACTCTCTGGCGGGCAGCGACAACGTATCGCGATCGCACGCGCATTATTGGCGAACCCGCGAATTCTGATCCTCGATGAGGCAACGTCCTCGCTGGATTCCGAAAGCGAAGCGCTGATACAGGAAGGATTAAACCGATTGCGCGAGGGCCGGACGACCTTCGTTATCGCTCACCGACTGTCCACCATCCGCAGTGCGGACCAGATATTGGTGGTCGAGGCTGGTGAGATCGTCGAGCGCGGCACCCATACCGAACTTGTCGCGGTGAACGGCCGGTACAAACAGCTTTACGACAAGCAGTACCTCTTTGAGCAGAATCTCTTCGTGAATCCGGGCGAGGAATTGAAAGCAAAACAAGGCGAGGCGATGGCCAAATCCCGGCTCTGAACTATTAAGTGGATCGGGGCTGACCGATCTAACGGGTACAGGGAGGCCTAAAGGCCACCACAAACGTCTTCTTCCAACGGTCGAACGAGATCAGCTCCCGTTCGTCGGTCGGGGATTTTTTTATCGCGACACCCTTACCGCCATTCTCGGCTTCCTCACGCGAGACTATCTGAAACACGCCCTCGCCGAATACGGCCAATGCTAAATCTCCAAGCTCTGGCTCGCGGAACGCCAGGAACAACACGTTTTCGTCGAACGAAACACCGATAGGCGTCAGGCGGTCAGGAATCGCCCACCTCCGCTTAACGAGAGCGTGATCGCCCGGATCCACTAGAAAGGCGAAGTTTGGCGTGACGCTTCTCGGAACATAAAACGCGATATTCCGTCCGAGGATCTTTGTGATGAACTCGGTATTGTTGAATTGGAGAAGCGGTATCGCGAAATGGCAACCGCACGACGCCGAGGCCGGCTGAACATCCGGCAGAGCCAGATTTGCGCCATCAGCATTGACCGACCTCAATGTCCCGCTGAGGTGGACCGGTGCGAGCGGATCTTTGGACTGTCTTCTGGCCTCTTCTACCTTTTGGCACGTTGCGTCGTCCAAAAACAAGACGAAATCGAGGCCGGTCTTATCCAGTATCGTATTCGCCGCTTCAACTTTTTCGACAGCCGAACCTTTCGGATTTGTAGCGACGTAGGTTCTGAAGTCATTCAGAAATGTGGACGGCCGAACCGGCAGCGGGGCAATTTTGGCCTGCTGCCCGAATGCGGCTATGTCGAGCAGCATTAAGGCCGAAGCCGCGATCAGAGACGCGAAGTCAGCTTTGAATCTCATTGCTTATCACACTTCTAAGCGTGGGAAATTGGTCCAAATTCTGGGCTGCCCGCAGAGCGATCGCGAACATCGGACGTATGAAAGGGATAAAATGTGTCTTGCCGCGGTTGGCCGCTTGAAACGAGAATGTGCCGGCGGCCTTGAGGCAACGCTGTATGGTCTGAAGCCGGAACTCTCGGGCCAACGCGCTTTGTTCCAGATCGTTTAGGCCCAGTTCAAGTCTGAAATGCGTCAGCGATCGACGCTTTTCGGCCAGCCATTCGGCGGGCGGGGGTTCCGTGATGCGGTCGAGCAACAGCGAAACTAGATCGTACGATGTCGTTCCGATGCGGGCATCCTGGTGGTCGATGATGCGGAGCCTTCCTTCGCGGTCGACCATCAAATTCGCGGCGTGGAAGTCACGGTGGCAAAGCACGGTCGCGCGCGATTCAAGCTCGCCGGAAAGCTCTAAAAACTCTGCATTTAGCCGATCTTTCAACGCGGGATCCAGAACCTCGTTCTTCAACGTGCCGAAATAATGAGCCTGAAAGAAATCGAGCTCCCACGAAAGCTTTTCGACATCGAATTTCAGTTTCGACGCGACCGAATCTCTATCGTGAGCATTCTGCGTCGCGCCCTGAATGCGCGCGATCAGCCGAATCGCGTCGTCGATGAGCCGCTCGCGGTCCTCGGGCCTGGCGGAAAGCAAAACGTCACGCAGTAAAACGTCGCCGAGGTCCTCCTGCACAATGACGCCAAGGTCCTCGTCGAAATCGTAGATCTCGGCGACCGGCAGGCCGTTCGATTCGAACAGGCGTGAAACGTCGAGGTACGTCTGTTCTTCTTTTTTGAACGGTTCAGGGTAAACACATGCTACCGCCGTGCCCCCGTTCCAAAGTACTCGAAAATACTCCCGCGTCGATGCGTCTGCGGTAAGCGCGAACATGCCGACCGACCTGTTTCGCGATCTTAGGAATTCTTCGAGATTGGATCGGAGAGACGTCATTCTTGAGCGGCGGGATTCTCAGTTCAACGGAACAATATAATTATCACCTTGTATATATCCCTTTAACGCCTTTTCCGGGATCTCGGAG
>Ga0307412_10002214_pt1 | contig 10787 bp, 10 predicted proteins | sample DK1Cmetagenome_3_FD_203823 | JGI IMG/M metagenome (GOLD analysis project Ga0307412, IMG submission 203823) | Maize rhizosphere microbial communities from greenhouse at UC Davis, California, United States - DK15-C-1 | ecosystem: Host-associated > Plants > Roots > Rhizosphere > Soil | place: USA...
TCAAGACGCGGGACGATACCTACCGCGACCTGTATCACTTCTGGTCGAAAATCTTTGCCGTCAACTTCGGCATGGGCGTGGTGTCCGGGCTGGTCATGGCGTATCAGTTCGGCACCAACTGGAGCCGTTTCTCGGACTTCGCCGGTGCTGTAACCGGGCCGCTGCTGACCTATGAAGTGCTCACGGCGTTCTTCCTCGAAGCGGGTTTCCTCGGTGTGATGCTGTTCGGCTGGAATCGCGTCGGCCGCGGCCTGCACTTCTTTTCCACCGTCATGGTGGCGATCGGCACGCTGATCTCGACGTTCTGGATCCTGTCCTCCAATAGCTGGATGCAAACCCCGCAGGGCTACGAAATCGTTGATGGCCGGGTCATTCCGGTGGACTGGCTGGCGGTGGTGTTCAACCCTTCGTTCCCGTTCCGGCTGATGCACATGTCGGTCGCGGCCTTTGTGGCCACGGCGTTTTTCGTCGGCTCATCGGCGGCCTGGCACTTGCTGCGCGGCCGCGACAATCCGGCCGTGCGCCGCATGTTGTCGATGGCCATGTGGATGGCCTTGCTGGTGGCGCCGGTACAAGCGGTCATCGGCGACTTCCATGGTCTCAACACCCTCAAGCATCAACCGGCGAAAATTGCCGCGATCGAAGGCCACTGGGAGAACGTCGGCGACGAGCCCACGCCGCTGATCCTGTTCGGCTGGCCCGACATGAAGGCAGAAAAAACCAAATACGCCGTGGAGATCCCGTACCTGGGCAGCTTGATCCTGACGCACTCCTTGACCGATCAAGTGCCGGCCCTCAAGGAGTTCCCGCCTGAGGACCGGCCGAATTCGACCATTGTGTTCTGGTCGTTCCGGATCATGGTGGGCCTGGGTTTCCTGATGATCTTCACCGGGCTGTGCAGCCTCTGGTTGCGTCGCGGTCACCGGCTCTATCAGTCCAGACCCTTCCTGCATTTGGTGCTGTGGATGGGGCCGTCCGGACTTATTGCGATTCTGGCGGGCTGGTTCACTACGGAGATCGGGCGTCAGCCGTGGGTGGTCTACGGCTTGATGCGCACCGCCGATGCTTCGTCCGGCCATAGCTTTGCGCAAATGAGTTTCACCCTGGTCATGTTCGTGGTGGTGTATTTCGCCCTGTTTGGCGCGGGCCTGAGCTACATGATGCGCCTGGTGCGCAAGGGCCCGGTGGCCCACGAAGCCGAGCCGACCGATGGTGGTCCTGGCCAGAAACGCACCCCGGCCCGTCCATTGTCGGCGGCCAACGAAGGCGACGACGAAGTGGACCACAACGACAGCTCGCACAAGGGGAATTGAGTCATGGGTATTGATCTTCCGCTGATCTGGGCCGTGGTCATCATCTTCGGCATCATGATGTACGTAATCATGGACGGCTTCGACCTGGGCATCGGCATTCTCTTCCCCTTCGTCAAGGGCGAGCGCGACCGCGACGTGATGATGAACACCGTCGCGCCGGTCTGGGACGGTAACGAAACCTGGCTGGTGCTGGGCGGCGCCGGGCTGTTCGGGGCGTTCCCGCTGGCCTATTCGGTGGTGCTCTCGGCGTTGTACCTGCCGCTGATCCTGATGCTCATCGGCCTGATCTTCCGGGGCGTGGCGTTCGAGTTTCGCTTCAAGGCCAGGGCCGAGAAGCGGCACTTGTGGGACAAGGCGTTCATCGGTGGTTCGCTGACGGCGACGTTCTTCCAGGGCGTTGCGCTGGGGGCGTTCATCGACGGCTTCGAGGTGGTCAATCGCCAATACGCTGGCGGCTCCCTGGACTGGTTCACGCCATTCACGATGTTCTGTGGCCTGGCGCTGATTGCCGCCTACGCCTTGCTCGGCTGTACCTGGCTGATCATGAAGACCGAAGGCAAATTGCAGGAACAGATGCACGATCTGGCGAGGCCGCTGGCCTTCGTGGTACTGGCGGTGATCGGCATCGTCAGTATCTGGACGCCGCTGGCCCACGCCGATATCGCGGCCCGCTGGTTTACCCTGCCGAACCTGTTCTGGTTCCTGCCGGTACCGATCCTGGTGCTCGTGACCATGTACGGGTTGTTCCGCGCCGTGGCCCGCAACGCCAACTACACGCCATTCATCCTGACGCTGGTGCTGATTTTCCTCGGCTACAGCGGCCTGGGCATCAGCCTGTGGCCGAACATCGTGCCGCCGTCCATTTCGATCTGGGACGCCGCGTCACCGCCACAGAGCCAGGGCTTCATGCTGGTCGGCACGTTGTTCATCATTCCGTTGATCCTGGTGTACACCTTCTGGAGCTACTACGTGTTCCGCGGCAAGGTGACCCATGACGACGGCTACCATTGATCGACCTGCGAGGTGCCGAGCATGGCCAAGCCTGACTTGAAGGACATCGAGGCCGCTGAGAAAAAACCGTTATGGCAGCGGCTCGGTTGGCTGGCGGTGATTTGGGCTGGCAGTGTGCTGGCGCTGTTTGTGGTCGCCAGCCTGATGCGGATGTTCATGAACGCAGCGGGGCTGACGACTCACTGATCCAGCCTATTTGCGAGCCTTGAGAATCACGAACTTCGGCGTGGCGGCCACTTGCTCGACGCCCCGAAACAGGCGCGCCAGCTTGCTGTGGTAGCCCAGGTGCCGGTTGCCGACGATGTACAGGGCGCCGCCGACCACCAGCGCTTCGCGGGCTTGCTGGAACATGCGCCAGGCGAGGAAGTCGCCCACCACTTGCTGCTGGTGGAAGGGCGGGTTGCACAGCACCACATCCAGGGACTGCGCTTCTTGCCCGGCCAAGCCGTCTCCCGCCCTCACGACAACTTCGCGCTCACCCAGGGCGGCCCGCCAGTTTTCGGCGGCCGATTGCACGGCCATGTATGACTCGTCCACCAGGGTGTAGCGAGCGTCCGGGTTTGCCAGGGCGCTGGCGATGGCCAGCACGCCGTTGCCGCAACCCAGGTCCGCGACCCGCGCCGAGCCCAGGTTTTTTGGCAGGTGCGGCAGGAAGGCACGGGTGCCGATGTCCAGCCCTTCGCGACAGAACACGTTGGCGTGGTTGAGCAGCTCGATTTTCGGCTCGTCCAAGCCATAACGCGTGGGATAAGGGGAGGTGGCCGGTGGCTTGGCTTGTGGCGTGGCAATCAACAGGCGAGCCTTCTTGACCGCCAGCGAGGCCTGGACGGGGCCGATGTAACGTTCCAGCAACTCACCGGCGGCTCGGGGCAGATGCTTGACCATCGCCGCGGCAATGACTTGCGCACCTGGCGCCAGTTGGCCTTGCAGCCGGATCAGTTGTTCCTCCAGCAGGGCCAGGGTCTTGGGGACTTTCACCAGCACTCGGTCGAAGGGGCCGGCCACCGGTTCACTGGCGGGCACGGTCGGCACCGCATCGAAGGGCAGGCCGTTGCGTACCAGGTTTTTCTCCAATGCCTGGAAGGCCAGGAACGAGTCCCCGCTGCTGGTGACCTGCACTTTGCCGGCAAGGCTGGCCGCCAGGGCGCCGAAGCTGTCATTGAGTACCAACACGTGGGTACCGGTGCACGGTTGTTGCTCGGCCAGGTACGCAAGCAGGTATTCGTCGGCCGCGTCGAAAGCCTGCAGCGGTTCGTTCTGCTGTTCGGGCTGGCGGATCAGGTCGAGTTGGGCGAAGGGACTGTCAAGCAAAGGCATGGCTGGGACTCTGGCAAATCAACGAATGTCCCGCTGCCTGGTGGCAGGTGTGTCAGCGGGGCCGCCTGAATGAACTGCGTCGCGTGGTAGGCGCGTCATCATTCAAGTGGAGCCGCGAATGTTACGTTTTTTCGCAAGGCATTACTCGCGGGTTTTCAGGTTCGCAACCTGACCCGCTGTTCAAATCACGTGAATATGGGCCGCCTTGGCCACCGCCGAGATTTTATTGGTCACGTTCAATTTGCGCATGCAGCTACACACATGGAAGTTCACGGTGCGTTCGGAAAGGCAAAGGATCCTGCCGACTTCCGAGGCGGTCTTGCCTTCGGCGGACCATCTCAATACTTCAATTTCGCGAGGCGAGAGAGGACATGTCTTTGGCGAAGGCAGCCTGGCCAATTTTATGCTCGCCAGCGTATGCAGCTTTTGGCTGGCAAAAATGGCGTAGCCGAGGTTCCCGTAATGCTCTTCTGCGTCAATACGACAATGAGTCCTGGCGAGGCTGAACAAGCTGTAGCAAGAACTGTTTTCGTCATGGACAGCTTGGGTCCAGCCATACCTGAGGCCCTGTCGAACTAAGTCCTCCCGCAACTTGGGGGCTTCGGAAAAAACATGTTCGTCCCATAGAATAGGCAGAGCGGATTGATTGCAGTGCGCCACTAGTGGATCGTTAGCAGCGTAACCATTTTGTTCATAGAGCCTGTCCCATCCATAAGGATAATTATTGAGGTTTATCTTGCTGGCACATCGACCTGGCAGTCCTGAATAAGCTGTAAAGGCACAGTATTCAAAGCCCTGATTATTAAAGAAATTCATGACCAGGCGATAGGCTTTTTGCAAGTCCTGTTCACACGATAGTTTTCTTAGTTGCAAATCTTTCCATTCGTCCATCGCATTCTCCTGGGGTGACATACCGCGAAGCGGATCCAATCGGTGATGCGAGAAAGAGTGTAGGACTTATCCTACGCTCTAGTTAGAATTTTTTCTTTTCACTTGTACTTGTTGCTATTAAATAACTCACGGCTATTTCGTTTTTTCGATACATGATTTTAGTTCTGTATAACTCTGCTAGAAGATTTTTCCCGGCAGGACCTGAGTTGATAGCTTAATGCTATCCTTCTTCTCGGTGGTTAACGTGGCGACTTTGCGGGACACTAGAGTCTTGTCCCATTGGAGTCGCCCATGACTGACAGCGCAGAAAAGTTTACCCGCCAGACGCTGATCGACGTGCAACCCCTGACGCCTCATCTGTTTACATTGCGTACCACCCGAGATCGCGGCTTTCGCTTTCGGGCAGGCCAGTTCGCCCGGCTTGGGGTCGTCAAGGCGGACGGTACGACCGTGTGGCGCGCCTATTCCATGGTGTCGTCACCCTTTGACGAATTCCTCGAATTTTTTTCCATCGTCGTCCCGGACGGAGAGTTCACCAGCGAGCTCAGCCGCCTCAAGCCCGGTGATTGTCTATTGGTCGAACGCCAGGCCTTTGGTTACCTGACCCTGGACCGTTTCGTGGATGGACGGGACTTGTGGCTTTTGTCCACGGGCACCGGCGTTGCGCCGTTTCTCTCAATCCTCCAGGACTTCGAGGTCTGGGAAAAATTCGAGCGAATCATCCTGGTCTATAGCGTTCGCGAAGGACGGGAGCTGGCCTATCAGGCGTTGATCGAAGGGTTGACCCAGCGTGATTATCTTGCCGAATACGCCCATAAGTTTCGGTTCATTCCAACGGTCACCCGCGAGCAGCATCCGGCCGCGTTGAATGGGCGAATCACCACGCTGATTGAAAATGGCGAATTGGAGCGAGCCGCCAATGTCACGCTGACGCCGGAGCACTCGCGCGTCATGCTGTGCGGCAATCCGCAAATGATCGACGACACACGCAAGCTGCTCAAGGCCAAGGGCCTGCAACTGAGCCTCACTCGCCGGCCTGGGCAGGTGGCGGTGGAAAACTACTGGTAAGGAAAATGGCGTCCAGTGGACGCCATTTTTTATTTGCGTGAATGCTCAGGGCCGTTCGTTTTGGGCCTTGAGCAGGTCGCGAATTTCGCTCAGCAATTGTTCTTCCTTGGTGGGGACGGGGGGCGCGCTCGGGGCAACGGCCTCTTCGCGCTTGAGGCGGTTGATGGCCTTGACGCCCATGAAAATGGCGAACGCGACGATGATGAAGTCCACCATGCTCTGGATGAACTTGCCGTAGGCCAGCACGACGGCCGGCGTATCGCCTTGGGCGGCCTTGAGTGTGATGGCCAGGTCGCTGAAGTCCACCCCGCCGATCAAAAGGCCGATCGGAGGCATGACCACGTCACCCACGAATGACGAAACAATCTTGCCAAAAGCGGCACCGATGATAATCCCGACGGCCATGTCGACGACATTGCCTTTGACCGCGAAGGCCTTGAACTCGCTTAGCACGCCCATGAGTTATTCCTTGTGACAGATAAGTAGGTACCCGCAGTGTAAGCCAGCCAAACGTGGATCGCTCGACATGCCTGCTTACATTTGCTGGCCTGTTATCGACTCGGCAGCCTGTGAAAAGTTTACAAAGTGCCACCAATCGCGCGTGATACGCGGTTTCAGCCCGATTCCCTACACCGTTTTTTCTATCAATGCGGTACGGCATTTCTATTTAGGTTTTGGATTTTCGGGCACTAGCCTCTGAAAGGCGCACATGGATGCGCTCTATAAAATCAGAGGAAACGCCAATGAACATTTCCCCAGGCCTCGGCGCCATGTCCGGTCGTCGCTCACTTGTTGTGCTCACCGCCAGCCTGTTTTCCCTGTCCGTCAATGCCGCCACCTTGACCCGCGACAATGGCGCGGCGGTAGGCGACAACCAGAACTCGCAAACCGCAGGTCCCAATGGCCCGACCTTGCTGCAGGATGTGCAACTTATCCAGAAGCTCCAGCGTTTTGACCGTGAGCGCATCCCCGAGCGTGTCGTGCATGCCCGTGGTACCGGGGCCCATGGCGAATTTACTGTCTCCAATGACCTGAGCGACTTGACCAAGGCGAAGGTCTTCGCCGCTGGGCAAGTCACGCCGGTGTTCGTGCGCTTTTCCGCCGTGGTGCACGGCAATCATTCGCCGGAGACGTTGCGCGACCCTCGTGGCTTTGCCACCAAGTTCTATACCGCCGATGGCAACTGGGATCTGGTGGGTAATAACTTCCCGACATTCTTCATTCGCGACGCCATCAAGTTTCCCGACATGGTGCACGCGTTCAAACCTGACCCGCGAACTAACCTGGACGATGACTCCCGTCGTTTCGATTTCTTTTCCCATGTCCCGGAAGCGACTCGCACGCTGACAGAGCTGTATTCCAACTCCGGCACGCCAGCCAGTTATCGTGAAATGGACGGTAACGGCGTGCATGCTTACAAACTGATCAATGCCAAGGGCGAGATCAGTTATGTGAAGTTTCATTGGAAAAGTTTGCAGGGGCTGAAGAATCTCGACCCGAAAGAAGTCGTGAAAGTACAGGGGCAGGATTACAGCCACATGACCAATGACTTGGTCAGTCATATCAACAAGGGCAACTTTCCCAAGTGGGACTTGTACGTCCAGGTACTCAAGCCGCAGGACTTGTCCACGTTCGACTTCGACCCACTGGACGCCACCAAGATCTGGCCGGATGTGCCTGAGCGAAAAGTTGGACAAATGGTCTTGAATCGCAACCCGGCAAATGTATTCCAGGAAACCGAACAAGTGGCGATGGCGCCCGCCAACTTGGTGCCGGGCATTGAACCTTCGGAAGATCGCCTGTTGCAGGGCCGGGTGTTTTCTTATGCCGATACGCAAATGTACCGGGTCGGGCCGAACGCGTTGCAATTGCCCATCAACGCCCCCAAGGTCGCCGTCAATAACGGTAACCAGGACGGCGCGATGAATGCTGGCAGCAGCAGTACCGGCGTGAATTATCAGCCGAGCCGGCTGCTGCCACGTGAAGAGCAGTCCGCTGCGCGCTATAGCCAGACCGAGCTGACCGGCAGTACCCAGCAGGCGAAAATCCAGCGTGAGCAGAATTTCAAGCAGGCCGGTGATCTGTACCGTTCGTTCGGCAAGAAAGAGCGTGATGACCTGATCGAAAGTTTCGGCGGGTCATTGGCGACCACCGACGATGAGAGCAAGCTCATCATCCTGTCGTTCCTCTACAAGGCTGACCCTGAATACGGCACCGGCGTGGCCCGTGTCGCCAAGGGCGATCTGGCGCGGGTCAAGGCGTTGGCCGAGAAGCTGAACGACTGATCCACCGGGGGGAGACGAGCTGGTCGGCTCCCCCTGTCTGGAATCGTATGGAGAGGCCACGATGCGTAAATTCCTTTTACTGATATTCGCCACTGGGTCATGGGCTGTGCTGGCTGATCAGGTTCCGCCCGCCGACACGGCCGGGGTGCGGGAACAGTTGCAAGACTATTATTTCGACGCCGCCCGCCGGGGCGATGTGCCGATGCTCAATACGTTCATAGAGGCCGGCTACTCGCTCGATACTCGCGACGAAAAGGGCTACACCGCGCTGATCCTGGCGGCTTATCACGGCCACGGGCCGGCGGTGGAACGGCTGCTGGCTGCCGGGGCGGATGCCTGCGCCCAGGACAAACGTGGCAACACGGCGCTGATGGGCGCCATTTTCAAGGGCGAAGTGCAGATCGCGCGGCGTTTATTGTCGACCGACTGCAGCCCCGACCAACGCAACGGTGCCGGACAGACTGCGGCGATGTATGCCGGCCTGTTCAAGCGCGATGAGTTGCTCGACGCCCTGAAGGCCAAGGGCGCCGACCTGGATGCCAGGGATCCGCTGGGCAATACCGCGGCTGGCCTGGCAAAGGGTGAAATCAGAATGCCGGCCCCGCAGTAAAGCCCGGCTGTTATCATCGCGGTTTTTACCCGGAGTTCAGATGGCCAAGGCAAAGCGCATGTACGGCTGCACCGAGTGCGGCTCGACCTTTCCCAAATGGGCTGGCCAATGCAGCGAATGTGGGGCCTGGAACACCCTGACCGAAACCATGGTGGAGAGCGGCGGGGCGGCGGCGCCTACCGGCCGCACCGGGTGGGCCGGCCAACAAGCGCAGATCAAGACCCTGGCCGAAGTCAGCGTCGAGGAAATCCCGCGCTTCTCTACCGCGTCCGGCGAGCTGGACCGTGTGCTGGGCGGCGGCCTGGTGGACGGTTCGGTGGTGTTGATTGGCGGCGACCCTGGCATAGGCAAATCCACCATCCTGCTGCAAACCCTGTGCAACCTCGCCACGCGCATGCCCGCCCTTTACGTGACCGGCGAAGAATCCCAGCAACAAGTCGCCATGCGCGCCCGGCGTTTGGGCTTGCCCCAGGATCAACTGCGGGTGATGACCGAGACTTGTATCGAAACGATCATCGCCACGGCGCGCCTGGAAAAACCCAAGGTCATGGTGATCGACTCGATCCAGACCATTTTCACCGAACAACTGCAATCGGCTCCGGGCGGCGTGTCTCAGGTACGCGAGAGCGCGGCGTTGCTGGTGCGCTACGCCAAGCAGAGCGGCACGGCGATCTTCCTGGTAGGCCACGTCACCAAGGAAGGCGCGCTGGCGGGGCCGCGCGTGCTGGAGCACATGGTGGACACGGTGTTGTATTTCGAAGGCGAATCCGATGGGCGCCTGCGTTTGCTGAGGGCGGTGAAGAACCGTTTTGGCGCCGTCAACGAGTTGGGCGTTTTCGGCATGACTGACCGGGGCCTGAAGGAAGTATCCAACCCTTCGGCGATTTTTCTGACGCGAGCCCAGGAGGAAGTGCCAGGCAGCGTGGTCATGGCCACCTGGGAAGGCACCCGCCCGATGCTGGTGGAAGTGCAGGCGTTGGTGGATGACAGCCACCTGGCGAACCCGCGCCGGGTCACCTTGGGGCTGGATCAGAACCGGCTGGCCATGCTGTTGGCTGTCCTGCACCGGCACGGCGGGATTCCTACGCATGACCAGGACGTATTCCTCAACGTGGTGGGCGGGGTCAAGGTGCTGGAGACCGCGTCCGACCTGGCATTGATGGCGGCCGTCATGTCCAGCCTGCGCAATCGACCGCTGCCCCATGATCTGTTGGTGTTTGGCGAAGTGGGGCTTTCGGGCGAAGTGCGGCCGGTGCCCAGTGGGCAGGAGCGGCTCAAGGAGGCGGCCAAGCACGGCTTCAAGCGCGCCATCGTGCCCAAGGGCAACGCGCCGAAGGAAGCACCGGCGGGGTTGCAGATCATTGCGGTGACACGCCTGGAGCAGGCGTTGGATGCGCTGTTCGAATAACCCAAAGACAGTCCGGGCCTTTGTGGCGAGGGAGCTTGCTCCCGCTGGGGTGCGCAGCAGCCCTCAAATATGCATCGCGGTGTGTCAGGTTGGTTGAGTCGCTGCTTTTGGGGCCGCTACGCGACCCAGCGGGAGCAAGCTCCCTCGCCACAGGGATCAGCGGCGTATTCAAATCTGGATCAGCGCCGCCAGTTCCCGCTCCAGTTCATCATGATCGGCCAGGTTCAGTTCTACCAATCGACGCAGGTGGGCGATGGAATCCAAGTCGATGTGCTCGCAGACGAAGCCCAGGTGACCATGGTCATCATGAGTCAACCTGACTTCCATCTTGACCTCCGCCTCGGGGCTCAGGTGGATGTCCGCCATGAACGGCTCCTCCGGATCTCCGAGCCAAGGCTGGGGTTTTTCGATCAGTAGCCCCTTGAGGGACAGATCCAGCAACTTCACCGGCCAGATGAACGGCCCCTGGCTCAGCTCGGTCTTGGCATGGAATTCAATTCGTACGAAGCGGCGGCGTTCGCTCATTACTCATTCCCCCTGATGATCCACTGACTATAGACCCAACTGGCGCGCCGTCGTTGCCGTTCGGTCAGTGGCCGACAAATGTCGGGGTATGGCCTTTGCGCGGGTTAGCGCTAAACTCCAGTGGCTGTCTTTCTTGTCCACCCTGGCCGGAATATAAAAATGAAAAACAATAATAGCCTGCTACGCCATCTGCCCTGGCTACTGCTGGCCGTCTTAGGAGCGTGCGCCTTGGGCGTCGTGGCCTTGCGCCGCGGAGAGCCGATCAACGCCCTCTGGATCGTCGTCGCGGCAGTCGCCATCTACCTGGTCGCCTACCGCTACTACAGCCTCTTCATCGCCAACAACGTGATGCAACTCGA
>Ga0307412_10002215_pt1 | contig 10786 bp, 8 predicted proteins | sample DK1Cmetagenome_3_FD_203823 | JGI IMG/M metagenome (GOLD analysis project Ga0307412, IMG submission 203823) | Maize rhizosphere microbial communities from greenhouse at UC Davis, California, United States - DK15-C-1 | ecosystem: Host-associated > Plants > Roots > Rhizosphere > Soil | place: USA...
GAGACGTGGGCGCCCTGGTCATGGGCCGCGACTTCGAAGGCGCAGCGGGTGCGGGTCGAGGTTTTTTCGAAGATCAGCGCGATGTTCTTGCCCTTGAGGTGCGGCTGCTCGGTGCCAGTGTATTTGGCGCGCTTGAGGTCACGGGACAGGTCCAGCAGGAAGTGCAGCTCGCGGTTGGTGTGGTGCATCAAGCTCAGCAGGCTGCGGTTGCGCATGTTGAAAGCCATGGTGGATCTCCTTGGGTGTCGGTTATCCCCTGGGCCGTTCTCGATAAAAACGGCCCAGGCTCGAAGGTCAGTAATCGATAGGGTCGCGAATGATCGGGCAGGTCATGCAATGGCCGCCGCCCCGGCCCCGGCCCAGCTCGCTGGCGCTGATGGTGATGACTTCCACGCCGGCCTTTCGCAGCAGCGTGTTGGTGTAGGTGTTGCGGTCGTAGCCGATCACCACGCCCGGCTCCAGGGCGACCACGTTGTTGCCGTCGTCCCATTGCTCGCGTTCGGCGGCGAAGCTGTTGCCGCCGGTTTCCACTATCCGCAGCGCCGGCAACTTGAGGGCGGCGGCTACGGTATCGAGGAAGCTGCTTTCCTCGCGGCGTACGTCGATGCCGCCGGGTTTGCTTTCGTCCGGGCGCAGTGAAAACGCCACGATCTGGCTGACGACCTCCGGAAAAATCGTCACCAGGTCGCGGTCACAGAAACTGAACACGGTGTCCAGGTGCATGGCTGCGCGGGATTTCGGCAGGCCGGCGACGATCACGCGCTCCACGGCGTTGTGCTTGAACAGGTTCAGCGCCAGTTGGCCGATGGCCTGGCGCGACGAGCGTTCGCCCATGCCGATCAACACCACGCCGTTACCGATCGGCATCACGTCGCCGCCTTCGAGGGTGGCATTGCCGTGGTCGTGGTCCGGGTCGCCGTACCAGATCTGGAAATCGGCGTGGGTGAACTCCGGATGGAATTTGTAGATGGCGGTGGCCAGCAGGGTTTCCTGGCGTCGCGCCGGCCAGTACATCGGGTTCAGGGTCACGCCGCCGTAGATCCAGCACGTGGTATCGCGAGTGAACTGGGTGTTGGGCAGCGGCGGCAGGATGAAGCTGGAGTGCCCGAGGAAGTCGCGGAACATCTGGATCGTCTTGCCGCCGAAGCTGTCCGGCAGGTCATCGGCCGAGACGCCGCCGATCAGGTATTCGGCGATATGGCGCGGCTCCAGGCTGCGCAGCCACGCACTCACTTCATGCACCAGGCCCAGGCCCACGGCGTTGGCCGTGACCTTGCGATGCAGAATCCAATCCAGCGCCTCGGGAATGGCGACAATGTCGGTCAGCAGGTTGTGCATCTCCAGGACGTCGATCCCGCGTTCGCGCATCTTGGTGACGAAATCGAAATGGTCGCGCTTGGCCTGGTTGACCCACAGCACGTCATCGAACAGCAGCTCGTCGCAATTGTTCGGCGTCAGCCGCTGGTGGGCCAGGCCGGGTGAACAGACCATGACTTTGCGCAATTTGCCGGCTTCGGAGTGGACGCCGTACTTCACTTTTTCCGTGGTCATTACACATCCTCCAGATAAAACAGTTGACCGGTCAGAGGGTCAGGAAACCCGCGTAGAGCCCGTACGCAGCCACCAGGGCTCCGACGACCACGGCGGCGAAAATCAGCTTCTCGACCGAGGTGAAAACCGGCTTGCCCAGTTCATGCTTGGCCTTGGCGAACAGGATCGCGCCGGGGGCATAGAGCAGGGCGGAAAGCAGCAGGTATTTGATCCCGCCGGCGTACAACAGCCACATCGCATAAATCAGGGCGATGGCGCCGATGAGCAGGTCCTTGCGGCGCTCGGCCAGGGCGTTCTGATAGGTCTCGCCGCGTACCGCCAACAGCACCGCGTAGGCGGCCGACCACAGATACGGCACGAGGATCATCGAAGTGGCGAGGTAGATCAGCGACAGGTAGGTGCTGGCGGAAAACAGGGTGATGACCAGGAACAGCTGGACCATCGCGTTGGTCAGCCACAGGGCGTTGGCCGGCACATGGTTGGCGTTCTCCCGCCGCAGGAACGCGGGCATGGTGTGGTCCTTGGCGGCGGCGAACATGATCTCGGCGCACAACAGGACCCAGGACAGCAGGGCGCCGAGCAGCGAGATGATCAGGCCAACGCTGATCAACACCGCGCCCCAGTGACCGACCACGTGTTCCAGCACGGCGGCCATGGATGGGTTCTGCAGCTTGGCCAGTTCCGGCTGGGTCATGATCCCCAGGGACAGCACGTTCACCAGCACCAGGAACAACAGCACCGTGATGAAACCGATGACGGTGGCCTTGCCGACGTCGCTGCGTTTCTCGGCGCGGGCGGAAAAAATACTCGCGCCCTCGATGCCGATGAACACCCACACGGTCACCAGCATCATGTGTCGCACTTGGTCCATCACGCTGCCCAGGTCGGGATTCTTCAGGCCCCAGATGTCGGCGGTAAAAATCTCCAGCTTGAAGGCGAATACCGCGATCAACACGAACAACAGCAGCGGCACGATCTTGGCGACGGTGGTCACCAGGTTGATGAAGGCGGCTTCCTTGATGCCACGCAGTACGAGGAAATGCACGGCCCAGAGCAACACCGAGGCGCCGATTACCGCGGCGACGGTGTTGCCCTCGCCAAAGATCGGGAAGAAATAGCCCAGGGTGCTGAACAGCAACACGAAGTAGCCGACGTTGCCCAGCCAGGCGCTGATCCAGTAGCCCCAGGCCGACGAGAAACCCATGTAGTCGCCGAACCCGGCCTTGGCGTAGGCATACACGCCGCCGTCCAGGTCGGGTTTACGGTTGGCGAGCGTCTGGAAAACAAAGGCGAGGGTCAGCATGCCCACCGCGGTGATGGCCCAGCCGATCAACACGGCGCCGACGTCGGCGCTGGCGGCCATGTTCTGTGGCAGGGAAAAGATCCCGCCGCCGATCATCGATCCTACTACCAGCGCGACCAGCGCACCCAGTCGTAGTTTTCCGGGGGTATCGGACATTGCATGACTCCCATGCGGGGGAAGAGAGTCAACAGCCTATGTCGATTGAGAAGGGCGGTAGCTGATCCAGGTCAGTTCCGGCGCAAAGGGGGGAGGACGCAAAACCTGTGGGAGCGAGCCTGCTCGCGAAGGCAGAAAATCTGCCGCCACTGATGTCGACTGACACACCGCCTTCGCGAGCAGGCTCGCTCCCACCTTGGATTTTCGGTGAGCTACCACTGTGCCCGGTGAGCCCCCAATTCCGCGGCGGGCAACGTCCATTGCAACGGCGTTCCGGTGATCCTCAGCGGTACCTGCAAACGATGCGCCGGGCCCCACGGCGTCTGTTCCACCAGCAGTCCCTGGTCAGCCTCGTCTTCAGGGCGCAATGCAACCTGAGTGCCAGCGCCGCCGTCGATCAACAGCTTCGCCGTGCGCGCCAGCGACAGGCGTGCCGAGCCGCCATGGCTGGTGGCCAAGCGGCGGGCGACCAACACAATCGCGCTGGCCGCCATCAGGTAACCCGTCCCATGGTCCAGGGCCTGGACCGGCAGCGGCGTCGGCTTGTCGGCGTGTTTCCAGGCCATGCCGGCCTCGGCGATGCCGCAGCTCATCTGCACCAGGCTGTCGAAGCCGCGGCGGTGTTGCCAGGGGCCGCTCCAGCCGTAGGCGTTGAGGCAGACGTCGATCAGGCCGGGGGCCAATCGTTGGCGCTGCGTGGCGCCATAGCCCAGGCGTTCCAGTGCGTCGGCGCGGTAGCCGTGTAGCAGGATGTCGGCCTCCTTGAGCAGCGCCTCGAACGTTGCGCGGTCGGCGGGTTGCTGCAAGTCGAGGCGGGCGCAACGTTTGCCGAGGGTGACTTCCGGCACCACGCCGGGTTCGTTCCAGGTTGGCGGGTCGATGCGCAGTACGTCGGCGCCTAGGCCGGCAAGAAAACGGCTGGCAATCGGGCCGGCCAGCACGCGGGTCAGGTCCAGCACCTTGAGGCCCGCCAGGGGCTGGGCGACGGAGCCGAGCCAGGGCGCAGGCGAACCTTCGGCGCCGTCATCCAACTGAACGAGAGGCTCGGCATTCACCGCCATGCCCTGCGGATGGAGTTGCCACGCCTGCCACGAGCGCATCTGCGCGGCGCAACCGCCGGCGTCGACCACGGCTTGCTCCAGTTCGGCCTTGTTCCAACGGATCACTTTGCTGGCCATGTCGGCGCGGTCGGTGCAGGCCCCGAGGACCTTTTCCGCCGCCTGGCGATGATGCGGCGCGTTGGTGTGCAGGCGGATCCAGCCGTCGGCGGTGGCATAGTCGCCAGCCACGGCGTCCCACATCGGCGGCACGCTCCAGCCGATGGGTCGCAGGGAGGTGGAAAACCAGAACGAGGCCAGGCGCTGGTCGACTTCAAGCGTCGGCAGGCGACCGGTTTGCTGGTGGATGAGTGCGGCGACCGCTTGACCGGCCACACCGATGCTCGCGCTGGCCAGCTCCGTGACCGCGAAGGCCGAGGGCAGGGCGCCTTCGCCTGTGAAGGGGATCGGTGTCGTGGGCAAGCCGATGGCGGTTTGCATGGATGTGAGTAGGTCTGACATTTGGAAGCCCTCCTGAACCAGAGAGCGAGCATAGATCAAACGAACCTCGGGGGGCGCTACGCCCGAGGCGTCGGACCGGCCCAGCGGGAGCAAGCTCCCTTGCCACGGTGTTCCGGGCGTGACCAGATCCAGAGATTGCCCAGGCCCATGCCCGCGAGCGCGAGGTAAACCGGCCAGTGGTGTTCGAGCACCAGCAGCATCAACCCTGCGCAGCACAGCATGCTGGCCGTTGCGGCGATCTTGGCCCGGCGCGGGATGACCTTGCCGTTGCGCCAGTTGTGCAGCATCGGTCCGAATAATCGGTGGCCCTCCAGCCAGGCACTCAGGCGCGGGGAACTGCGGGTCGCGGCCCAGGCGGCGAGCAGGATGAATTCAGTGGTCGGCAAGCCGGGCACGACGATGGCCACCAGGCCGATGGCCAGGCTGGCGTAGGCGAGGAGGGCGAAGAGCAATTGGCTGAGTTTCGACGGCGTACGGCTCATGTATTTCTATCCGACATGCACTGTCCCCTGTGGGAGCGAGCTTGCTCGCGATAGCGGTGTGTCAGGCGACCAATAGGCTGGCTGGCAGTCCGTCATCGCGAGCAAGCTCGCTCCCACAGGGGATGGTGGGGATTCAAGCCAATTGCGCCGCGTAAGCCTGTTCCAGCAGCACGGTAAAGCGGTTGAAGGCGTCCAGCGCGCCTTTGTCCGCCTCGGCTTCCTGCTGTTCGGTGAAGGGCAACTCGTCGAGGGTCCGGGTGAAGGTTTTCCAGCCTTCGGCGCGGCCGCCCGCCGGTTCTGCCAAGTGGCGGGCTCCAAAGGTTTCGTTCATTCCAAGGGCGACGGCGCGCTTGATCAGGAACGCAGCGCCAAGCTTGGAACCCTCGGAGACGAACAACCAGCCGAGGGCTTCGGCCTGGGTCGGGTTCTTCACCGCGCCGGCCATGGGCGCCGGCACTTCGGTGTCCAGGTCCGCGAGGTCGGCCTTGGCCGCTTCGGCGCGGCAGCGCGCGGGCAAATCGGCAATCAGCGCGGTCAGTTGCGTGTCGTTGTACAGCGCCGCCAGTTCCGACTGGAACTGGTACTGGGCGACAACGAAGCGGGCGTAGTTGGCCTGGGTTTCGAATGGGGCGTGTGCCTTGACCAGCGCGTCGAGCCTGCCGTGGGGCTCGTGGGTGATCTGGTTCAGGCGTTGGGAGCGGGTAACGGGGCGGTGTGTGGTCATGAAAAATTCCTTTGAGTGGAAGTTGTGGCGAGGGGATTTATCCCCGCTGGGGCGCGAAGCGGCCCCAAAGTCCGCTTCTTTCGGTCCCATTTTTGTTAGGGCTGCTGCGCACCCCAGCGGGGATAAATCCCCTCGCCACAGATAATTGTTTTGGCTGAACGCTGGATCAGATATCCCAGATCAGGTTGACCGCGAAGTTGCGCCCAGGCGCCGTGAGGCGATCGAGATTGGCCGGGTTCAGCACCGCCGCTTCGCCGACGCTGTCGTAGCCGCGCACGTCGTCCCACAGCCAGTACTTCTTGTCGGTGAGGTTGTAGAGGCCGCCGCTGACCGTGACGTCGTCGGTGACCTTGTAGTACCCGCTCAGGTCGACAATGCCGAAACCCGGCGTCTTGAATTGGCTGCTGACGCCATCAGGGGAGTTGAAGTTGCTGTCATCGACGCGGTCTTGCTTCTTCACCAGGGTCCAACTAAGCAAGGTGCCAAACTGCGCCTGGTCGTAACCCAGGCCGAACACGCCGGTCAGTGGGTTGATGCTGTTGAGCGGTTCGCCGGTGTCGTCGTTGCGGCCATGGAGGTAAGCCACCGAGCCTTGGGTGTAGAGCCCCCGTGGTGCGCCGAACATGTCCAGGTCCAGGCGACCCTTGGCTTCGATGCCCTTGATGGTGGCGTGCTTGATGTTGTTGCTCTGGAAGGTCAACCGGTCGGCGCCGGGGATGATGGCGTCCTCGTTGATGAAGTCGCGGTACTTGTTGTAGAACACCGCCACGTCGAACGAGCCGGAGTCGAAGCGGCCGCGCAGGCCGGTCTCGTAGCCCTTGCTTTTTTCCGGTTCCAGGTCGGGATTGGGTTTCACGCTGTAGCCAATACCCGCATTGTCGAAACGGCCATACAGCGCCTTGGCTGTCGGCGTGCGGAAGCCTTCGGCGTACTGGCCATACCAGGTGTATTGGTCGGTCAGGTCATAGGTCAGGCCGAACTTGGGCGAGACGCGATGCCAGGTCTTGTCCTGGCCACTGACCGTGCCGCCGGCGGTGGGGGCCACGGTGCTGAGGAATTCCTCGGTCAGGTGTGGCTTGAGCCGGGTGTGGTCGTAGCGCAGTGCTGGCGTGAAGGTCCATTTGTCCCAGCTGACCTGGTCCTGGGCGAACAAACTGTAGGTGTTGATCGTCGGGTCCGGGAAGTCACTGGCTTTTGCCAGCACGTCCCGCGTGCTGATTGCGCCGACGGCGGGGCAGCCCACGCCGACCGCCAGGCACACGCCATTGCCGCTGCGCGAACCAGTGACCTTTTGTTGCTTGAGCGTGGTGCCGTAGGTCAGTGCGTGATCGGTGTCAGCGATGCGGAATGACTTGTCCAGTTGCGCGTCGAACACCCACTGCTTCTCTTCGTAGAGCGTTTCTCGCGTGCGCAGTACCTGGCGCGTGATCGGGAAGTAGAATTCGGCGGTGCTCTGGTCGGTCTTGGCGACCTGGTGGTTCAGGCTCCACTTGATCGTGTCGGCCAGCAGGCTGTCGAGGTCGAAGTTGTGCTCCAGGCCGAAACGTTCGCGGGTGATGGTGTCGTTGCCGGTGCGCCACTGGTACATGCCGCCGGGCAGGATCGAGGCGGGAATGGCCGGTTGGCCGTTGGCGTACGGGCCACCGTAGGCACTTTTCAGATCGATGTCGCGATCGTCCTTGTACTTCTCATACACCAGGCTCAGGCGCGCGTCATCGCTGTAGTTCCAGCCAAGCTTGGCCAGCACGTTGTTGGCGCGCACGTCTTCGGGGTTGGCCGCGGTGCGGTCCAGTCCGGTGCCGTTGTTGCTGCCGTAGGATTCGGTCTCGTGGCCGTCGCGCTGGCTGTAGTGCAGCAGGCCGTCGAATGGCCCTCTGCGACCGGCGACGGTGGAGGACTTGAGCCAGCTCTCGTCGACAGAGCTGTAGCCGGTCTTCAGGCGTGCGCCGACGTCCTGGCCGGGCTTGATGATGTCCTCAGCGTCGAGGGTGAAATAACTGACGACACCGCCAATGGCGTTGCTGCCGTACAGCACCGAGGCCGGGCCACGGAGGATTTCCACGCGCTTGATGATCTCCGGGTCGACATAGTTGCGCTGGGTCTTGGCATAGGGACCGTTGAAGAAACCGCCGGGCACTTCCACGCCATCGACCTGGGTCAGGATCCGGTTGCCGTCGATGCCGCGGATGTTGTAGCCGCTGATGCCGCCACGCTGGCCTGCGCCGCCCACCGAAACACCGGGCTCGTAGCGCACCAGGTCCTTGATGGTGTTGACGTTGTTGCGATCGAGTGCCTGGCGATCATGGATGGAAACGGTGCTCGGTACGCTGGTGATGTCCTGTTCCTGGCGGGTGGCACTGATGGTCACTTGCTGCAAGTCCAGCACATTGCCGGCGCTGCGTTTTTCCAGAACGATGTTGTTATCGCCCAGTTTGCGGTAGCTCAGGTCGGTCCCCACCAACAAGCGCTCCAGGGCTTTTTCCGGCGGCAGAGAGCCGTTCACGCCCGGCGAAGCGACGCCTGCGGCCAGTTCAGCCGGCAAGCCGACTTGCCAGCCCGTCACCGTCGTGAATGCGTTGAGCGCGGAGACCAAGGGCTGTCGGGCGATGTTGAAGGTGTAGTCACCCATGTTGTGGGCGGGCGATTGCCCATTGACGGCGAAGGCTGCTGGTGCGGCACCGGCCATCAGGATGGCGGCGGTCAGCAATGACAGCGCGCGGGAAGGTGCGAGGAATCGGCAAGTAAGGCGAGAGGACATCGATAACGCTCCGTGTCGCATCTGTTATAGGTGCAGATCGGCATCGTGAAGATGCGAATCAATTGCATTGGCTATAACGAGACGAACCAGCGAAGGCTATCGAGTAAAAATAATTCTCATTTAGTTCAGGATCACCAGTGCCGGGAATTCCTGCAACCGCGCAGAGGTGATGTGCGCCAGGGAGCGGACCGCATCCAGCGGCTGGTCGAGGCGGTAATTGCCCGTCACCGCGATGTTGGCCAGACGTTCGTTGGTATTGATGATCCAGCCAGGGTAGTAGCGCCGCAGCTCGGCCATGACTTGGCTCAGCGGCCGGTTTTCGAACACCAGCCGACCTTGTACCCAGGCCAGCTCGGTACCCGCATCGAGGCGTGTGGGGCGGTCGAAGCCGTTGGGGCCGATGCGGATGCTTTCCCCGGCCGACAACCGCACGTGGGTGTCGTACCGGGTGGCCCGCAGGTCGATGTCGCCGCGCTGCACCTGGACTTGGGCCACGCCGTCGAGGTAACGCACGGCAAATGTGGTGTCGCTGACGCTGGCGGTGACCGGGCCGGCATTAATTTCCAGCGGCAGGTTGCGGTTGCCTGGCACTTCGAAGAATGCCTCGCCCTTGTACAGGCGGGCCACGTGCCGCTGTTCGCTGAACGTGCTGGAAAACGCCGAATCGGTGTTGAGCAGGACCTTGGAGCCGTCTTCCAATTGCAGGCGCTGGCGCTCACCGACCACCGTCAGGTGATCGGCTTCGAAGTGCAGGGGCAAGTCGCTGAAATTGAACAGGCCGAGAAACAGCACGGCGGCAGTCGCCAACGGTTTCCAATGGGCACGCAGGCGCGACAGCGCGGTGACTTTGGGTTGGTCGCGCAGTTGCCGGGCGCTTTCGATGACGTGCGGGCCATTCCAGATCGCCTGGGCCCTGGCGAACGCTTCGCCATGGCGAGGATCGGCCGCCAGCCAGGCCTGGAAGTGTTGGCGCTGCTCCTCGCTGGGGCTGTCGAGCAGGATCAACCAGTCCAGCGCCTGGTCCATGGCGTGGGCGGTGTCCTGTGCCTCGGCGGCGTCAGGTGGGCGATGGTTGTCCGTCACGGTGGATTCTCATTATTGGCGGCAGGCACACGCTACAAGCCGCAAGCGGTGGCTGGCAAGCTTGCGTCCAGCTTGCGGCCCGAAACGCCTGGCTTGTTGCTTGATTCATGGGTTGCGTTCGGCCACGCCCACGCAGATGGCCATGATCAGTTTCAATTCTTTTTGCACGGTACTCAGGGACACGTCCAATCGTTGCGCGATGTCTTGGTAACTGTGGCCATGCAGCCGACTGAGAATGAAGACCTGCCGTTGGCGCGGGCTGAGGGATTGCAGGCTGACGTTAAGGCGTTCGAGCATTCGTTCGGCATGGGCAGCGTCTTCGGCGCTGCTTTGGGGGGCGACCACATTGTTCACGACGTCCAACGGCACGTCATCGACCAGGGTCCGTGACTGGATTCGCCGCGCGCGCAAATGGTCCAGCGCCAGGTTGCGGGCGGTCTGGAAGACAAAGGGTTCGAGATGATCGACGGTGCGCTCGCTCAGGGCGCGGGTGACGCGCAAGTAGGTTTCCTGAAGCAAGTCTTCGGCGGTGCTCGGGTTGTTGACCATCCGCTCGAGGGTGCGCAGCAGCGGGGTACGCTGGGCGAGAAAGACGTGATGAAAACGCGATTGACTCACGGTAGGGCCCGATCCGGTTCGAGTAGATGATAATGCTTATCATCTACGCGACGGGTCAAGCCTTCATTTCACCGATGTTGTAACCCTGTGGGAGCGAGCTTGCTCGCGATGACGGAGTGTCAGTCGCCATTGATGTTGACTGATACACCGCTTTCGCGAGCAAGCTCCTCCCACAGAAAAGCTCAAAAGCTGCTGGGGCGGTTACTCCGCGTTACACAACGCCAGGCAGTTATCCAGCATGCGGTTGGAGAAGCCCCATTCGTTGTCATACCAGGCCAATACCTTGAGCAGCTTGCCGCTGGCCTTGGTGTGGTTGGCGTCGAAGATCGACGACAGCGGGTTGTGGTTGAAATCGCTGGAGACCAGCGGCAGGGTGTTGTAGCCGAGGATCTTCGAATGCAGGCTGGCCTGCTTGAGCAGTGCGTTGACTTCATCGGCCGACGCTTCGCGCTTGAGCTGCACGGTCAGGTCCACCAGGGACACGTTGATCACCGGTACGCGCACGGCCATGCCGGTCAGCTTGCCCGCCAGTTCCGGCAGCACCAGGCCCAC
>Ga0307412_10002216_pt1 | contig 10785 bp, 9 predicted proteins | sample DK1Cmetagenome_3_FD_203823 | JGI IMG/M metagenome (GOLD analysis project Ga0307412, IMG submission 203823) | Maize rhizosphere microbial communities from greenhouse at UC Davis, California, United States - DK15-C-1 | ecosystem: Host-associated > Plants > Roots > Rhizosphere > Soil | place: USA...
CAATGGATACGATTTATACTTTGATAAAGGCAGGAAAAAAGATATTGAAGATCTTCGCCCTTATCTTCAGGATCAGCCTAATGTGATCTATTCCAGTAATCATCTGATGGGTTATCTGTATATTTTGAATGCAAAACCACCAATTTATTATTATTTTACGTTAAAAGATTATATTAAATTTATAATTAAAAAAGAAGGAAAGACTCCTGATGATTTTATTTATATTGAAAGCAACGATTATCCTTTCAGTCCAAAAGAAATTGTACCTTTAGAGTTCGTAAGCCATCCGGAAAATTATGAAGTAGTTAAAGCCGGAAGATTTACATTATACATTCCCTCTAAATATAAAAAATAACAGCAAATGTGTGGAATAGCAGGAATAATTGCTAATAATGCCAGAAATTACCAGGAAGAGCTAAAAAAAATGACCGATGCAATGGCGCATCGCGGGCCGGATTCATCAGATTTTGAATTTTATGAAAATGCAGCTTTAGGGCACCGCAGGCTTTCTATTATCGACCTTTCGGAAAACGGAAAACAGCCCATGCTTTCCAGCACAAAAAATGAATGCATCGTCCTGAATGGTGAAATTTACGGCTACCAGAAAATTAAAGCTCAGTATCCGGAATATCCTTACCACGGAAGCTCAGATACAGAAGTAATTTTGGCGATGTACCAAAGAAAACATGAAAATCTTATTCATGATCTTCCGGGAATGTTTGCATTTGCCATCTGGGACAATGGAAAACAGGAATTATTTTGTGCAAGAGACCGTTTTGGCGAAAAACCTTTCTTTTATGCCATCGGAAAAAATAATGAATTCATTTTTGCTTCTGAAATCAAGGCGATTTTAGCATCCGGATTGATTCAACCAAAAATAAATCAGGAAGCACTTTCTTACTATCTGCAATATGGTTATGTAAGTACTTATCACAGTATTTACGAGAATATCCACACGCTTCCTCCTGCTCATCAATTAATCTGGAAAGACGGGAAAGTTAATATTTCAAGATATTACAGCTTACCTTCGAAAGACAGGGTTTTAAGCCTTTCTGATGCTAAGGAAGAATTTATTTATTTGTTAAAAAATGCTGTTCAAAAGCAGCTCGTTGCTGATGTAGAAGTAGGAAGTTTTTTAAGCGGTGGTTTGGATTCTTCATCGATTGTGGCATTGGTTGCAGAATTTTTGCCTAAACAGACAACCATCAGTTTTGGTTACGATCACGAAAACAGTGAATTAAAATACGCCAAAGAAATTGCAGATAAATATAAAACAAATCATGTTGAAGTTCATGAAAAGAAAGAAGATCTTGCGACTTCACTTTTAAAGATTTCTCCGTTTTTTGATGAACCTTTTGCTGATATTTCTTTTATTCCACATTTTGAGATTTGTAGAAATGCCAAGAAAAATCTTACCGTTGTTCTCTCCGGAGACGTTGGTGATGAGCTTTTTGGAGGATACAATTTCTATAGAGTTGAAAATCAATTGAGAAACCATTTCAGCTATAAAAATATTGTGGCCAAATTTGGCTTACAATTATATCAAAAAATAAGACCGACTTCTTTTATCACTCAAAAGAATTTGGCGCATGAAAATATCCTTGATTTCCATCAGAATTTTGTAAGAAACTCTTTTAATAAACAAGAAAAAAACGCTCTGGGAATTACAGCAGCTTATGATCAGCCATACAGTTTTACTCCAAATCCTGACTCTTTAAATGACATCATGAGAGTAGATCTGGAGGGCTATGTTCCCGGAAATATGATGGTGAAATCAGATAGAATGGCGATGGCCAATTCTCTGGAAGTAAGAACTCCTTTTCTGGATATTGATTTTGCAGAATTCTGTATCCAGCTTCCGGAACAGTTGAAACTGGATAATGAAAACGACAAAATTATCCTCCGTGAAGCAATGGGATCTTACTGGACGGAAACCATCAGAAACCGACACAAACAGGGCTTTGGAATGAGTGTGAAAAGTTGGTTTGAGGAAGAAAACCTCATCAATTTGTCCAACGATTTATTGAGAAATCAAAATCAGAAAATTTTTAATTATATTGATTTTAAGGCAACCCAAAAGTTCCTTAATAAAGACCATAAACACTGGAATCTTTTACAATTGGCTCTTTGGGCACATAACAACCAAAACGTTTTATAATGCTTGATATTTCCGTAATTATTCCGGTTTATAATGCAGGCCAGTTTTTGGAAAAATCTGTGGATTCTGCCATACATTTTGATGAAGTAAAGGAAATTATTCTGGTTGAAGACAAGTCGACGGACAATTCTTTAGAAATCTGTCAGAAATTAGCCTCAAATAATCCTAAAGTTAAATTATTTCAACATCCGGACAAGGGCAATCACGGGGCCGGAGCCACTAGAAATTTAGGCATAGAAAAAGCATCAGGAAATTTTATCACTTTTTTAGATGCCGATGATTATTATCTTCCCAACCGTTTTGATGCGGAAAAAGAAATTTTCAATGATCCGAAAATTGAAGGTATCTTCAGTGCAATTGGCGTTGAATATTTAACGGAAAAAGGAAGACAGGAATATCAGAAAAAATTTAAGGATACGCCGCTTACAACAGTAAATTATTCGGCAGAAGGCGAAGAAGTTTTTCGGGGATTATTAAGTTTAACTCCTAAAAAATTCGGGACATTTTTTCATTTAAATGCTTTGACGATAAGAAAATCAGCGCTTGAAAAAAACAAGCTTCGTTTCAACGAAAACCTTCGGGTACATCAGGATTCTGATTTTAACATTAAACTTTCCTACCATTGCTATTTAAAATCCGGGATTATTGATAAAGCCGTTGCAATACGGGGAATTCACGATGATAATAGAATTACAAAAATCGTGCAGTATTCGCCTCAATATAATCAAAGACAATATCTTTACTGGAAATCTTTGTATGACTGGGCAAGTGAAAATAATTTACCTTCAGAATATAAAAAGAGAATTTATTTAAGCTTTAAATCTTTTGACCTTTCCCAGAAAAAAGGATTGGCAAAATACGGCAATATTTTACTGGAAGGGATCAAGAATCCTGACATATTAAAAACAAAATATCGGTTTAATTATTATAGATAAATGATGAAAATTTCCGTAATCATTCCCGTTTATAATGCGGAAAAGTATGTGGTACAAGCTGTAGAATCTGTTCTTCAGTTTGAGGAAGTGTATGAAATCATTTTAGTGGAAGACAAATCGCCGGATAATGCGCTGGAAGTTTGCCGTCAATTAGCCGAAAACAATGAGAGGGTAAAGCTTTTCCAACATCCTGATCAACAAAATCACGGTGCTTCTGCATCAAGGAATTTAGGAATCAAAAAAGCGACGGGAGATTTTATAGCTTTTCTGGATGCAGATGATTATTATCTTCCGAACCGTTTTGATGCGGAAAGAGAGCTTTTTAAAAATCCTGAAGTGGAAGGCGTTTACGGAGCATTGGGTGTTCACTTTTATTCTGAAAAAGCGAAAGAACAGTATTATAAAGTTTTTAGGGGTTCTTTGACAACAGTTTATAAAAAGTATCATCCTAAAGAAGTTTTTCCGGGGCAATTGTATTTATTGGGGAGCTTTGGGATGTTCAGCATTGTTACCCTGACAGTTCGCAGAGATGCTTTAATAAAAAAAATGAATCCTGTTTTTGAATCCAGCCTCAAGCTTCATGAAGATACGGAATTCCTTTTGCGGCTATCTTATTATCTGGATCTTTATGCCGGAATTATTGATGAAGCAGTCGCACGGAGGGGCGTACATGAGGAAAACAGAATTACAACAGCGGGCTTGAATAAAAAAAGGATTCAGGTTTCAAGACATTTATTCTGGAAGCATATTTCTGAATGGGCTCACCATGAAAAAACAATGCCTGAAAATATTAAAATTCACATCGAAAGGATGGAACGCAGCTTTGAAATTGCCAATACTCCGAATCCAAAAAAATGGACAATGATCCTTAAATATCTAATTCTTGATTATCAAAGTATAAGATCTGGCTTGTACAATGTGAATTTCAGAAATACAATAATTTAATTCTTTTTAGACCTATTCAAAAATGAAAATTTCTGTAATCATCCCTGTTTATAATGCTGAAAAATATGTCGCTCAGGCTGTGGAATCTGCGCTTCAGTTTGAGGAAGTATATGAAATAATTTTAGTGGAAGACAAATCGCCGGATAACGCGTTGGAAGTTTGCCACCAATTAACTGAAAAAAATGGAAGGGTGAAGCTTTTTCAGCATCCTGACAAACAAAATCACGGAGCGGGCCCAACAAGAAATCTGGGTCTGGAGAATGCTACGGGAGATTTTATCGCATTTTTGGATGCTGATGATTATTATCTTCCGAACCGTTTTGATGCAGAAAAAGAGCTTTTCAGAGATCCTAAAGTAGAAGGCGTTTACGGAGCCCTAGGCGTTCATTATTATTCTGAAAAAGCAAAAGAGCAATATTATCATATTTTTGGAGACAGACTGACAACGGTTCACAAAAGACATCATCCTAAAGATGTTTTTCCAGGACAAATCAATATGAAAGGAAGTTTTGGGCTTTTCAGCATTGATACTTTAACGATCCGAAGAGATGCTTTGGTGAAAAAGTTGAACCCTTTTTTCAAAACGCATTTAAGGCTTCACCAGGATACGGAATTTTTATTCAGGCTATCTTATTACCTGGATCTTTATCCCGGGATTTTGGACAAGGCTGTGGCTGTGAGAGGTGTGCATGAAAGCAATAGAATTACGGTAATTGACTCAAAAAAAATAAAGCCTGCCACGACAAAAGTTTTGCTTTGGCGAGAAATTAATCAGTGGGCAAAAGAAGAAAATACAATCCCGACGGATGTAAAAATTCACATCGAAAGAATGCAGCGCAGCTATGAAATTGCTCTCGCTCCTGTTTTGAAAAAATGGGGAATGATCACAAAATATCTTCTTACGGATTATCAGAGTATTCGTTCCGGAATCTATAATATTAACTTTAGAGAAAATTTATTTAAATAAAGTTTTTGTACTAAAGAGAATAGAATCAGCGATTGTTGCAGTGAAAATTTTCCCAGACTTTTTGTACATGTGATTTCCATCTGTATAATCATATTTACCGGCGTCCGAAGAAAAATCGAAATATTTTACGGCATGCTTATCGGAAATTGATCTCATTTTTTGGTTAAAATCCGGTGAATAAGATGCTTCTAGTTTCGTAAGTTTTTCCGATGTAGGAATTCTGACCAGATAAACTGTGCCTTTTGGCTTTAAGAACTTTATAATGTCTTCCAAAGCGTTTATTCTCATTGGAGATACTGCCTGTTTTTTAGATAAATTAGTATAAAAAATATCTATTTTGTTTTTTTCCCTTGTCGCAACAGAATCTTTTTGCATGTTTACATTGACTTCCAGCCATCCGTCTTTATGTAAATACGTATTTGATCTTCCTTTATCCGCCCTTTCGGTGAAAATTTTGAACCAGCTCCTCGTATAATTTCTTAAAAGATATTCGTAGTTGGGTGAAAGATCATAAAAGTACATTGTATTCAGCGGGGATTTTGTTTCCGGAAAATCTTCATATCTGTGTGCAGTTTTATTCAAAGATAAATTCCATGGATCAACAGTTAAAATAAATATCCCATTTTTTGTATCGGGATTAATTTTTCTTTTTAATGCCTTCAGGTAAATGGGTCCGTATGGTGATTCTACAACATTCAGGGCAAAATTATCAAATTTCTGATGAAGCTTAGCCTGTAAAACACTTGGTAAAACAGCCTGTGAGCCTCTTGAATCTCCTAAAATAATGTTCTCCGGTTTTTCCACCGCAAAATGCATATAATTATCGTCCGTGTTTCCGTCTGCAAATGAGCCAAGTATTGCAAACAATATAACACATCCTACAAGGTAAAGCGATATTTTAAATAAGAACTTTTTCATACTAAAATTGAAAATAAATAAATTCATTATTCCCGAAATTAGCATAACGGAAAATTATATACATAAATATTACATACAGTATTCTTCTTAACCAAGGATGGAACCTGCTGATTTCTAAGCCATGAAATCTTCCACGATTGATCCATTCAACAAAAAGCATTACTGATATAAGTGCCAAGACTTTATATGGCAAATGTGCAGGAACAGAAAAAATACTCGAATTAAATATATTTCCTATATAAGAAATCGCCTCTGAAACCGATGCCGCCCTAAAAAAGATCCAGGCAAAGCAGGTAAGTGAAAAAGTTATTAAAATCTGAAAAATCTCTCTTACCGATGGCAAAAGTTTATCCATTGCGACGACTTCCAAATTCTGTCTGTTTTTATCCATAACCAATAAAGGCATGAAATACAAAGCATTCAGCCCGCCCCAGATGATGAAAGTCCAGTTGGCACCGTGCCAGAATCCTGAGACTAAAAATATGATAAATGTATTCCGTATTTTCATCATTAAACCCCCTTTACTTCCTCCTAAAGGAATATAGAGGTAATCTCTGAACCATGATGACAACGATATGTGCCATCTCCTCCAGAATTCTGCAATATCTCTTGAAAAGTAAGGAAATGCAAAGTTTTTTAATAATTCGATTCCAAATAATCTTGAAACCCCTAAAGCTATATCCGAATAACCGGAAAAATCACCATAAATCTGGAAAGCAAATAATATCGCTCCTAAGACCAGATTACTGCCACTTTCTGTATGATAATTTGCAAAAATTTCGTTTACTAAAGGGGCGCAGTTGTCCGCGATCACCATTTTTTTGAAGAAACCCCACAAGATTTGCCGCATTCCGTCTGCAGCCTGCTCATAATTAAAAATCCTTTTTTTCTGGATTTGTGGTAAAAGGTGTGTCGCTCTTTCGATAGGCCCAGCTACAAGCAATGGAAAATAGCTTACAAAAACCGCATAATCAATAAAGTTTCTCTCTGCAGAAATTCTTTTTTTATAAATATCAATGACATAAGAAAGCCCATGAAATGTATAAAACGAAATCCCGACAGGCAGGATGACCTTAAGCAACCAAACATTGACTTGAAAGCCAAAACCACTTAAAAGATCTGAAAAACTTTCTACAAAAAAGTTGTAATATTTAAAGAATCCTAGAAAACCAAGATTAATGACAATACTGAGAATTAGCCAGAATTTTGCCTGTTTTTTGGTCTTACTGTTTTCAATTTGAATTCCTGAAAAGAAATCAAGACCAATAGAAAACATGAGTAAAAAAAGAAATCTCCAATCCCAGCATGCATAAAAGTAAAAACTGGCTACAAGAATAAGCATATTCTGATGCTGATACTTCTTCTTGAAAATAAACCAATACAGTATAAAAACTATTGGCAGAAAGATTAAAAAACCGACTGAATTAAATAACATAAAATTTTCTTAAATTATTGTATTTTCACGAAATTCCATGTCTGATTCAATACTGTTTTATCAAAAATAAAAAGTGTTTTTGGGAACATTATTTTAGTCATGCTATTCATTTGTTTAGCAAAAATATATATTTTTATTTAATTCTAATTTTCTTTAAATAATCTCGCAGCGGATTTTCTATGAACTGATAAAATAACGCCGAGCAAATTATTAAAGAAACTATATAAATCCAAAATACATCATTACTTTCATAAATCTGGAAATAATCCCATAAAACCGATCTTAAAATGTACAAAACCGGGATGTGTACAATATAAATGGCATAGCTGATCTCACCCAGATATTCTAAAGGTTTTAAGGAAAACATTGTAGTTAAAATCCCATTATTACAGGATATAAAATAGATCAACGGAATAAAGAAGACTGCCATTAAGCCATTGTGAAAGTTTAACGGAATGAAAATTAACGACAATAAAATTCCAACAAAAATTAAAGAAATGATAACATCATAATTCTTCTCCCTGAAATTTTTAACGAAAAATAATCCGGCAAGATTTCCCATTAAAAATTCATTGATATGCAAAAGCGGAAAGTAATGGATAAACTCGTAGCTCGCGGTATGCGCACCTTTAAACATCGAAGAATTCACATAAAGATTAGAAAATACCTGCGTGGTAACCCATATCAAAATCGTAATAACCCAAATACTTTTATTTCCTTTTGAATAAAAATAATTATACAGTAAAGGAAAAAGAAGATAAAATAAAAACTCCACAGAAATAGACCATCCCGGAAAATTAAGAACCAGCGCATCTCCCGGAATCCAGCTCTGAATCCCAAAAAGGTACAGAAAAAGCTTGTAAAAACTAAACCCGGAATATTTTGTAATGAGAAACAGCAACAATCCTAAAACATATAGTGGATAAATCCTCGCAAATCTATTCTTGTAAAAATCCAGATAATCAATTTTCGTTTTTCTGTGATACGCCACAATCATGATAAATCCTGAAAGAATAAAAAAATAACTAACTCCGATGTTCGCCCTAAGGAAAATATCGGAGATATAATTGATTTTATATAAAAATAAATCTTTCTTGAAATGAGAAATAACGATCGCCATTGCAGCGACGAATCGGGTAAAAGTAATCTGGGGAATTTTCACGGATTAAAACACATGTAATGTTTATTTTATAAAAACACCTATGTATTTTCCTTCGTATTCCACAACTGTTGTTTCAATATTATTTTTTTCGCAGAAATCCTGATAAGCAGAGTTGTCACCAATATCATCACTGATGAAAACACCTCCGTCTCTTAAATGCTTGTAAAGTTCGGTATAAGCCCAGAATCTTCCATTGTAGCTCTTGTCAGAATCATAGTGTACAACATCAAAAGTGGTGCTTTCGGCAAAAATTTTCGGCAAAGACTCTTTATCCGCAAAACGGAACAATTTCCAGTGCGGCTTCAAATTTTCAGGAACCACATATCCTACATACTGATCCCCGTCCTGCGCCAGATAAGGCATATCCGAGCTATATAAAATCCCGTTTCTTTTCTCCAGCGACAGCAAGGCCGCCAAAGAAGACCATCCATACGCAACACCCGTTTCTACTGCATTTTTTGCATTTGTAAAATCGCAAGCATAATAAATAAGTTCCAATGCACCCGGCCCACCCATTTTGATGGGACATTCTCTTTCTTTTTGCTCAGAAAGTTTTAAAGTTTCAGCATATAGGTCTCTAAAAGGATCAATATCAATTCCGAAAAGTTTTGATACTGCTTCTTTTTGAGAAATAGCTTTGGAACCCGCCCAAGAATTTGTTTTTTCTTTTCCTTTAAAGGCATTTCCCCTGTTTACGGTGTTCTTGACTATTTTCCTTCCCAGTTCAGGATAAAGGTCAGGTCTTTTTAAATAAGCAATAAATGTTTTGAGAACTCTTGATATTTCGCTCACTGTGTTAAATTTAGGACACAAAAATAAAGATTTTTCTGTTATTTTTAAGATATAATTATATTTGTAAAAATTTATTAACACAAAAAGGATGAAATTTTCTGTTCTAATAGCCAATTACAATAATGGAAAGTTCTTTAAGGACTGCTACGATTCCATTCTTGCACAGCAATATACAAATTGGGAAGTAGTGATTATTGATGACCGTTCGACAGATGATTCTGTGGAAGTAATCAAAAAAATAATTGGTGATGATGAAAGATTTAAATTGTATGAAAACGACGCCAATTACGGAGTCGGTGTTACAAAAGCCAAGCTTATAGAAGACGCTACCGGAGATGTATGCGGATATTTGGACCCTGACGATATTATTACTCCTAATGCTTTAAAAAGCGCTGTTGAGGTTTTACAAAAGAAGAAAGATGTGGTTCTTACGTATTCAAGATTGGCAAAATGCGACCAGAATTTAAATATTTTAAAAGAATTTAAAGCAGCTATGCAAGTTCCTAACGGGCAGAAGGCTTTCTTTAATTTTCCAATACAGATTGCTCCATTTGTAGCTTTCAGAAGGGATGTTTATTTAAAAGGACCGAAAATAAACCCTGAACTGAAAATTGCAGAAGATCAGGATCTTTATTTTAAGATGTATGAGGTGGGGAAAGTGCATTTTATTGATCAGACAGATTATTTATACAGAGCACACGCCGGAGGAATCTCCCAGAATGACAATAAAGGGAAATCTTACCATTTTTATGCTCGTTCTATCTGGGAAGCGATGCAGAGAAGAAATTTGAAAATGATTAACGGCAGGCCGGTTCCAGCAATCTACAGTGATCCTCAGGAAATTTTTTCCCTGTTGGAGTATCAAAACAGAATGCCGTTTCGTATCAGAAAAAATATAACTATTTTATTACAAAAATTTTTTGGTTAATGTCAGAAAACAAAAAAATAAAAGTACTTTTCAGGCACCGATCCATGGAAATGGGAGGCGTTGAAAAAGTGGTTTTAAGCATGCTTAATAATCTTAACAAAGACAAATTTGAGCTTACAATCTGTTTAAATATCAATCAGGGAGAGCTTAGAAATGAGTTCCCGAAACATGTAAGAAAAGTTTATCTTACAGATGGAAAAGAGGATTTATCAAAAAATCCTGTCATTCAAAAAGTTCAGCTGGCAAAGAGAAAACTGAAGCTTAATAAAGCTGAAAAAGATCCGCGAATTGCAGACCGCCTCCTGAAAGATAAATATGATGTAGAAATCGCTACAACTTATTCAGTTTATAAAACAGTTCTGAATTCTACCAATAAAAATTCTAAAAAAATTGCGTGGCTTCATTCTGACCTTACTTTACCAGGTTTTGATGATTTAAGGGAAGACATTTTTAATAGTATGGAGCAGTTTGACTATATTATTTACGGCTCACAGCAATGTAAAGATGTTTTAAATGAAAAATATCCCGATTTAAAGCTTCCTCCG
>Ga0307412_10002217_pt1 | contig 10785 bp, 9 predicted proteins | sample DK1Cmetagenome_3_FD_203823 | JGI IMG/M metagenome (GOLD analysis project Ga0307412, IMG submission 203823) | Maize rhizosphere microbial communities from greenhouse at UC Davis, California, United States - DK15-C-1 | ecosystem: Host-associated > Plants > Roots > Rhizosphere > Soil | place: USA...
TGACCGCTCCGCCCGCCGGCGAGGGCGGGCTGGACCGCGAGGGGTTCCTGGACGCGCTGAAGGCCTATCTGGAGACCCGCGGCCTCGACATCGACTGGGAGACGGCCGAGACCGCCCCGCCGGAGGCCCTGGTCAACAGCCTGGCCATGGCCCTGCCCTTCGAACCGTCCGAGAAGCAGGCCCTGCTGGAAGCCGCCAACCTCGACGCCCGCGCCGAGGTCCTGACCGCCCTGATGCGCATCGGCGCCGCCGGCGACGGCGAGGGCGAAACCCCGTCGATGCAGTGACGAAGGTCGAGGCCTGAGGGTTCGAGGGATGAGGGCTTGAGTCGCGCCCGCCAGCCTCGACCCTCGGCCCCCGACCCTATACTCTTCCAGAATGTCCGACGCCTTCCACACTCCCAACACCGTCGATCCGCGCCTGCTGGAGGTGCTGGTCTGTCCGGTCACGCGCGGCAAGCTGACCTATGACCGCGAGGCCCAGGAACTGGTGTCGGCGGGCGCCAGGCTGGCCTTCCCGATCCGCGACGGCGTGCCGATCATGCTACCGGAAGAAGCGCGTCAGCTGGACTGAGTGGCTAGTGGCTAGTGGCTAGTGGCTAGTGGCTAGTGTTTTCAGATTCGGTGATTGCGGAAGGGCGGCGGAAACGGCGCGATCGCAGGCTGCTAGCCAGCCACTAATCACTAGCCACTAGCCACTCCCCTCAGACCGCCTCCCCCCTCAACAGCCGCGGCAAATCCCCCGTCGCGCCGCCCGCCTCATGCATGAAGGCGCGGCGCAACGCCGGGATCCGGTTGACCACGGCGAAGCCGAGATCGCGCGCGAGCCGCACGGGCGGCAGGTCGTTGGAAAACAGGCGGACGAAGCCGTCGAAGCCGGCGGCCAGCGCCGCGTTGTCGAACCGGCGCCAGCGGGCGTAGCGGTCCAGCACGATCTCCGAACCGATGTCCTCGCCCGTGCGCATGGCCTCGACCAGCACCTCGGCCAGGGCGGCGGCGTCCTTCAGCCCCATGTTCAGTCCCTGTCCGGCCACCGGATGGACCGCATGGGCGGCGTCGCCGATCAGGGCGGTGCGGGACGCGGTCAGCTGTTCGGCCAGTTGCAGGGACAACGGATAGACGAAGCGTGGTCCCACCACAGAGACAGTATCCAGGTAGTCGCCGAAGCGCCGCATCAGATGGGCGTGGAAGGCCTCGTCGGACGCCGCCTTCAGCGCGTCGGCGCGGCGCGTCGTTTCGGTCCACACCAGGCTGGCCCGCTGTTCCGTCAGGGGCAGGATGGCGAAGGGCCCGGCGGGAAGGAAATATTCATGGGCGACATTGCCGTGGTCCCGGCCCAGGGACACGGTCGCCACCACCCCGCTCTGGCCATAGCCCCAACCGACGGTGTCGATCCTGGCCGCCTTGCGGACCGGCGAGCTCCGGCCCTCGGCCCCGACGACCAGCGACGCCTCCAGCACCACGCCGTCCGCCAGCGTCACGCGCGTCCGCGCCGGACCGGCCTCGACGGCGGCCACGGCGGCCGGCGCCCGGACCTCGATCCCCGCCGCCGTAACGGCCTCGGCCAAGGCGGAGCGGATGCGGCGGTTCTCGACCATATAGCCCAGCGGCTCGCCGTCGGTCCGATCACCAATTTCGTCGGCGTCGAAGCGCAGGAACGCGGACGAGCCGTTCCGGCTGGCCGCGCCGGGCCGGCGTCCGTCGGTCACCAGGATCCGGTCCATACGGCAGGCGTGAGGTCGCAGGACCGTGCCGACGCCCAGGGCGTCCAGCATCCGGAAGGTGGAGAAGGCGATCGCCGTCGAGCGCCCGTCGAAAGTGGGCGCCAGCTGGGCGTCGAACGGCTGAGGATCGACCAGGACGACCTTCAGCCCTCCTTGCGCGGCGGCGAGGGCGAAGGTCGCCCCGGCCATGCCGGCGCCGGCGATGATCACGTCATAACGGTCGTGCGAGGTCATGACCCGGTTGTCGCGCTGGGATGGCTCGGCGTCCAGTGCATCACTGTCGCGGCAATCGAGCTGCAAGTGATTAGTGGCTGGTGATTAATGGTTGCCGGCTTCGCCGCCAGAGGACGTCTCCCAGGCCCCGGCGCTTGCCCCACCCATCCGCTAATCACCAGCCACTAATCACTTCCCCGTACCGGCGCTGGTAAACGGCTCTTAACCCTCTTCGCGCGACAACAGCGACCGAGTCCCGCCTTCTCGGAGTCCGCCTTCGCATGTCCGCCGCCCTCGCCCTCGGTCAACGCGCCTGGGTCAGCGCCCGCATCCTGTGGGACGCGCCGTTCGTCGTGCGCTTCCGCGGCGTGCTGCAGGCCCTGCTGGCGACCCTGCTGGTGGTGGCGCTGATCTCGTGGAACCCGGCCGACCCCAGCCTCAACGCGGCGTCGAACGCCGCGCCGACCAACTGGCTGGGAGCCAACGGCGCCCTGTTCGCCGACCTGTTCATGCAGTCGCTGGGCCTGGCGGCCTGGCCCTGCGCCCTGTTGCTGATCGCCTTCGGCCTGGCCGGCGCCATCGGCGACGCGATCCAGCAGCGGCTGAAACCGACGCCGTTCAAGGCCCTGTCGGCCACCGCCGGCGTCCTGGCCCTGTCCGCCGGCCTGTCGGCCCTGACCCATCCCGCGGCCTGGCCGCTGGCCGCGGGTCTGGGCGGCCTGTGGGGCGATGCGGCCTACGGCCTGCTGAAGATGGCCTGCGACGCCCTGCGCGTCGGCGCCGCGCCGATCATCGGAGCCGTCCTCTTCCTGCCGCTGGGCCTGTGGGGCGTCGGCTACGCCATCGGCCTGAGGCTGGCCGACCTCGGCGAGGCCTTCGCCTGGACCCGCGGTCGCCGCGCCTCCGAGGCGTCCCAACCCGCCCGCGCCCGCCGCGAGGCCGCGCTCAAGCCCGCGTCGCGTCCCCGTCCGGCGCCTGAGCCAGATCTGGAGCCCGAGGCGAGCTACGCCCCCGTCAGCCTCGACGCCGACGACGGCGCCCCGCCGTGGGACGAGCCCGCGCCTTCGCCGACGCCCGCCCGCAGCGCGCCCGAGCCCAAGGTCGCCGCCACCAAGGCCCCCAAGGCCTCGCGCCGCGAGCTCGACGACAGCCAGGGCGCCTTCGACTTCGCCAAATCCGGCTCTTCCGACGGCTTCGACCTGCCGCCGCTGGGCATGCTGACCAAGCCGGTCAAGCGCGTCGCCTCGGTCGATGAGGAGGCGCTGAAGCAGAACGCCAAGATGCTTGAGGGCGTGCTGCAGGAATTCGGCGTGCGCGGCGTGATCGACCAGATCCGCCCCGGCCCGGTCGTCACCCTGTACGAGCTGGTGCCCGCGCCCGGCGTGAAGCACGGCCGCGTCGTCGCCCTCAGCGACGATATCGCCCGCTCCATGTCGGCCCGCGCCTGCCGCATCTCGGTGGTCCAGGGCCGCAACGCCATCGGCATCGAACTGCCCAACGCCAAGCGCGAGACCGTCTATCTGCGCGACCTGCTGGCCTCGACCGAATACGACAAGCCGACCCACCTGCTGCCGCTGGCGCTGGGCGAGACCATCGGCGGCGAGCCCTATGTCGCCGACCTGGCGCGCATGCCCCACCTGCTGATCGCGGGCACCACCGGCTCGGGCAAGTCGGTTGGGGTCAACGCCATGATCCTGTCGATCCTGTACAAGCTGACGCCCGCCCAGTGCCGCTTCATCATGATCGACCCCAAGATGCTGGAGCTCAGCGTCTATGACGGCATCCCGCACCTGCTGGCCCCGGTCGTCACCGATCCCAAGAAGGCCGTCGTCGCGCTGAAATGGACCGTGCGCGAGATGGAAGACCGCTATCGCCGGATGTCCAAGCTCGGCGTCCGCAATATCGCCAGCTACAACGACCGCGCCCGCGCGGCGATCGAGAAGGGCGAGCATTTCGAGCGCACCGTCCAGACCGGCTTCGACGAGCAAGGCCGCCCGGTCTACGAGTCCGAGAAGATCCGTCCCGAGCCCATGCCCTATCTTGTCGTGGTCATGGACGAGATGGCCGACCTGATGCTGGTCGCCGGCAAGGACGTCGAAGGCGCGGTGCAGCGCCTGGCCCAGATGGCCCGCGCCGCCGGCATCCACCTGATCATGGCCACCCAGCGCCCGTCGGTGGACGTCATCACCGGCACCATCAAGGCCAACTTCCCGACCCGGATCTCCTTCCAGGTCACCTCCAAGATCGACAGTCGCACCATCCTGGGCGAACAGGGCGGCGAACAGCTGCTGGGCCAGGGCGACATGCTCTACATGGCCGGCGGCGGCCGCATCACCCGCCTGCACGGCCCGTTCGTGGACGACAAGGAGGTCGAGGCCGTCTGCAATCACCTGAAGTCGCAGGCCGAGCCCGACTACCTCGATCTGATCACCGACGATCCGGACGGCGACGGCGACAACGCCTTCGATGACGGCGGCGGAACCGGCGGTTCGGGCGACGATCTGTACGACCGCGCCGTGGCAGTGGTCACCCGCGACCGCAAGGCCTCGACCAGCTATGTCCAGCGCCGCCTGCAGGTCGGCTACAACCGCGCCGCCTCTCTGATCGAACGGATGGAGCAGGAGGGGGTGGTCAGCCCGGCCAACCACGCCGGCAAGCGCGACGTGCTGGCCGGCCCGCCGCCGATGGGGTGACCGGACTCAGTCCGCGATGACGGCGGTGGTGTACGGCGCGTGCAGCCGCCAGCCGAGCCGACCATACAAGGCCCGGCCGGCCTCCGTGGCCACCAATACCCCTTCGCGCCCGCCCCTCTCCCGTCCGATGGCTTCGAGTACGCGCATGAGTCGGCTGGCCAGGCCCCGGCGGCGGTGAGCCGGTGCGGTGGCGATGCGGTCGAAGATGATCCGGCCGTCGACCACTGTCACCCGGCCCCGCGCCGCCTCCTCGCCCTCCGTGTCCAGAAAGCGCACGAAGGCGACCGGTCCCGGCTCGATGTCCAGCCGATAACCCGCCGGAGCCGTCTCGGCGGCGCCCATGCTTGCCGACAGTGTCATCATGAAGCCCGGCGGCGGCAGGACCCACCGGTCGTCCAGCAACGGCCTGACCGCCTCGGCGTCCGCGCAGATTTTCAGAAAGACGAACGGCTCCCGGATCGCCGCCGCCCGGCGTCGCACGGTCTCGTCCGCGTCGGCATGGATATAACGGACGATTTGATCCGGCTGGCCGACGTCGATCCGCCACCCCAGGCCATCCCGCACCGGCGCGGGCGCACCACGGGTCAGGGCCCAGCCCCGGGTCCAGGTCGCCAGAAGATCGGGATCAGCGCTCATGCCGCCATCCTGGCGATCACATCGATTTCGGGCAACGACCCGTCGCCGGGAGCGTTTCGCCTTCGCCGTCTGCCGGTGAAGCTGAACAGGGCTTCATCGCGGCGCCGGAATATGGTCTGGCTTGGGACACGCCCCTGACAGACGCCTCCTGCAAGACGGCATGATCGACAACCATCCCGAACGGGAGAAGACCCTGATGACCGTCTCACGTCGCGCCTTTGCGCTCGGATCCGCCGCCGTCGCCGCCGTCGCGGCCTTGCCCGCCCATGCCCAGTCCGGCCTGTCCGCGGAGGATCAGGCCACCCTGCAGCGCGCCCAGACCTATCTGCAGGGCCTGACCTCGGCCCAGGGCAGCTTCACCGAGGTCTCGGGACCCCAATCGCGCGAGGGTCGTTTTTACCTGCAGCGCCCGGGCAAGATGCGCTTCGAGTACACCAATCCGGCCGGCCTGCTGGTCGTCTCGGACGGCCACAACGTGAAGCGCTACGATCCGCGCCTGAACAATTTCCAACAGGTGCCGCTGGGCCAGACGCCGCTGTCGACCTTCCTGGCCCGCAACGTCCGCCTCGATCAGGGCGTCCGGATCGACCGCGTCACCCGCATGCAGTCGGGCGCCTTCGCCATCACGGCGCGAGACGCCCGCCGTCCGAACGACGGCCAGATCATCCTGTCCTTCGCCGGCGTCCCGGTCCGCCTGTACGAATGGACCATCATCGACGCCCAAGGCGGCCGCACCACGACCCGCCTGACCACGCTGGAGCCCGCCTCCAATCTGTCCGCCAGCCTGTTCCAGCTGCGTGACCCCACCCGCAGGCCGGGCCGGAACTAGGTTTTTCGCCTTTCGCGCGAAGCGTGGCCGTACCGACACGCCGGAACCGGGACGGGAATCGGCTTGACATTTTCCGACGTGCGTGGCACTTTCGCAACAGATCGGCGGGAGCCGGTCTGAACCGCTACGGATTTCATCCCCTTCCCGGCGGCGAGAGAGACGAACTTCCCCGCGCCCGGTCCACTGCGACCGGGCGCTTTTTTACGCCCGTCGCCCGGGACTGTTCGGGGCGGCGCCGGCATTGTACGGACAGGCATGTCCGCATCGTCCCGTTACCTCGACTGGCTCAGCAGCAAGCTCGCCCTGCCCGGCGAAGGCGGACGGGCGGAGGACGGCCATCCGCGCGCCGTGCTGGGCTATGCGACCGGCTACGCCGCCGCCGATCTGATGCCGTTCGTCCGGTCGCTGAGAGCCCATTTCGACGGCCAGATCGTCCTGACCGTCGACGACCGGCCCGACATTCGCGCCCTGTTCGCCGAGTATGGCGTCGCCGCCGCCGAGCGCCTGCCTGCCGGATCGTGGTCGCCCCACCCCGTGATGGAGCGTTTCGCCGCCTATGACGCCTGGCTGACCGCCCGGCCGTGGGTGACCGAGGTCCTGCTGACGGACGTCCGCGACGTGGTCTTCCAGAGCGATCCGTTCGCGGAGCCCGCGCGCGGCCTGGAAGTCTTCATCGAGAGCGAGGGCTCGACCCTCGCCGACCACAGCTTCGACCAGAAATACCTCAAGGCGCTGGTCGGTCCCGCCGTCACGGCGCGGATCGCGGACAAGCCCTGCCTGTGCGTCGGCACCGTCTTCGGCCCCGCCGTCGAGGCGAGTCGCCTGTGCAAGGCCATCCTGCTGCTGGCCGCCATCCCCCGGTCCGAGATCGGCGGAATCTTCGGCGCGGACCAGGCCGCCTGCAATCTGGCGGTCCATCTGGGACTGATCGAAGCCGACGTGCGGCCGAACTACGGACGTGTCGCCACCATCGGCGACCGGAGCGAGCCCCACCTGCGGGCCGACGGGCTGATCGGCAACCCGGACGGAAGCGCCAGTCCGGTGGTCCACCAATACGACCGGCACCAGGCGCTCGCCGATGCGGTGCGCCGACAATGGGGCGCGCCCGACCATTGCGTCGTGAAGGGCCGCACCAAATCCCTGTCTGAAAGGCTTAGCCGGCTCGCCGTCTCGGTCGCCCGCCGCCTGCCGGAACTGCGCTGATCCCATGCTTCGTATCGCCACCTGGAACATCAACTCGGTCCGCCTGCGCGCCGATCAGGTCTCCCGCTTCGTCGCCGAGAGCGGGACCGACGTCCTGTGCCTGCAGGAGATCAAATGCCTGGAGGACCAGTTCCCCCGGGCAGCCTTCGAGGCCATGGGCCTGCCGCACCTCAAGATCGGGGGCCAGAAGGGCTGGCACGGGGTGGCCATCGCCAGCCGCAAGCCGATCACCGAGGCGCCGAAGCTGGATGTCTGCCGCGAGGGGCACGCCCGCTGCGTCGGCGTGGTGGTCGACGGCGTCGAGATCCAGAATTTCTACATCCCGGCGGGCGGCGACATCCCCGACCGGGCGGTGAATCCCAAGTTCGACCACAAGCTGGACTTCTACGAGCGCCTGACGGCCGACATGGCGACCCGCGACAAGCAGCGGCCCCTGGTCCTGGCCGGCGACTTCAACATCGCGCCGGGCGAGAACGATGTCTGGAACCACCGCTATATGTCCAAGGTGGTCAGCCATACGCCGATCGAGGTCGAGACCCTGCGCCGCCTGCAGGAGGCCGGCGATTTCTGCGACGTGCTGCGCGACCAGATCCCGGAGCCGGCCAAGCTGGCCAGCTGGTGGAGCTATCGCGCCGCCGACTTCCGCAAGTCCAACCGCGGCCTGCGGCTGGACCACCTGTGGACCTCGCCCGGCCTGACCGCCGCCGTGAAGCCCGGCAGCGCCCGCATCCATGACGACGTCCGCGCCTGGGAACAGCCCTCCGACCATGCCCCGGTCACCATGGACCTGGACGTCTAGAGCCGCACGGTCTCGGCCAGGAAGTCCAGGAACACCCGCACCCGCGCGGGCAGGCGGCCTCCGTGGCCGACGTAGACGGCGCGAATCTCCTCCACGTCGCCGGGATTGAAGGGCCGCAGCACCTCCACCATCCGCCCGGCCGCCAGGTCGGGGCCGATATGGAATAGGGACAGCCGCGCGATCCCTTGGCCCGCCAAGACCAGATGGCGCGAGGTCTCGCCATCGCCCGCCGTAGCCGCGCCCAGGGCTGGGCGGTTGATGCGCCGGCCCTCCGCCGTCACGAAGGGCCAGCCGTCGCAATGGCGGGCGAAGTTGAAACTGATCAGGTCGTGGTCTTTGAGGTCTTCCAGCGTCCGGGGCGTCCCGCGCCGGGCCAGATAGTCCGGGCTGGCCACCACCGCCATCGGGCTTTCGCCCAGCTTGCGGGCCATCAGCTGCGAGGCCGGCATCGGGCCCACGCGGATGGCGACATCGGCGCGCTCGTCCATCAGGTTCACCACCTGATCGGTCAGGACGAGGTCCAGGATCACCTCCGGGTATCGGGCGGTGAACCGGGGAACCAGCGGGATCAGGTGATGCAGGCCGAACGGGACGTTGGAGTTCACCCGCACCCGCCCGCGCGGCGCGGCGACCGAGGCCACCGAACGCTCCGCCTCATCGATATCGGCCAGGACCTGCACGGCCCGGTCGTGGAAGGCCTGGCCCTCCGGCGTCAGCTGCAGGCGCCGCGTCGAGCGGTTGACCAGGCGCGCGCCCAGCCGGGCCTCAAGCCGGCTCAGCAGCTTGCTCACCGCCGAGGGCGTCATGCGCAGCGAACGGGCCGCCGACGACAGGCCGCCCAGCTCCACCACGCGGGTGAACACCTCCATTTCGCCGGAGCGGTTCAGGTCGAGCCGGGCCATCGTTGATTTGATCTCACAGATGCGGGTCTTTGATGACATCTAGTGCGGAAACCGGCGGTCCGCCATCTGCGCTCCATGACCAGCGCACCCTCCCGCACCCCGCTCGCCCTCTACGCCCTGACCATCGGCGCCTTCGGCATCGGCGTCACCGAGTTCGTCATCATGGGCCTGCTGCTGCAGGTCTCGGGCGATCTGGGCGTCTCCGTCCCCGCCGCCGGCCTGCTGATGACCGGCTATGCGCTGGGCGTCTTCGTCGGCGCGCCCCTGCTGACCATCGCCACGCGGACCCTGCCCAAGAAGACCACCCTGCTGGTGCTGATGGCGATCTTCACCCTGGGCAACCTCGCCTGCGCCGTGGCCCCGACCTACGAACTTCTGATGGCCGCGCGGATCCTGACGGCCCTGGCCCACGGCACCTTCTTCGGTGTCGGCGCGGTGGTGGCGACCCAGTTGGTCGCGCCCGAGAAGAAGGCCTCGGCCATCGCGATCATGTTCACCGGCCTGACACTGGCCACCCTGCTGGGGGTGCCGTTCGGCGCCTGGCTGGGCCTGCAGTTCGGATGGCGCTCGACCTTCATGGCCGTCACCGCCATCGGCGTCCTGGCCCTGGCCGTCCTCGCCGCCTTCGTCCCCACGACGAAGACCGCCGAGCCGCTGGGCCGCCTTCGCGACGAGTTCGCCGTGCTGAAGCGGCCACAGGTCCTGCTTGGGCTGGCCATGACGGTGCTGGGTTTCGGCGGGGTCTTCGCCATCTTCACCTATATCCAGCCGATCCTGACCGAGATCTCGGGCTGGTCCGAGGCCGCCGTCTCACCGATCCTGCTGGTCTTCGGCGCGGGTCTGGTCGGCGGCAACCTGCTGGGTGGCAAGCTGGCCGACAGGCGGCTGGCCCCAGCCCTGCTCGGCACGCTGGCGGCCCTGACGCTGGTGATGTTCGTCTCCGGCTGGGCCTTCCACGACCGGATCGGTGCGATCGTCGCGACCTTCTTCCTCGGCGCCGCCGCCTTCTCGACCGTCGCTCCGCTGCAGCTGCGCGTGCTGCAACAGGCCGGCGGCGCGGGTCAGGGACTGGCGTCCAGCCTGAACATCGCCGCCTTCAACCTGGGCAATGCTTTCGGCGCCTGGCTGGGCGGGGCGGTGATCGCGGGCGTCGGCTTGGCCGCCATCCCCGCCATCTCGGCCGTCGTGCCCTTGGGCGCGCTGGTTCTGGCCGTGCTCAGCCTGTCCCTTGAACGGCGCGCCGCCCGCGCCGTCCCCGTCCGCTAAGGAAAAGTCCCATGGAAACCCGCCGCCTCGGAAACTCGACCCTCCAGGTCCCCGTCCTCAGCTTCGGCGCCGGCACCTTCGGCGGCCAGGGCCCCCTGTTCAGCGCCTGGGGCGACACCGACATCGACGGCGCCCGCCGCCTGATCGACATCGCCCTGGAGGCGGGAGCCAACCTGTTCGACACCGCCGATGTCTACTCCAACGGCGCGTCCGAAAGCATCCTCGGCGAAGCCCTCAAGGGCCGTCGCGACCGCGCTCTGATCTCCACCAAGGTCGGCCTGCCCATGGGCGACGGTCCCGATGAAGCCGGAACCGGAGCCGCTCGTCTGCACCGCGCGGTCGATGAGGCCCTGAGTCGGCTGCAGACCGACCGCATCGACCTGCTCCAGCTGCACGCCTTCGACGCCCGCACGCCGATCGAGGAGACGCTGGAAGCCCTGGATCGCCTGGTGAAGTCGGGCAAGGTCCTGCACGTCGGCGCCTCCAATTTCTCGGGCTGGCAGCTGATGAAGTCGCTCGCC
>Ga0307412_10002218_pt1 | contig 10783 bp, 12 predicted proteins | sample DK1Cmetagenome_3_FD_203823 | JGI IMG/M metagenome (GOLD analysis project Ga0307412, IMG submission 203823) | Maize rhizosphere microbial communities from greenhouse at UC Davis, California, United States - DK15-C-1 | ecosystem: Host-associated > Plants > Roots > Rhizosphere > Soil | place: USA...
CCTGCGGTGGGTTGCGCTCGGCCAGGATGCCGGTGAGTTTGCCTATCATGGGTGCCCTTTTTCCTTGAAATGTCCGGCGTGATTCTGCGACACACCTTTACCCCACCGAACAACTCGCGCCTCGGACACCTGTGCGGACCGCTCGACGCGCACCTGCGCCGCATCGAGGAAGCACTGGGCGTGAAGATCGCGCACCGCCACGAGCAGTTCAAGGTCGACGGCCCCAAGGCCTCGGCGCAGCGCGCGATGGACGTGCTGCAGGCGCTGTACGAAATTGCCCAGCGCCCGATCGATCCGGCCGTGGTGCAGCTCACGCTGGCGGGCGACGGCTCGATGAGCGACGAGGACGCGGCCATGCTCGTCACCCGCCGCGCCGACCTGCGTGCGCGCACGCCGACGCAGGCGCTGTACCTGGACAACATCGCCAAGCACGACATCACCTTCGGCATCGGCCCGGCCGGCACCGGCAAGACGTACCTGGCGGTGGCCTGCGCGGTCGATGCGCTGGAGCGCGCGGCGGTGCAGCGCATCGTGCTCACGCGGCCGGCCGTGGAAGCGGGCGAGCGGCTCGGCTTTTTGCCGGGCGACCTGACGCAGAAGGTCGACCCGTATCTGCGTCCGCTGTATGACGCGCTCTACGACCTCATGGGCTACGAGAAGGTGCAGAAGGCCTTCGAGCGCAATGCGCTCGAAATCGCGCCGCTGGCCTTCATGCGCGGGCGCACGCTGAACAACGCGTTCGTGATCCTCGACGAAGCGCAGAACACCACGGTCGAGCAGATGAAGATGTTCCTCACGCGCATCGGCTTCGGCGCGAAGGCGGTGGTGACCGGCGACGTGAGCCAGATCGACCTGCCCAAGCAGCAACTGAGCGGCCTGATCGACGCTGAGCGCGTGCTCCGGCGCGTGAGCGGCATCGCGATCACGCACTTCACGAGTGCCGACGTGGTGCGGCATCCGCTGGTGGCGAAGATCGTCGACGCCTACGACGGGCAACGCAAGCGCAGCGGCGCGAATTGAGATGGCACTGCCGGCACTTTCTCTTTCGCTGCAGTTCGGTCGTTTCAAGGGCGTCGAGCGGCACCGCATCGCGCTGCCGCGCCACCGCGTTACGCGCTGCATCCGCCATGCGCTGGACATCGATGGCGAGATCACGGTGCGCATCGTCGATGCCGACGAAGGCCAGCGCCTGAACCGCGAATTCCGCGGCAAGGACTACGCGACCAACGTGCTGACCTTCGACTATGCGCAGAGCCCGGTCGCCATGGCCGACCTGGTGCTGTGCGCGCCGGTGGTCGCGCGCGAAGCGAAGGAGCAGCGCAAGACGCTGGCCGCGCACTACGCGCACCTCCTGGTGCACGGCACGCTGCACGCGCAGGGCTGGGACCACGAGACCAGCGAAGCCGACGCCGACGAGATGGAGGCTTACGAAATCCAGATCCTCGCGGAGCTGGGCATCCGCGATCCGTACGGCAAGTAGCTGCTGCTACGCCGACATCTGCAGCGGGATCGTGACCGGCCCGTCGTTGACGAGGTGCACCTGCATGTCGGCGCCGAACTCGCCGGTCGCCACCACCGGGTGCGCCGCGCGCGCCTGCGCCACGAAGTACTCGTAGAGCCGCCGGCCCTCGTCGGGCGGCGCCGCGAGCGTGAAGCTGGGGCGGTTGCCGCCGCTCACGTCGGCCGCCAACGTGAACTGGCTCACCACCAGCAGCCCGCCGCCGATGTCCTGCACGCTGCGGTTCATCTTGCCGGCCTCGTCTGAAAAGATGCGCAGCTTGAGGATCTTGGCGAGCATGCGGTCGGCGAGCGCATCGACGTCGCCGCGTTCCGCGCACAAGAGGATCAAGAGGCCGGCATCGATGGCGCCGACGGTCTGGCCGGCAATGTCGACGCGGGCGTTAGCGACGCGCTGAAGGATGGCTTTCATGGGTGTTCGTGTTCTTTCACGATCTGGGTGGCGCGCGCTTCCATGGTCAGCGGCAAGAGCTGGATGGTGACGCGCAGGCCGGGCACGGCGTCCATCAGGGCCTGCTCGAGCTCGTCGCGGAGGCTGGCCGCGCGCTGCAGGGTCCAGTCGCCGGGCACGTGCATGTGCAGGTCGGCAAAGCGGCGCTGGCCGGCGCCGCGGGTCACCATATCGTCGAAGCGCAGCCGGCCGCCGTCGGGCTGGCGCGCAGCGAAGGTGTCGAGCGTGGCGCGCACGGTGGCGAGCGTTTCGGCATCGAGCGCTTCGTCCATCAGGCCCTGCGAGGAGCGCCACACCAGCTTGACGCCCTCGCGCACGATGTTCAGCGCCACGCCGATGGCCAGGAGCGGATCGAGCCAGAGCCAGCCGGTGAAGTGCACGGCGACGATGCCGATGACCACGGCGGCGGAGGTCCACACGTCGGTCATCAGGTGGCGGCCGTCGGCCTCCAGCGCGATGGAGCGATGGGTGCGCGCCGCGCGGAACAGCACCACCGCCAACGCCGCATTGAGGCCCGAGCTGACCACCGACAGCGCCAGGCCCCAGCCCAGTTGCTCGAGCGGCTGGGGCGACAGCAGCCGCTGCACCGACACCCAGAGGATCGCCACCGCGGCGCCGACGATCAGGATGCCTTCGAAGCCGGAGGAGAAATACTCGGCCTTGTGGTGGCCGTAGGGGTGGTCGTCGTCGGCCGGCCGCTCGGCGATGGTCACCATTGCCAAGGCGAACATGGCGCTGGCAAGATTGACGAACGACTCCATCGCATCGGAGATCAGGCCCATCGAATTCGTCATGTAGCCCGCCAGCCCCTTGAGCACGATGGTGGCCAAGGCGACGGCCACAGAAACGCGGAGCAGTGTTTTGGGAGTGAGCGTCATGGGCAAGCGGGAGCTGAATCGACAAAAGACGACGCAAAAAACGGCAAAAGGCCGCAAGATGGCGCTGAATTATCGACGTAGTGTCTATATGTAACGCCTTCGGCTTAATATTTTGGCTATTGCGAAACATTCTTCGCAGAGTCGGGACGATGAAAAACTTTTTGAACATTCTGGGTGGCCTCGCCCTGCTGGGCGCCACCGCAATCGCCCAAGCCCAAACACCTTTGCAGCAGCAGCCGGCCACGCCGGCCGCTGCGGTTGCCGACCTCCAGGCGGGTTTCGTGAAATCGGTGCGCGGCAATGTGCAGCTGCTCAGTGCCGCCGGCACCACCCGAACCGCTGCCGCTGGCGATGCCCTCGGGTCCGTAGACCGCATCGTGACCGGCCCCGACTCTTCGGCCGCCGTGGTCCTGCGGGACGACACGACGCTGGTGGTCGGTCCCTCCTCGCGGCTGGACCTGAAGGAATTCCACTTCGACGCCACCACCCGCGACGGCGGCCTGCTGGTCTCGCTGCTGCGCGGCTCGATGCGCATGATCACGGGCCTCATCGGCAAAACCAACCCCGACGCGGTTCGGGTCGAGACGCAGACCGCGACCATCGGCATTCGCGGCACCGATTTCATCGTTCAAACCGACGGAAAGCCATGATGCCGACGAGCATGTCGCCCCGCCCGCTCCTTCTTCTCTCCACCGCACTGATCACCGTATGGCTCGCCGCCTGCTCGACGCCGGGCACGCGCGTGGTGCTGCTGCCGCAGGCCGACGGCAAGCCCTCCGCCGTCGTGGTGCGCGCCAAGGACGGGGAAGAAGTCCTTTCCAAGCCCTACCAGCGTGCAACGGCCGCGGTGGGCGCCAGCGGCGCGCCGGTGGTCGACCAAGCCGATGCGGCCAAGGTCCAGGCGGAAAACAAGCCGCTTTTCGACATGCGTCCGCCTCCGCCGCAGCGCTACACCGTATTCTTCGAAGTCGGCGGCACCACGCTGACGCCGGCTTCGCAGCAGATCATGACCGAGGCACTCGCCGCGGCGCTGGCACGCAGCGGCGGCGACATCGTGGTGACGGGCCACACCGACACCAAGGGCACCGGCGAATCGAACGACCAGTTGTCGCGCCGCCGGGCGCAGGAAGTGGTTCAGCTGTTCGTCGAGCGGCAGTTCCCGGCCAACCGCGTCGAGGCTGTGGGCCGCGGCGAGCGCGATCTGGCCGTGCCGACCGCCGACGAGGTGGACGAGCCGCGCAACAGGCGGGTCACCATCGAAGTCCGCTGACCAAGAGAAAAGGCCCCGAGGGGCCTTTTGTTTGGGGTCAGCTCAGCGTCACGCGGGCGAACTTGCGCTTGCCGACCTGCACCACATAGCTGCCCGCAGGCAGCTTCAGCCCCTTGTCGCTGATCACGACCGAATCGACGCGCACGCCGCCGCCGTCGATCAGGCGATTGCCGTCCCCGGCTGAAGACGCCAGATTGGCTTGCTTGAGCAGTTGGCCGATGCCCAGCGGCGCACCGCTGAGCGACACCTCGGGAATCTCGTTCGGCACGCCGCCCTTGCTGCGGTTGATGAAATCCTGCTCCGCCGTCTCGGCCGCCGCCGCGCTGTGGAAACGCGCGGTGATTTCCTTGGCCAGCGCGACCTTGGCGTCCTTCGGATTGCGGCCGCCTGTGATCTCCGCCTTCAGCGCCTCGATCTGCTCCAGCGACTGGAAGCTCAAGAGCGTGTACCAGCGCCACATCAGGTCGTCGGAAATCGACAGCACCTTGGCGAACATGGTGTTGGCGTCTTCGCTGATGCCGATGTAGTTGTTCTTGCTCTTGGACATCTTCTCGACGCCGTCGAGTCCTTCCAGCAGCGGCATAGTGAGGATGCACTGCGGCTCCTGCCCGTATTCCTGCTGGAGATGACGGCCGACGAGCAGGTTGAACTTCTGGTCCGTGCCGCCCAGTTCGAGGTCGCTCTTGAGCGCCACCGAGTCGTAGCCCTGCATCAGCGGGTAGAGGAATTCGTGCACCGAAATCGACTGGCCGGCCTTGAAACGCTTGTTGAAGTCGTCCCGCTCCATCATCCGGGCGACCGTGTACTTGGCCGCCAGCTGAATCATTCCGCGGGCGCCCAGCGGGTCGCTCCATTCGGAGTTGTAGCGAATCTCGGTCTTCTCGGGGTCCAGCACCAGGCTGGCCTGCTTGTAGTAAGTCTGGGCGTTGGCCTCGATCTGCTCCCGGGTCAGCGGCGGGCGAGTGTTGTTCCGGCCGGAGGGGTCGCCGATCGTGCTGGTGAAGTCGCCGATCAGGAAGATCACCCGGTGCCCCAGGTCCTGGAGCTGGCGCATCTTGTTGAGCACCACGGTGTGGCCAATGTGGATGTCCGGGGCGGTCGGGTCGAGCCCGAGCTTGATGCGCAGGGGGGTGCCGGTGGCTTCGGAGCGCTGGAGCTTGCGCACCCACTCGTCCTGCGGCAGCAGCTCGTCAGCCCCACGGAGGGATATTTCGAGCGCGCGTCCTACACTATTTGAGAGGCTCATGGATGTAACAGATTCGGCCTTTACGGGCTTTTTTGGCTGACTTTTGGGATGCCGAAGCTATACTCAGCCCGACTTTTCAAGCGCCGAATTCTAAGCGGCGCTTTTTCCGCACCGTCTCCTGCCGCCCTGAACGCACTGGGCCTTGCAGCACGGATTTGCAGAACCTGAGCTGGAATTCATAGTTTGATCAACGGCATTCTTGCCGCCGAGGAGCTTCTCGCTTCTCGCGTGGCCTATACGTTCCGTACCTACCCCAAGCAGATCACCGCGATCATCGCCGCGGCGATGTTGAGCGCCGGCACCCTCGCGGTGGCCTCGCTGGGTCCGGACGCTTCCGACCTTCCGGTCCACCAGATCCTCGAAGCCACTGCCGCGCCGCAGTCTTTCGTGGACCAGGGCGCATCGCTCGAGGGCTTCAGCTTCACGCTGTTCCGCACCGACACCACCCGCGCCAGCGACACGGCCGAGGCCCTGCTCCGGCGCCTGGGCATTTCGGATCCCGCCGCCACCGCCTTCGTGCGCAGCAGCGGCGAAGCCCGCGGCGCGCTGTTCGCCCGCGTCGGCCGCACGGTCACGGCCGAAGCCACCCAGGAAAACCAGCTCAAGAAGCTCAGCGCCCGCTGGATTCCCGATGGCGACGGCGGCTTCAAGCGCTTCGTGATCGAACGCACGCCGGTCGGCTTCGTCGCCCTCACCGAGCGCGACACGCTGACGCCGGGCACACGCCTCGCAAGCGGCACGATCCGCACCTCGCTGTTCGCCGCCACCGACGACGCGCGCATTCCCGACGCGGTGGCGAGCCAACTGGCCGACATCTTTGCAGGCGACGTCGACGTGCGCGCTCTGCGCAAGGGCGACCGTTTCGCCGTGGTCTACGAGACTTTCGAAGCCGACGGCCAGGCGCTGCGCAGCGGGCGTGTGCTCTCGGCAGAGTTCGAGAACAACGGCAGGATCCACCAGGCCGTCTGGTTCCAGCCCCCGGGCCCAAACCAGAAGGGCAGCTACTACCGCCCGAACGGCGACAGCCTGCGCAAGGCCTACCTGGCGACGCCGGTCGAGTTCTCGCGCGTGTCCAGCGGTTTCGCGATGCGCATGCATCCGATCCTAAACAGCTGGCGCCAGCACAACGGCATCGACTACGCAGCGCCCACCGGCACCGCGGTGCGCACGGTCGGCGACGGCACGGTCGATTTCGCCGGCACGCAGAGCGGCTACGGCAACATCGTCATCATCACCCACCGCAACAACCAGCAGACGGCGTATGCGCACCTGAGCCGCATCGACGTCAAGGCCGGCCAGAGCGTGAGCCAGGGCCAGGCGATCGGCGCCGTGGGCTCCACAGGCTGGGCGACCGGCCCGCACCTGCACTTCGAATTCCGCGTGGGCGGTGTCTATCAAGACCCCGCCACCATCGCGCAAGAAGGCGGCGCCCCGATCACCGCGGCCCTGCGCCCGGCGTTCGAACGAATCGCCGTCGGCGCCCGCACCGAACTGGCAGCCGCCTTCTCCGTCATCCAGGCCAGCGCCGACTGATCACGATCGCGGCGGTCTTCTCCAGACACCGATCCTGAGATGGCCGCCGAACTTTTCATCGGCCTGATGTCGGGCACCTCGCTCGACGGCGTCGATGGGGTGCTTGCCGACTTTTCCGACGGCCAGATCGCGGTGAAGGCCTACGCGACCGCGGAGTTTCCCGTGGCCTTGCGCACGGAGCTCCTGGCGCTCAACACCCCCAGCGACAACGAATTGCACCGCGCGGCACTGGCCGGCAACGGGCTCGCCCGGGCCTATGCCGGCGTGGTGCAGCAGTTGCTTGCAGACAGCGGCATCGACGCCGGTGCGGTCACCGCCATCGGCGCGCACGGGCAGACGGTGCGCCACCGGCCGCTCGAGTTCGACGACGTCGGCTACACCCTTCAGATCAACAACCCGTCGCTGCTGGCCGAACTGACCTGCATCGATGTGGTCGGCGACTTTCGCAGCCGCGATCTTGCCGCCGGCGGCCAGGGCGCACCGCTGGTGCCGGCCTTTCACCGCGCCCTCTTCGCGCGCGCCGACGAGACCGTCGCGGTGCTGAACATCGGCGGCATTTCCAACCTGAGCCTGCTTCCGGCCACCGATGCCCTCGACGGCGCCGTCGTGCTGGGCTTCGACTGCGGCCCCGGCAATGCGCTGATGGACCACTGGTGCCAGACCTACCAGGGCCAACCCTTCGATCGCGGTGGCCAATGGGCTGCCAGCGGGCAGGTGCTGCCCCAGTTGCTCGCTCAGCTGCGGGCCGATCCCTATTTCGCCAAGGCGCCGCCAAAGAGCACGGGCCGGGACCTGTTCAATCCAACCTGGCTGGCTTCGCAACTCGGCACCACGGCCATGGCGCCAGCCGATGTACAGGCCACGCTGACCGAACTGACGGCCAGCACCTGCGCCGCCGACCTCCTCAGCTACGGAAAAGATAGCAAGCTGCTGATCGTGTGTGGCGGCGGTGCGCTGAACGATCACCTCCTCGGACGCCTCCGCGCGCTGCTTCCCCGTGTGAAGGTGGTGGCATCGACCGACCAGGGCTTGCCGCCGCAGCAGGTCGAAGCCGCGGCTTTTGCCTGGCTCGCTCGCTGCACCGTGCGGCGCGAACCGGGCAATCTGGCCAGCGTAACCGGGGCGCGCGGCGCACGGGTGCTGGGCGCGATCTACCCGGCCTGAGCTTCAGCCCTGGCCGGAAACCTCCGGCTGCGCCGGCTGTGCCGCCCGCACTTCCGCAGGTAAATGCCAGAAGATCAGCGCAGATGCCACCGTGATCAGCCCCATGCTCGCAAAAGTGGCCTGGAAGGCATCGAGCGTGTGGGCGGCCGTCTCGGTGCCGAAGATTCCGTTGTAGCCCGCCAGCACGGCGCCCGCGGCCGCCACACCCAGGCTCATCGCCAGCATCTGCACCATCGACAGCAGGCTGTTGCCGCTGCTGGCCATGCTGCCGTCCAGGTCCTTGAGGGTGATGGTGTTCATTGCGGTGAACTGCAGGGAGTTGACCGCGCCGAAGGCCAGCAGCTGCAGCACATGCAACGCGATGGGCTGGCCGGGCGCCGTCAGCCCGAAGCTGGCCATCGTGCAGCCCACCAGCACCGTGTTGACGACCAGCACCTTGCGGTAGCCGTGGCGGGTGATCAGTGGCGTCGCAAAGCGCTTCATGGCCATTCCTGCGAGCGCGATCGGCAACATCATCAGGCCGGCCCGTACTGGCGAATAGCCCATCGACACCTGCAAGAGCAGCGGCACGAGAAAAGGCATGCAGCTGCTGCCGAGGCGCGAGAACAGGTTGCCGATCAGGCCGATGCTGAGCGTCGGCACGCTGAACAGCGAGGGCGCGAACAAGGGCTCGGGCGTGCGCGTGGCACGCAGCCAATAGGCCACCACGCTCACAAATCCGAAGATCAGCACGACCATCACGCCGCCCTGGCGCAAGCCGAGTTCCGACACCCCGTCGAGCGCGAGCGAAATCGCCACCATGCCGAAGGCCAGCATCGCGTAGCCCACGCTGTCGAAGCGCTTCTGGATGGCGCCGCGCAGGTCCGGCATGTACTTGAGCGTGGCGATGCAGCCCGCGAGCCCCACCGGCACGTTGATCAGGAAGATCCAGTGCCAGGAGGCGTACTGCACCAGCCAGCCGCCGAGCGTGGGGCCCAGCAAGGGGCCTATGAGCCCCGGGATCGCGACGAAACTCATCGCCTGCAGGAACTCGCCGCGCGGCACCGTGCGCAGCAGCGCCAGGCGCCCCACAGGCAGCAGCAACGCGCCGCCCAGGCCCTGCACCACCCGCGCGGCCACGAGCTGCCCTAGCCCCTGAGACAGCGCGCAGAGCACCGACCCGGCGGCGAACAGCACGATGGCGGCGAAGAAGATGCGCCGCGTGCCGAAGCGGTCGGCGATCCAGCCCGAGGCGGGGATCAGCATCGCCATCGTGAGCGCATAGGCCACCACCACCGACTGCATGCGCAGCGGACTCACGTTCAGGCTCGCGGCCATGGCCGGCAACGCGGTGTTGATGATGGTGGCGTCCAGCGTCTGCATGAAGAAGCCGACGGCCACGAGCCACAGCAGGCTCTTGCGGGAGGGGTCGACGGCGGCGGCGGCTTCGGACGTCATGGAAGGAGGAAAAGGACAGCGAAAAACGACGGGCAGCAAAAAGCCGCCCGGAGGCGGCTTTCTTGGGGGAGCCTTGTCAGCGGCATCCAAGCATCAGGCCGAGAAGCTCGATCCGCAGCCGCAGGTGCTGGTGGCGTTCGGGTTCTTGATCACGAACTGGGCGCCCTGGAGGTCTTCCTTGTAGTCGATTTCGGCGCCGACCAGGTACTGGTAGCTCATGGCATCGATCAGCAGCGACACGCCGTTCTTGGTCATGGTGGTGTCGTCTTCGTTGGTGATTTCATCGAAGGTGAAACCGTACTGGAAGCCGGAGCAACCGCCGCCCTGCACGAACACGCGCAGCTTCAGCTCGGGGTTGCCTTCTTCGGCGATCAGGTCGGCCACCTTGGCTGCCGCGCTGTCGGTGAAGACGATCGGCTCGGGCATCTGGGTCTGGATGTTTTCGGCTACGGCGCTCATGAGAGGTAACTCCTTGGGAGGTGGCCGGACAAGCGGCCAAGGGAACGAATGCTACTGCAATGCCGCATTTCCGGCAGACGGACTGTGGCGTGCACCCCAACGCAAGTGGGGTCGAATGCCGCGCTCGCCAAGTACTGGCAACGAAAAAGCCGCCCGAAGGCGGCTTTGGTTCGCAACGAACAGGATCAGCGCTTGCTGAACTGCTTGCGGCGACGGGCGGAGTGCAGACCGACCTTCTTACGTTCGACTTCACGCGCATCGCGCGTCACGAAGCCGGCTTGGCTCAGGACGGGCTTGAGCGTTGCGTCGTAATCGATCAGGGCGCGGGTGATGCCGTGGCGCGTGGCGCCGGCTTGACCCGATTCGCCGCCACCATTCACGTTGACCATCACGTCGAAAGCTTCGAGGTTGTTGGTCAGCGCCAGGGGCTGCTTGGCAATCATGATCGAGGTTTCGCGGCCGAAGAACTCTTGGATGTCCTTGCCGTTGACCGTGATCTTGCCGGTGCCTTTTTTCAGAAACACACGGGCGACGCTGGATTTGCGACGGCCGGTGCCATTATTCCATTCACCAATCATTCTCAAGGCTCCTTACAGTTCCAGCACTTTGGGCTGTTGGGCGGTATGCGGGTGCTCTGCACCACCGTACACCTTGAGTTTCTTGATCATCGCGTAGCCAAGCGGACCCTTGGGCAGCATGCCCTTGACGGCCTTTTCCAGGGCGCGGCCCGGGAACTTGGATTGCATGTCGCGGAAGTTGGTGGCACTGATGCCGCCCGGGTAGCCCGAGTGACGGTAGTACACCTTGTCGATCGACTTGGCGCCGGT
>Ga0307412_10002219_pt1 | contig 10779 bp, 12 predicted proteins | sample DK1Cmetagenome_3_FD_203823 | JGI IMG/M metagenome (GOLD analysis project Ga0307412, IMG submission 203823) | Maize rhizosphere microbial communities from greenhouse at UC Davis, California, United States - DK15-C-1 | ecosystem: Host-associated > Plants > Roots > Rhizosphere > Soil | place: USA...
GGGGATTATCAAAGCTTTGGAAACGGTTGATTTTAATACGGTCAGTTCCAGGAATGAAGTGGAAACTGTTTTGAGTCAATATATTCCTGAAAAATCAACCATTCAGTTTTTGGCTAAAAATTTATATTGGGATGATCATAAGAAGTTGAACTGGAGATTTAACCTTAAAACCTTGTCAGAAAAATATGCAGAATTTGTTTCAAATGCGATCAAATTTGGTGTTTTTGAAGGGGAAACTTTATTCATTTCCGGGGAAAAATCAAATTATATTCTTCCGCAGGACGAGTTTGCCATCAAACAGCAATTCCCAAAAGCAAAAATTGTAAAGGTAAAAAATGCTGCCCATTGGGTTCAGGCGGATAATCCGGTTGATTTTGCGAATGTTGTTAAAGATTTTTTAGGTTTAAATTAAAATGATTATTAATAAGAGGTTATTGTTAAATTTTTCTTAAAATAACAATTTATTTCTCCATGTATTGAAATTTTTGTACTTTAGATTTATTAAAATATTTATCAAATCATTAAAATTTTTAACCCATGGAAAAGAAAAACTCAAAAAAACCATTCTTTGCTTCGTTTTTAGAGAAACAAGTTAAGGATCCTGAAACAGTAAAAGGAGGAACAGGTAGCATTACTTCAGCACTTGAAGATTCTATCACAATACCTACAAAAGATGACATTACCTCCGCGCTTCAGGATAATGTAACTAAACCTGGAAATGATAATGTAACAATGAAATATCCTTCTGATGGTGATGAAGCCGGAGAATTATCTTAATTAAAATAAACCAAACTTAAAATATCATGAAAAACAAAAATTCAAAAAAGAAACCATTCTTTGCATCATTTTTAGAAAAGCAGCTTAAAGATCCTGAAACTGTAAAAGGAGGATCAGGCATTATTACAATTCCTGAAAGAGATACAGTGACTAAGCCGGCTTTAGACATGGCTCAGACCCAAAAATATCCATCAGACGGTGATGATGATGTACAATCTGTTTAAATAGAACATATTAACAAAATCATATTTAAAAGGAAACTTAAACTTTAAGTTTCCTTTTTTAATAACAATCGGCAAATGATTCTTTGTATCACCCATTCACAGGATTTTTACAATATTGACCTCTTTTTTGATTATTTACAATCGAAAAACATCCCTTATTTCAGGTTAAATTCCGATCATATCAATCATCTTCAGAAAATCAGTATTAATGAAGATTCTTTTGAAATTGCAGATAAAAACGGAAACACTGTCAATTCAAAGGAAATAAGAGCAGTGTGGCACAGAAAAGCCTGGAAAATAAGTGTTCCCGAAGAGCTCGATGAAGATTATGAAAAGATATTTTTAAACGAATACGGAAGTCTCCGCTACAATCTTTTGACGACATTGGAAAATATCCCGTGGAGCAATCCTTATGAAAAAGAAAGGAAAGTTGACGGCAATAAAATGTATCAGTTAAAAGTTGCTCAGAAAAATAATCTCATCATTCCCAAAACGCTTTTTTCCAATAATGAAGAGAAAATTACACAGTTTTTCCATGAGCATTGTAATGGGAAAGCTGTTGCCAAGCTTCACGGAGTCATCACAAAATCGATGTCTGGAGAAAATTTTCTTTCAACAACGATTATTGACGAAAATAATTTGGAATTTATTTCAGATATCACGTACTGCCCTATGATTTTCCAGCCTTATATTGAAAAGGAATATGAATTAAGGATTGTCTACGTTGATGGTGAATTTTTTACGGGAAAAATCAATAACAGCGAAAATGCCGACTGGCGCGTAAGTCAGGGTAATTTTTGGTCAAAATATGATTTACCTGAAAATATTAAAGCTAATTTGATTTTAATGATGAAAGAAATGGGGCTTTATCTTGGAGCAATCGATATGATAAAAAGTACGGACGGAAATTATTATTTCCTTGAAGTTAATCCGCAAGGAGAGTGGGGAATGCTGCAAAAAGAACTGAATTTTCCCATCGCGGAAACCATCGCCGATAACCTTATAAAAAGAATGAAAACCAATGAACAATAAAATTTTAATCATAACGCACACTGCAGATAATTTTTCAATCGAAAAAGTAACGGAATATATTGCACAAAACGGCTGTGAAGTCATTCGTTTTGATGTTGATCTTTATCCTTTACAAAATAAATTAACCACCAAATTCGAAGACGGAAAATGGGTAAGTATTTTAGAAACTCCGGACGCAAAACATCGTCTTGATGATATTGCAGCAGTTTGGTACAGAAGGGCTTACAATATTGGAAACGGTTTGAAAGAAGAGCTTGACAGCAAATTCTACGGTGCGGCAATGGGCGAAATCCGTAATACACTTTTCGGGTTTTTAGAATCTATTGACGCCTATTCTTTAGGAAAACCAAGTGTGTACAGAAGACTTGACAGCAAAGAAGAACAATTAAAAATCGCGCATAAAATCGGACTTACCGTTCCTGAAACCTGTTTGACCAACAACCCGGAAGAAGCAAAACAGTTTATTATGAAACATAAAAATGTCGTCGCAAAAATGCAGACAGGCTTTGCCATTTACGAAGATGGCGTTGAAAGTGTTGTATTTACAAATGTTGTCGGAGAAGAAAAATTTGAAGAATTAGATTCACTTTTATATTGTCCGATGCAGTTTCAGAGAATGATTCAGAAGAAAAAAGAATTGAGAGTTACCGTTGTCGGACAAGACGTCTACACTTTCGAAATCGATTCTCAACAATCTGAAGACGCTAAAGTCGATTGGAGAAAAGACGGTGTCAATTTAATCGATAAATGGGTTCAGACCGAGCTTCCAAAAGATATTGAAGAAAAAGTGCTGGAGCTTTTAGATGTCTACAACGTCGATTACGGTGCATTGGATATCATTGTTTCTCCTGAAGACGGATATTTTTTCATCGAGATCAACGCCGCAGGAGAATTTTTCTGGCTTGATAATCTTACAGAAGGAAATCAAATTTCCAAAAGCATTGCTGATGTGCTTTGCGACAAGGCTCCGAGAAGAAATAATATGGTTTTGGCTTAAGTTTTTAAACATAAAAAGTCACAAATTATTTTCACGAATTACACAAAATTATCATTCAATAGGAGCGGGCATTAGTCCGCTTTTTTCATTTGATAGGAAGAAAAGAAAGGCTTTAGTCACTTTGCAGTTAGACGTATTTTAATTCTTGTTATGTTGGTAGTCGCAAAGGCGCAAATTAAATTTTAAAAACTGTTTTTAAGGCGCAAGGATTTTATCTCCGATAAAATTTGTAAAGTATATAATAAATATTTGCTGAAAATCTTGATTTTCTTGCGCCTTAGAAACGGTACAAAGGTTAAAAGCCTTTGCGTCTTTGCGATTACCAACAAAAATATTTTGCTTTAAATTTTTTTCATGAGAGTTTAACAAGTTCATTAATTAAATTATAAACTAAGCCGAAATTCTCCTTTAAAAATCGCAAATTTGCAGATACTATTTCCCGGTAATTTTTCATCAGAACAAGAATTGCCGAATAGAAAATATTATCATAATTTAGTCAACAATCAAGCAGAATATAATTTGATGGTTTTTGTAACGGGTGCCACCGGAATTTTGGGCAGAGTAATCGTTTTAGAGCTTCTTAAAAAAGGCAAAAACGTTCGGGCATCAAAAAGGGCGACAAGTAATTTAAACGAAGTACGGAATTCCTATAGTTTTTATACGGAAAATCCCGACGATTTTTTTAATAAAATTGAATGGGTGGATGTCGATTTTGATGATATTCATTCTTTGCAGGACGCTTTGAAAGGGGTAGATGAAGTGTATCATTGCGCAGCAAAAGTCAGCTTCAATCCTAAAGACGAAAAGGAAATGTACCACACAAATAGTAAGGGTACTGAAAATCTTTTGTTTGCCTGTGAAGGTTCGGATATGAAAAAATTTCTGCACGTAAGTTCTGTGGCTGTTCTGGATAATTTTAATGAAAAAGGAGAATTAGATGAAGAATCTGAATTTAACCCGAAACTGGAGCATTCTGCTTATGCAATTTCCAAGCATTTATCTGAAATGGAAGTCTGGAGAGCATCTGCAGAAGGTTTAAATACAATAATTATCAATCCCGGAATGATCATCGGAAGCGGAAACTGGAGCCAAAGCAGTGGCGAATTGTTCCAGACTTTTGAAGGAAACAGTTTTACATTTCCGGGCGGAACAAGCTATGTTGACGTGAGAGATGTTGCAAAAATTTCCATAGAATTAATGGAAAAAAATATTTTCGGAGAACGTTTTTTAATTGTTTCCGAAACTACAAAATACGCTGACTTTGGAGGTCAGATCAGGCAGAAATTAGGCTTGAAAAAAGCAAAGATACTGTCAAAATCTCTATTAAATGCAGGAAGAGTAGCCAATATACTTTTCGGATGGTTTATTCCAAAATTGAGAATGGTGACAAAATCGAATATTGAAGCGGTTTCTTCATTGAACATTATTTCCAATCAAAAAATTAAAGAAAGACTTGATTATCATTTTATTCCCGTTTCGGAAAGTGTTGATTTTCATCTCAATAATTATATTAACGACAAAAAGCTGAAGAAATGAATCTTGCAGAGGCAATTATCAATAAAAATATAGAAAAACATCCCGTAAAATCAGCAATTGGCTTTAAAAAGAAAGAAGGATGGAAAGAGTTGAGCTGGAAAAAATTCAATGAAATTATTTTTAAAACTGCTAATGCACTAAAAAATGCAGGAATTGGAGAAAATGATAAAGTTGCGATCTACGCCGAAAATTCTGCAGAATGGATGATTTTCGATTTGGCTATTTTGTCGATCGGGGCAATTACAGTTCCTATTTATTCTACTAATAATGCTGAACAGGCAGAATATATCATCAATGATTCCCAGTCTAAGGCAATTTTGGTCGGAGATCAACAACAGTACGACGCTTGTCTTGCGATTTTACAGAAAGAGGAAAGCGTTCTTCAAACAATTATTATATCTAAAAAAGCGGTCTGGATCAAGAAAGAATTCAGCAGTTTTTATTTGGAAGATTTTATTGCAAAAGCATCTCCGGAATTTGAAATTATTAAAAAAGGATACGAAGATATTGCTACTTTAATTTATACTTCAGGAACTACCGGAACTCCGAAAGGCGTGATGCTTACCCACGGAAATTTCATCAAAGCTTTCGATGCACATTTTGAATTTTTTAAGTTTAAAAGATTTGAGGAAGAGCTTTCACTGGCATTTTTGCCCCTGACACACGTTTTCGAAAGAAGCTGGAGTTTACTGTGTTTATATGGTGGAGCAAGGGTTTATTTCCTTGAAGATCCGAAAGATATCGCCAAAACGTTGGAAGAAGTAAAACCGACAATGATGTGTGCAGTTCCGAGATTTTTCCAAAAGGTATACGCCGGAGTTTTAGAAAAAGCAGAAGAAAGTTCGTTATCTAAGAAAAAGATCTTTAATTGGGCTTTGGAAGTTGGAAAACAGACTGCAGAATTAAGAAGAAAAGAGCAGCCAATTCCTTTTGGCTTACATGTAAAACATTCCGTGGCGAATGCATTGGTTTTTAATAAAGTAAAAGAAAAAATGGGCGGGAGGTTATGGTTTCTGCCTTGCGGTGGAGCTTCTGTTTCGCCCGACGTGACTCATTTATTTGAAGCAATCGGGCTTCACATCACGGTTGGTTACGGTTTGACGGAAACCACAGCGACATTGACAGCTTTTCCGCTGGCTCATTTCGAACACGGAACTTGCGGGCTTCCTTTGCCGGGCGTTGAAATTCGTATCGGAGAAAATGACGAAATCCAAGCGAAAGGAAATGGTGTCATGAAAGGATACTACAATAAACCAGAAGAAACGCAAAAAGTATTCACGGAAGATGGTTGGTTTAAAACAGGTGATGCAGGAAAATTCGATGAAAAAGGAAACCTGATTATCACAGACAGAATCAAAGATCTCATGAAAACCTCCAACGGAAAATATATCGCTCCACAGCAGATTGAAAATATTCTGACCAACAATAATTTTATCAGTCAGATTGTATTGATTGCGGAAGGAAAACAGTTTGTTTCAGCGTTAATTGTTCCGAATTTTGAGTTTTTAAAGGACTATTTGAAGAAAATCAATGTTCCTTTTACAAATTGGGAAGAAATTGTACAAAAGAAAGAAATCAACGATTTTTATAAAGAAAAAATTAAAGAATTACAACACAGTTTATCTGATTTTGAGAAGGTGAAGAAATTCACTTTGATGCCTGCGGAATTTGAAATCGGAACAGGAGAAATTACTCCGACACTGAAAGTAAAACGTAATGTAGTGCTGAAAAAGTATGCGGATATTATTGAGAAAATGTATTAAACAATCAAGTTTTATCATTGTAAATTTAAATTATGACAACACAGGAATTTCTGGGAAAAAACAATTTTAATATAAATACACAAACGGTTTCGGAAAGTTGCCCGTCAAATATTGCCCTGATTAAATATTGGGGAAAATATGCTGACCAGATTCCTGCTAATCCGAGTATCAGTTATACTTTAAATCATTGTAAAACGAATACAACAATGGAATTTTCAGCAAATGAACCATTTTCTGTACAGACATTTTTAGCAGGAAATGAGGAAGTAAAATTTGCCGAAAAGATCGAAAAATATTTCAAAAATATAGAACAATATCTTCCCTGGATCTTAAAAGGAAAATATAGCATTAGAACAGAAAATACATTTCCTCACAGCTCAGGAATCGCGAGTTCCGCGTCTGGTTTTGGTGCAATTGCAAAGTGCCTTATGAATCTGGATGGAACTTTTTCAGGAAAAAAATCTGATGAAGAATCATTGAAAAAAGCATCATTTTTAGCAAGATTAGGAAGCGGAAGCGCTTGTAGAAGTCTTTACAACGGATTGGTTGTTTGGGGGCAGTCTCAAGTTAAAGACAGTTCAGATCTGTTTGCCGTAAAATATCCCGATGATGAAATTCATGAGATTTTTAAAGATTTTAATGATTGGGTTTTGTTGGTTCATGAAGGAGAAAAAAGCGTTTCTTCAACTGTCGGACATGGTTTGATGAAGTCAAATCCTTATGCGGAAAGAAGATTTCAGGAAGCAAGAGAAAATTTCATTCCGATGATAGAAATCTTAAAAACAGGTGATTTACAGGGTTTTATCAAATTGGTTGAGCATGAAGCGCTTACACTTCACGCGATGATGATGATGAGTGATCCTGCTTTTATCTTAATGAAAACGGGAACGTTAGAAGTGATCAATAAGGTTTGGGACTTTAGAAGAGAAGCTGGTTTGCCTTTATTTTTTACACTAGATGCAGGCGCAAATGTTCATCTTTTATTTCCAAATGATGGTTCTGAAGAAAAAATTAAATCTTTTATTGAAACAGAATTGTTACAACATACACAAAAGAAAGGAGTTGTAAAAGATATAATGAAGTTTTAATAAAATAAGAAATATTATTAATAGGAACGGGCTTTAGCCCGTTTTTCTTTTGCGGCAATGGGATTGACTTTAGTCAAAATTAATTATTTTTCCCTATTTTTATTCCTGAGATTAATTCAAATCAGATGAACAAAATATTTGCTGTCACTTTATTTTTAAGCACTTTCTTTTTCGCGCAAAACAATCAGAATCAGGAAATAGAAAAACCGATCCGGAATCTGTTTCTTGCCATGAAAAATGCAGATCCGGAACTGTTAAAATCAACTTTCTCGGAAACGGCAATTCTTCAGACCATTACAAAAGATGGCGTTAAAAATGAAGATATAAGAGATTTTATTTCTTCAATTTCTAAAGCTTCAAAAGATGATCTTGACGAAAGAATTACGATAGAAGCCATTCATACAGACGGAAATCTTGCAAGTGTTTTTACACCATATCAATTTTATTATAAAGGTAAATTTTCTCATTGTGGGGCGAATAGCTTTCAATTGGTTAAGCAAAATAATGAATGGAAAATTCAATATATAATTGATACGAGAAGAAAGGAAAATTGTAAAGATTTAAAATAAATTTGAAAATGAAAATTCATCATATTGCTATTATTTGTTCAGAATATGAAGTTTCTAAAAAATTCTACACCGAAGTTTTAGGATTAAATATCATTCGTGAAGTTTATCGTGAAGAGAGACAGTCTTATAAGTTAGATTTAGCTATCGGAGATCATTATGTCATTGAATTATTTTCATTCCCGAATCCGCCACAAAGACTTTCTCGACCGGAAGCGTGTGGATTAAGACATTTGGCTTTTTCGGTTGAAAATGTTAACGAAAAACGTCGGGAATTAGTTCAGAAAGGCTTAAACTGCGAAGAAATAAGAATCGATGAATTTACCGGAAAAGAGTTTTTCTTTACCCAAGATCCGGATCAATTGCCCTTAGAGTTTTATGAAATGTAAATAGGATACTAGATTGCAGATGTAAGACTTAAAAATTGAGTGCTAAATTAATTGTAAATTTTTGCTTGTAAGTACCGATATCTGAAATCTATTATTAATGTGCATAACCTGTAAAAAAACTGATCGCCATAATCGCCAAAACAATTGAAGAAATGATGACATAAACGTAATCTTTTTCTTTTAAATAGCCAATCAGAGCGAAAACAATCCTCATTAAAGGGGTAATAATCAGGATAAGAATTCCCAACTGGATAATAGCCATTCCTTCTCCTGCGCACAGAGAATGCCAGAATTGCCCCCAAACCTTTTCGGAAGAAGTACCAATATCTAAACTGGTGTATTTTTTTGGCATTTTAAAACCTTCTAGGAAAAGCTTAATAAAACCAATAAGTGAAGTGATTACAGATAAAATAACGCCCAGTCTCAAAAGATTTCCAACGGAACGGCTCAAATCCACATCTGTGAAGTTCTTTCTCATTATCTGAAACTTTTATTTATTCCGTTATACATCATATAAATAGACAAAATAGCAATCACAATGGCGAAGAATGTTTTTAGTTTTTTTGTCTTTGAAACCATTAATGTTTTTGAACCGATGAAGCTCCCGACTACAACACCAACCAATACCGGAGCTGCAATCACAGGGATAATCTCTCCTCTTTGGAAATAGATCATTGCACTTGCAACAGCGGTTACACCAATCATAAAGTTACTTGTTGTTGTAGAAACTTTGAAAGGCAGTTTCATCATATTATCCATTGCCAAAACTTTCAGGGCTCCCGAACCTATTCCTAAAAGACCGGACATTGCGCCTGCAAACATCATCATTAAAAATCCGGGAACTGTATTTCTTGCAGAATAACTTTTCAATATACCTTTATCAGGAAATGTTCCGTATAATTTTAATTTTTCCTCTAAACTTCCTTTTATTACAGGTTCCTGATGGTCAGGCTTTCCTTTAAGATTTAAAATAACAGTCAGAATAAGAATACTGGCGAAAATAATTCCAAGAGTATTCGGATTCAGCATACCGGAAACTAAAGCCCCGATGATTGCTCCGGCTGTTGTTCCAATCTCCAAAAACATACCGATCCTCATGTTGGTGAAGCCTTCTTTAACGAAAGCAACAGCAGCTCCGGAAGAAGTTCCGATTACAGATATTAATGAAGCACCAATCGCATAATGCATTGGAACTCCGAAACCAAGCGTCAATAAAGGGATGATGATAACTCCTCCTCCTAGACCGGTAAGCGAACCTAAAAGACCGGCAGAGATGGCTCCGAGAAAGAGAATGATAATTTCCGACATGGTACAAATATAAAACTATTGGCGTTGTCTGACAAACTTTTAAAAAAGATTATTTTAATGTAATTTTGTAAAAACAAATTGGGAGATGAATTTATTTTATGTAATTCTGGGGGCAACTCCTAAAGGAAGAAATATTGAGCAGCACGATGTATTTTTCGGTATTGCAGAAACTTTGAAAGATCTGGTTCCGGAAATGAAAGAATTTTGGAAGGAAGCAGACGGCAAGATTCATATTGATTGCCACCAAAAAGTAAGATTCGCAGATGGATATGAAGTGAAGATTGTTGAAAAGATCAGTACACGCTCAGAAGATCAATTGTATTTTATCAATTTCGGGGGATATAAAAAAGGATTTTTTGAAGAATTTCATGAGCAGCATCTGATGGTAGGAAAATCGATGGGAGAGATCATCAAAAGAGCAAAAACTACTGAATTTTATATGACAATGGGCTTTGAAGGAGCTGTAAGTCACATTGATGATAAACATGGGGTAGATATTGATGATATTTTTAATGTAAATGATATTCTGCCTGAAAAAATGAAAGAAAGATATTCAATTGTTCTGGAGAAATCTAATGCTGAGAATCAGGAAAATGAGATAGGCTTAGGATATCTGAAAATTGATAAAGTTTAAAATAAAAAATCTATAAAAATAAAATGAAAATAGGAATTTTAGGAGGCGGACAACTTGGAAGAATGCTGATTCAGAGTGCTTTGAAATATGATGATCAGTTTTACACGCTTGATCCGGCTTCAGATGCGCCCTGTCACAATATTTCATATTTTACGCAGGGAAATTTCAATGATTATGAAACCGTTTTAAACTTCGGGAAAGATAAAGATGTTGTAACGATTGAAATTGAACACGTAAACGCTGACGCATTGGCTGAATTGGAAAATCAGGGTATAAAAGTCGTTCCGAATTCTAAAATTATTAAAACGATTCAACAAAAAATCCTTCAAAAAGAATTTTATAAAGTTCATGATATTCCAAGTCCGGAATTTGAGGTGATGGATGGAAGCTCTGATGAGATCAAAATGCCTTTTCCTTTTGTACAGAAGCTTAATACGGGAGGTTATGATGGAAAGGGGGTACAAA
>Ga0307412_10002220_pt1 | contig 10778 bp, 14 predicted proteins | sample DK1Cmetagenome_3_FD_203823 | JGI IMG/M metagenome (GOLD analysis project Ga0307412, IMG submission 203823) | Maize rhizosphere microbial communities from greenhouse at UC Davis, California, United States - DK15-C-1 | ecosystem: Host-associated > Plants > Roots > Rhizosphere > Soil | place: USA...
GGTTTACCTACTGACCGACTACGACACGCTGGTCCGCCATACCCTCTTGGCCCATCACACCGCCTTGATCGGCCGAAGAGACATGGAAGCCTGGATCGACGAAGGTGCCCACCTGTTACGCAGCCTGTTCGGTCAGGCGCAACGTTATCGACATACCGGCGTTACGCGCGATGATATGGCCGCAAATAATGCCCGCGCCCTGGCGGCCGTGGAGAAGTATGGATTGCCCCCGCTGGACATCCTTGAGGGTCATCGCCGTTCTCAATTTGCGCCGCCGATCATTCGCCGTGGTGCTGTAGCAGTGGATGACGCTGACGCTTTGGCAGACGTAGTGGACGGCCCGTCTGTGAGCGTAGATGAGCCGGAGGCTGATGCATGAATCCCATGATCTTGATTCAACCAATGCCCTTCGCAGCGTTGACACCGGATGCCTATCGACAGCTCGAACACGCAGCCTCCCTAAAAGGCCTTTTAAAACCTTTTAAGGGTAAGGGGGAGTTGGAGCACCTGGCGCAGGTGGCGAGGGAAATCGAGGCGCAGTTATGTCGCCTGATGGAGGCTGTCGTGCAGCAAGCCGGGGAACCGCGGTACTCGCTATTGAAGATACGATTGGTGCTGCAGAAGACCAGTGCGGGCAGCACCTTTTTGCGTTGGCGCACCCGTGATTTTTCTCGCATGGGTGTGGCAGTTTGGGAACGTCAGATCTCCAACAAAGCATTGCCGCAGATCGTACGAGAGGAATTGCACCGTTTCGAATGCGCGCGTATCGCACTAAACCTTCAGATGAGTGTGGTGCATTCGCTCTACCGCCAGGCTACGACCTGCGCGATCAAAATGGCCAGTGCCGAACAGTTGCTGCGCCAGTTCACACCCGCAGTGGAGAAAACACGATGAGTACTTTTTTCGTCGGCGAAGGCAATATAGGCAGTGCGCCAGAGTTCCAGGAATTCGCCTCAGGCAATGACGAGCCACGGCGATTGCTCCGGTTGAATGTGTACTTCGACAACCCCATCCCACGCGAGGGCAGCTATGAAGATCGGGGCGGCTATTGGGCGCCGGTTGAGCTCTGGCACCGTGAGGCTGAACACTGGAGCACGCTGTACCAGAAAGGCATGCGCGTGCTGGTCGAAGGTCGTACGGTGCGCGATGAGTGGGAGGACAGCGAAGACAATGCACGGGTTACCTTCAAGATCGAGGCCCGTCGAGTCGGCGTCCTGCCTCACCGGGTACACAGTGTGGTCATGCGGGAACGCTCCAGTGAAACGGCGGCCTCTCAAAATACAGAACAGGGCAGTTCACCGACGTCGAAATCCAAGAAACACAGAGGGCAATCACCTAAGGCCTGAACGACTTCAGGCATAAAAATTGCGCCTTTGCGCGAAGTTCCTGGCCTGTCATTGCTCGCTGCTCGTGAAGCCCCCCAACCCAGTTACGAACGCTCCAATAAAGTAGCAGCTTCAGCCCATTCAAGGCCGCCCTCACCGACTAATATGAGGAACCTGCCATTCAGGTTTCTCATATCTCGCCCCTGCTACTTCGAACAACGCTGCTCCGAACTCAATCCGGAGTAGTTATATGCGCCTCTTCCTCTGCGAAAAACCTTCCCAGGGTCGTGACATCGCCAAGGTTCTCGGAGCCACTCGGCGTGGCGATGGTTGCCTGATCAGCCCCGAGACAACTGTCACATGGTGTATCGGCCACCTACTGGAGACGGCCCCGCCTGAAGCCTACGGCACTCAGTACAAGAACTGGTCGCTGGATCATCTACCGATCATTCCGGCGCAGTGGCAAGTGCAGGTCAAACCCAAGACTGCCGCGCAGTTCAAAATCATCAAACGCCTGCTCAGCGAAGCCACCACCGTTGTCATCGCAACCGACGCCGACCGCGAAGGTGAGATGATTGCCCGCGAATTATTGGAGCTCTGCCAGTACCAAGGCTCTGTTCAGCGCCTCTGGCTGTCCGCACTCAACGAAGCATCGATTCGCAGGGCACTGACCTCGCTGAAGTCTGGTCAGGAGACCTTCCCGCTCTATCACTCGGCCCTCGCCCGCAGCCGTGCCGACTGGCTGATCGGCATTAACCTCAGTCGTTTGTTTACCCTTCTTGGTCGGCGGGCAGGCTACGACGGCGTTTTGTCAGTGGGGCGCGTCCAGACACCCACCTTACGTCTAGTGGTCGATCGGGATCGTGCGATTGCCGGCTTCGTCCCGGTGCCTTACTGGAACGTTGAGGTACACCTATCGTCGATGGGCCAGCGATTCATCGCGTCGTGGTTACCGCCATGCTCAGGACGGGACGAGTCGGGACGTTGCCTACAACAAGTGCTTGCCCATCACGCGGCCCAAATAATCACCGACGAGAAGTCCGCCACGGTACTCTCGTTACATACTGAGCATTTCCGAGAACCGCCGCCACTGCCTTTCGACCTAAGCACGTTGCAGGAAGTCTGCTCGCGTAAGCTGGGGCTCGGCGTCCAGGAAACCTTGAACATCGCCCAAGCCCTGTATGAAACCCACAAAGCCACCACCTACCCGCGCAGCGATTGCCGCTATTTGCCAGAGAATATGTTCAACGAGGCTCCCGCAGTACTCGACGCCCTGCTCAAAACGGATCCTGCACTCAGACCTGCATTCGAGGACCTCGATCAATCATTGCGCTCCCGCGCATGGAACAATGCCAAGGTCACTGCGCACCACGGCATCATCCCCACCACTGAACCGGCAAACCTGGTGCGGATGTCCGAACAAGAACGCCATGTCTACGAACTGATCCGTAGCCACTACCTAGCGCAGTTTCTTCCGCATCATGAGTTTGATCGGACCCAGGTCGAACTGACGTGTGGCGAAGAACGATTGACCGCTGTGGGCAAACTGATCTTGGTCCAGGGCTGGAAAAGCTCGCTCTCCGAAAACACCGAGGAGGATGAACCCAGTCACAAATCCCAAGTCTTACCCATCTTGCAACAGGGGACGCAGTGCGCAGTCGACGATGTCGAACTCAAATCCATGCGAACTGCCGCTCCTAAACCTTTTACCGAGGGTGATCTGATCAAGGCGATGAAAAACGTCGCCAAGCTTGTCAACGACCCACGCCTGAAACAGAAACTTCGGGACACCACCGGTATCGGAACCGAAGCCACACGAGCCGGCATTATCAAAGGGTTAATTGATCGCGGTTATTTGCTGAAGAAAAAACGCGCGTTAATAGCTACGGCGGCGGCCCATACCCTGATCGAGGCGGTACCCGCTGCAGTTGCGGATCCTGGCATGACCGCGATCTGGGAGCAGGCGCTTGACGAAATCGAAGCGGGACGCCTGACCTTGGATGCGTTCGTCGCAAAGCAGGCGAACTGGATTGCTAAGTTGGTCGAACACTATGGAGCGCTCACCTTGTCGATACCGGTCGAAGCCGGCCCGGCCTGCCCCATTTGCAATGCCTCAATGATCAAGCGGAAAGGCAAATCTGGGCCGTTCTGGTCATGCTCGCAGTATCCGAACTGCAAGGGCACTACGCTGTTCAGAAAAGAGATGCGCCGCCCATGACAGTCCGATTGAGATCAACATGAAGTCAGGGTGGTGCACAGCTCAGTGCATCATCAGGGGCGCCTGATCCCGCTCCAAATCGATCAAAGGTTGTCCGACTTCACGGGCCAAGGCGATGCCTGTCGAAATCCATATCTGCCCCAGTTCGTTGAAGGCTTTTAGATGGGCAGGATCCTCATTGAGCCAATGAATAAGGCGTTCGAAGTATTCGGGGTTATCCGGGCAATCATGAATCTTGATGAACAGCTCCAGTGTTCGATCCCAAATCAGATCCATGACGCCATTGCTCTCATCTTCCATGCTCAACCATCCCTCTACTTGGTCCTGTCAGACCGTCGTTCTTACTAACCAATCTGGACTCTGATCCCTGAAGGGACAGAAACCACTTCGCGATACACAGCTGTTTCAGTCACTATAGCAACCCAATGAGTCGATACTCAACCCTTAAGGATGTTCATGTCAACGGGTCTTTGCTCAACCATTCGGGTTGAACTGGAGAACTCATCACTTGGCACATAAACATCCAACCCAAGCCCAAATCGGGCGCATGATCGCGAAGCACCGCAGCAAGCGTAATCTGACCCAGGAAGAGGTCGCTGAACGTTTAGGGATCGGTAGCGAAGCCATCTCGCGCCTGGAACGGGGTGTAGTGGAGCTTTCAGTAGTCAAGCTGATGCAACTGGCAGATATTTTTGATTGCAGGATGGATGAACTCCTGACGGCATCGAGTAATCGCCCCAATGACCAGGGTCAGGTGATCGCGGGTCTGCTGAGTGGACTAAAAGAAAGCGACCGTGCCTTTATCTTGGCAACCGTCGAACAATTAGCAGCACATCTCGGCAGTAAGTAACCTCTTTCATGGTGTTCAACGTAGCGTCTTATGAAAGGGCCTGCAGGCTTGACGTCGTGTCGACCTCTCTGCTCTAGTAGCTTTGGATAATCGCCAACGGCGACCCAAGACCGATTAGCTCCGGGCAGTTCGGTCAAACTCTTAGAGTTCGGAGCCTTCTCTTCTGCGGAATTTAGTTCCCGTTTTTTGCTCGACCTGATTGTGGTGGCGGATGACCACTGTTGCCTCTACCCGGCAATAGCGGTCATCCGCTTCGGCGATCGTAATCAATCCCGGAGCCCACCGGGGAAACACGGGGCACCCTTTGTGCGCGGATGCGTGCCAGCATATTCCGACCCAGGCCACGACAAGGGTCGGTTGGCGAATCATGGCGCAGTTAAAGCAAGTTTTGCGAGGAGCTTGTCGACTGCGTAAGACCGTCAAAGGTGGTTTTTCTATTCCTCGCCTGGCGCCCAGCCGGGCCCACTCTTCATTTTTTCACTTTCTTAACTCCAGTGACTGCCACCGTATTCCGGCCTTAAAAAAACGGGTTGCAGCGTCTTGACGCTCCCCTGTGACAGGCTTATATAAAGGGCGTGGTTCGCTGTCGTCGACAGCCCAACCCAGGTAGCTTGAACCTTCAAGGCTACGCCACGTTCGTGGTGGTTTACCCAAGTGCGATCAGCGTTCGGGAGCTCGCGCGGTTGCCGCTTCAGCGGTGATGAATGCCCACTACCCCAGATCCGCAGACTACTGCTGCTGATCCTCTTCTGCTGCATCGCTATTCCACAAGGCGCACCGTTCTGATCGTCATCGGCTTCCCGGTGGCGTGTCGTTCATCACTCGCCTTCATCTTACCCTCCCTGACGGGGCTCACTTCCCTGTAAGGGACTGTGCGTCGCCGTTTTCCCTTGAAACAGGAGAACCACCATGGCCTACGCCAACTACCCCCAAGAAGCGACCTCTTACTTCAACCTGCACACCGTCGGTATCGGCTACCTCAACCGTGTTCGTGAAGTACAGGTCCGCCGCGGTCAGCCATTCATGGCCTGCGACATAGCAGCCCTGCACGGTGCCACCGATGCAGTGGAGTACACCCGCTTTGATTGCAAAGTCGCTGGTGGCGAAGCTGACCGCTTGATTCGTCTCTATATGGACGCCGTCAAAGCCGAGAAAAAGGTCTTGCTGTCGTTCCGTATTGGTGACCTGTGGATCGACCCATTTCTCTATGAGAAAGGCAATAAACAAGGCCAACCTGGCGCCAGCCTGAAAGGTCGTTTGCTGTTCATCGACTGGATCAAGGTCAATGGCAAGTTCGAATACAAAGCGCCCGCCAGGCAGGAAGCAACAGCACCTGCTGAGCCAGCGCCGATCAATGAACCCTCTCCAACGTCGGCTGATGCCGAAGCTGAGGACACCGACCACCCTACAGAGTCCAGGATTGAACCTGAATATCCAACTACTCCCCGAACGGCCCGCCGTGTCGCCACACGTGCTGTTCAGTCCGCCTGAACAATCCAAGATGTTTTACATCAAGGCGCTCAATCGAGCGCCTTTTCTTCAACCAGCACAGGAGAACCAATATGGAATGCTTCTGGCTTTGCGACGACTGCCTGTTCGGTGCGGCTTACGAGGACTACAGCACGTTATCGCTGTATCACTCACCGGATGAAATCGAACAACGCATCGCCGCGATACATCGTGGGCTGTTTCGCTTAATGCCCATCAGTGCGGACTTCGATCCCGAAACCGGTTTGGGCATAAGAGCCTTTTCTCCGTTGCCTTGCGACAGTTGTGGTTCACCTCTGCACGGTCAACGTCACCGATACACTCAGCTGTAAACCCTACATCACCTGCAAACGCCTGCAACTCCACACCCAACCTGGGGATACCACTCCCCTCGAGCGTGTACCCCTGATTATTCCCTTAGGAGGTAGCGCCATGAGCACCCCACTCACACTGATTGAGACTTCGGATTTCGAAGCTGATCGCATTGTCCAAGAAAACCGGCTGATCGACGAAGCGCTGCATATTCTAGATCGTCGGTTGTTCAACCGTGGTCCTCAACTGACGTCACCTGACGCCGTGACCTCATACCTAAAAGTGCAGCTTACACAACAAGAACATGAAGTCTTTGGTGTAATTTTTTTTGACGCCCAGCACCGGGTGCTGGCATTCGAAATACTCTTTCACGGCAGCATTGATGGCGCCAGCGTTTACCCCCGCCAAGTCGTTAAGCGCTCCCTCGCGCATAACGCTGCAGCCGTCATTTTTGTTCACAACCATTGCTCGGGGTGCACAGAGCCCAGCCAGGCGGACCGTGTTTTGACCGCACGGTTGAAAGAAGCTTTGGCATTGATCGACGTGTGCGTACTGGATCACTTCATCGTGGGTGAAGGTCGCCCGCTCTCCCTTGCCGAATATGGCTGGCTTTAACCCTAACAGGCGCCTACGGGCGCCTTGTTCATTTTTCAATTCTGGAGAACCCTCATGAACCAAACCCTAGCCCTGCTCCCAGCTTCAAACCCATTTGCTCGCGGTTACGAAAACTTGCACATCGAACGGCTGCTACTGATCACCTACGAAAACAACTACCCTCCTTGCTTTCGCCCCCTACACTATTCACAGGTCCATTTGCCCGACGATGAACTGCAGCTGTTCCCCTGCATCTTCAATGAAGATTTCGCCTTGATCAGCGAAGGTCAATCCATTCCGGATGAGTTGGATGAACGCTGTCAGTCCACCGGACTGGTGCGCCAAGTGATCTATGCCGTGATGGGCGAAATGCTCAACGAGCGGCATCATGTCGGCGATCTGTACTCCCTGGAAGATGCCCAAGCCGTGATCCATCTCTTGAGCTTCGAGACAGGACACTACAGTCGAACCTGGGAGATCAGTACCGCACACCTCACTGAAGAAGCATTGCGTTACTTGGAGTGCCGGGCTGGCAATTTAGATTCCAGACCAACCGATCTGCTGTTCGAACCCTTTGTCCTGACGGACTGCAATGGCGTCGGATGTAAGCTGATCAGCACGCCCTGGACCGACGATAACCTGGTGAAAATCGAGGGATGCCCTTACCCAGTCCTGAGGCAAAAGCAACTCGATGCTGGTACGCCGGCAGCCTTGATCAACGTACTGTATCTGGCGGCATTGGCGGATGTGCGCTTGCTGATTTTCGACCCCGACGCTGCCGTCTTGGATAGGCTCGCCATTTTTGATGAATAGCAACGCGTTCAGCGTTAACACGACCCGCCTTGAATCGACTTTCTCACTGAATCGCTCGTTCACCTCATGTCAGGTTCTGCACTGAATCTGACGTGAGGTTTTTTCCATGGAGCGTTTTTTCACGCCTGTCTGCCTGCTGGGTTTGTTGAGCGCCTGCACCGCGCAAATCCCCACCCCATTGCCGACCCAACCAGAAATCGGCAGTGGCTCCAATCAGGCCCAGCACTCGAGGGGCAAAGCCGAAGAAAGCCATCCGGCAGAACTTCGTTATGGCCGCTATACGCTGGTCAGCACCGAGCCCACCTCGGAACAACGCGATCTTCTTGCCCAAATCATTGAAGTGAACATTCCGTCCAGCCTGAGCCCTTCCGTGCAGGATGCGATGCACTACGTACTGCAGCGCTCGGGCTATTCGCTCTGCCCCGTTACCGCGTCGGTGAGGATTCTCTTTACTCGGCCCCTGCCCGCGGCCCATTACCGGCTTGGGCCAATCCCTTTGCGCAGCGCGCTACAAGTGCTGGCGGGCCCCGCCTGGCAACTTACGACCGATGAAGTCGGCCGTTCGGTCTGCTTCGAACAACAGAAGGCTGATGTCGGCATCGTACGGGCCACACCAGGCTCGTCCCATCAGTCGGAGGCACGCTCATGAAAGCCTCGACGTTTCAAACCCTCATTGTCGGCTTACTTTGCCTGGCGGTCTCTGGACTGAGTGGTGGTTTGTATAACCAGTATCAACGCGTGACCGAGCTGGGAAATGCGAACGCCCAACACCTACAGATCCTGCAAACCTTACAACGTGATTCGAGCGATCTCAAAGACGCGCAGGAGACGCTGCAGCATGCACTGAAAGACCTGAAGCAGATGGTGGATTCCGGTGAGCAACAGGTCAACACACTCGACCCGATGTTGGATCAATGGGCACAAGAGATAAAGGAACTACGCGACGGTCTGGCAGACCGAGCCACCACAGCCGACATGAACGCGCTACGCGCACGACTTGAGCACGTCGAGCAGCAACTCCTGGACCTCAAGCCACAGCCAACACTTCCACCACCGACATCTTCCCCGGCCAAACCGAAGAAAACCTCTCGCCCCAAGTCTGCCCTGCTCCCGCCGCCATTCTCAGTGTTGAGTGTCGAGTCCCGTGGTGGCGAGCCCTTTCTGGCGGTCGCGCCTCCTGATAGTCGCTCGCTCAACGATATCCGGTTGCTGCATAACGGCGAGCAGCTTGGCACATGGCGACTGAAAGTGCTGGAGCCGAAGGCGGCCATCTTCGCAGTGGCTGCTCAGCCAGACCAGACAGTGCAACTCCCTTGAGAAGCGATCATGAACAGAGCGCCACTACTCCCCGTCGTCTGTCTCGCTTCGCTACTGGCCATAGGCGCTGCGATGGGCAACCCCGTCACGACACCGTCAAGGAACCAGGACACGCAGGTCGCGCCCTTGGGGCGCTCTGACTCTGAACAGGCGGCGAGTTGGGGCCTGACCGAGCAGGAATGGACGCGCTTCGAACAGATCCAAGCCGGCCCACGTGGTTTCTGGAGCCCGAACCTCGATCCGTTGACCGCACTTGGGGTCGAGGCCCAGACCGACCAAGAGCGCCAGCGATATGCCGAATTACAGGTAGCACTGGAAGCCAAACGCGCCGAGCGTGAATTGGCCTACCAAAACGCTTACACCGCGGCCTGGGCCAAGCTGCTTCCGGGGCTATTGCCGATTCAAGGTATGGCATCCCCGCCCTCTGCTGGCTCACCGGTAGAGCCGCGCCGAGCTCTGTTTGTCGAAGACCACTGCTCTGCGTGCACCGCCGAAGCGCAGCGTCTGCAAAGCAGTGATACGGCGTTCGATATCTACCTGGTGGGCAGCCAAGGCGAGGATGAACGCGTCCGCAGCTGGGCTCGGCAAGCGGACATCGATCCAGCCAAGGTTCAACGCCGGCAGATCACCCTGAACCATGACCGTGGTCGCTGGTTTAGCCTGGGCGCCCCAAGACCATTGCCCGCCACATTTCAACAGGTGAACAGACAATGGCAACGTCTCGATTGATTGCTATTGCGCTCCAACTAACGGTGCACGCGGTTCGAGCTGACGAACTTCCGCCTCCGGCTTATCAACTGGCGGCGCATGACGCCGACATCCCGTCTACGGTGTTGTTCGCGATTGCCTTACAGGAGAGCGGTATTCGCGTCCGTGGTCGACTGCTGCCGTGGCCTTGGACCCTGAATATCGCCGGAACACCCTACCGTTTCGCCACTCGCCAGGCTGCCTGCGATGCATTGCTGACCGCGCTAGTCCGGAATGACGCCAAGCGGGTCGATGTAGGGCTCGGGCAAACCAACCTTGGTTATCACGGACAAGGTTTTTCCAATCCCTGCGAAGCTCTCGAACCCTACCGCAATCTGGCCGTGACTGCCGCCCTACTGCAAGAGCATCACGCCGTCACCGGTGATTGGGTGTTGGCTGCAGGACGCTATCACCGACCGGCGGGAGGAACGCCAGCCGCGCGTTACCGCGCCGGATTTTCCCGGCAACTTGAACGGCTGCTTACTTCCTCCGAACAAGGCATATCACCATGAAACGAATATCCCTTACCTTCTATTTCATCCTTCTCTTGGCATCTTTAGTCCAGCCAGAACTGACTTTAGCCGGGGATCAGCCTAGCGACTTCACCCGCCCCCATTTTCAAGTTGCCAGGCCGCCCATACACAACTACATCCAGCCTGGTCGGGCCATGCATGCGGACTTGTCCACGTTTGCCGATAACACCTGGATATTACCCGTTCGCAGCTCTCACTTGAGCCCCGGCCAAATCACGTCTCGCGCCCTGAATATGCCGGGCTTACGGCCATTTTTTCTGGTCGGTGACGATCCCCAGTCGCTGACTTGGCTGCGTCAACGCGCTGCTGAACTGCAGGAAATGGGCGCGGCTGGCCTCGCTGTCGAAGTGGCCGATAATGAAACCCTGGCCCGGATTCGCGCAGCCGCTCCGGGAATCACCATCCTGCCGGTCAACGGCAACGACATCGCCACCCGCCTGCAGATCGAGCACTATCCCGTCTTGATCACTGCCACCTCACTGGAACAGTGAGTCCAGGTCATGGCCGAGCATGCGATGGAGTCCAAGCTCCGTCCAGCGGTGGAGCTGTATACCGTAGCAATCTGTATCGCTGCAGCGGTG
>Ga0307412_10002221_pt1 | contig 10778 bp, 10 predicted proteins | sample DK1Cmetagenome_3_FD_203823 | JGI IMG/M metagenome (GOLD analysis project Ga0307412, IMG submission 203823) | Maize rhizosphere microbial communities from greenhouse at UC Davis, California, United States - DK15-C-1 | ecosystem: Host-associated > Plants > Roots > Rhizosphere > Soil | place: USA...
ATCGCGCCCGACGCCGCCACGCCCTGGCGTGCCTGCCCGGGCCTGCCCAAGTCCTGGAAGACGGCTTGCAGGCCCGGCGCTACCACTTCAAGCGATGCGCTGGCGTCGTTGATCGGCCGGGATGCGGCTGGCGTGGCGCGCGCGGCGGCTGAAGGCGCAGCCGTCGAAGCGGCCGCGAGGCCGGCGTCGATGAAGCGGACGCGATAGCCGGGCTGGAGCAACGCCGGCGTGTCGCGAGACAGATCCCACATGGCCACCGGCGTTACGCCCAGGATCTGCCATCCGCCCGGGCTGGCTTGCGGATAGACGCCGCTGAACGTACCGGCCAGCGCCACCGCGCCTGCGGGAATGCGGGTGCGGGGCGTCTTGCGACGGGGCACATCCAGGCTGGGGTCACCGCCGCTGAGGTAGGCAAATCCGGGCGCGAACCCGGTGAAGGCGACGCTGTAGGTGCCGCCGGTGTGCCGGCGCACCACTTCCTGGCGCGTGATGCCAAGCAGCGCCGCGACTTCATCCAGGTCTTCGCCGTTGTAATGCACGGGAATGTCGATCAGTTTGCCTTCGCGCGCGACACGGTTCGAGGTATCGCGGGCGCCGATATCGGCGATCAGCGCCTCGCGCGTCACGGTGTCGGGCCGGAACACCACCAGCACGGTACGCGCCGCCGGCACCAGCTCGGTCACGCCAGCGATGGGCGTGGCCTGCAGCGCATCAAACAGCGCCAGGGTCTGCTCAAGATCGTCCAGTTCAACGAGCAAGGCATCGGTATTCACGGGCAAAAAGCGCACGAGGCCTCCTAGGCGGCAAACGAGCGAATGGTAACGCCAGCCTGCTCCAGGCGGCGGCGCACTTCGCGCGCCATGTCCACGGCGCCCGGACTGTCGCCATGCACGCAGATGGAGTCCGCCTCGACGCGCGTCAGCGAACCGTCGATGGCTTCAACCAGGCCGTCTTCCACCAGGCGCACCATGCGCTGCGCCACCACCTCGGGATCATGCAGCACCGCGCCCTTTTCTCGGCGCGACACCAGCGTGCCTTGCGGCGTATAGGCCCGGTCGGCGAACGCCTCGGCCACCACCCTCAAGCCGCGCTCGCGCGCCAGCGCCAGCAATGGCGAACCGGCCAGCCCGACCAACGCCAGCGACGGGTCCACCGCGAGCATGGCCGTGATGACGTCGTTGGCCTGGCGCGCATCGTGCGCAATGGTGTTGTAGAGCGCGCCGTGCGGTTTGACGTAGCTGACCTGCGTGCCGGCCGCGGCGGCCAGCCCTTTCAGCGCGCCAATCTGATAGATGACATCGGCGACCAGGTCGGCGCTGGCGACGTCCATGTTGCGGCGTCCGAACCCGGTCAGGTCCGGGTAGGATACGTGCGCGCCCACCGCCACGCCGTTGGCCGCCGCACCCTTCAGCGTGGCAAGGATACCGGCCGGGTCGCCGGCATGAAAGCCGCAGGCCACGTTTGCGCTGGACACCAGCCGCAGCATCGCGGCATCGTCGCCCATGGTCCACGCGCCCAGGCTTTCGCCCAGGTCGCTGTTCAGATCTATGCTAACCATCGCTTGCTTCTCTATTGACCGTCAGAGCCGGATGCAGGGCGGCTGTTACAGGATTGTTCTACAATATCTATAAATAGTAGATCAAACGACAGTCAATTGCCTATCAGTATTTCCACTCGGTCTGCACAAAACAGGTGGATGTGAGGGGCAATCTGGCACGCGCTCAGATACACTCACACGGAAAGGCCATCCCGCCTATGCAGATTTCCCGTCAATGACCGATTCCCACGCGCACCAGACCCTGACCGACAAGGTCACCGAACAGATCCGCCGCCGGTTGATCAACGGCGAATTCGCGCCCGGCCAGCGCCTGTCGGAAGCGACCCTGACCCAAAGCCTCGACGTATCGCGCAATACGCTGCGTGAAGCCTTCCGCAACCTGACCAAGGAAGGCCTGCTGACCCATTCACCCAACCGTGGCGTTGCCGTGGCGGTGCCCAGCATGGCCTCCATCATCGACTTGTATCGCGTGCGGCGCATGATCGAATGCCAGGCGCTGGCGCAGGCGTACCCGCATCACCCGGCGCATCAGCGCATGCGCCAGGCGGTGGACGATGCCGTCGCCTGCCGGCTCAGCCAGGACTGGCCGGGCGTGGGCACGGCCAACATGGCCTTCCATATGGCCATTGTGGAACTGGCCGACAGCGAACGGCTCAATGCCATGTTTTCGCTATTGCTGGCCGAACTGCGGCTGGTGTTCGGCCTGCTGCAAGACCCCGAATTCCTGCATGCGCCCTATGCCGAAATGAATGCGCGGATTCTGGAATGGGTCGAGGCCGGCGAATTCCAGAAGGCCGCCGATGCGCTCAAGGACTACCTGGCGCAGTCCGAGCGCATCGTGCTGGCAAGCTATGCGCGCCGCGTCAGCGCCTTGGGCGGCTGAGCCCGCCACGACCGCAGCGCGTCCACCACCAGGAACGCCAGCAGGCTCGCCCCCATTACCGGCAGGCACCACCCCAGCGCCAGCGCCACGACCGCCACCCCAAGCCGCCCCGGCCACGACAGCTCACGCCACGCTTGCGTCAGCGTTTGACCGGATGCGCCAGACACCGGGCGACGCAACCACCACATGCGGTAACCCAGAACAATCATCGTCGTCAGCGCCAAGCCGATGGCCGCCATCAGCAATTGGTTGGGCCAGCCGAAGAGAATGCCCATGTGCATGTCCACGCCCCAGCGGATCAACTTGGCGATCAACGGGAAGGTGGCGAAATCGGCGCGGCTGGTGATGGCGTAGGTGGCCGGGTCGATGGCGATGGTGTCGACCTGCGTGGGCCACGACCGGTCCACCTCCCGCACCGTCCAGGCCTGATCCGCCGCACGCGGTGGACGAATCTCCAAGGCGTCGCTGTCGATGCCGCCCGCCCGGGCGGTCTGCCGGATGCGGTCGATATCGCCCACCGCGGCGGACGAGGGCGCCATGGTCATGCCGGCCATGCCCGCCATTGCGCCGTGATGATGCGCGTGTTCGCCCTCGCCTGCGCCCTGCCCGGGCAGCGCCCCGGCGGCGGGCAGCTTCGATGAAATTGACGGGGTGATCCAGCCGAGTTGCGCGCGCAGCTGGTCCACGCGCCCGCCCGCCCAGTTCGACCAGGTCAGCCCCGTCGCGGACAGGAACAGCAGGCCGACCGCCAGCCACAACCCCAGCAACACATGCCAGCGTCGCGTGCGCAGGCGCGCACTGCGTGCCGCCCCGGCCGCGTGGCGGCGGCGCGCCGCCCACCACATCGCCAGCCCGCCCAGCGTGGCAAGCCACATCCATGACGCGGCCAGCTCGCTATAGTTGCGGCCCACTTCGCCCAGCATCAGGTTGCGGTGCAGATAGTCCAGCGCCGTGCGAAATGGCAGCGTGCCGCTGGTGCCGTAGACGATCAGGTCGCCCTTGATCTCCAGTGTGGCGGGGTCGACGAACAAGGCGCGGCTTTCAGAATCGCCCAGGCCGGGCTGCGTGAACATGACGCGCGTGGTGTCGCCGGGACCGGGCGCCGGGCGCACCGCGAACAGGCGTGGCCCTGGGCCGATACGCGCCTGCGCCGCCTGGACCTGGCTGGCCAGGGATTGGGCCGGTCCTGTCGACGCGGTGCGCAGTTGATCGGCATACAGCAGGTTTTCGATCTGGGGGGTCAGCACGAATAGCGTGCCGGTAATGGCCGCCACCAGGATGAAGGGGCCGACGAACAGCCCGATATAGAAATGCAGGCGGGTGATCAGCGCCATCAAGGCGCTGCGGCCCGCGGTCCGTTCACGCCCGGGCGCGGTGCGGGAATCCAGCGTTTGCGTGGACATGGGGGTCCTCCGAATACGAACGACGCCGCCCAATGCGGGCGGCCTTCATGCGCGCGATGCGCGCACGTCGACAGGGGTCATTCGAGTATCGAAGGCGGGGCGCGCGATCCCAGTGGCGGGCCGGCGGCCGGCATGGCCGGACGCGGGCTATCGACCCGTGCAGGCGTCTGCGCCAGCCAGCGCAGCAGCACCGGCGCCACCGCCATCATCGGCGGCACATCCAGCACCTGATGCGCGCTCAGGCCAAACGGGCATTCCTGTCCGGCCGCGCCATGGTCGACGGGCGCGTCGTCGCCATGATTACCGTGGTGGCCGTGGTGCGCGTCCATCTGGGCGGCCGGCGCCCGCAGCCCCGGCGGCAAGCCACCCCCTGCCGCGCAAAACCCCAGCGCCAGCCGGCCTTGCCGCAGCGCGTCGATATCCGGCATATAGCCAACCGGCACCCAGGCCCGCACCACCAGCAACAGCAGCAGCAACAGCCGCCCGACATCGGCGGCCAACACGGTACGAGGGGGGCGACAGGAAAGTCCGGTGCGCATGGGCCCAATCCAGCGCGCCGGCGGATTCCGGCGCCAAACTGGAATTCTACCTGCCGCCTTGCGGCCGACAGCCCACGCATTCTGCTTGCGGATGCCTTCTTTCGGGCATAAATTGAGCAGACCCGTTTTGGGCTCGGGCCATCCTGCCCGCCCAACACGGCGTCGAAAGGTCGTTTTTTATCTTTTAAGCCCGCGAGGAGCGTTGCGATGAAAGTGAAACACCTGTTAGGCCCGGCAGCCCTTGCGCTGTCTCTGCTGTTCACCCCGCCAGGCGTCGCCCAGACCGCCGACCCAGCACCCATCATTACCGGCAAGCAATGGACGGAATCAGACGCAAGCCATAAGAAAGCCTACCTGTTGGGGATCGCCAACCTGCTGCAAGTCGAACGCGCCTACCAGGAACGGCGCAAGCTGAACGACACCCAGACGCTGGTTCCCCGGTTCACGGCCGGTCTGCAATCCCACACGCTGGATTCGGTGCGCGACGGCCTGGACCGTTGGTACGCCGCGAACCCCACCAAGCTGGACCGCCCCGTGATCGAGACCCTGTGGTTCGAGATCGTCGTCCCCGGCGCCAAGCGCAAGCCTTGAAGGAGCCGTCATGAAGCTTATTCGATCGATTGTCATCAGCGTCGCGATCGGGACGCTTGCTGCCTGCACGAACATGTCGCCGAAGCAGCAAGGCACCGTGTCGGGCGCGGCCATCGGCGCCGCGGCGGGCGCGGGCATTGCCGCCATTGCTGGCGGCAGCGCCTGGACGGGAGCCGCCATCGGCGGCGTGGCGGGTGGCGTCGCGGGCAATATCCGCGGCGGCAACTCCTACTGATTGGGCATTGCGCCCTGCTTGGCACGCCAGGCCTGGTAACGGGCCTGGTTTTCCTGATTCGGCGGATACAGCCCGGGCAACTTTTCCCCTGCCTCGACCTGCTGCATGATCCAGCCTTCCAGCCGTTCCTGCTCGATGGCGATTTCCACGACTTCGTCCAATATGGCGGCCGGAATCAGCACCGCGCCGTCGCGGTCCAGCACGATCACATCGTTGGGAAATACCGCGACGCCGCCGCAACCGACGGGTTCCTGCCAGCCCACGAAGGTCAGCCCGGCAACCGACGGCGGCGCCGCCGCCCCGCTGCACCACACCGGCAGGCCGGTGCCCTCGACGCCTTCCAGGTCCCGGACCACGCCGTCCGTCACCAGCGCGGCCACGCCGCGCTTCTGCATCCGCGCGCAGAGAATGTCGCCGAAGATGCCGGCATCCGTCACGCCCATCGCGTCAACCACGGCGATGCAGCCTTCGGGCATGTCTTCAATCGCGGCCCGCGTTGAAATGGGCGACGCCCACGAGGCCGGCGTGGCCAGATCCTCGCGGGCCGGCACGAAGCGCAGCGTGAACGCGCGCCCCACGATCCGCCTGGCACCCGGCGCCAGCGGCCGCGCCCCGCGCAGCCACACGTTGCGCAGCCCTTTCTTGAGCAGCACGGTGGTCAAGGTGGCGGTGGTGATGCCGGACAAGGCCTGAACGACGCGCGCGTCCAAAGGCTGAGGTGCAATCGTCATGATGCAGGTTCTCCTGGAATGGAATTCGATTGTGACCCCGCGCAAACCGCAATACAACACGGCTTTTGCAGATTCAGAATCCGTTTTTTATACCTGCTTCCTTAGCGTTCGGGTGTGCGCCGTGCCCCGCGCGCCCGCCTTTGCACTTACCAGCGGTGCTGGTACGTCAACGTCAGCACCGTGCCGGCCGCCGGAAGACGGCTGGTGTTGGTGCCGCTGCGCATCAGTTGGCTGTACAGCGGGTAGTACTCACGGTTGAACAGGTTTTCGATGCCGACCGTCACCGTGTCCTTCTTGGTGAACTGGTAGCGGCTCATGACGTCCACCGTGAAATAGCTGTTGACCTCGCGCCGGCCGAAGCTGGCGACGCCATCCAGGCGGTAATCCTTGCTGGCGTAGTAGTTGGCCTGCAGGCGGTTGCTCCAGCGCTCGTTCGGCCGGTATTGCACGTAGCCAGTCACCTTGACCGGCGGGATGCGATACCCCGTCATGTTGCGCCACTCTCCGCCCTCTGGTTGCTCCTGCCCCTTCATCCATGTAAACGTGCCGCCCGCGCCCCAGCGTTCGTCGTCCGTCAGATAGTCGGCGGCCGCTTCCACGCCGTACACGCGTTCCTTGGTGCGGGTCAGGATCAGGCCATTGTTGAAACTCTGCACATCGCCCAGTTTCGAGGTCGTGTAGAACACGGCCAGCGACGCCGTCGTGTTGCCCAGGCCGCCGCGCCAGCCCAGCTCGTAATTGTTGGTCTTGACGGGTTCCAGGTCCGACGAGCCGATGTCGAAGCCCGGACGCGCGTTGCGCATCTGCACGCCGATGTCGGGCAACTGGAAGCCCTGGCTGAACGACGTGTAGAACTCTTGCCCACGCACCGGCTCGTAGCTCAGGCCCAGATTGAACAGCAAGGCGTCGTAGTTCACGGTGCCGCCCTGCACGGTCGCCGGCGACGGCACCCGCGACTGCGACAGCGGCACGAAATCATTGAAACGCGCGGACGAATATTCGTAACGCACGCCGCCCTGCCCTGACCATTGGTCGTTGAAGCGATGTTCCAGCTGGCCGAAAATGCCCGTGCTGCGGGTGGTGAGTTCCGGCATGTAGGTCAGCGTGCCCGTCTTGCGGAATACGCGGCCGCCACTGCCGTCGAACGCCGCCGGATCGAAGATGTCGATCGGCATGTCGCTGCGTTCCTGGTTGAAGTCCGCGCCCCACAACAGGCGGGTCTTGTCGGAATCGCCCAGCGGCGTGTCGATCGTCAGGCGGCTGCCCATCACCTTGGAATTCTGCATGGCCTGGTCCACGTTGCCGCCCCGCGTGACCACGGCGCGGGCGTCGAACGGCGTGAAGCGCGTGTAGTAGTCGCGGTAATAGACCTGGGCCGACAGCTTGCTGCCCCACAGGTTCTGATGCTGGTATTCCAGGTTCACGAGCGTATTGCGGATCTGGTTCTGGTCGGCCAGCACCAGGCCGTCCAGCGGCAAGGCGCGCGCCGTGCCCGGCGGCAGGCGGGCCACCGACGGGTCCGACCCGTAATCGCTGTCCTGGTCGGCGTTGTAATAGCTGGCCGACAGTTGTACGCGCTGATCGTCGTCGATGCGCAAGCCGAGCTTGCCGCCCAGACTGTAGATGTTGGAGTCGAACAGGTCGCCCTGGCTGGGCTCGGAGGCGATGCGGCGGCCCTGCGCGTCGTAGGAGGCGCCGTTGTGGCGCGCGCCCAGATCCAGCGCGTAGTCGAGTTTGCCCTGGCTGCCCGCGAAGTGCTGCTGCAATTGGCCGCCCAGCCCATCGGCGCGCAAGCGGCTCAGGGGCGACACGGCGGTCAGCGTGGTTTCGGACACCGGTTCGCCGCCTGCCGGCCGCGTGGTGATCGAGACGATCCCGCCCGTGGCGCCCGCGCCGTAGATCGAGCTGCTGCCGCGCAACACTTCGACGCGCTCAATGATGGCCGGGTCGATGTTGGCCAAATTGCGCGACGAATCGCGGTTGGTGTTCAGCGGAATGCCATCCACCAGCACCAGGATGCCGCGACCGCGCAGTGTCTGGCCATAGTCGGTCATCGTGCGGCTGGAATCGGCCATGCCCGGCACGACCTTCGACAGCACCGTTGCCAAACTGTCGGACCCCGTGCGCAGTTCCTGGAGGCTGTCGCGTTCCAGCACGATGGTCTGCTGCACCGGGCTGACCAGGTTGCTGGCCATGCGCGAGGCGCTGACTTCGATCGGCGCCAGCACCGTCGGGGCGGCCGCGCCGGCAGCGGCGGCGGGTTCAAGAATGATGGCGCTGCCTTCGTGGCGGGCACGCAGCGGCGTGCCGCGCAGCAAGGCGTCAAGCGCCTGGTCGGGCGTCATCGTGCCGGACACGGCCGGCGCCTGGATGCCTGCCACCGCTTGCGGGGTGTAGAAGATCTGCAAGCCATGCTGCTGCGCCAGCGTTTTAAGCGCGCCGTCCAGCGGCTGGGCCGGCACGTCCACCGCAACCGGCGGCGACGCGGCCCACGCGGCAGGCGCCCCCAAGGCGATCAGCACTGCCGCGCTAACGGCCCGGATCCGGCCGCCCATCGGCTGCGCGCGCTTGTTCTTATTGCGATCCACTTCATCCTCTCCTGAGTCGGGCGGTCTCCGGCCCCCTGGCCGGATGTGCCCCGCGTTAAGAGAGAAGACGCGAAAGCGGGAAAAAACCTGAATGCCCGACCGAAATATTTTTCAAGGCGTGTGGATCGCCGCCTTAACGGGCCACGACTTCAGCGCGTCCGTCGGGCAACTTGCGCACCGTCACCGGCAGGATGTGCGGCAACGCGGTCAGGAAGGCGTCGGTGTCGTCGATGCGGAACACGCTGGTCAGGCGCAGGTCGGCCAGGCCTTTGTCGCCGCCAAGCACCACCGCCTGCGCGCGGTAGCGCGACACCTCGCGCACCGCGCTGGCCAGGTCGGTGTCGCTGAACACGATCTGCCCCGCGCGCCACGCCAGCGCCGACGCCACGGGCGTCGTCTGCGGCGGCTCGACCTTGCCCGACGCGGTAACGCGGGCACCCAGCCCCGGAGTGACCGAGACCGCACTGGCAGCGTCATCTTGCCGCCCGGCCACCCGGACTGAACCGGATTCGACCAGGACGCGCACTTCCTGCGCATCCCGGCGCACATCGAAACGAGTGCCCGTCACGGTGGCGGTGGCCAGGCCGGCATCCACCACGAACGGACGCCGGGCGTCCTTGCCGACCGAGAAGAGCGCCTCGCCTTCCAGCAGTTCGACCTGCCTTGCGCCGGCGCTGAACCGCAGCTTCACATGGGTACGGCTATTCAATTCGGCGCTGGACCCGTCCGGCAATGCAACCACTCGCCGTTCTCCCGGCGCCGTGCGGTATTCGGCCGTCTGCACGGCCAGCGGCTGCTGCCGCTGCCAGAACAGCACGCCGGCCCCCACCGCCAGCGCCGTCATGCCAAGCGCCAGCACCTGGCGCCGGCCCGATGACCGCGCGCGCCGGCGCGGCTCGGCCAGCGCCCGCAGACGGTCCGTCGGCACCTCGGCGGCGGCTTGCCAGATGGATTCCAGCACGCGGTATTCATAGGCATGGCGGGGATCGGCCGCCAGCCACGCCTGCCACTCGGCCTGGCCCGCGGCGTCCAGTTCCCCCGACCGTGTCCGGGCGAACCATTTGGCGGCTTCGGCGCGCGCGGCATCGCTAGCTGGGCGCATAGGCCCCCAGCCGTTTGCGCAGATGCAAGGCGGTGCGGATCATGTACTTTTCGACCATGTTTTTGCTCAGGCCCATGCGCTCGGCGATCTCGGCCTGGGTCAGGCCTTCCAGACGTTGCCAGATGAAGACCTGGCGGCACTTGAGCGGCAATTCGGCCAGCGCCGTTTCCAGCGCCTGCCCCAATTGCTGCGTGCGCGCCTGCGCCACAGGGTCGCCCAGCGCGCTGGGATGGGCCGCTATGGTATCAAGCGGCACCCACTCCTGCCCGCCTTCCCGGCGAAAGCTGTCGATAGCCGTATTGCGCGCCGCCTGGTGCAGATAGGCGCGCGGCTGTTCGACATGGGCGGAACCGGCCTCCAGGCATTTCACGAAGGCGTCATGGGTCAAGTCCTGGGCGGCGTCGCGGCATCCCAGCTTACGGGTCCAGACGGCGAGCAGTTCTTCGTAATAGGCAAGAAAGCCGTGTGGACGGGACCGTGAGGATGACATGGGGTGAGTTCTAGGCGAAGCGGCATGATAATGCTTTTTATTACCGATTGCCACGTTCGCGGCGGCGAACGGCACATCAGTGTGGCCGCGCGGCCTTCAAACAAAAACACGGCAGCGGCCGCTTTGTTGCAATTCGTAAGACACCGGAAAATTCTGCCGGGCGTACCGGATTTTCCGCACCATTGCGCCCCGCCAGCGGCGTCGGCATCGGGGCGATCACCCCTCGCGAGCGGCGTCGGGGCACCCCGGGCACGCTAATTGCGCCTGATGTGGGTTTTCCGCCTACGGAGAGTCCATGCCTGCCCCGACCGACGATTCCCCTCGGGTGTTAACGGTACTTACCGTCAACACCCACAAGGGATTCACGAGTTTCAACCGGCGCTTCATGCTGCACGACCTGCGCGCGGCGTTGCGCGGCGCCGCGCCCGACGTGGTGTTCCTGCAAGAGGTGCTGGGCGAACATCAGGCACACGCCGAACGGCACCCGGCCGCGTGGCCGGCACTGTCGCAATATGAATTTCTGGCCGACACGCTGTGGTCCGATTTTGCCTACGGGCGCAACGCCGTCTATCCCGCAGGGCATCACGGCAACGCGATCCTGTCGCGCTACCCGATTGACCGCTACGAGAACCATGACGTCAGCGTGGACGGACACGAA
>Ga0307412_10002223_pt1 | contig 10776 bp, 9 predicted proteins | sample DK1Cmetagenome_3_FD_203823 | JGI IMG/M metagenome (GOLD analysis project Ga0307412, IMG submission 203823) | Maize rhizosphere microbial communities from greenhouse at UC Davis, California, United States - DK15-C-1 | ecosystem: Host-associated > Plants > Roots > Rhizosphere > Soil | place: USA...
CAACATGGCGCTGCGCTACGCCGACTACGGCTACATCCTGGAAAACGGCCGCATCGTGATGGACGGCGAGGCCAAGAGCCTGCGCGAGAACGAGGACGTGAAGGAGTTCTACCTCGGCGTTGGCGGTGCCGATCGCAAGAGCTTCAGGGATGTGAAGAGCTACAAGCGGCGCAAGAGGTGGCTGGCTTGACGGTTTTGTCTTGTTCCCTCTCCCGCTTGCGGGAGAGGGTCAGGGTGAGGGCATCGGCCTTTGCACAGACACAGCCTCCGCCATCGTCGCCGCCCCTCACCCCAGCCCTCTCCCGCAAGCGGGAGAGGGAGCAAGACCGAACCGAAAGATAAAGGGTACGGACATGACCGACCACTACGACAAGCTAGAGATCCGTGACCCCGCCGAACGCGAGCGCGACCTGCTCGCCGCATTGCCCAAACAGATCGCGCAGGCGCAGACAGCCACGTCCGCGTTCCGGAAGATCCTCGATGGCGTGAAGCCCGCGGACATCACGACGCGCCAGGCGCTCGAGCAACTGCCGGTCACGCGCAAATCGGAATTGCTCGAACTGCAGAAGCAGCGCCGCGCCGACGATCCTTTCGGCGGATTCGCATCGATCGTGCGCGGGCCTCGCATGCCGCGCGTGTTCGCGAGCCCCGGCACCATCTACGAACCCGAGGGCGAAGCGCGCGACTACTGGCGCACGGCGCGCGCGCTGCATGCGGCCGGCTTTCGCAGCGGCGACCTCATCCACAACAGCTTCAGCTATCACATGACGCCGGCCGGCTCCATCATGGAAACCGGCGCGCACGCCCTGGGCTGCACCGTGTTCGCGGGCGGTACCGGCCAGACCGAGCAGCAGCTCGAAGCCATTGCCGACCTGAAGCCCGCAGGCTATGCGGGCACGCCGAGCTTCCTGAAGATATTGCTGGAGAAGGCCGAGGAGAAAGGCCAGAAGCTGCCCTTCACCAAGGCACTCGTCTCCGGCGAAGCCTTTCCGCCGAGCCTGCACGACTGGATCGCCGCGCACGGCGTGAAGGGCACGCAGTGCTACGCCACCGCCGACCTCGGCCTCATCGCGTACGAGACCAGCGCGCGCGAAGGCCTGGTGATCGACGAGGGCGTGCTGGTCGAGATCGTGCGCCCCGGCACGGGCGACCCGGTGCCCGATGGCGAGGTGGGCGAGATCGTCGTCACCAGTTTCAACCCCGACTACCCGCTGGTGCGCTTCGGCACCGGCGACCTCTCGGCCGTGCTCGCGGGCGCCTGCCCCACCGGCCGCACCAACAAGCGCATCAAGGGCTGGATGGGTCGCGCCGACCAGACGACCAAGGTGCGCGGCATGTTCGTGCATCCGTCGCAAGTGGCGGAGATCGCGCGGCGCTTTCCGGAGATCCAGCGCGCGCGCCTCGTGGTGTCGGGCGAGATGGGTGACGACCAGATGACGTTCAAGCTCGAATGCGCCGGCGCGCCGGACGGGCTCGATGCGCGCATTGCCGATGCGGTGCGCGAGGTGACCAAGCTGCGCGGGACCATCGAGCTGGTGGCGCCGGGGACGCTGCCGAACGATGGCAAGGTGATCGAGGACGCGCGCAGCTACAAGTAGCTATTGCACACACGGCTTTATCGCAATCACTGACTTGAGATCTGGTTGTTAGATGGACGCTGCCTCCGTTGGGGGTCATTGATCGCCTCATATCGCCGCCAGCGCCACATGGTTGTGCAGTCCGTCACATCGCCCGCTCTGCAATAGTTGCCTGATTCTTTCCCTCCGTTTTCTGTGGCGGTGAGCTTCCCATAATCCGCGTCCCTGCATCTGATCGTGGGCGCGGGCTATGGGAGAGAACACATGTCCGCACTCAGTGTTGCGCAGACGCGCACGCTCGAAATCAGCAGCATCGCCATTCCGTTGATCCTGGGCCGCCCGGCATTGGAGTCGGCGCACCTTTCAGGGCACGAAGGGCTCAACAGCCTGTTCGAGTACACGCTGCTGCTCAAGACACCCGATGTCCTGAACCTTGGCGCCAGCGATGCGATGGACTTCGATCTGGACAGCTTCATCGGTCGCGAGATCACTTGCTCGATCCAGCTCGACGGTGCGGGCCGGTTCCTTCCCGGTGCTGCGGGGGAGTCGGTGGACCACATCGGCGCAGGCGTGCGCCAGATCAACGCGCTGATCACGGACGCGGAAGTCTGGGGCGAAGAGGGACGGCACGTCCAGTACAGGCTCACGTTGCGCCCCTGGCTGTACCGCGCAACCCTCACCACCAATTGCCGGATCTTCCAGAACAAGAATGTTGTTCAGATCCTCGATGAGCTTCTTTCCGACTACACCTTTCCTGTTGACAAGCGCCTCATCGAGACCTATCCGGAGCGCGACTACCAAGTCCAGTACAACGAGAGCGACTTCGAATTCTTCGAGCGCCTGTGCCAGGAGGTTGGTGTCAGCTATTTTTTTCGGCACAGCGAAGGCAAGCACCACCTGGTTCTCATCGACAACATGGGTGCATACAAGAAGAACGACAGCACGGCCTACCAGGAAGTCGAGTACCACGCGCCCAGCTGGAAGGTGGATGCGGAGTACGTCAGCAGCTTCGTTCCACACCACCACCTGACCAGCGGCAGGTACACCAGCCGCGAGTACGACTACACGCGCCCCCGGGCCGACCTGAGCCAGAGCCGCAAAGACCCGAGAGCGACGGGCCAGGCCGACGGCGAGGTGTACCAATGGCATGAAGCCAGTGCCGCCGGCAGCCACTACGCACAGCCCAGGGCCGGCAGTGCCGAGGCGAACGATCCCCACGGCGAAGGCGACCAGTTGGCGCTTCTTCGCATGGAGGCCCTGCGCACCCATGGCGCCAGGGCGCGGGCCAGCGGCAATTTGCGCGGCATGGTGCCCGGCTGCAGTTTCGAGCTTCAGAAACATCCACGCCGGAAAGCCAATGCCGAGTACCTGATCCTGGACACCCGCTTCCTGATCGAAGACGTCGCGCAGGACAGCCAGATCGGCGATGCGGCTCCCGGTCGCAAGCAGCAATGGAAAGTGGAGGTCGACTTCACCGCGCATCCGATGATCGAGCCGCTGCGCCCGATCCCGAGCCGGGCGAAACCCTTCACCCGTGGTCCTCAATCCGCGCTGGTGGTCGGCCCCGCCGGCCAGAATATCTGGACCGACGAGTTGGGACGCATCAAGGTGCAATTCCCCTGGGACCGCATCGGCCAGAAGAACCAGCACAGCACCTGCTGGATTCGAATGTCCAGTCCGTGGGCGGGCAACCAGTTAGGCGGTATCCAGCTCCCGCGCATCGGCCAGGAGGTCATCATCGACTTTATCGGCGGGGACCCGGACCTGCCGATTTGCACGGGGCGGGCCTACAACCAGGCGAACCTGCCGCCGTGGGCGCTGCCGGGTCAGCAAGCGTTATCGGGTTTCAGGAGTCGCGAGCTGGCCGAGGAAGGTGGCAACAGCGCAGCGGGGCGCAGCAACCACTTCGCGATGGACGACACCGCTGGAAAGATCCAGGTTCAGCTGAAGAGCGACCATCAGCACAGCCAGCTGAGCCTTGGGCACATCACGCGAATCGAGGACAACGCGGGGCGCAAGGACGATCGGGGCGAAGGGTTTGAACTGCGCACGGACGGGCACGGTGTTCTGCGGGCACAAAACGGGATGCTCATCACCACCGAGGCGCGTGGCAATGCCGTACGACATGCCAAGGACATGGGGGAGACGGTGCAGCGCCTGACGCTCGCGCGCGAACAGCATGAGAACCTGGCAGAAGCGGCCCAGCAGGCCAAGGCTCAAGACGACGGCGTGGACCAAAGCGATGTGGCGAGCGCGCTCAAGACGCAGAACGACGTCATTCGTGGCCTTCACTCGGCAGACAGCGGTACCTTTCCCGAATTGCAGGAGCCTCATCTGGTCTTGGCCAGTCCTGCAGGTGTCGAAGTCACCACCGGCGGCAGCACCCACATTGCGAGCGAAGAACACATCGCGCTCACCAGCGGCAAGCACCTCAGCCTCAGCACCATGGGCAGCCTGTTGGCCAGCGCGAAGGAAGCCATTCGGCTGTTTTCCTTCAAGGCGGGCATGCGGCTGGTGGCGGCCAATGCCGACATCGACATCACGGCACTGAAGAACAGCCTCAATCTGCTGGCCAAGCTCAACATCACACTGACTGCAAACAAGATCACCATCACCGCGAAAGAAGAAGTGCAGATCAACGGCGGCACCAGCTACAGCCGTTGGAACAGCGCGGGTATCGAGCATGGCACGCAGGGACTCTGGCGCGAACACGCCGGCATCCACAGCACGGTGGGCCCCAAGAGCCTGCCTCTGCCGGACATCAAATTTCCGGAGCCCATTTGCAAGGAGTGCCTGCGCAAGGCGTTGGCTGCCGGCGTACCTTTTGGAAAGCGCTGATGAACCGCACCTACCTTCAAGACGAGCTTCCCTCGGCCACTCTGACTGCAGTAACGGCGTGGAGCGATGGCCTGGATGCGCAGGGGCCGACTTCCGACACACTGCATGTTCTGGTGGACGGCGCGATCCTGGAAAGCGACGGCCTCCAACAGATGCGCAGTGCCTATGGTGCCGCCGTCTATGCGTTCGATGGCACCCCACTGGCCGACTACGAAGAGCTGGGGCTTTTTCTGTGGCCCTGGCGTGAACTGCTCGCCATTGACGGACTCGAGGCTTTGCGCAAAGTCGTGGCGGGAAAACCCTGCGTGAGCTTCGTGCGCAGTTCCACAACATTGCTCGCGCTATGCGCCACGCTCGCATGGCTGGCCGCCGCAGAAACGTCGGATGGCATGCCGCTCTACCTGCGCATCGGCGATACACGCGTACTCGGCAGTTTCTTGCCACATGTGCGGCCAGCACAGGAAGCGCGCTTGCACACCGCGCTGCACGCGTGGGCCTGGCCCGGCCGGAACGGCCGCTTGCAAGGCATAGAGACAGAGGCCATGCCGACAGCGCAGCCAGCCGCGCCCGTCCTGGTGCTGGACGACGCCCAATATGCGGCGCTGCTTGACGAGGCCGAAGCCGACATGCTGCACGCCGGCATGCAATCTGTGGAAGCTGGGTGGACCGATGCGCGCAGCGGGTCTGAACTGCATCGATGGCTGAAGGCGATGTTGAAAAAAATGGGGGCACTGGGCATCCATCGTCAAAAAGATCAATGGGCCTTCGTCTCCCTCGCATTGCGCGCCCCGGACGGATTCGAGGCGCTGCCCGAGTTGGGAGAAAGCTGGTTGCGCGTGCGCAGCGGCACCGCAGCGCTACACGATGAAATCTCTCGTTGGGATTCCGCCCAATGGCAAGCGCTCAGACGCCTTGCAAACGAGAAAGCGGCTGCGAGCGCGGCCCCATCCAAAGGGTTCCGATGATTCACCTGTACCGCGTCTTCGTGTCGGCCTGCATGCTTCCTTCCGCCATTTCGAAATTCAGGGAGACGGACATTCGTTCGCCATACCGATGGCTCGGCGCGTCTGTCATGTTGGCGGCCGCGTTGGGTCTTGCCGCCTGCGAGGCCTCGGTTGCGAAACCGATGACTGTGGGTATCACGGGCTACAACTTCACGGCCGAGGGCGTGCAGGAGTACTACGTCAATGGCATGCGCGGCTCCAATCTGCCGCCGTATGGCGGTGGTGGATCGACGTCGTGCTGTGTCGCTGCCCGCGAAGTGGATGCCAGGGCTCGGTCAAGGTGAGTTGGACGATGGGCCATTGGACGACGCCCTACGAAAGTCGCAAGCATTTGTCCGTTGATGAGCAAATCAAATGCTGTTCCGCAGAACGCACTCTCAGCAAAGTCGTCCCAGTGGAACGCTATGAGGTGGGGGGAATCGCTCAAGTGTTTTTCCTTCCCCAAGACGATATCAAGGTGTGGGTCAGCCAGTACGACCTGGGCCACGAGAAACACATCTCCGGGACGCGCTACCCCAAGAAGCCCGACACCACCGAATAACACTGCAACAGGAAGAACCAACCATGTCCGTCCAATCAATGCCCGCCGCCCTGCCCGGCGAACGCCCCTTCGGGCCGATCAGGGAAGGCGGAGCGGCTCGTCTTTGCCGATGGCTGGCCGTGTGCATCCTGCTGGCCGCCGGCCTGGGTCTTGCGGCTTGCAAACCCACGGCTGCGAAGCCGATGACCGTGGGCATCACCGGCTACAACTTCACGGCCGAGGGCGTGCAGGAGTACTACGTCAACGGCATGCGCGGCTCCAATCTGCCACCTTATGGCGGTGGTGGATCGACGTCGTGCTGCGTGTCGCTGCCGGCGAAGTGGGCCCCGGGACTCACGGTCAAGGTGAGTTGGACTATTGGAGATTGGAAAGTGCCCTATACGCAAATTGCGACCTTGTCGACACAGGAACAAATTGCGTGCTGTTGGACTGAACGCACTCTCAGCAAAGTTATTCCCGTGAAGCCCTACGGCGAAAAAGGCGGCAGGCTTCAGGTGTTTTTTCTGCCCAAGGACGAGATGCAGATATGGGTATCGGAAATGGGTCTATTGAGTCCGGAACACCCCTCGCGCATGGGCTACCCGAAAAAACCCAATATCACTGAATAGCACAGCAACAGGGAGAACCAACTATGTCCGTCCAATCAATGCCCGCCGCTCTACCTGGCGCACGACCATTCAGTTTGATCGAGCAGATGCAGCGCATCGGCGCATCTGCTTGCGTCGACTACAAAGACAAGACAAACATGTGCTCTTCGATGATCCACGTGGGGATTTTTTTCGATGGCACAAACAACAACAAGAAGCGCGATCAGGAAAATGTCAAAGACCCCAACAAGCGCAGTCACAGCAATGTGGTGGTTCTGCACGATACCTTCAAGGATGCGCCTGACGAAGGCTACTACCGCTTTTACGTTCCGGGCGTTGGAACTCCTTTCGACGAGGTTGGCGAGAAGACCGAAACCCCTGACGGCAAGTCGATGGCCACAGGGGGCGACGCACGCATCAACTGGGCCATGATTCAGTTGCTTAACGCGATGCACCAGGGGATTGTTCCCGGTAGATTGTTGATCGAGGACGCAACAGCAGGGCGTGACGCCACCACGGCTCCCCTGCACGCCAGCCTGACAACCGGCAACCGACTGGAAGGCAAACGCGGTTACTTCATCGGTGGCACGTTAGGCAAGGTCAATCAACTGGAGAGATTGCTCGACCGCAAGGCTGCCGCGACACGATCCAGAAAGCTGCTGCAAGTCAACGTATCTGTGTTCGGCTTTTCGCGCGGTGCGGCGCAGGCGCGGGCCTTTTGCCATTTCGTGCATCACATCATGCTCAAGAAGGGGCCAGCTGGCGGCTACACATTGGCGGGGGTGCCATTTCGCTTTCAGTTTCTCGGACTGTTCGACTCCGTCGCCTCCGTAGGCATGGCCGACTCCTCGCCGTTCTGGCGCGGCCTGGGCGGCTGGGCCAACGGCACACTGGACATCGTGCCCAGCGTGGAACGCACAGTGCACTTGTGCGCTGCGCATGAGATTCGCATCAACTTCCCGCTGTCGACTGGACGCATCGGCGAGAAGCAGTACCCCATCAATTGCATCGAGAAGGTCTATCCCGGCGCGCACTCGGACGTGGGTGGCGGCTATGACCCGGGATGTCAAGGGAAGGCCGTCGACTCGCGCACCAAGCTGTTGTCGCAGATGCCGCTTCTGGACATGTACCGCGAGGCACAGCGCAGCATGGTGCCGCTGTTAAACATCGACGCGTTAAAAGCAAGTGGCAAAACTGCCCGGACGGCCGAAGATCTTGTGATCGACCCCAACTGCGAAAAGCTCTTCAACGCCTACCGCGGATTCGCCGCCGGTATCAGCGGCACCGTCGAAGATCACCTGCACGGCCACGTCCAGCTGTATTGGCGCTGGCGTCTTCAGCACAAGGGCCAGATGCACAAGTTGCCTTCCTACGCGAAGGCCGTGCGGCAAGACCAGATCGACGTGTGGGAAAGCGACTCCGACTTTTCTTCGGACATTGCGAAGGCCCTTGAAATGGAGCAAGTCGCAGACCGACAGGCAAAGGCCAATCCGCACGGACCCGACACTTCACGTCTCGATCAAGCCCAGCGCGACTTCCTGCGCGTGCGCAAGGAATATCTCCACCCGCCATCGACCAGGATGCCGAAGCTGGTCGACGATTTCTTCGACCAGATGCTGCACGACTCGCACGCATCCTTCTACATGGTGGGGCCGGTGACCGATTTCGACCGCAAGGAAAAGATTGCGCAGATCCAGCGCAAGGTGGACCTGATCGCCGCGAACATGGAGTGGCTCCGCACAGGCGACGGCACGGTGCGTCCTCAGACGAGCTACAACGAAGCCAGACCCTTGGCGTCGCTGTCGGATCTGGAGCGCCGAATCCATGAGCACCAGACCTCGCATCAGGGCGGATTTCCCGAGCTCACCGACAAGGATCGCGAGCAGCTGCTGGCCATGGAAAACCTAACGACCAGCGTCGGAGTGCGGGTGGTGACCAACAAGACGCGTCGCGAACTTGGTGGCCATGTGCGCTACAGGCGTGTCTTCGACAAGAGTTGACGCAACACTGCGGCGCACGCACGCTGCTACAGATCGCGGCGATACAGCCAGCACGCTGCCGAACGACAGCAAGGTGATCGAGGACGCGCGCAGCTACACGTAGCGGCGGTAGAACCAGCGCGTGACTCCGCGCATGAGCATCACCAGCAGCACCAGGTAGATCGCCGCCAGCGCCACGATGTAGTCGAGCATCTTGCTGCCACCGGGCAGGCCGACGTCGCGCGTGATCCACAGCATCCAGCCGGCAGCAATGCCGGTGCAGGTGAGCTGCAACAGCACGAAGGCCAGCGCCGCCGCAGCCACGGCGCGGAACGGATGCGCCTCGGCCCGCGCGGCCTGTGACGCAGCGCCGAGCCAGGCGCCCCAGAACGCCAGCATGCCGGCCAGCAACGAAATCGCGACCCAGCCGAGCAGGAGCGGTCTTGCATCCATCCCGGCGTGCGCATCGCTCCACCTCAGCGCAATGCTGCCGGTCCACAGCTGAAGCCACACGAACACAGCCGCGCCGACGCAGGCGATCGCGCGCCGCGGCGAGACGATCGCGTCGCTGTTTTCAGCGGCGCAGTCCGCCTCGCCGGCCTGCACGGTGCGGCCGCCCTTGCGCAGCGCGAACCATGCGGCGAACCAGACGCCCGCCACCAGCACGACCGCATGGACGATCGACTGGATCAGCATGGCAGTGACCATCCGGGAGCGCACGGTGACGACTCCGAAGAGCGCCTCCAGCGATCCGTCCGGCATGAAGCGCATCTCCAATCGAAAGAGCAAGGGGCTGAGCACGAAAGCCTGCAGAACAAGCACCCCCAGGTACGTCAGCGCGAAGCGGCTTCCCGGATTGAGGATGCGGGCCAAGCTGGCCGCACCCCGTTCGTCGAGCGCATGGCGCGCGTGACTCCAGGCCAGGGTGGCGGCCAGCAGCCCGGTTGCGCCGGCGTGAAAGAGCAATGGAATCCATACGCTCGGCATCGCGTAATGGTTGCGCAACACCTCGCTGCCGATCAGAAGCGGCAGGAGTTGCAGGAATGTGGTCGCGACGAAGAGCGCTGCATGAAGGCCCGCCGCAAGCCATGCAACGTCGCAAGGCAAGCGCCGTGCGCGCTCGACGGAAAGATTGGTCGCCATGGGAATGCTCACCCGATCACTGCAGGCGCAGCCTGGACGCGCCGATAGAGCCAAACCACGGTCGAACGCGTCAGCATCACCATCAGAACCACGTAGATGACCGCCAGCCCCACCGCGGGGCCGACGATGTTGTCCACGTGGCCGGGGCGCAGGACCCACAGCATCCACGCGATGGCAATGGCGATGCAGACCAGCTGCAGCAGCACGAAAGCCAGCGCCGACGCGGCGATGGCGCGCAGCGGCCGCGGCTGCGCGGCCTCGCGCGCACCCATCCAGGCGCCCCAGAACGTCAGAGCCAGCACCACCAGCGGCGCGACGATCCAACCCAGCACGAGCGGGCCGGCGCCTGGAGCCTGCTGCATGCCGATCCAGCCCTGGAACAGGCTGCTCATCAACATCTGCAGGCACACGAAGAACACGCCGACGACCCATGCGATGGCGGCGCGCGAAGATGACGAGGAAGAAGCCGCGGGCGCCGAGGCATTCACACCGCCGTCACTGCCGCCGCCGGATCGGCGCCGCAGCGCCAGCCAGCAGGCGAACCACGCGATCAGCGCCACCAGCACCAACTGCAACACCGAACTCAGCGCGAAGACAAAGCCCGCAGCGGCCATCGACCCCGCGGTGTTCTGGATATAGGACAGCGCCGCCTGGTGGACCAGCGGCGCCAGCACATAACCCTGCGCCAGCACCAGCAGCAAGAAGACGACCCCGAAGATGCCGCGGGCACCTGCCGGACGCGCCAGCCCGGCGGGGCCATGGCGATCGAGCGCATGGCGTGCGAAGCACCAGGTCAGAAGGGCGGCGAACGCCCAGTTCACGAAGGCCGACGACAGCATCGGCACCAGGGTTTGCGCGGTGGCGTAGACCCGGCGCATGTCTTCGGCATAAGGCGACCAAATCAGTTGCGCGCCGATGCCGGCCACGGCGACACCGGCCTGGATGGCCAGCGCGATCAGCGCGAGGTCTTTGGGCAGGCGCTGCACGCGCTCGATGGAGGATGTCGTCATTGGGGATACCTTCGCCTTACATGACACGCGGTGCGGCCGGCAAAGGCCCCGGTGCGCGAAAACGGCGAGGGTATCGGATTGCGACAGGTGCGCCCGA
>Ga0307412_10002225_pt1 | contig 10773 bp, 7 predicted proteins | sample DK1Cmetagenome_3_FD_203823 | JGI IMG/M metagenome (GOLD analysis project Ga0307412, IMG submission 203823) | Maize rhizosphere microbial communities from greenhouse at UC Davis, California, United States - DK15-C-1 | ecosystem: Host-associated > Plants > Roots > Rhizosphere > Soil | place: USA...
TTCCTAAAAAGCCATCATGGCCTTTAGAGGAATTGGCGTAGAGCACTGCATTATTAATCTCGCCGCCCACCTTGCAATGGGGCCCCACAGTTGTTTTACCGTAAATTTTGGCTCCAAGCTTAACCAAGCCATAATCGCCCAGGGCAAAAGAGCCGCGAATGATTGAACCTTCGAGGATTTGAGAATCTTTGCCTAAGTAAATAGGGCCTGTGGTTGAATTCAGGATGGCGCATTCGGCACTTGCGCCTTCTTCTGCAAAAATATTATTCCCTAAAATGGTATTGGTTGAACTCAATTTTGCAGAGGTACGCCCCTGAGTGATCAGCTGAAAGTCGGCATTGATTTCACTGTCGTTATAAGTAAAAATATCTTCAGGAAAAACGATCCGGGTAATTGAACCGACATATTGGATTTCTTTAATATCCTCGTTGTCTTTGAACGACTCGCGAGTTGCCCCTTTCGCCTTCAAGGCAATGAGAACATCTTTTTGCACCAATGCCTCACCGTCGTTCAAATTGGTTACCGCCTCTAGCAGGCCCTTATCCGGGCAAATGGAGCCGTTTATAAACAAGCCTTCTTCAGAGTCCTTATACTGAAACTTTTCTTGGAGATATGGCGCTGTCAAATATGCGATTTCTGCATTGAGATATTTCTCCCATTTTTCGGCAATTGTAAGTATACCTATGCGAAGCGAAGCAACAGGGCGAGTAAAAGTTAAGGGCAAAAGGCTTTCCCTCGTTGAATCATCAAAGAGAACGATCGTCATATCGGGCAAAAATAAAAAAAGTCCCGACTGTTAAAAGACGGGACTTTCATATATTTTGTAATAATTATTACTTCTTAGCGTAACGGCTGCGGAATTTATCGATACGTCCGGCAGTATCTACCAACTTCATTTTACCAGTATAGAACGGGTGAGAAGTGTGAGAAATCTCTAATTTTACTAATGGGTATTCGTTTCCGTCTTCCCATTTAACAGTTTCTTTAGTGTCTATGCAAGATTTAGTCATAAAAGCATAGTCGTTAGACATGTCTTTAAAAACAACCAATCTATAGTTTTTTGGGTGCAAATCAGCCTTCATTGTTCAATCTCCTTTTTGAGAGGTGCAAATATAGATAATTCCAGAATAAATAAAAATAGAATTTTTAGAATTTCTTCGATGGGAGGTGTCAGGTGTGAGGACTGAGGTATGAGGTGTGAGTGTATGAGGACTGAGGTATGAGGTGTGAGCACTGAGGTATGAGCTGATAGCTAACGGCTGATAGCTCATAGCTGATACCTCACAGCTGATAGCTTACTCGCATTCAAAATAGCGCCATTGGAGATAAGTGCATAGTCCTTCAAGTTCAGGAAAAATAGAAAAGGCATTTACTCCTAGCGTATTGAGGTCGGTACGGATATTTTTAAACCTACTTGCAGATATTTTTACTTTAACTAATTTATCTCTAAATGTATCGACCTCATTCATGTAATTCATTTCTGTGATGTCTTTAGATGAGACCACACTAAATACTCCTGATTGGTTATTTATACGCTGTTTTATGATGCGGGGCCTGAACACTTTGGTTTCTGCAACATTGAATGGATGTATAGCTTCAATTTTTAAATCAAAATCCTCAGTGCTTGCCATCAATATCCAGACAACGGCTTGCTTTTGTTCGGAATCATATAAAGTACTGGTTCCTCCCGTAGCAAACCATAGGGCGGTTAAGGCATTATTGGACCAGTCTAGCAGGCGGGTTGGCAGGCCAAAATGTTGCCCCAGGGTAAGGTAATCCCAATCATCCAAAGGCATATGCTCTTTTATTAGCAGAGGGTTTGTTCGCTTAAATTCAAATAAGAGAAGCCTTTCCACATCGAGCAAATTGCCTTTTGCTTTCAATCTGCAGATCTTCGGAATAAGCGGGTAATCTGCAACCTGCCCTCGAAACAGAAAATCCATAAAGTTTCCTTCGCTGAGTTTTTGTTCTTTATGCTGCTTAATTAATTTCAAATAATCTTCTATCGTTTCAATTTCAATCTCATCCATCGCCGACCTTTAATTATTATTAACCAGTTTTTTTTAAGGGCTGTCTCGTCAATTCGATCGTCTCTGGGATAATTAAATTGGTACCAAATCCAAAAGACATTGTGGCCTTATTTGCATAATTCATTATGCTGTTGCCTTACTGTAATTTAATGCCTCGGAGAAGATAATTGTTTTGCTTTTAGGAGCTGAGTTCGATTCACCGAATATTGCCAGTAACCTAACAAGAAGAAAGCAACTCAGGTAATCACACATGTAAAATTAAAGTTGCATAGAATTATTACCTTCCATTAAGTAATTCTAAATAAACATATTAGATCCACATGTTCTTCCCAAAGGGACTCCTGCGAAGACGGAAGGGAAACGATTAGGTTGCCATCGGCATCTCTCTATCTAAGACATAAAATTTATGTAGGGGCTTTTTATTGAAGTTTCACCTTTGATAACTCAGCAAAACTTTCAAACTCTTCCTTCTTGTTACTTTTTCTTGATAAAAAGTAAGCAATACTTAGCGAAGCGATCTCATTTATGCCTATTAAAAACAATCAAATAATAAATAAATCAAGAAAAGAAAGATGCTTCTACGCTCAAGCGGGCCCGCCTTTCTTTTCAGCCCTACGCGCAGCTCTCCGCAACGAGCGGCTACTAACATTCAATAAAATTGCCTACGATCATTGTCATTTCCGCTTTCGGTGTTTTGAAAAAAATCCCCCACTACCTAAGACATAAAGTTTGTTTCAACGCCCTCTGCGTTTTGGAGCCCACTTGGTCATGCCGAATTTATTTCGGCACCCCATCATACATTCGCATAATGCAAGTAGGTTCCCGAAATAAATTCGGGACAAATCGCTTATTTAGTATGATGTCATTTTTACTTTCTGTGTTTGAAAAAAATCCCCCACTACCTAAGACTGTCGCCGTTAACTTAAGACGTTGAATCTTTATGAAAGGGATAGATCCTTCGCCGGTCCAAAGAACTCCTTTGGACCGGAGGTGCCGAAGCCGGAGGTGGTTAAGCAACCAAACTTATACAGCAGCTTAATCCTTCCCCTATCCAATGTTATTAACTTAAGGCTTTAAATGGCTCGTGAGGACACGAGCCGCGTTCCCCAAGCCGTGGTTTGTGTCCCCACAAATCACTTAAGTTAATGACTATATAAATCAGAAATACTGAAACCTTATTCTGTTTCCTAGCCTCGCTCCCTCAACAGACTTACTGCTTGAATAAGCAGATCCAGATGCTCGAAAAAATCGCCAAACTCCTGCAATTCTCTTGGAGGTAATTTACAGAACTGCCCTTTAATGCTTAGCACAAACCAGCTCCATAAAATAGCCTGGGCTTTCTCGGCTGGATAGGTTTTGAAAAAGGATTCAAGCAATTCTGAAGGTGATAGTGGCTGTAAAGGTGTAGGTGCCATATTTGATGAGATAAAGGGTTAAAAGTATGTTTTACGACAATATTCAAAGATAAAAACAAGTTTGAACATTACACATATATGTGTAAATAAAAATTATAGGAATAGATTATTTGAACCTTGTATGGAAGACAAGGGAAAACTGGACCCAATTGAACAATATGTTATTGATTTTGTGCGCAAACTGCGTGTAGACAGGGAGCTACGCCAGGAAGATATTGCTTATCTATTGGGAACCAAGCCATCGTTTATCGGCAATGTAGAAAGCTTATCGCATCCAGCGAAATACAATCTAAAACATATTAATCTTTTAGCTGATCACTTTGGGCTTTCGCCAAGAGACTTCTTGCCGGAAAAGGCTTTGGTTTGACCATTGAATTGTAACTCTTAATAACAGTAACGCTTTTGACATTCATTACTTCAAGTTAACCCCTTCTTCTCCCCTTCTTTACCTGTTCTTTACCTCCGAGGAGATGAATAGGTAAAGGAGGGGTTAACAAGAGGTTAAGAAGAGGTAAAGAAAAGAGCGTTTAACCCTTGGTTAAAGTCATTGTATTCACAAACCAGTGTTTAGCCCGTACTTAACGCGTAGATAACCCGTATCTAGCGCGATAAACTACGCATTAGATACGGGGATGTTGGGATAAACTGGGTAAAATCCAAGAAGGACTGAAATGTTAGGCCGCCCGAATGATGTGATTGACTTATTGGAAAGGAAAAAGGTTTTATAAATAAAAAAGCGAGTTGCCCCGCTTTAAATGTTTTCACAACGGAATAATCCTTATTGTGATTTGTTTTCAGATTTGAATTTCAAAGAAAAACTTTTTAGATTGGAAAAACAAATTTACTTATCACATTATGAAAAAAATCTTAGGGCTGGATCTTGGCACAAACTCTATTGGCTGGGCATTAATTAACCAGGACATAAATAATCAACAAGGGGAGATATTAGGAGCCGGAACTAGGATCCTCCCAATGAGCCAGGATATATTAGGGAAGTTTGATAGTGGAGTATCTATATCCCAAACTGCTGAAAGAACAAGTTTTAGAGGGATCAGACGATTGAGGGAGCGGCATTTATTAAGACGAGAGCGCTTACACCGGGTACTTAATGTCCTTGGCTTTTTACCTGAACATTACGCAAACCAAATAGATTTTGCAAAAAAACTTGGCCAATTTATTTCTGAAACAGAACCAAAGATTGCCTATTCATATAATTCCCAAGCTCGAAAGTTCGATTTCTTTTTCAAAACTTCTTTTGAAGAAATGTTAAATGACTTCAAACAGCATCAACCACAGCTTTTAAGTAACAAAAAAGGACAACCAGCATTAATACCTTATGATTGGACTATTTATTATTTGCGCAAAAAAGCCCTTACCCATAAAATTGAAAAAGAAGAATTGGCATGGTTGCTTTTAAACTTCAATCAAAAACGAGGTTATTACCAATTGCGAGGCGAGGAAGAGGAAGAAAACAATAATAAACTAGTTGAATTCTACTCTTTATTAGTAACAGGGGTTGAAGACAGTGGCGACCGGAAGAATAAAGATGAAATTTGGTACAACATTCATCTGGAAAATGGCTGGATTTATAGAAGAACCAGTAAAACACCATTAGACTGGGTTGGAAAAACTAAAGAATTTATTGTTACAACAGATTTAAATGACGATGGCACAGTTAAGAAAGACAAGGAAGGTAAGGAAAAACGCTCGTTTAGAGCTCCTGCCGAAAATGACTGGACATTAGTTAAAAAGAAAACTGAATATGATATAAATACAAGCAATAAAGCGGTTGGAGCTTACATTTATGACACCTTATTGCAAAACCCCAATCAAAAAATAAAGGGTAAGTTAGTACGCGTAATCGAGCGCAAATTTTACATACAAGAACTTAAACAAATACTCGAAACTCAGCAGATATTCCACGATGAATTAAAAGATGTCAACCTATACAGGGCTTGTATCGAAGAACTCTATGAGAATAATGAAAGCCACAGAAATAATATATCAGAAAGAGATTTTGTACATCTTTTTCTCAATGATATTATTTTTTATCAAAGGCCTTTAAAAAGCAAAAAGTCTCTAATTAGCAATTGTAAATTCGAAAGCAGAACTTACATCAAAAATGGCAAAAAAGAAACAGAGCCGTTAAAATGTATAGCTAAATCTCATCCTTTATTTCAGGAGTTTAGATTATGGCAATTCATACAAAACCTAAAAATATATCAACGTGAAAAGCATGTAAATGAAGTATTGCTTACCGATGTAAACGTTATCGAAGATTGTTTAACTAATGAAGAAGCAATAACAGATTTATACGACTGGCTTAACGACAGGAAGGAAGTCGACCAGAAGGCGCTATTAAAGTATTTTAAAATTAAAAATGTCAACGACTACCGATGGAATTATGTTGAAGACAAACTGTATCCTTGCAATGAAACCAGGGCACAGATAACTAACCGCTTATCAAAAGTGCCCAATATGCCATCTGATTTTTTAAGCCGGGAAAACGAGGAAGCCTTATGGCACATTTTGTATTCAGTTGAAGATAAAGAGGATATACAAAAAGCGCTGAAGTCATTTGCAACCAAACATCAATTAGATGAACAGTTTGTAATTCAGTTCAGCAAATTCCCCCCTTTCAAAAAAGAATATGGTTCTTACTCTGCAAAAGCAATAAAAAAACTTTTGCCCTTAATGCGAAAGGGGAAATACTGGTCGGCCGAAAATATTGGCCAACAAACCCAAGACCGGATTTCTAAACTCATTAATGGTGAATTTGATGAAACTATTAGAGACCGGGTAAGAGAAAAAGCGCTTCATCTTAACAATTTAGAGGATTTCAAAGGATTACCTCATTGGCTAGTTTCTTATATTGTTTACGATAGGCATTCGGAAGATGGAGATAACAAGCAATGGAAAACGGCAAATGAAATAACCTTACTAGAACAGCATAGTTTACGAAATCCAATTGTTGAGCAAGTTATCAATGAAACGCTTCGGGTAGTGCAGGATATATGGAAAAACTATGGCAATGAAGATGAGAAGTTCTTTGATGAAATACACATAGAACTTGGACGGGAGATGAAAGCGCCAAAAAGTGACAGAGAACGCATGACCAGGCAAATCTCTGAAAATGAAAACACTAATCTGCGCATCAAGGCTTTACTAATTGAATTACTTAATGATAAAGACATTGAGAATGTAAGGCCCTTCTCTCCTATGCAACAAGAAATCCTCAAAATTTATGAAGAAGGCGTGTTGAGTGCGGAAGATGGTAACATTCCCGATGAAATACTTAAAATTGCCAAAATGGCTCAGCCCACCTCTTCCGAATTAATTCGATATAAACTTTGGTTACAACAAAAATACAGGTCTCCGTACACAGGCAACATCATACCATTAAATAAACTATTTACAAGGGAATATGACATTGAGCATATTATACCACAGTCTCGTTATTTTGACGATTCTCTAAGCAACAAAGTAATATGTGAGGTTGAGGTAAATAAAGATAAAGACAATGCTACTGCATACGAGTATATTAAAAATAATAGGGGAAAAAAAATAGAGCTCAGCCATGGCAAGATAGCTACGCTATTCACCGTAGAAGAATTTGAAGAGTTCGTTAAAACTCATTACAATAAAAGCCGGGGCAAAATGAAAAAACTGCTAATGGACAATATCCCGGAAACATTTATTCAGCGTCAGCTTAATGACACCAGGTATATTAGCAAGGTTGTTAAATGCTTAATGAGCAATATTGTTAGAGAAGATAATGAGCAAGAGGCAATCTCAAAAAATGTATTAACAAGCAATGGGGCAATCACCTCTACCTTAAAACAAGATTGGGGGTTAAATGACGTTTGGAACGAAATCATTACTCCTCGTTTCGAACGTCTAAATGAGCTAACCAAAAGCCAAAATTTTGGCGAATGGGTAAATAAAGATGGCAAAAAAGTCTTCCAAACTCAGGTTCCAATAGAGCTACAAAAAGGCTTTAGCAAAAAAAGGATCGATCATCGCCACCATGCGTTAGACGCTATCGTTATTGCCTGTGCGTCCAGAAACCATATTAATTATTTGAATAACGAAAGCGCTCTAGGTAGCGAAAAGAAAGAGATTAAAGAGAAAAAAAGATACGACCTGAAGCATAAATTATGTTTCAAGAAATATAATGATGATTCTAAAACCAATTACAAATGGGTGTTCGATAAACCATGGGATACATTTACCCAAGAAACAAAAGAAAGTATCAATAGCATAATTGTTAGTTTCAAACAAAACCTAAGAGTTATTAATAAAACGATTAATCAGTATCAATCCTGGGTTCAAGATGAAAATGGAAATCTGGTTAAAAGGCTCATTAAACAAACCAAAGGTGAGAACTGGGCGATACGGAAGCCGATGCATACACCTATGCCATACAGTAAAAAGAGCTACGACTTTGATGTACTGAAAATTTCAGAAAATATTGGGAAATATGAGTTAATAATTGATGAAGAAATAAAAAACAAAGTAATTAATATTCTTATAGAGAATAAAAACAGAGTTACAGACACTCAAAAATTCCTAAAGAATAACCCAATCATTAATGAAAACGGGAAGGCTGTTTTAGTTACTGGATTTAAATTAAAGAATGAGAAATTCAGAAAAAGACAGCACATTTCCAAATTAGGCAACAGAGGACTTGGGGGCATTAAAACACTGGAAGATGCCCATAAATTTATAAGTAAAGTCGCTGACTATAAGCTCCAACAGGACCTGATAAAACATTTACAAGAAAACAACAATGATATTGACAAAGCATTTAATCCTGATGGCATAGATCAGTTTAATTCTGCCCGAAAAATACCAGTTTATAAATTGCCTATTGCAGAGAAAGGAGATAAACGTTTTGCATTAGGTGAGAAGATTGGTAATAAACATAAATGGATGGAAGCAGCGGAAGGCACTAACCTATTTTTTGCCATTTATCAAAATGAGGCAGGCAAACGCAGCTACGAAACCATCCCTCTAAATGTTGTGATTGAACGCCAAAAACAGAAACTATCTCCGGTGCCAGAAACCAATGAATACAACCATAAACTTCTAACATATCTATCTCCAAACGACCTGGTTTACATACCTACAGCTGAAGAAAAAGAAAACAGTGGCACTATTGACTTTAGCAATTTGGATAATGAGCAAATAAAAAGAGTTTATAAGATGGTAAGTTCTTCTGGAACTCAATGTTTTTTCGTAAGACACGATATAGCGACATCAATTGTAAGTAAATTTGAGTTTTCTGCTTTAAACAAAATGGAGAAATCCATTGACGGCATAATGATTAAAGAGGACTGCATTAAACTTTCTATAGACCGTTTAGGCAAGATTAGCATATTTAATAAAGCTAGAATAGTCGACTTTGCATAGCCAAATACTTTTCATTGACCGTGAAAATCTAAAAGTCATCTTTAGGTTTTCACGGTAAAATCTTATATTGTAATCATACTACCTATACATATTCAACCCTATAGGATATGATTAAAAGAACCTTGTACTTTAGCAATCCTGCTTACCTCAGCAAAAAAGAAGATCAATTAATTATTGATCTCCCCCATCTCAAAGTTTTAGGAGAAAAAGAATCGAAAAAGACCGTTCCGATAGAGGATATCGGGGTTATTATACTCGACCATCAACAGATTACCATTACCCATTCCTGTATAGCTGCTCTGTTGCAAAACAACGTGGCATTAATTACCTGTGACCATACACACCATCCTGTAGGTTTATTGCTTCCATTGAATGGGCACGACACCCAAAGTGAACGATTCCGTTACCAGATTGAAGCTTCACAACCATTAAAGAAACAATTGTGGCAGCAAACAATTCAGGCTAAAATATTGAACCAGGCTTCAGTACTGGCTGAACGCGGCATTGCGTATGATAACATGCTGTATTGGGCAAAATCGGTTCGCTCTGGCGATCCTGAAAATTACGAAGGCAGGGCCGCTGCCTATTACTGGAAAAACGTATTTCCTAAGAAAGTAGAATTTTTTAGAGGGCGAGAAGGCGATCCTCCCAATAATCTTTTAAATTATGGTTACGCAATTTTAAGGGCGATTGTGGCCCGGCAATTGGTTTCCTCCGGTTTGCTCCCTACCCTTGGCATACATCACCGGAATAAATATAATGCCTATTGCCTTGCCGATGATATAATGGAGCCTTACCGCCCTTATGTAGACAAAATTGTACTGGGAATTATTGACCGGGGAGAAAATTTTCTGGAATTAGGTACCTCTATTAAATCGCAACTGTTAGGAATAGCAAGTGTTGATGTACATTTTGAGAAAACACGAAGCCCCTTAATGGTTGGATTGCAAACTACCACCTCTTCACTTGCCAAATGCTACGAGGGCAGCTTAAGAAAGATTAATTACCCTTTAATAAAAAGCCTCGAACTAAAACGAAACTATACCTATCCGGATAACGACAGCAAATTAAGTATGGCTGCAGAAAAAGAATATCCTTACGGAAATAATCCGGATGCAGAACCAAATCTTCCTTTTTAATCATGCGTTTAAATGAATACAGGATTTTGTGGATATTAGTTTTTTTTGACCTTCCGACCGAAACTAAGAAAGACCGGCAGATTTATGCAAGGTTCAGAAAAGATATTCTCCGGGATGGATTTTCGATGTTTCAATTTTCTATCTATCTGCGGCATTGCAGTAGCCGCGAGAATGCGGATGTACATATTAAGCGGGTCAAACGGTTTCTTCCCGAAAAAGGACACATTGGTATTATGACTATAACAGATAAGCAGTTTGGAATGATGGAATTATTTTATGGAAAGGAAGAAAAATCATTACCAAATACTCCCCAGCAGTTGGAATTATTCTAACAACTCATCCATGAAAATCGTAAACTTGATTTTCGTTTTTCATGGATATAATCAGAGTGGAAAAATAAAATCCGCTATTGAAGTAAAGCTTTCTTCTTCCCCGTAGCCAGCAAAGGTTTTTTACAATCCATAGAAGATATTAAAGCAGAATAAGGCTTTATTATAGCCCCAGTAGCTGAAAGCTATTGAATTAAAAAATATTCTGGTGCCTAATTTGAAAGATTTTATTAAAGCACTATTGAACCAGTAGATTAAAAGCCATTAGATTTAGGCGGTAATTTTATAAAAAACCCGAAGTTTCCTTAATGAAAAATCGGGTTTTTTATTTTCTAATTTCGTCTTTAACGAACTGTAATTCAAAACGATATACCAGGGTATGTTGTGGCTAATATCGTAAAGAACAAATCTGAAAGCAAATCACAACTATTTATATATGTGCGCCTAA
>Ga0307412_10002227_pt1 | contig 10769 bp, 15 predicted proteins | sample DK1Cmetagenome_3_FD_203823 | JGI IMG/M metagenome (GOLD analysis project Ga0307412, IMG submission 203823) | Maize rhizosphere microbial communities from greenhouse at UC Davis, California, United States - DK15-C-1 | ecosystem: Host-associated > Plants > Roots > Rhizosphere > Soil | place: USA...
AAGCCCCTTTTTTTCAAACGCGACGATCTGTGGTGCCTGGCGAGGGCGTTGAGAGAGCCGGCGCAAACGAGAAGGGCCGCCCGGTCGCCCGGACGGCCCTTTCGTAAAACACGCCGAAGCGCGATGATTACATCGCGTTCGAAGCGTTCATCGTGCCGTTGTCGACAACGCCGTTGTCAACCGGAGCAGCGACGTCAACGTTGGTGACCGAAGCGTCGGTGGTGTTCTCAGGCGCAACGACTTCGGTGGTGTTGTTGACGCTGGTGCTCTCGTTGTTGGTGCACGCCGAGGCCAGGAGGGCCGCACCGGCGATCATCGAACCAGCAACGATCTTCGAAAGGACTGCACGCATGTAATAGCTCCCTAGATAATGGATTTGGACGACGGTTGTACGCCGTTAATACCCAAACCGTGCTGGACATTAGACGGTTCGGGGGACACCCTCAAGACTCGAATTTATCCCACGCGATCCAGAGCGTCCAAAAATGGCAAAAATGTGGCCTGTAGGGCGGTGTCGAAGCGTTCCGTCGCAATCGATTTGCCGAGCGCCGCGGCGCTGGTGACGGGGAATTCGGCGATTCCGCAAGGCACGATACCGGTGAAGTGGTTCAGATCGGGATCAAGATTGATCGCGAAGCCGTGCAGCGTCACCCATTGGCGGATGCGCACGCCGATCGCGCCGATTTTTGCTTCCACCCCGCGATCGAGCGTCCAGATGCCGATGCGGCCGGGTGCGCGGAACGCCTCGATCCCGCATTCGCCCAGCGCCGCGATCACCCATCCCTCGATCGCATGGACATAGTTGCGCACATCGCGCCGCCGCTCGCGCAGGTCGAGCACGACATAGCCGATGCGCTGGCCGGGCCCGTGATAGGTATAGCGCCCGCCGCGCCCGGTACGGTGGACGGGGAAGCGCGGATCGAGCATCTCGGCAGGATCGGCGCTGGTGCCGGCGGTGTAAACGGGCGGATGTTCGAGCAGCCAGACCAGTTCCTGCGCCTGATGCGCGGTGACGGCGGCGGCGCGCGCCTCCATGGCGGCATGGGCTTCGGCATAGTCGATCGGCTGGGGCTCTACCCGCCATTCGATGGTTTCGTGCATGATCGCCGCCGCTTGCGCCCTTCCAGCGCCCAAGGCAAGCATTGGCAAGGCGCAGCCCCCCGGCTAACACCCCGGGTCCCTCACGCAAGGACTTCGCCGCATGGCAAAAATGGGTACCGTCTGGGATCAGACTACCGGCTTCGTCGGCGAGCGCTTCGGTCCGCTGGTGCCGATCGCGCTGGCGACGTTCGTCGCGCCGACCGTGATCAGCGCCTGCCTGCAGACGCTCGCCACAACATCGGGCCCCGCTGCGCGACTGGTGCTGGGTGCGCTGGTCCTGCTGCTCTCGCTGGCGACGATCTGGGGTTCGCTGACCGTCATCGCGCTGGCCACCGGCGAAGGCAGCGTTGCGGCGTCGGGGCGCCTGGCGGGACGGCGCCTGCCAGCCGCGCTGCTCGTGTCGATCGTACTCGGGCTCGCCGCTGCGCTGCTCGTTGCGCCGGTGCCCCTGATCCTGGCGTCGCGCGGCTATGACGTGATGGCGATCGCGGCCGGCCAGGCGGGCAACGTGGTCGTCGATCCGCAGACATCGAGCATCGTCGCACTCTATGTGCTGGCGTTGATTCCGGTGCTGCTGGCTGCGTTTACCCGGCTGATCCTGATCAGTCCGGTGGTGCTGCGCGAAGCGGTGATGTTCGGGGCGATCCGCCGATCCTGGGCGCTGACGCGGCGGCATGGCTGGCGCATCTTCGGCCTATTGCTGCTGTTCGCTTTGATCGGCGGGATCGCGCAGCTTGCGGCGCAGACCGTTTTCGGCAGCGTGTTCACGCTGCTGTTCGGCGCAGGGGAGGGGCTGACGCTGGCGCTGCTGCTGACGACGATCGTCACGGCGTGCGTGCAGGCGGTGGTGATGCTGCTGCTGGCAGCCTTCCAGGGCAAGCTCTACGCGGCGCTCGCAACCGATTCGGTGTCGCCCGCATGACCCTGCGCCTCGCAGACCTGTTCGCGGACGCGAAGACCCTCTGGCAGCGCGAGCGCGCGCTGGTGCTGCCGGTCGCGGGCCTCTTCTTCCTGTTGCCGAGCCTTGGCGTCCTGCTGCTGATGGCGCGAAGCGCGCCGGCGCTGGAGACGTTGCCCGATCAGGCGGCGCTGCTCGCCTTCTACAAGCAGTTCATTTCCGCCAATGTCGTGCCGATCGCGCTCGCCTATCTCGCGGTCGATTACGGCATCTTCGCGCTGTTCAACCTGTACCTGAACGGTGGCGGGCGCACGCTGGGGCAGGTGCTTGCGCAGGCGCTCCGGCGGCTGTTTCCCTTCCTGGTGCTCGAACTGGCGGTGAGCATCGCCTTCCAGCTCGGTTTCTCGCTGTTCATCGCGCCGGGCCTGTTCGTGTTCGCGCGGACCTGGCTGGCGGCGCCCGCCTATGCGGCGCGGCCCGAGGCCGGCCTGATCGAGGCGTTTCGGCAGGGCTGGGTGCGCAGCGGCGGGGTCCGCTGGCTGCAGTTCCTGGTGGTGGCAGCCGTCGTGTTCGTCGCCGGGATCGGCGCGATGGCGGTCGCCAGCATCGTCACCGGGCTGATCGCCACCGCCGCCGGCGGCGGCATGGTGGCGGAATCGCTCGGCTATGTGGCGCTGTCGCTGATCGGCGCGCTGATCTGGACCGCGCTCGTCATCGTACGTGTCGCCGCCTATCGCGCCACGGAGCCCAGGCAGGGGAGGTGAGGCGCGGCCTCGGCGGGCAGGACGCCGAGGATGCGCGGATCGGGGAAAGTCTCGATCGTGCGCTTGTAGGGCACGAAGCCGTGGCGGCGGTAGAAGCCGAGCGCGGCGGGATGATCGAGCGTGCAAGTGTGCACCCACACCCGCGTCACGTCCTTGCGCCAGGCGAAGGCCAGCGCCTGCGCCATCAGCCAGGCACCATGGCCCTTGCCGGTGATCTCCGGCACGAGGCCGACATAGGAGAGCTCGCAGGTGGCGGGGCCCCGGAAATCGAGTTCGAGCATGCCGACCTCGACCCCGGCGCGATCGACCACCGCGTAGACCGCGACCTGGGGATCGTCGAGAATCGCCCGCAGCCGCGCCTCGTCCATCACCAGCCGCGAGAACCACAGCCAGGGCCCGCCGACGCGGCGGAACAGCGCGCGGTACTTGTCGCTCTCCGGTGCGGGCCAGTGGGCCAGCCGGAACGGCGAGGGCGGGACCGGCCGGGGCTTCGGCCGTTCGCGCATCTCCAATGCGGTCACGATCGTGGCGATGTGATCGTCGGCGACGGGCAGCAGGCCCATGGGATCAGCTCCAGGCGGCCATCGGCGGCAGGCTCATCAGGATCGCGTCGACATTGCCGCCGGTCTTGAGGCCGAACAGCGTGCCGCGATCGTAGATCAGGTTGAACTCGGCATAGCGGCCGCGCCATTCGAGTTGGCGCTGGCGGTCGGCATCGTCGAAGGGCGTGTGCATCCGCTGGCGCACCAGCCGCGGATAGACGTCGAGGAACGCGCGGCCGACATCCTGGGTGAAGGCGAAGTCGGCCTCCCAATCGCCTTCGAGGTGATCGTAGAAAATGCCGCCGACACCGCGATGCACCTGGCGGTGGGGGATGTAGAAATAGTCGTCGGCCCAGGCCTTGAAGCGGGGATAATAGGCCGGGTCATGCGCGTCGCACGCCGCCTGCAGACGCGCGTGGAAGTCGGCGGTGTCCTCGGCATAGGGCAAGGGCGGGTTGAGATCGGCACCGCCGCCGAACCAGCGCTTGGTGGTCGTCAGGAATCGGGTGTTCATATGCACGGCGGGGACGTGCGGATTGGCCATGTGCGCGACCAGGCTGATGCCGGTGGCGAAGAAGGTCGGGTCCTCGCCGGCACCGTGGATCGTCTTGGCGAAATCGCCCTCGAACGCACCGCCGACGGTGGAGACGTTGACGCCCACCTTCTCGAACACCCGGCCCTTCATCACGCCGCGCACGCCGCCGCCGCCGGGCGCTCCGGACGAATCGGTGCGGTCCCAGGCGAGGTAGTCGAACGCGGCGTCGGAGCCTGCCTCGCGCTCGATCGCCTCGAATTCGGCGCAGATCGAATCGCGCAGGCCTTCGAACCAGGTGCGCGCGCGCTGCTGCTGTTCGTCGAGTTCGATCGCTGCCTCGATCACTGGGGGAATCCTTCCGTCTGGCGTAGTGCCTCGGCAAGCCCGATGCCCGTTGCGACGGCGAGGTTCAAGGAGCGCAGCTCGGGCCGCAGCGGTATTCGCACTGCAGCATCGGCGCGGGCGTGCACGAAATCGGGCACGCCGCTGCCCTCCGCGCCGAACAGCAGCGTGTCGCCGGGTTCGAAGCGCGCGTCGGGCAGGCGGACGCCGCCGCGCGTCGTGAACAGCACCAGCCGGGCGGGCACCCGCGTCTCGAATGCCGCCCAGTCGGCGTGACGGATCGTTTCGGGTTCATAGTCCATCGCGGCGCGCTTGTGGGCGCGATCGCCCCAGGGAAAACCCATAGGCTCGATAAGGTCCACGGCCACCCCCATACAGGCGGCAAGCCGCAAGATCGTGCCCACATTCCCTGCAATTTCAGGCTGGAACAACGCGACTCGGATTGTGGAGGGGCAAGTCATTTTGCAGTGCAACATTAAGGCCTTGGAGATGAGAATATGAAAAACCCTGTTGGCAAAGCTGCATTGCGCCGTCTATCAAACTTAGGATAGCCACCGGAAACCCGGCCGGCACTGAGCTTCGTTTCGTCCGCGTTCCTCTTTCCGCGGCTGTCTCGCGGAAGTGTTCCGAAGTGCAAGGGCTAGAGCATGGCAACGTTTGAAGAAGGCCTTACTCCCGAACAGACTGTAGGCCCTGGCGGCGAAATCATCGAGAATCCCCGTCGTCGTGATTACCTCACCTACGCCGCGGCTTCGGTGGCCGCGGTCGGCGCCGGCGTGGTGGTGCTGCCACTGGTCAACTCGATGAATCCGTCGGCCGACGTGCTGGCGCAGTCGAGCACCGAAGTGAATCTCGCGGCGATCGAGCCGGGGCAGGCGATCAAGGCCAGCTTCCGCAAGCAGCCGCTGTTCGTCCGCAACCTGACGCCGGCGGAGATCGCCCAGGCCGATGCGGTGCCGGTCTCGAGCCTGCGCGACCCGCAGACGCTCGACCAGCGTACCGCGGAAGGCCACAAGAACTGGCTGATCACGCTGGGCGTGTGCACCCATCTCGGCTGCGTGCCGCTGGGCGCGGGCGAGGGCGAGAGCCGCGGCCCGTTCGGCGGCTATTTCTGCCCGTGCCACGGCTCGGCCTATGATACTGCCGGCCGCATCCGCCAGGGGCCGGCACCGAAGAATCTCGAAGTACCAAAATATAATTTCACGTCCGACACGGTCGTCGTGGTCGGGTGAGGAGAGACCTGGATGAGCTTTCCCTGGGCGCGCCATTACGAGCCGAAGAACCCGGTGATGAAATGGGTGGACGATCGACTGCCACTGCCGCGGTTCGTCTATAACGCGATCGGTGCCGGCTATCCGGTACCGCGCAACCTGAACTATTTCTGGAACTTCGGCATCCTAGCGGGGCTGTCGCTGGTAATCCAGATCGTCACCGGCATCGTGCTGGCGATGCACTTCCACAGTTCGGCAGCCGGCGCGTTCGATTCGGTGAACGGCACGATCATGCGCGACGTGAACGCGGGCTGGTTCCTGCGCTTTGCCCACGCCAACGGCGCCAGCATGTTCTTCATCGTGGTGTACATCCACATCTTCCGCGGGCTGCATTACGGATCGTACAAGGCGCCGCGCGAGATGGTGTGGTTGCTCGGCGTGGTCATCTTCCTGCTGATGATGGCCACCGCCTTCATGGGCTATGTGCTCCCCTGGGGGCAGATGAGCTTCTGGGGCGCGCAGGTGATCACCGGCTTCTTCTCGGCGATCCCGGTGGTGGGCGACTGGATCCGCATCTGGCTGCTCGGCGGCTATGCGCCCGATGACGCGACGCTCAACCGCTTCTTCTCGCTCCATTATCTGCTGCCGTTCGTGATCGCGGGCGTGATCATTCTGCACATCTGGGCGCTGCACATTCCGGGGTCGAACAACCCGACCGGCGTGGAGGTGAAGGGCGAGCAGGATACGATCCCGTTCCACCCCTATTACACCGCCAAGGACGGCTTCGGGGTAGGCATCTTCCTGATCCTGTTCTCGACGCTGATCTTCTTCTATCCGGATTATCTGGGGCATCCCGACAACTATATCGTCGCGAATCCGCTTTCGACGCCGGCGCACATCGTGCCCGAATGGTATTTCTGGCCCTTCTACGCGATCCTGCGCGCCTTCACCGCGGATTTCATCCTGCCGGCCAAGCTGTGGGGCGTGCTGGCGATGTTCGGATCGATCCTGCTCTTGTTCTTCCTGCCCTGGCTCGATCGTTCGCCGGTGCGCTCGGCCAATTACCGGCCGATGTACCGGATCGCCTTCTGGCTGCTGGTTGCCGACGTGTTGATCCTCGGCTGGTGCGGCGGCTCGCCCGCGGAGCCGATGTACGTGATCATCAGCCAGATCGCCGCCGCCTATTATTTCGCGCACTTCCTGATCATCGTGCCGATCATCTCGCGGATCGAGACGCCGCGCCCGCTGCCCAATTCGATCACCGAAGCGGTGCTGGGTAACGAAGGCGGATCGCGCATCACCGCCACCGCGGCGACGGCATAAGGGGGCCGGGGACCATGACGTCGATCTTTCTCCGCTCGATCAAGTTCCTGATCGGTGCCGGCTTCGTCTTCGTGCTGCTGCTGGCGCTGATCAGCAGCATCACCGGCCTGATCAAGGAGCCGCCGAAGCAGACCGCCGAGCAGGCGCTGCACAAGCATCCGAAGGAGCTGGAACTCGAATCGAACGGGCCGCTCGGCAAGTTCGACGTCGGCCAGCTCCAGCGCGGGTTCAAGGTGTACAAGGAGGTCTGCGCGACCTGCCACTCGCTGCACATGATCGCGTTCCGTAACCTCAAGGACCTGGGCTATAGCGACGCGCAGGTGAAGAAGATCGCCAAGGAATGGGCGATGAAGCAGCCGGTGTTCGACGAGAAGGCCGGCACCTGGGGCGAGCGCGACAACATTCCGTCGGACCGGTTCCCCAAGGTCTATTATGCCGGCACCGGCAATCCGCCGGACCTCAGCCTGATCACCAAGGCGCGGCATGACGGCGCGGCGTACGTCCACTCGCTGCTCACCGGCTATGGCGAGAAGCCGGATCCCGCGCTGGCGGCGAAGTTCCCCGAGGCGATGAAGACGCCCGAGGGCATGCACTTCAACCCCTATTTCGCCAATCTCAACATCGCCATGCCGCCGCCGCTGGTGAGCGACGGGCAGGTCCAGTATGACGACGGCACCCGCGCGACCGTCGACCAGATGTCGACGGACGTCTCCGCCTTCCTCGTCTGGACTGCCGAGCCGACGCTGCAGGTGCGCCATCAGGCGGGCCTGGCGGTCGTGATCTTCTTGCTGTTTGCCACCGGGCTCGCCTATGGCGCGTACCTCACGGTTTGGCGCGGCATGAAGCATTGATGGACATCGACCAGAACGAAGACATTCGCAGTCGCATTCGAACGATCCCCGACTTTCCAAAGCCGGGGATCCTTTTTCGCGACATCACCACGCTGCTGCTCGATGCCGAGGGCCTGAAGCTGACCATCGATCGGATGGCGGCGCAGGTCGACGGCAAGGTCGATCTCGTCGCCGGGATCGAGGCCCGCGGCTTCGTGTTCGGCGCGGCGCTGGCGGTGCAACTCGGCACCGGTGTGCTGCTGATCCGCAAGGACGGCAAGCTGCCTGGCGCGACGATCGCCGAGGACTATGCGCTCGAATATGGCACTGATCGCATCGCCATCCATGCGGATGCGCTGGTCCCCGGTGCCCGGGTGCTGCTGGTCGACGACCTGATCGCCACCGGCGGCACGGCGCGGGCGGCGGTGCGGCTGCTGCGCAAGGCGGGGGCCGAGGTCGTCCAGGCCTCGTTCGTCGTCGACCTGCCCGATCTGGGCGGCGCCGATGCGCTGCGCAGCGACGGGATCGCGGTATCGGCATTGGTCGCGTTCGAGGGCCACTGAGCGGAACCCGCGCCGGGTTCTGCGCGCTTCTCCTTCCATGGGGCGCGGCCTGTGGGGCATCGCCCCGCCGCGCGCCCGGTGAAGGAGCGTTCAATGGATAAGGGCTGGAAGGTGATGATCGGCGCGGCGCTGCTCGGCGGTGCCGCGATGCTGGGCGGCTGCATGGACGGCGGCTATGGCTATGGCGGATCGCGCGTCGCGGTCGGTTATGGCAGCGGATACGGCGGCGGCTATGGTGGCGGCTGGGGCAATCCCTATTGGGGCTGGTACGGTGATTATTACTACCCCGGCACCGGCGCCTATGTGTACGATCGCTATCGCCACCGCCACGCCTGGAACGACGGCCAGCGCACCTATTGGGAGCAGCGCCGCGGCTCCTGGCGCGGCGACCAGCGTTGGCGCAACAACTGGCGGGAGTTTCGCGGTCGGCCGGGCGGACATCGCCGCCGCTAAGCCGCAAGCCGAGATCGATCAGGAAATGGTGGCTAGGCTGGCGGCGGCTGGATAAGCTGCCGCCATGCTCACCAGCTTGGCCGTTTCGGGATATCGTTCGTTGCGGGACGTGACGGTGACGCTGGGGCCGCTCAACGTCATCACCGGGCCGAATGGCAGCGGCAAGTCCAGCCTGTACCGCGCACTGCGGCTGCTGTCCGATGTGGCACAGGGGCGCGCCATCGCCTCACTCGCCGCCGAAGGCGGGCTGGCATCGACGCTGTGGGCTGGCCCGGAGAAGATCGGCCGCGACGTGCGTGGCGGTCGCTATCCTGTACAGGGTACAGTGCGCGACGGGCCGGTGAGCCTGAAGCTGGGGTTCGCGTCGGAGGATTTCGGCTACGCCATCGACCTGGGGCTGCCGATTCCGTCCCGCACCCGCTTTGGGCATGATCCAGAAATCAAGGTGGAGAGCGTTTGGACCGGGGGATCGCTCTGCCGCAGCACCTGCTTTGCCGATCGCAACGGCCAGCGCGTGCGGCTGCGCGATCGCGATACTGGCGAGTGGCGCGCCCGCTTCAGTGAGCTTCCCGCTTATGACAGCATGATGATGCACTGCGCCGACGCGGTGGACGGTTTCGAGCTGCTGCTGTTGCGCGAGCGGATGCGGGCGTGGCGCTTCTACGACGATCTACGTACCGATCGCGATGCGCCCGCGCGCCGGCCGCAGGTGGGCACCCGCACGCCGGTGTTGGCGAGCGACGGTGCCGACCTAGGCGCGGCGATCCAGACCATCGTCGAGATCGGCGACGGCGACATGCTGGCCGAAACCATCGCCGACGCCTTCGACGGTGCCACGCTCTCGGTCGGCGATCGGTTCGAGGTGGAGATGCGCCAGCCCGGCCTGCTGCGCCCGCTCTCGGCGGCGGAGCTTTCGGACGGGACGCTGCGCTACCTGCTGCTCGCCGCTGCGCTTCTTTCCCCCCGGCCGCCGGAATTGATGATCCTGAACGAGCCCGAGGCCAGTTTGCATCCGGACCTGCTCGGTCCGCTGGCCCGGCTGCTGGTCGCCGCCGCACAGCGTTCCCAGATCATCGTCGTATCGCACGCCGAACGGCTGGTATCGGAACTCGATCGCGCGCAGGAGGTGCGGGTGATCGGGCTGCGCAAGGAGCTTGGCGAGACGATCTCCGTCCAGGAGGAGAAGCCAGACTGGGCGTGGCCCAACCGTTGAGTGGTCACCGCGTGCGCGTGGCGTTCCAGTTGAACAGGAAACTGCGGTGCTCGGCCCAGGTCTGGCCCTCGACGATGTCGCCGCGCAGGCAGGCGGCGGTGTGATAGGGGCCGGCACCGTCGCTCGTCCGGAAACTGACGCAGGTGCGGCCGCGCGCGGTCTTCCAGCGGCCATTCTCGATCCTGCTGTCGTAGAAGCTACCGGTGACGCTGCCATCGGGCGCGAGCTGTAGCTGCATGGTCTTGAGGTAGGGCTTTCCCGGCTCGGTCGAGAGGTCGACCGTCCAGCTGCCTGCCAGCGGGGTTTCGCTCTGGGCGAAGGCGGGCGGGGCCAGGCAAAAGGCGGCAGACACGATCAGGGCACGGCGCATGGCGAGCCTCCTCCGGAGCTTGCGCGGGAGCGTAGCAGGTGCGGCGGCGGCGACCAGCGCCGACGTCACCCCGCCTTGCGGCGGGCCACCAGTGCGTTGGCGATGAAGGTGAGGACGGGCTCGTCGTTCTGGTTGAACGTCGTCATCCGGCTTCGGACGATGCCCATTTCCGGCCGGCTTTGCGACGCGCGGGCTTCCAGCACTTCGGTCTCGCAGCGGAGCACGTCGCCGGGGAAGACCGGCTTCAACCAGCGCAGCTCGTCAATGCCCGCCGCGCCGAGGCTGGCGATCGGCTCCTCCGCATGGTGTGCCACCAGCATCGCCATGGTCATCGCATTGGTGTGCCAGCCACTCGCCGCCAGCCGGCCGAAATGGGTCTTCGCTGCCGCCTCGTCGGAGAGGTGGAACGGCTGGGGATCATATTTCCGGGCGAAATCGAGCACTTCGTCGCGCGTGACTTCGTAGCGGCCGAAGCTGGCCCGGTCGCCTGGCTGGATGTCATCGAACGTCAGCATGACAACGAGTTTCAATCAGAAACGCGTATCTGGCAAGGGGATTCAGTGGGGCTGGAGCAGTGCCCGGAACGGTGCGTCGGTGCCATCCAGACCGGTGCGGGGTGGCAGG
>Ga0307412_10002229_pt1 | contig 10749 bp, 10 predicted proteins | sample DK1Cmetagenome_3_FD_203823 | JGI IMG/M metagenome (GOLD analysis project Ga0307412, IMG submission 203823) | Maize rhizosphere microbial communities from greenhouse at UC Davis, California, United States - DK15-C-1 | ecosystem: Host-associated > Plants > Roots > Rhizosphere > Soil | place: USA...
AACTCGATTTCGCGGGGATATTTGTATGGGGCAATCGTTGCTTTCACGAAATTCTTGAGTTCGGAAATTAGCGCATCGTTGGGCGTAACATTGGCCGCAGCGACGACGAACGCCTTCACCTTCTGCCCACGCTCGGGGCAAGGGACGCCAATCACCGCGCATTCGGCGACTGCCGGGTGGCCGAGCAGGGCGTTCTCTACTTCCGGCGCGCCGATGTTGTAGCCGCTGCTGACGATCATATCGTCGCTGCGCGCGACGTACCAATAATAGCCGTCTTCATCCTTGCGGTAGGTGTCGCCGGTGATGTTCCAGCCATTGTCGACATAGTTCGCCTGGCGGGGGTCATCGAGGTAGCGGCAGCCGGTCGGGCCCTTCACCGCCAGCCGGCCTTCGCCCTTGGCCAGCGAATTGCCGTCGGCGTCGAGCACCGTCGCTTCGTAGCCAGGCACCGCGCGGCCAGTGGAGCCCGGCCGGATCGCACCGCCGCTTTCGGAAATGAAGATGTGCATCATCTCGGTCGAGCCGATGCCGTCGACGATCGAAATGCCGGTTCGCATTTTCCACGCGTGCCACACGGCCTCGGGCAAATGCTCGCCGGCCGAAAGGCAGCATTTCAGCGATTTCAACGCCTCATCCAGCGCGGGTTGCGACAGCATCGCCTTGTAGGCGGTGGGCGCGGTGGCGAGGTGGGTGACGCCGAACTTCGCGATCGCTTCCAGCATGGTCGGCGGTGAAGGCTGCTCGATCGTCGCGGTCGCGGCGCCGAAGCGGAGCGGGAACAGCAATGTCGCGCCGAGGCCGAACGTGAAGGCAATCGGCGCGCTGGTCATGACGATGTCGCCGCGCGCCATGCGGAAATGCGTTTTCGCGAAGGTATCGCATGGCGCCAGGATGTCGCGGTGAAACTGGATGCAGCCCTTGGGAAAGCCCGTCGTGCCGCTGGTGAAGGCGATGAGCGCCGGATCGTCGCGGCCCGTGTCGACCGGGTCGAGCGGTTTCAGTGAGGCGCACCGCGTCTCCAGCTCGCCCTTGCCATAATCGCCGTCATATTTGACGAGATGCTTGACGTAGCGGGTCTGGCTCATGGCGCCACGGAAGTCGCCGATGAAGCGGCTGTCGACGATCGCATGGCTGACCTCGGCCGCGTCGATCACCGTCGCGATTTCGCCCGGCCTCAGCAGCGGCATGGTCGTCACCGCCACCCCGCCGGCCTTCAATATGCCGAACCAGGCGGCGAACATGGTGTAGCCATTGGGTCCGCGCAGCAGCACCCGGTTGCCGGGGATGAGGCCCCTTTCCTCGACCAGCAGGCGCGCGATGCGGCCCGAGAAATCGTCGAGTTCGGCGTAGGTCCAGTGGCCGTGGGCGTTAATTACTGCAAGGTCGTTCGGCTTTCCGCCTTTCAGCAGTTCGGCCGCCGCATTGAGGCGTTCCGGATAGTCGAGCAGGAGAAATTGCGGCCGCTGGTCTGCAGGAGGGAGTTGATCGCGGACGAAGGAGTCGTAGGTCATTAGTGCGCTTCGTCATTGCGAGCGAAGCGAAGCAATCCAGTCTGGATTGCCACGTCGCCTACGGCTCCTCGCAATGACGTCCTCATTCGGGAACCACCGCCGTCGCTTCGATCTCGACCTTCGCCGCGGGTTCGACCAGGCGGGTCACCTCGACGAGCGCCATGGCCGGATAATTGCTGCCCATGATCGTCTTCCAGATCGGGCCAAGCTCGTCGCGGAGGCCGATATATTCCTGGATGTCGGTGACGTAGACGGTGAGCCGGACGATGTGCTCCGGCCCCGCGCCATCCTCTTTCAGTATGGCGAGGATGTTCTTGAGCGCCTGGGAGAACTGGCCGTCGAGGCGGTGCGACGGGAAGAATTCGCGTTCGTCCCAGCCGACCACGCCGGCGGTGAAGATCGTTCGGCCGCTGGCGCTGATCCCGTTCGAATAGCCTTTGGGCCGCGGCCAGCCGGGGGGAAGTAGCGTCTTCATGATCGAGCCTCCTTCAGGAGATCGCGGGCGATGATCTGGCGCTGCACCTCGCTGGCCCCTTCGTAAATACGCAAGGCGCGGATTTCGCGGTAAAGCTCCTCGACCTTGGCGCCGACGGTCACGCCCAGGCCGCCATGCATTTGCACGGCCGCGTCGATCACCTTTTGCGCTTCATCGGTGGCGTGGAGCTTGGCCATGGCGGCGGCGCGGCGGTTGTCGGCCTTTCCTACGTCCTGCTGCCATGCGGCGCGCGCGATGAGCAGGGCGGAGGCATCGATGCTCGTCGCCATGTCGGCCAGCTTCGCCTGGGTCACAGCATTGTCGGCCAATGTCCCGTTACCGAGCTTGCGCGCCGCCGCAAACGCCAGTGCCTCGTCCAGCGCGCGCCGGGCGAAACCAAGCGCGGCGGCTCCAACCGTGACGCGGAAGAGGTTCAGCGTCTGCATGGCGATTTTGAACCCTTCGCCCTCCTCCCCGAGGAGATCGCCCCGAACGCCATCGAACTTCAGGCGGGCGAGGGGGTGCGGCGCGATTACCTCGATCCGCTCGGCTACCGACAGGCCGGGATCGTCGGCACGGACGATGAAGGCCGAGATGCCCTTTGCGCCGTCCTCTGGCGATCCGGTGCGGGCGAAAACTGTGAGCATGTCGGCGATTGTGCCGTTACTGATGTAACTTTTCTCGCCGGTCAGCCGCCAGCTTGTGCCGGACCCCGATCCGGGGCCGTCGTCCTGCTCGGCTCGCATCGCAATGTTGGCGGCGTCCGAGCCAGTGTCGGGTTCGGTCAGGGCATAGGCGGCGATTGCGTCGCCGGCGGCCACCTTGGGCAGCCATTCGGCCTTCTGCCTGCCGCTGCCGAACAGGCTGATTGCGCCGGATCCCAAGCCCTGCATGGCGAAAGCAAAGTCCGCCAACCCATGAACGCGAGCCAGTGTCGCCCGGGCGATCGCGAGGCTGCGCACATCGGGCATCTTGTCGCCATCCGCGACGCACAGCCTTAGGAATCCGGCCTTGCCGAGTTCCCGGACAAGTGCGCGGCAAGCGAGATCGGCATCGGAGGCGTGGGCATCGTGAATCGTAGCCCGGCACCACTCTTCAAGCCGCTCCGCCCACTCGCGGTGGCGCGGCTCGAAGAAGGGCCAGTCGAGCCAGTCAGTCACCCTTGAACTCCGGCTTTTTCTTCGCGGCGAACGCCTCATAGGCCCGGCGGAAATCGTTGGTCGTCATGCAATCGGCCTGCGCCTCCGCCTCCGCATCGATAGCTTCGTCGATCGAAAGGTGCCACTCGGCGTCGAGCTGCCGCTTGGTAACTCCATGGGCGTAGGTCGGGCCGCGTGCGAGGCCGCGCGCCAGTTCCTGTGCGTCGGCCAAAACGTCGTTGCTGAGCCGGTTCCAGAATCCCCAGCGTTCGCCCTCCACCGCGTCCATTGACCGGCCGGTGAAGAGCAACTCGGCGGCGCGGCCCTGGCCGATGATCCGCGGCAGGATGGCGCAGGCGCCCATGTCCGCGCCCGACAGGCCGACACGCGCGAACAGAAAAGCGGTCTTGGCGTCCGGCGTGGCAAGCCTCAGGTCGCTGGCCATCGCCATGATCGCCCCGGCGCCCGCGCAGACACCTTCGACGGCGGCGATGATCGGTTGCGGGCAGGCGCGCATTGCCTTCACGAGATCGCCGGTCATCCGGGTGAAGCGAAGCAGGCCGCTTTCATCCATCTTCGTCAGCGGACCGATAATCTCGTGTACGTCGCCGCCCGAGCAGAAATTGCCGCCCGCGCCGGTCAATATGATGCATTTGACCTCGCCGGTGTAGGCCAGCTCCGCGAAGGTATCGCGAAGCTCGGCATAGCTGTCGAAGGTCAGCGGATTCTTCCGCTCGGGGCGGTTGAGGGTGACGGTCGCGACACCGTCGGCGAAGTCCCACAGGAAATGGCTTGGCTCCAGGGTGGCGGGGTCGAGGCTCATGCGCTGGTCCCGCCGTCGATGGTAACGCAAGCGCCGTTGATCGATCGGCTCAGCGGGTGACACAGGTTGAGGATCGAATTCGCCACCTCTTCGGCCGTGACGAGCCGCCCGCTGGCGTTCAGGGCCGCGAGCGCCTCCCGCGACTCGTCCACGTCGCGTTTGGTGACGCGCGAGATGCGCTCGGCGCTTTCGTCGACCATTGGCGTGTCGACGAAGGACGGGCAGACGGCGTTGACGGTCAGGTTGGTCTTGGCGAACTCCAGCGCCAGGCTGCGGACCAGGCCGACAGCGCCATGCTTTGAAGCAACATAGGGCGCGGCATAGGCGCCGCCCTTTAGGCCGGCCACCGAGGCGACGACGATCAGCCGCTTGTCCTCGCCGTCGAGCAAATCGGGCAGCGCCAGCTGCGCCCCGTCGAACAAGGAGGTGAGGTTGGTAGCGATGATCCGATCCCACGCCTTGCGCGGGGTTTTCTGAAACGGCGCGCTGTCACCGATACCGGCGTTGAGGATGACGTAATCGAGCGGTCCATTGGCACTGCGCGCGTCGGCGAATGCGGTTTCCAGCGCCGATCGATCGGTAACGTCGCAGGCGATCACTAGGCCGCCAACTTCGGCCGCGACTGCTTCCAGCGGCTCGCGCCGCCGGCCCAGCAGCGTTACCGTGGCACCCTCGCCGGCCAACATCCGCGCCGCCGCCGCGCCAATGCCCGTGCCGCCGCCTGTGATCAGTGCATGTTTTCCGGTCGCCCAGCCCAAAATTCTTCCCCTCTTTTGCGCAAGGACGCTAGGCCGCCAAGTGGGGCGGGCGCAAGCTTGCAACTCCGTGCGGCCCGCCATAGGCCTGTTCCATGCAAACGGGGACGCTGATCGCGCTGGCGATCTATTTCATCGCCATGCTGGGCATCGGCTTTTACGCCTGGCGCAAATCCACCGCCGACACCGAAGGCTATCTGCTCGGAGGGCGGGATCTCGGGCCTGCCGTCACGGCATTGAGCGCGGGCGCCAGCGACATGTCAGGCTGGCTGATGCTCGGCTTGCCCGGTGCGATCTTCGCCAGCGGGCTGGGGCAGGCGTGGATCGGGATCGGCCTCGTCATCGGCGCCTACCTCAACTACCGCCTCGTGGCGCCGAGGCTTCGGACCTACACAGAGCTGGCGGGGGACGCGATCACCGTGCCTGACTTCCTCGAGGAGCGGTTTCACGACAAGAGCCGCAGTCTGCGCCTGATATCCGCGCTGGTGATCATCATCTTCTTCGCGCTCTACACGTCGGCGGGCATGGTATCGGGCGGCAAGTTCGCCGTGTCGGCGCTCGGCATGGACTATACGACCGGCATCCTGCTCATGGGCGGCATTGTGGTCGTTTATACGGTGATGGGCGGCTTCCTAGCGGTCAGCCTGACTGATTTCGTCCAAGGCTGCATCATGTTCCTGGCGCTGGTGATGGTGCCGATCGCGGCTTACCTGACGTTGGGCGGCGGCGATTTCGGGAGCGGATTGGCGGAGGCCGAGGCGGCACGCGGCCTGTCCCTTACCCAAATGATCGGCGGGGATGTCACGCTGGTCGCGATTATCAGCGCGGCGGCGTGGGGTCTCGGCTACTTCGGCCAGCCGCACATCATCGTCCGCTTCATGGCGATCCGCGACGTCAAGGACATGCCGACCGCGCGGCGCATCAATATCGGCTGGATGACGATCAGCCTTATCGGCGCGATCCTGACCGGCTTCGTCGGCGCTGCTTACTTCGCGGCACGCGGCGGCGCGCCGGCCGACGCAGAAACCGTGTTCCTGGTCCTAGCCCAGATCCTGTTCCATCCGCTTGTCGCGGGCTTCGTGCTGGCGGCGGTGCTGGCCGCGATCATGTCGACGATCAGCTCGCAGCTGCTGGTGACCTCGTCGAGCCTGACCGAAGACATTTACAAGACGTTCCTCAAACGCGACGCGAGCGAACGCGAACTAGTGACGATCGGCCGCGCGGCGGTGGTGCTGGTCGCAATCATCGCCGGCCTGCTGGCGCTCGATCCCGACAGCTCGATCCTTTCACTGGTCAGCAACGCCTGGGCCGGGTTCGGCGCGGCGTTCGGCCCCGCCATCCTCTTCTCGCTCCGCTGGAAACGGACCACGCGCCAGGGCGTGCTGGCCGGGATGATTGTCGGCGCCCTGGTGGTGATCGGCTGGATCCTGCTCGGCTGGTCTGCCTGGCTTTACGAGATCGTGCCGGGCTTCCTGGCCTCGAGCCTGGCCATCTGGCTGGTCAGTCGTGCGACCGCCGCTCCGGCCGAAGCGATCGAAAACCAGTTCGACGAGGCGGCGGGCGCGGCCCGTGCCGGGGCCTGAAGCTGTCTGTCGATGAAGGTCGCAATCCTTGAAACCGGGCGCCCCCCGGCGGGCCTTGTCGAACGCTTCGGCGATTATCCGGCAATGTTCGAGCATATGCTTGGGCCAGGATTCGATCTCGACCGGTTCGACATCGCGGCCGGCGAGCTTCCCACCCACCCGTCGGCCTATGACGCCTATCTCATTACGGGCTCGCCGGCGGGGGTTTACGATCCGCTGCCGTGGATCGAGCCGCTGAAAAACTTCCTCCGCTCGGCAAAGGAGCGCAAGATGGTGGGCGTCTGCTTTGGGCATCAGGTCATGGCGGAGGCGTTCGGTGGCAAGGTCGAGAAGTCGCCCAAAGGATGGGGTATCGGGCTTCAGCGCTACGCCATCGATCGGGTCGAGCCGTGGATGGATGAGGTCGCGACGATCTCCGTTCCCGCCTCGCACCAGGACCAAATTGTCACGCAGCCGCCGAACACGGCAGTCATCGCCTCTTCTCCCTTTGCGCCCTTCGCCGCGCTGGCCTGGACCGACCGCCCGGCCATTTCGGTCCAGTTTCATCCCGAGTTTGACCCGAATTATGCCAAGGCATTGATCGAGGCGCGCCGCGAAAAAATGCCGGAGCCTGAAGACGCCATTGCCTCGCTTGACGAAGCCAACGACAATGGCCGAGTGGCAAGCTGGATCAGGCGCTTTCTGCAGTCCTGACGCATAGGGGAGACCGGACAGGATGAAGACCCGTGCCGCCGTGGCGTTCGAAGCGAAGCAGCCGCTGGAAATCGTCGAGCTGGACCTCGAAGGCCCGAAGGCGGGCGAGGTGCTGGTCGAGATCATGGCGACCGGCATCTGCCATACCGACGCCTACACGCTCGACGGGTTCGACAGCGAAGGGATTTTCCCGAGCATCCTCGGACATGAAGGCGCCGGCGTGGTCCGCGAAGTCGGCGCGAGTGTTACCAGCGTGAAGCCCGGCGACCATGTCATCCCGCTCTACACGCCCGAATGCCGCCAGTGTAAGTCGTGCCTCAGCGGCAAGACCAACCTGTGCACCGCCATCCGCGCCACGCAGGGCAAGGGGCTGATGCCCGACGGCACGAGCCGTTTCAGCTACAAGGGCCAGCAGATTTTCCATTATATGGGTTGCTCGACCTTCTCGAACTTCACCGTCCTGCCCGAGATCGCAGTCGCCAAGATTCGCGAGGACGCGCCGTTCAAGACCAGTTGCTATATCGGCTGCGGCGTCACCACGGGCGTCGGCGCGGTGGTGAAGACGGCCAAGGTCGAGCCGGGCGCCAACGTCGTCGTCTTCGGCCTCGGCGGAATCGGCCTTAACGTCATCCAGGGCGCGAAGCTGGTCGGCGCCAACAAGATCATCGGCGTCGACATCAACCCTGATCGCGAGGAGTGGGGCCGCAAGTTCGGCATGACCGACTTCCTCAATTCGAAAGGAATGTCGCGCGACGAGACCGTCGCGAAAATCGTCGAAATGACCGACGGCGGTGCGGACTATACATTCGACGCGACCGGCAACACCGAAGTCATGCGCATTGCGCTGGAATGCTGCCACCGCGGCTGGGGCACCAGCATCATCATCGGCGTCGCCGAGGCAGGCAAGGAAATCGCCACCCGGCCGTTCCAGCTGGTCACCGGCCGCAACTGGCGTGGAACCGCATTCGGCGGAGCGAAGGGCCGCACCGACGTGCCGAAGATCGTTGACTGGTACATGGACGGCAAAATCGCCATCGACCCGATGATCACACACGTCCTGACGCTCGACGAGATCAACAAGGGTTTTGAGCTGATGCACGCTGGCGAAAGCATCCGCAGCGTCGTCGTTTACTGAGGGAGAGACTATGTTCAGCCATGTGATGGTCGGATCGAACGACCTCGATCGGTCCAAGCAATTCTACGACCGGCTGTTCGGCAAGGAAGGCCGGCGGGACGACAAGGGCCGGCTGAGTTATGGCCGCAAAGGCGCGGTTTTCATGGTGTCGAACCCCATCGACGGACAGGCCGCATGTCACGCCAACGGCGGAACAATCGGGTTCAATTTCGACACTCCGGAAGAGGTCGATGCCTGGCACAAGGCGGGCGTTGAGGCCGGCGGCATTTCGATCGAGGACCCGCCTGGCTATCGCGAAAATGCCTTCGGGAAGCTCTACCTGGCCTATTTGCGCGACCCCGACGGCAACAAGCTCTGCGGGCTGCATCGCCCTGCACAATGACGCTGGAAACCGTCAGCGAAGCTAAAAGCCACGGCGGCGTGCAAGGCGTTTATCGCCATGCCTCCGCCGCGACCAATACCGACATGACATTTTCGGTGTTCGTCCCGCCACAGCCCGAAAAGGGCGAGCCGCTGCCGGTGCTTTGGTATTTGTCGGGGCTGACCTGCACTCACGCCAATGTCACCGAAAAAGGTGAGTTCAGGGCGGTCTGCGCGGAAGCCGGCATCATCTTCGTCGCGCCCGACACCAGCCCGCGCGGCGAGGACGTGCCTGACGATAAGGAAGGGGCGTGGGATTTCGGGCTGGGCGCGGGCTTCTATGTGGATGCGACCGAGGCGCCTTGGTCGGCCAATTACCGGATGTGGAGCTATGTCACCGAGGAATTGCCGGCCCTGGTTGCCGACCATTTTCCGATTGATCCGCTGCGGCAGGGGATTACCGGTCATTCAATGGGCGGGCATGGCGCATTGACCGTGGCGCTGCGCCACGCGGGGCGCTTCCGCTCGGTGTCCGCATTCGCGCCGATTGTGGCGCCAACCCAGGTGCCCTGGGGCGAGAAGGCGCTTGGAAATTATCTGGGATCGGACCGGCAAGCGTGGCGCGCGCATGACGCGGTGGCCCTGATCGAGGACGGGGCGCGCTTGAGCGATTTGCTGGTGGACGTTGGTGAGGCCGATCCCTTCCTGGAAAGGGAACTGCGGCCCGAACTGTTGGCACAGGCATGCAACGCGGCGGGGATTCCGCTGACGCTCCGCCGCCAGCCCGGCTACGACCATAGCTATTATTTCATTTCGACATTCATGGCCGATCATGTCCGCTGGCACGCGGAGCGGTTGAGCGGGTGATCGTCGGGGCCGAAGCCTGGGCCATTGAGGGTTTGCGTGTCGGCGTTGCCTTCGCCGCCGGACTGCTGATCGGGATCGAGCGCGGCTGGCACCTGCGCGGACGCCAGTCAGGAACGCGGGTCGCCGGAATCCGGACCTTCACCCTGCTTGGTTTCGTCGGCGGACTGGCCGGGCTTCTCGGCGCCAAGGGCCAGCCGTTGATCGCGGGCGCGATCGCCGGCGGTGCGGCTGCGGTGCTGGTGCTTGGATACGCCAAGTCACTCCGCGAACAGCATGATGCGACAACCGCCATCGCGGCGCTCGTTACATTGACTATCGGGATACTGGCAGGCCTCGGCAGTTACGGACTGGCAATCGCCGCGGCCGCAGCAGTGGTTTTGGTTCTAGCAATGCGCGAGGAGCTGCACGGTTTTGTCGGCCGGCTCGACGAGCGCGACGTCAAAGCGTTGGCGCGGTTCGCGGTGATTGCGCTTGGCGTTCTGCCCTTCCTGCCCGACCGGCCGATGGGCCCATATGATGCTTTGAATCCGTCGAAGCTGTGGTGGGTGGTGGTGCTAGTGACAGGCTTTTCCTTCGCCGGCTATGTCGCCAACCGCTTATTCGGGGCGCGCCATGGGACGATAGCTACCGCGCTCATCGGCGGCGCTTACAGTTCGACCGCGGTTACCCAGTCGCTCGCGCAGCGGCTCGGTTCGGGCGAGAGTGGGGGTGCCGAGCCGGCCGGAATCGCCCTGGCGAGCGCGGTCATGTACCTGCGGGTCATCGTTCTGGTGGCAATCCTCGCCACACGTTTCCTTTGGCAGTTCGTGATCGTCATCACGCCGCCGCTGATCGTCGCTTGGGCCGTCGGCTGGTGGCTGTATCGCAAGGCACCGAAAACCGAAGGTCCGACCCCTCCGGGCAATCCGATCGCGTTGCTCCCGGCCCTCGGCTTCCTCGCTTTCGTCGCGGCCGCCGCGGTTGTTGCTCGCTGGGCCGAGGGCCGGTTCGGAGAACAGGGAATCGCTATCCTCTTGCTGATCATGGGCTCGATGGATGTCGACGCCGCGATCGTTACTGCTGGCGGTCTGCCGCCTCAGGCGATTAGCGCCGAACTGGCGGCATTGGCGATCGGCGGGACTATTCTCGCCAATATGGCCGTTAAGCTGGGCGTGACGCTTGCGTTCGCGCGCGGCAAGGGCACCAGCGCCGCGCTTGGCTTAGGCGCCAGCATGATCGCGCTGGCCGCGTGCCTGGTCGTGGGATGGTTGAGGTTGTGAAACGCCTAGCACCAAAATTATGGTCATGCCGCCGGGGGCTTGGCCAAATCTTGGTGACCCCTACGGGAATCGAACCCGTGTTTCAGCCGTGAAAGGGCCGCGTCCTAACCGCTAGACGAAGGGGCCACTGGCGTGGTGCGGGCGCGACT
>Ga0307412_10002230_pt1 | contig 10746 bp, 3 predicted proteins | sample DK1Cmetagenome_3_FD_203823 | JGI IMG/M metagenome (GOLD analysis project Ga0307412, IMG submission 203823) | Maize rhizosphere microbial communities from greenhouse at UC Davis, California, United States - DK15-C-1 | ecosystem: Host-associated > Plants > Roots > Rhizosphere > Soil | place: USA...
CCGCTTACCTGGTGGCCCAGGCGATCAAGAAATCCAAGGTCCTGGCATTCGCCGAACTGGGGATGGAAGCGATCTACGAGTTCGAGGTCAAGGACATGCCCGTGACCGTCGCCGTGGACAGCAAAGGCGAGTCGGTGCACATCACAGGCCCGGCGATCTGGCAGCAGAAGATCAGCGAGAGCCTGGCGGTGGAAGTGCAATAACAGGCACTCCAGCGCTGTGAAAAAGGCCGGTGGGCGGCAAACCCACCGGCCTTTTTTCATGCCCGCAGCAAAAACCTGTCGGAGCGAGCTTGCTCGCGATAGCGTTGGATCATTCAGCATGGACGTTGACTGACACACCGCTATCGCGAGCAAGCTCGCTCCCACAAAAGGCATGCGCACAACCATTCATCGGCCAAACCCGCCCACCTGTAAGATCTGACAGGTTACATCCCCGCTCCCCCTTGGCATCCTCATCCTGGCCAGGAATCAGCCCTGGCGCTGATCAAAGGGATAAACGTCCATGGCAGAGCAAGCGCCCCTACAGATCATCACACCCTCCATTGCCGGCAGCGCGTCGATCGCGACTATTGGCAACAGCCTCGGCCCGGTGGGCACGCGGGGCGCCGCCTCGTTTGAATTGCCGCTGCCGGTGTCGAGCGCTCGTTACCTGACGCCGGCCATGACCCTTCAGTACAACAGCCAGAGCGGCAATGGCCCGTTTGGCATCGGCATGCAGTTGCCGATCCCCAGCATTGCGCGCAAGACCAGTAAAGGCGTGCCGCATTACCTCGAAGACGATGTCATGGTCGGTCCCGACGGGGTGGATCGCTGGGCCGACCATGGGGCGCATGTCACGCGCATGCTTCCAGGGCGAAGCAGGATGACCTATAGCGTAGTGCGCTATTACCCCAGGCTGGAAAGCGCATTCGATATCTATGAGCTGTGGATGCCCGACGGCGGCCAGCCGCCGTTCTGGCGCGTACAAGGTAGCGACGGGAATTTGTATTGCTATGGGCACAGCGGCGAGTCGCGCATTGCTGATCCGGAGAATCCGCTACGCATTGCCGAATGGCTGCTCTTGGAAGAAGTCAGCCCGCTGGGCGAGCACATCTACTACGAATACACCGCCGATCCCGCCGAGTCCGAAGATGACCACGACTACAGGGCCCAGCGCTACCTGCGCCGGGTGTGCTATGGCAATGCCACGGCCAGCGAAACCTTTTATTGTTTCGAGGAAGAGAACCCCGCCAACCTGCCCTGGCACTTCCATCTGTTGTTCGACTACGGCCAGCGCACCGTCCAGCTCGATGAAAAGCCGGCCTGGACTGCCGACGACGAAGCCGCCTGGCAAACGCGCACCGACCCGCTCCACGCCTACCGATACGGTTTCGAAATCGGTACACGGCGCTTGTGTCATCAAGTATTGATGTTCCACCACTTCCCCGCCGACGCCGACACCGAACCCGCGCTGGTGCGACGGTTGCTATTGGAATACACCACTACCGAGCTGCGCTATAGCACATTGACCGCTGCCCATTATCAAGATTGGGACGCCGACGGCCGGGTCGAAAACAGCCCGCCCGTCGAACTGCATTACAGCGACTTCGAGCCGAACCTGGAACCCAAGACGTTCTTTGCCCTCGAGACAATGCCCGCCTTGGAAGATGGCGTTCGCTATCAATGCGTCGACCTGTATGGCGAAGGCGTCCCAGGCTTCTTGTGCCGCTACACCAATGGCTGGTATTACCGCGAACCCGAGCGCGCCACGACCGGCGACAGTGAAGAAATCGGTTACGGTGCCTGGTCGCTTCTTCCCAGCATTCCGATCGCCGCCGAAAACCCGGGAGTCATGCAACTGCTCACCGACCTGACTGGCAGCGGCCGCCTCAATTGGGTCATCGCCCAGCCCGGCATGAACGGCTTCTACACGCTGAACCCTGACCGCAGCTGGTCGACCTTCACCGACTTCAAGCGTTTCCCCACGGAGTTCCTGCACCCCGCCGCGCAATTGAGCGACCTGACCGGCGACGGCTTGCGCTCGCTGGCCATGATCGGCCCGAAAAGCGTGCGACTCTACGCCAACCTTCGTGAACAAGGCTTCGCCGCTGGCGTTGACGTTCCCCATGAACCGGACAGTGACCTGCCATTGTTCAGCGATGCGAGCAGTGAGCTGGTGTTGTTCACCAACATGCTGGGCAGCGACAGCACCGAGCTGTGCCGTATCCGCTTCAATGAAATCAAATGCTGGCCAAACCTCGGTCATGGGCGTTTCGGCAAGGGTTTTGTCATGAGCGCCCTGCCCTTCACCTATGACGAGTTCAATGTCGAGCGGGTGCGGATCGCCGATCTGGATGGCTCCGGTGCGCCGGCATTGATTTACCTGCAAAGCGATTGTTTCGAGATTTATTTCAACCACGGCGGCAATCAGGTGAATCAGGAACCTACTAAGGTGCCTTGGCCCGACGGCCTGCGTTATGACCATCTTTGCCAGGTCACACTGGCCGACCTGCAAGGCCTGGGTTGTGCAAGCCTGATCCTGAGCGTGCCCCATGCCATGCCGGATATGAAACCCCGGCATTGGCGCTACGATTTCGTCGCCTCAAGGCCCTACGTGCTCAGCGCCACGAACAACAATATGGGTTGCAGCAGTACGTTGGCCTACCGCAGCAGCGCTCAGTTCTGGCTGGATGAAAAAGCACAGCGCGTGGCGCAGGGAAAACCATTGGATTGCTACCTGCCCATGGCCCTTCCACTGGTGGCGCGCCAGCAACAACTGGACGAGATCACCGGGAACTACCTGACCCAACACCTCAGTTATTTTGAAGGGGATTACGACAGCTATCACCGCGAGTTCCGTGGCTTCGGCCGGCTGTATCAGCTCGACAGCGAAATCCCCGCCGGTGACACAGACGACAGCTTCACCGCGCCAGTGCTGCTCAAGACCTGGTTCCACACCGGCCGCACCGTCGATCAGCCGCTCAAGGATTGTTTTGACATCGACGGCGATGCCCCGTCGCTGGGGCCCACGCTGCTGGCCCGGCTCCACGAACGGGACAACGTCGACGAAATCATCACGCCCGACCCGGACACGGCCCGGGAAATGGCCTATGCCTTGAGTGGCCAGGTACTGCGCAGCGAAACCCACCACGCCGAATCGATCGCCATGCTCGAGCCCTACACCGTGACGCAACAGCGTTACCTGCTGCGCCACCCCCATGACGGCCAAAAGAGTTTGTTGGTTTTGGCGTTGGAAACGGTCAGTTATCAATACGACGGTTTCATCAACGACCCGCAAGCCCAACACACCATCAACCTGGCCTGGAACCGCTACGGCCAGTTGACTCACGGTTTCCTGGTCAATTACGCGCGACGCCTGACAGCGGACGACGAGCCACCCTTTGAGGATGAGGATGAAAACACCTGGTGGCGCGACGCTCACGACGATCAACAACAGGTGTACCACCTGACCGAAAGCCTGGCCGACTATCAACACCTGATCGATGAGGAAGGACTGCGCCAGCGACTGGGCTTGCCCTGGCGCGCCCGGACCAACGGGTTGCAACGCCCCAAAGCCCCACTGCCGGGCGGACTCACACCGCAACAGGTGAGCTACGAAAGCGTCCTTGAGCTTCAGGGTTCGCCGGCCTGGACGGCCGCCCGAGAGCTGATCGCCCTTGAGGAACAAACCTACATGCGCGATGGATCAGGCAAGATCCTGTTCCAGGCTTTGCGCGGTCCCTTGGAAATCGCCGAATTCGACGAGCAGGCGCTGAGCGCCTACGACGCGGTGCCTGAACCGTTCGACATTCGCGAGCAACTGGAAACGATCGGCTTCGAGCCCATGGCGCTGTTCCTACCTGAAGATTCGAAAAAGGACGAGGCCCGAAACCTCTGGTCCAAGAATATCGGCTTTCCCCAATACCTGTCGCTGGACGGCTTCTTCCACATCAACCAATTACAGGAGACCCAGAGCCATGGCGTCACCTCGGTCAGTTACGACGAATTTCATTTGATGCCCATCGCCGTACAGCTTCCGGACGGTTGCACCACCCGCGTCGAATACAACTACCACTCGCTGTTGCCAAGCAAGATCACCGACGCCAACGAGAACATCCAGCAAGCGCTTTACGGACCGGCGGGCGTACCGTTGGGCGTTACCTTCCATGGCACTGAAAATGGCGTTCCGGCAGGCTTCCATGGCATTGAGGATTATGAGCCCCCCGCCGACCTGTCGCCGGCCTATGCGATTGCGAACCCCAAGGCAACCCTGGGCAACATCGCCTGCGCCGTGCGTGTCGAAGATATGAGTTGGATGAGTTTGCCCGACCTGGCGCAGGTGTCGGCGGCACAACGTGACGAGTGGGTCCGAGCTCGATACTTATTGCCCAGCGGTCATGTCCGGGCCTCGGCACGGGTTCGCCTGGCCCGACTGGCCGTGCGTACCGTCGATGAGGAGCGACTCTGGACGCTGATCCGCGCCACGCCTCGGGAACCGGTGCACAGCGTCGTGTTGAGCGCCGATCGTTACCCGGACGACCCGCTGCAAAAGATCCGCATCGCCATCAGCGCCGTCGACGGCTTTGGCCGCGCCCTGCAAACCAAACAGTTGGTCGAGGCAGGCAACGCCTATGCCGTGACTGAAGAGGGCTCGCTGGAGTTAGGCGGGGATGGCAAGCCGGTACAGCGCGAAGCCGACCCGCGCTGGCGCGTCAGCGAACGGGTCGAGTACAACAACAAAGGCTTGGTCACGCGGGTGTATCGCCCCTATTTCGCCGATACCTGGCGCTACATCAATGACGTCTCGCTGCGAGAACACGGTTACCACGACCAGCAGTTCTACGACCCGCCAGGGCGCTTGATCAAGGTCATCAATGCCAAGCTTGATCAAGCCTGGCATGTCTATCATCCGTGGTATCAGTGCGATCATGATTACAACGATACCGTCCCGCCATCGACTGGCCCATTGTCGAAGGACTGATATGACGAATGTCCACGCTCGCACTCCAAACGTCGTCGCCGTCGATGGACGAGGCCTGCCCGTGCGGCAAGTCGCTTACCTGCGTAGCGAGGCTTCGGTCGCTGCCGTCGCCCTCATCGCCCATCAACAGTTCGATGGGGCCGGGCGTCTCGCCGAACAATGGGATGCCCGTCTGTTCGGCCATGCCCCGAAAGCCAACCAATCCACGATCTACAATCTCATGGGGGAGCCGCTGCGTATCGACAGCGTCGATGCCGGCTGGCGCTTGATATTGCCGGGGTTGGCAAGTGAAACCCTGGAACGCTGGGACGCACGTGGCAATCGATGGCGCATGCACCATGACAGCCAGTTGCGCCCGGTGGCACTGGACGAGAACAGCGACTTGAATGTCGAAACCTTCACCTATGGCGACGCCACTCAAGACGCCGGTCGCAACGTGCGTGGGCAATTGTTGGAACAAGTCGATCCGTCCGGCACTTTGCGTTGCGACAGTTATGGCCTGTCCGGCTTGCCCCTGCGTCAGGCCCGCGCGTTCGCCGACGCCGACATTCATACGACCGAGCAAACCTTCGATGCCCTCGGCGCGCTCATCGGCCAGACCGATGCAGGCGGTCATCGCCAGCACCTGCGCCTGGACGTCGCCGGGCAGCTCAAGGCAGTCGACTTGCAGCTCAAGTTCGATACCGCGTCGCAACCGATCATGCTGGAGACCCAGTACAACGCTGCCGGCCAGATCGAGCGTCAGGAGGCGGCAAACGGCATTATCAGCCGCTGGACCTATGACCCGGCCGATGGCCGGCTGAGCACACTCCAGGCAGGAAAACCCGGTGCGGACCTGCGCCAGGACCTGGCCTACTTCTACGATCGTGTAGGCAACATAACGCGCATCGAAGACCACGCAGTCGCCACCGTCCATTTTGCCAACCAACGCGTGGACGGCCATCGCGAGTTTACCTACGACTCGCTCTATCGGCTCATCACCGCCAGCGGCTTCGAGGGCGACACACCACACCTGCAACCCGGCTTGCCAGCCCCCATCATCCCCATCGACCCGAACCGCCGCTTCAACTATGCCCAACAATACGAATACGACAGCGGCAACAACTTGACCCGTCTGCGCCATATTCGCGAAGGCAACAATCACACGCACATCACGCGCATCGACCCCAACAGCAACCGCGGCGTGCGCTGGACAGAAGGCGACCCCGAGCCGGATTTCGACACGCAGTTCGACACCCACGGTAACCAGCTGTTCCTGCAGAGCGGTACGCCGGCGCTGACCTGGAACTCTCGCGACCAGCTCAGCACTGTCACGGTGATCAAGCGGGAAGATGATCTGAGCGACGATAACGAAACCTATCTGTACAGCCAGGGCGAGCGGGTCGGCAAAACCCACACTGCCGCACGCGCAGTCCGGCAGACACGTTATTTGCCGGGCATTGAAATACGCACTTCCAGCGATGGCGAACGTCTCCACGTACTCACCCTCGGGTTGGCTCACGGCAGTGTCCGCTGCCTGCATTGGGAAGCCGGCCAACCTGTGGGGATCGAAGCCGATCAGTTGCGCTACAACCTCGATGATCACCTGGGTTCCAGCACACTGGAGCTGGACCGCGCCGGCGGCCTGATCAGCCTTGAGCATTATTATCCTTTCGGCGGAACCGCCTGGTACGCGGGCCGTTCCGCCCTGGAAGCAAGCTACAGGACCGTTCGCTACTCTGGTAAGGAGATGGACGCCAGCGGGCTCTATTACTACGGTGCACGTTATTACGCGCCGTGGCTGGCACGCTGGGTGAGTGCCGACCCGGCGGGAGATATCGACGGGTTGAACCTATATGGGTTCGTCACCAACAATCCGATGACCTATGTCGATGTAGGCGGGTTCATAAGAGAGAAGCGAACGGAGAGAGATGACCGGAAGGCTGCAGCGAGGAAACGCCAGCAGCAGTACCGGGCTCGCTCCGAATTACGCGAAGGCATCTACAGGTTCAGTGATCTCCTGGGGACAATCTCAGCGAGGGCTATCCAGGCTCAAGCACAACTGGATAATCATCGATCAGCATCGACCCGTGCCCAATCGGCAGCGTCAAGGGTCGGCGTCCAGGTAGCCAAGAACGCGATCAACTTGACAGTGGGCGCTGGGTTAGGCGTGGGAGGAGCGGCGTTAGGCGCCGTGGCAGGCCCGCCCGGTATGATCATAGGCGTCGCAGTGGGTTTTGCAGTAGCCAAGGGAGTGTCCTTGGGACTGGACAAGGGCATAGAGAAAGCGGGGGTGGACGCGTCAGTCAAATTCAAAAGTTCTGCCTTGGAACCGAGCGAAATCATCAAGGGGGTCGACGCCAAGAAAAGTCCAGCCACCTATCTGCTGAAGAAAGCCGAGGGCTTCGCTGAGAGTCTGCAATCTCCGTCTCGAAAGGATGCATTGAACCTGGCAAGGGAAGCGGTGAACACGGGCACATCGACTGCGTTGAAAGCAGCGGATGTGGCAGGTGGCAGCGCGATTTCTGCCGTGGTGAAAACTGCAACAGGCACCGTTGAAATCGCCCATGAGATCATCGGCGCGGGGCAGGAAATTTCCGAAGAAAAAATAGACCGTGCCGATCAATACATCAACGAGCTGATCACTTTATTAACCCAGGAAATTACTGTCGTCGACAGGCTGTACGACAAAGCGGGCGTTGAGACCTTCGATGTTTACGTGCCTTTGAGCAAAATATTTGGACAATCGAATGGAATCACCCGTCGAAGCATGCACAGAGAAATGGAGGCCACCGTCGGGCGTTTGAAACAGACGCAGAGGATGCTTAGATAACCACGCATCGAGGCGCATCACGAAGGGGTGGCGGCGTGCTATCGTGCCCATCCCTGCCCGGTCCTTGAACATTTATATGTCCGCAATGCCGCGCCCCCTGCGCCTGCTTCTTGTCATCGCCTCGATCCTCGCCGGCGCCGCCCTTGCCGCCACCCTGGCCGTGCGCCATGCCGAACGCGAGGCCCTGGAAGAAGACGCCAGCCGTGCCAGCCAGCAACTGGCGCTGTACGCCAACTCGTTGCACACCCTGATCGAACGCTATCGCGCCCTGCCCGTCGTGCTCGCCCTGGACCCGCAGCTGCGGGACGCCCTCAAGGGGCCGATCAGCCCGGCACAACAGGATGAACTCAATCGCAAGCTGGAAAAGATCAACGGCGCCGCGCAGTCGTCCACGCTGGAATTGATGGACCGTACCGGCCTGGCCGTGGCGGCCAGCAATTGGCGCCTGCCCAGTAGCTATGTCGGTCACAACTACAGGTTTCGCCCCTACTTCATCCAGACACGCACCCATGGCACCGGGCGGTTTTATGCGGTGGGCGTGACCAGTGGCATCCCCGGCTATTTCCTGTCCAGCGCGGTGACCGGCGACGACGGCGAATTCCTCGGCGCCATGGTGGTGAAGCTCGAATTCCCGGAGTTGGAACGAGAGTGGCGCCAGGGCAGCGACACGTTGCTGGTCAGCGATGCGCGGGGCATCATTTTCATCGCCAATCGTCCGGGCTGGCGCTATCGCCACTTGCGCGCCCTGTCCGACAGCGACCTTGCCGAGCTCAAGGCCACGCGCCAATACGACAAGCAACCGTTGCAACCGCTGGCCTATGAACCGCTGCGACGCTTCGACGATAACAGCCACCTGGCCCGGGTCGAGGCGCCTGATGGCGCCGCGGACTACTTGTGGGAGTCCCTGCCGTTGACCGCCGAAGGCTGGACCCTGCATTTGTTGCGGCGCCCTCAGATCGCCTTCGAAGACTTGCGCAACGCCGGCCTCGCCGCCGCCGGGTTGTGGCTGGCGCTGGTGTTCCTCCTGCTGTTTCTCAACCAGCGCTGGCGCCTGGCAAGGTTGCGCCAACGCAGCCGCGAGGAACTTGAACGCTTGGTGGACGAGCGCACGCGCGAGTTGCGCACGGCCCAGGACGGCCTGGTGCAGTCGGCCAAGCTCGCCGCCCTCGGGCAGATGTCCGCCGCGCTGGCCCACGAAATCAATCAGCCGTTGACCGCCCAGCGCATGCAACTGGCCACCCTGCGCCTGCTGCTGGACCATGGCCGTGTCGATGACGCCTACAAAGCCCTCAAGCCGGTGGACGACATGCTGACGCGCATGGCGGCCCTCACCGGCCACTTGAAAACCTTCGCTCGCAAAAGCCCCAGCGGCCTGCGCGAACGCCTGGACCTTGCGGCGGTAGTAGATCAAGCCCTGCAATTGCTGGAAACGCGCCTGCGGGACGAAAACGTCAGTACCGTGTTGCACCTGAGCCGCCCGGCGTGGGTTCGTGGCGACGCGATCCGCCTCGAACAGGTACTGATCAACCTGTTGCGCAACGCCCTCGACGCCATGGCCGACCAACCCCTCAAGCGCCTGGAAGTGCGCCTGGAGGCCGATGACCAATTGTGGCGCCTGAGCGTCAGCGACAGCGGCACCGGGATCGCCGAAGAACATCTGGCGCAAGTGTTCGACCCCTTCTTCACCACCAAAGCCGTAGGCGATGGCCTCGGCCTGGGGCTGGCGGTTTCGTTTGCGATCATCCATGAATCCGGCGGGCGGTTGACGGCGGACAATCATGAACATGGCGCGGTATTCTGCGTGACCTTGCCCATCGATCAGGAGGCGCAATTGCATGCTTGATTCGGTCATGGTCGTCGATGACGAGAGCAGCATCCGCACGGCTGTCGAGCAGTGGCTGAGCCTGTCGGGATTCCAGGTGCAATTGTTCAGTCGCGCCGAAGAATGCCTGGCGCATCTGCCGGACAATTTTCCCGGGGTAATCCTCAGCGACGTGCGCATGCCCGGGCTGGGCGGCCTGGAGTTGCTGGCCGAAGTGCGCAGGCGTGACCCGGACCTGCCGGTGATTCTGCTGACCGGCCATGGTGACGTGCCGATGGCCGTGGAGGCCATGCGCGACGGGGCCTACGACTTCCTCGAAAAGCCCTTCAGCCCCGAAGCGCTGCTGGGCAGCTTGCGCCGGGCGCTGGACAAGCGCTTCCTGATTCTGGAAAACCGCCGGCTGCACGAACAGGCCGATGCCCGCGCCAAGCTCGACGCCACCCTGCTTGGCGTCTCGCGGGCATTGCAAAACCTGCGTCGCCAGGTGCTGGACCTGGCGACGTTGCCGGTCAACGTGTTGATCCGCGGCGAAACCGGCAGCGGCAAGGAACTGGTTGCCCGTTGCCTGCACGACTTCGGGCCAAGGGCGAGCAAACCGTTCGTGGCCCTGAACTGCGCGGCCATCCCCGAACCGTTGTTCGAGGCCGAACTGTTCGGCCATGAAAGCGGCGCCTTTACCGGCGCCCAGGGCAAGCGCATCGGCAAGCTCGAATACGCCGACGGCGGCACGCTGTTCCTCGATGAAATCGAAAGCATGCCGCTGGCCCAGCAAGCCAAGTTGCTGCGCGTGTTGCAGGAAAAGAAACTCGAACGCCTGGGTTCCAACCAGAGCATCAACGTCGACCTGCGCATCATCGCCGCCACCAAGCCCGACTTGCTGGACGAAGCGCGGGCCGGGCGTTTTCGTGAAGACCTGGCCTATCGCCTGAACATCGCCGAGCTGCGCCTGCCGCCGTTGCGGGAACGACGCGAAGATGTTCCGCTGCTGTTCGAGCATTTCACCCACAGCGCCGCCGAACGCCTCGGCCGCCCCGCCGTCCCCTTGAGCGGCCCACAACTGAGCCATCTGCTCAGCCACGATTGGCCGGGCAATGTGCGCGAACTGGCCAACGTCGCCGAGCGCCAGGTACTGGGCCTGGACCAACTGCCC
>Ga0307412_10002232_pt1 | contig 10746 bp, 8 predicted proteins | sample DK1Cmetagenome_3_FD_203823 | JGI IMG/M metagenome (GOLD analysis project Ga0307412, IMG submission 203823) | Maize rhizosphere microbial communities from greenhouse at UC Davis, California, United States - DK15-C-1 | ecosystem: Host-associated > Plants > Roots > Rhizosphere > Soil | place: USA...
CGAGCCCCTCGTCGGTGAGCAGGTCGGGGTTGGTGCGCGGGTCCATGCTCACGACGAAATCGTAGGGTTTGTCCGTCGGGGGCTTCAAGATCATCTTGCCCGTGACGTCGTTGGCGCCGTCGATGAGCTGCACGATTCGCACGGGCGTCTTCTTGCGCAGCTCTTGCAGGTTCTTCGACTCGAACGACTGGATGATCACCGGCGAGTCCGCCTTGTTCCAGCCCGCCGCCTCGAGCGCGGCGAGGAGCTTGTCCTCGAGCGGCAGGCCGAGATCGACGTGGAACGTCGAGTGCTTCGTCTCCGGATAGATGCCGATGGTGCGGCCGACCTTCGCCGACTGCTCCTTGGCGAGCGCGATGACCTCCTCGAACGTGGGAATCGTGTACTGCCCGTTGAACTCCTGCGGGCGATAGGACCGCGGCTGAATGGCGCGCAGGGTCTTGATCTCGGCGAGCGTGAAATCGCTGGCGAAGAAACCCTCGACCTCGATTCCGTCGACCATCTTCTTGACCTTGCGGTCGGCGAACTCGGGGTGCATGGCGACGTCCGTGGTCAGCCCGATTTCGGGCTCGTGCCGGGCGACGAGGTGGCCGTCCTTGGTCGAGACGAGGTCGGGCTCGATGAAATCGGCGCCTTGCTCGATGGCGCGCGTATAGGCCTCGAGCGTGTGCTCGGGCAAATAGCCGCTGGCGCCGCGATGCCCGGTGACGAGCGGCATCTCGCCGTTCAACGTGTTCCACTTCGGTTCGGGCGGCGTGGTGCCGCTGCCGGCCCCGCCGGTTCCACCGTCGCCGCAGCCTTGCAAGATCGGGAAAGAGAGCGCCACGACCGCAGCCACCAGCACCTTGTTCGACATCGTCTTCATCACCGTCTCCTCTTTCCCAACCCCAGCCCGCGAGGGTACCCCGACCGCCGGTAACTTGGGAAGCGTGTCGACGACGGGTATGTCCAGGCCGCTTCGAGGGGCTCACCTTGGCTGGATGTTTGCGGTAAAAAAGGTGTTTATGGCCGTGGACAGGTTCGTCCGGTCGGGGTATTGGCGTGGGTATGAAACGAACGCAATCGCTCTTCATGTTCGTCGCGCTCGTCGTCGGCGCCGCCGCGTGCGGCGGGGGCGAGCCCGAGGCCAAGGTTCCGGACGAGTCGGCCACCACCACCGACACCTCGCAGGCGACCACGCCGACGACCGGGGACACCGGCGGCACTGGCGCGACGACGCCGCCGGCCGGCGGAGGGGAAGCGCAGAAGCCCGAGGCGAAGCCCGCGACGCCGCCGACGATCGAGGACATGAAGGCCAGCGACGACCCGAAGCCCATGCCGACGGTGAAGATCACCGCGCCGGCGAACGACGCGTCGGTGGGCGACGCCGCGAAGGCCAAGGACGTCGAGGTGAAGCTCGACGTCAAGGACTGGCCCACGGCCGAGAAGGGCCCGCACGTCCACCTGATCCTCGACGATCACCCCTACAAGGCCATCTACGACACGAAGAAGCCCGTGAAGCTGTCGGAGCTCTTGCCCGCGGGCACCGACCTCAAGGAAGGCGAGCACACGCTCGTCGCCTTCGCGAGCCGCGCGACGCACGAGTCGGTGAAGGGCAGGGGCGCGCAGACGATCCAGACCTTCTGGGTCGGCAAGAAGGGCAAGTCGACCTTCGACGCGAAGAAGCCGCACCTCGTCTACAGCCGCCCGAAGGGCGAGAACAAGGGCGGGATGGCGAAGGAGCTGCTCATCGATTTCTATCTCTTCGGCACGCAGCTCGACAAGGGCGAGAAGGTCAAGTACTCGATCAGCGGCCCCGGGCTCACCACGCCGCTCACGGGCGAGTTCACGAAGTGGGCGCCCAAGGTCGTGCGCAACCTGCCGAAGGGCACCGACTACGAGGTCACGCTCGAGCTCGTCGACAAGGACGGCAAGGGCATGGAAGGTCCGCTCACGAAGACGACCCGCAAGGGTATCTCGCTCGACCCCGACGCCCCGAGCGATATGGGCCCCGCGCCCACGACCGGCGGCGCTGGCGCGGCCGGCGCGGGAACGACCGGCGCGGGCGCGGCTGGCGCTGGGACGACCGGCGCGGGCGCCACGGGCACCGGCACGACCGGCACCGCCCCCAAGAAGTGATCGCAGCGGGGCGGCGCATCGAGCTGCGCCGCCCGCTCCTCCTCCCCGCGACAACGCGGATCCTGCCCTCCCATTTTCGTAATGAAATGGACCGGCGAACGCACGCCGTAATGGGCGCGCGCGCGGCAGGCGCGGTCTCTGCGCTCGGCAGATGTGTCATGGACGGCGGGCTGCGGTTCCAGAGACGGCCGACCTCGGCTACACCTGGGAGGCCATGCATCGGCCTCTGCGCGCGGTCCTACCGCTCTTCGCCGCACTGCTCGTGCCCCTCGCCTCGGGCTGTGAGAGGCAACCTCGATACACGCCCCCCGTGAACGTCGTCACCACGCCCTGGCTCGGCAACGCGCCGCTCTTCGCGGCACGCCAGCGCGGGCTGTTCGACCCCACGGAGGTGCGCATCGTCGAGGTCTCCACCGACTTCGACGCCTGGCGCGCCATCATCGAGCGGCGCGCCGAGTTCGCGACGGGCACGCTCTTCGACGTGATGCACGGCATCGACCGCGGCGCCGACATCCGGATCGTGATGGCGCTGGATTTTTCGAGCGGCGCCGACGGCGTGGTGGCGCGCGAAGGCATCCCCGACCTCGCCTCGCTGCGCGGCAAGCGCATCGGCGTCGAGAAGAGCACGCTCACGCATTTCGTCCTCCTGCGAGCGCTCGAGCGCGTGGGCCTCCGCGAGGGGGACGTGCAGCTCGAGCACCTCTCGCTCGAGGAGTCGAAGCTCGCGCTCGAGGAAGGGCGAATCGACGCGGCGTCGCTCTGGGAGCCGTTCCTGTCGCAGGCCGCCGCGCCCCCGCGCCGCAAGCTCTTCACGAGCGCCGAGATCCCGGGCGAGATCATCGACGTCCTCGTCGCGCGCAAGGACGTGCTCGAGGAGCGGCCCGACGACGTGGCGCGGATCATCCGCGGGTTCGACGCAGCCACCCTCGCGCTCGACGGCGACCCCGCGAACGCAGCCGAGGTCGCGGCCGGATTTCTGGGCACGAGCGCCGAGGAGATGCGCCCCGCGCTCGCGAACATCGACCTGCTCGACCTCGGGCAGAATGACGAGCTCTTCCAGCGCACGAACGCGGATGGCTCGATCTGGACGGCGTACGCGCGGGCCGCGGCGTTCATGGAGGCACACGGGATGCTGCGACAGCGAGCGCGCGGGGGCGACGAGGTGATCGATCCGGAGCCGCTCCGCCGGGCGGCGAGCTTGCCTCGATGATTTCCACCCCCAGGGCGCCGACGGCGCCCGACAAGGCGGCCCGTCCCGCAGCCACGCCCCTGCCGAGGTTGCGCCTCGGGCTGGCGGGCAAGCTCGTGCTTTTCGTCGGCGTGGTGCTCGTGACGCTGTCGATCGGCATGAGCGTGCTCTTGCTCCAGGTGGCCAAGCGCGAGGCGCACGAGTCGCTCGGCCGCGAGGGAGACGCGATCGCGAGCACGCTGAACCACACGTTCGAGGTGCTGGTCGAGCAGGGCACGAGCGGGCAGATGCAGCGCGTGGCCGCGAACAGCGCGCTCCTGCCCGACGTCCGCGAGGTGACGGTCGTGGATAGCGGGGGAAAGGTGCTCGCATCGAGCGATCGCTCGGCGCTCGGCAAGCCTGCTCGCTCGCGCTATCTGCTGCCCTTCATCACGCGGGGCGGCGTGCTGCCCGAGGCGCACGAGGAGGACAGCTCGCTCGTGATCGTGCGGCCGCTGCTCGGGGGCAAGTACCTGACGAACACCGACAGCGGGCTCGTCGGCGCCGTCGAGGTGGTGCTCGATCGGCGCGGGATGATCGACAAGGCGGAGCGCAAGGCGCTCGGGCTTCTGGGGGTGCAGCTCGGGGGCTACGCGCTGCTTTCGGCGCTGCTCGTGCTCGCGCTGCGCTCAATCGTGGTGGTGCCGCTCTACCGGCTCGCGACGGCGGCGCGGCGCGCCCGGGCGGGCGAGCGTGGGGTGAGGACGCGCATCCGCACGAGGGACGAGATCGGGGTCGTGTCCGAGGCCTTCGACGACATGGCCCGCGAGGTCCAGCGGACGGTGGCGACGCTCGAGGACCGGGTCAAGCGGCGCACGGCGGCGCTCGCGGAGGAGGTGGACGCGCGCACGGCGGCGCTCGACCAGCTCGCGGGGGCGCACGCCGCGGCGACGCGCGCGAACGAGGAGCTGCGCCGGGCCAACGAGGAGACCGAGCGCGCGCTCGGGGACGCGACGCAGGCGCATGCGGCGCTCGAGAAGGCGCACGCGGACCTGCACCGCACGCACGAGCAGCTCGTCGCGGCGATGGCGGAGCGCCTGCGGCTCGCGGAGACGGTGAAGGCGATGTCGACGCCCGTCCTGCGAATCCATCGCGGGGTCATTACGATGCCGCTCGTGGGGAGCATCGACGAGAGGCGGGCGAAGCAAATCGAGGCGTCGCTGCTCGCAGGGATCGATCGGCACGACGCGCGCCGGGTGATCCTGGACATGTCGGGGGTGCCGTTCGTGGACGTCGAGGTGGCCCGCGCGCTCGTGCGGGCGCGCCGGTGCGCCGAGCTGCTCGGGGCGCGCGTGTCGCTCGTGGGGATGAGCGGGCAGGTGGCGATGAGCGTGGTGCGCGCCGGGCTCGATCTGTCGGGGCTCGTGACGCTCGCGGATCTCGAGAGCGGGCTCGTGCACGCGCTCGGCCGCATGGGGCTCGAGATCCGTCCGGTCGAGCGGCGCCGCGCCGAGTCGAAGAGAGACCGCGGGGAGGTGTAAGCGCGGGGCGCGCTCGCCCGTTTGAGGGGCCCAAGGGAGAATCGCATGCCTCGCTCCGCCCTCGCCCTCGCCCTCGTCGCCCTCTCCTTCGCGCTGCCTGCGTGCGGCGTCCGCGAATACCGGCCGAGCCGGGACGCGGCCTTCGAAATTGACCGGGACGCCGAGATCGACGACGAGGACATCCGCAAAGCGTTCGCGGCGCGGCCTCAGCTCCCGGCGACGGCGTTCAACGTCGCCTATTACACGTTCGATCCCGAGATCGCGAAGGACCTCGACGCGACGCTCGCCGCCGTGCCCGGGGTGGCCAGCGTTTACCGCATTCCGCCGCTGCTCGTGACCGGGCAGAGGCGCCTGGACGAGGCCGCTCACTACGGTCCGCCGCGCGAGGTGTCGGTGAAGAAGCTGCGCCTGCTCGCGGCCCGCGCCCACGCCGACGTGCTCGTGATCGCCGATCATGGCTATCGCGCGGGGGGCGCCAACGGGCTCGCCGCGTTCAACGCGCTGCTCGTTCCCATGCTGTTCTTGCCGTTCCTCGACAACACCGTCGACGGTTACGCGGAGGCGTTCGTGCTCGACGTGCGCAATGGCTATCTCTACGGTCACATCACGGAAGAGGACAAGCGCGGCGACCAGTACGCGACCATCTATGACAAGAGCGCCAGCGCGGTGGCCGAGGAACAGTGGCAAGCGCTGCGCGACGCCCTACGCAAGGACCTCACCCGTCTCGTCGAGAGCGAGCGCGCCCGGGGAGCCCAGGCGCCCGCCCACGATCGCCCGTAGGTCTCGCGGCGCCCGAGCGGTTCCTGTAGACTGGTGGCGTGAAGATCCACCTCCCCTGGTTCGCAACCGCTGCGCTGCTCGTCGCCCTGCCGGCGAGCTGCTCGTTGATCAACGCGCCCGACGAAGTGCGCGCCGGCGTGGGGGGCAGCGGAGAAGGCGGAGACGGCGGCACGGGCGCGACGGGGAGCGGGGGAAGCCCTTCGAGCTCGTCGAGCGGCACGGGCGGCTCGACGCAATGCACGGTCGACATCGATTGCGCCGCGCTGAACAACGCGTGCGCCACCCATACTTGCGAGATGGGGACCTGCTCGGGGAGCAATGCCCCGGATGGCACGCCGTGCGACGACGGCCAGTTCTGCACCCAGGCAGACACGTGTGAGGCGGGCCAGTGCAAGGCGGGCGCCGAGCCCGCCTGCAAGAGCAGCAACGCGTGCGAGACGGTCGCGTGCGACGAGGGGGCCGACATGTGCTCGGTCACCGTGAACAAGTTCTGCGCGTCGGGCGACGGGTGCTGCCCCGCGGGCTGCACCAGCACGAACGACAACGACTGCGTGTACTGGGCGTCGGGCGTCCAGCAAGACGTCCCGCCGCAGGCGCTCGTGGGCTGGACCCAGTGCCACACGAGCACCTACGCCGGGTCGGCCCCGCTCCCCGATGTGCTCGCGCAATGCAACAAGGCCAGGCTCCTCCTCGCTTGCCGCCCGGTCGGGGCCGCGAACTTCACGCTCCTCGCGATGGCGCCTCGCGCGGACGTTCTCCACGACTGCGGGACGGAGACGACGTGCGTGCACCAGGCCAATGGCGCGGGCTGGTATTTCGATGAGTCGTCCTCGTGGGGCTTCGCGCCCGGCGGCGAGCCCGTCAACCGCAGCTCGTGCGATTACAACGCCAACATGATGCAGACGCTGCCCCACCTCCGGATGTGCTGGCACACGTCGGCCGACACCATCAGCGCCGGCTACCGCTGCGGGGACCTGGACCTGAACGGCAACACGAGCTGGGAGCGGTTCGTCTTCCACGCAGATTAGCGCGTCGCGGCAATCGCTCGCCCCGCCTGCTCGACCCTACGTCCACACAGCCCGGCGCGGCACGGGCCTGGCATGAAATTCTACTGGCCGAGCCCGGCCACGAGGGGTCCATGTCGCAATTTTTCCCGACCGGCGCTGCCCCGCAGCCCAGACGACTGCCGCGCGCGCTCTTGTGGTTGCCCGGCGCGATCCTGTTCGCCCTGTTCGTGGCGCTCGTCGCTCGCATCGGCGAGGGCGAGCAGTTCCTGCGCCTCGTGCGCAATGCGCGCCCTTCGTGGCTCCTCGGGGCGCTCGTGCTCCAGGCGCTCACCTATCTATGCGCGGCCGGCGCATGGCAGCGCCTGTTCGAGCGCAGCGGCGCGCCCTCGCCTCCCCTGCGAAGGCTGGCGTCGCTATCGCTCGCAAGGGCGTACACCGATCGCGCCGTGCCCCCGGGCGGCCTCGGCGGCGCGGAGGTCTTCGTGTGCGGGCTCGAGCGGCGCGGCATTCACCGCTCCCTGGCGACGAGCGCGATGCTCTTCGACCTCGCCACCTACTACGCGGCCTATGTCACGGCCCTCGCCCTCAGCCTGCTCGTGCTCTGGTCGCATTGCTACGTCAATCGCAGCGTGCTCGGCCTGGCCGCGCTCTTCACGGTCCTGTCGGTGGGCATGCCGTTCGGTTTGGCGTGGATGCACAGGCGCGGGGCGGGCACGATGCCGGCGATCTTGCGGAGGATGCCGGGGCTGTCGGAGCTGCTCCACGCGGTGGAGCGCGCGCCCACGGGCTTCATGCGCGATCCGGCGCTCTTCGCGGAGGGCGTGCTCCTGCAGCTCGCGATCTTCGTGCTCGACGCCTCCACGCTCTACTTGTGCCTGCTCGCGCTCGGCATCCACGCGAACATCGGGCTCGCGTTCGCGAGCTTCGTGATGGCGTCGGTGGTGGCCACGCTCAGCCTCTTGCCGGGCGGCCTCGGGAGCTTCGAGTGGGCCGCGCTGGCCATGCTCGGGCTGCTCGGCATCCCGGTGGAGGCGGCGTTCATGAGCACGCTGCTGCTGCGCGGGTTGACGTGCTGGCTGCCGATGGCGCCCGGGTTCTTCGCGTCCAGGCGAGCGCTCCATGGCGGCGGAGACCTGATCAGGTCGAGCGCACGATCCTGAGCCCCCATTCGGCGTGCGATACCTCGCTCGCCTCCCACAGGCGCGTGTAGAGGTTATTGTCCCAGCTCACGGCGAGCTTCGACTGCGCGGAGAGGAACAGCCCGACGGCCTTGAAGCCGAGGCGCGTGCCCGCGGCGAACCCGAGCGCGGCCACATGCTCGGGCAGGGGCGTCAGATCATAGGTGACGTCGTACGCGCCGTCCCCGCCCATGGGCACGAGCAAGAGCAGCCCGTGCGAGAAGGCGGCGCCGTTCGGCGAGAGGGTCTCGATGCGGTACGTCCCCGGCAGCTCCCCCGGGACGCCCTCGATCTTGTGCCCCGTCTCCGTCGCGAGCAGCCCGTGGTACATGGCCAGGACAAACGTCCCGCTCAGCGTATTTTCCGCGGCGTTCCAGTCATAAACGACGACGCCCGCGCCGTTCTCTTCCCAGTGCGGTTTTCCTCCGGTCGAACGCGGCAGCACGATCGGCATGATCATCCTCTCTTCGGTTGGGCCCGTCCGATGTCGTAGCTGGCGCGGCGCGGGGAGGCCAACATCGACGCGCATCGACGCGGGACGCCTGCTTTGCGGGGCCATCGTGGATGCGTTCGATCGGGCGCTGCGCGCGGGGCGTGAAGGCGCTGGCGGTGGCGCTCCTTGCACGGGACGAAGAGGTTTTCGTCGAAATCACGGAGCAAAAGCTCGGACGCCTCGCGAAATCGGCGTTCCTCTTGGGTTTACGGCGCGCGCCCGCTCGGCAGGCGAGCCCTTGGTATCGGCCATGCAGCGTCGGCGCCGGGGAGGATGAGAATGCCCAAGTTTGCGTTTATCGGAGCCTGTCTGCTGGGGTGTCTCTTGCCGTCCGCCGCGAGCGCGGTCGTGACGTGCGCCCAGGTGCGGTGCATGGCCGGCACGACGTGCGTGGAGAGGGGCGGGAACGCGCAGTGTGTGGCGTCCACGTCCACGACCTCGAGCGCGCTCACCGCGAGCGCGCCCCAGGAGGCGCAGCAGCAGGAGGAGGCCGGTGAACAGCCGATCACGACCTGCGCGGCCACCACGTGCCTCGTCGGCTCGACGTGCATCGATACGCCTCGCGGCGCGCGGTGCGTGGGACAGGAGGACCGTGCCCGTGAGCCCGTCACGACCTGCGCGGCCACCACGTGCCTCGTCGGCTCGACGTGCGTCGATACGCCTCGCGGCGCGCGGTGCGTGGGTCCGTCGGACGAGCCCGACGAGGACGAGCGGGCGAGCTGTCTGACCGTGCTGTGCGCGGCGGGGACGCTCTGCGTCGAGACCGAGGAAGGCGCCGCTTGCCTGCCGATCGTGCAGGAAAGCCGCAGCAGCTCGGTCGGGCAGACCGGGCAGACGGGCCGGGTCGATGGGATCGGCGGCACGGGCCCCGGCGCGAACCCGACCTGCACGGCGAACCTTTGTGAAGCGGGCTCGCGCTGCGTGGCCACGACGCGGGGCACGGTCTGCGTGCCGCACCCGAGGATGTAAGACCCGGCGTTGCTGGAGGGCGAAGCCCGGCGTCGCCGGATTTCGCCCTCCCGTTCCATCACGGTGGACCTGCGCCGAGCGATTGCAGCGCCCGCTCGGCGTCGACGCGGTAGGCGTTGCCCGCGGGAGCCAGCTCGAGGTAGCGGCGGTAGCTCGTGATCGCCTTGTCCTTCCCTCCCGAGGCGCGCATGGCCTCGGCGAAGAGGAAATGCGCGTCGAAGAGCCAGACGGGCGGCGCCTTGCCCTTCACGTCGGCCAGCTCGATGGCCTTCTCCAGCTCGGGCGTGGCGGCGAGGCGATTGCCGTTCGCCTCGTGGATCTTGCCCAGGCGATAATGCCACTCGGCCACCGAGCCATTGCCTGCCACGGCCTTCTGCCACGCGGCGAGCGCTTCGGGCCAGCGCGCCTGGTCCTGGTAGCAAAGGGCCATCGTGGCGTAGGCCTCGTAGCGCGTGGGGCGTTTGTCGAGGGCAATCTGCAGATCGGCGAGGGCGTCGAGCGTGCGGCCCTGCTTCTGCAAGAGCACGCCGCGCTGCCAGTAGGCGTCTGCCAGCTCGCGGTCGAGCTCGAGCGCGCGTGACAGGGCCGCCTCGGCGCGCGGGGTTTGCCCGAGCTCGTTGGCCGCCCAGCCGACGTAGAGGTGGTATTCGGCGCGATTGCCGTCGATGTTGATCGCCTGCTCGAGGAAGCGCATCGCCTCGGGCGCTTGACCGCCCTTCAGCAAGAGCGCGCGCCCCAGGAAATGGTTCGCGTCGGCCGATCCGGGCCGCTCCTTCACGACCTCGCGCAGGATGGGCTCGGCCTGCGCGGGGTGCCCCGCGATGACCTGCGTGGATCCGACGCGCAGCTTGAGATCGACGTCGTTCGGCGCCTTTTTCAGGGCATCGGCGTACATCTCGAGGGCGCGCTCGCTCTGGCCCATCTCCTCGAAGAGCAGGCCGCGCTCGAGGGCGAGGCCGGGGAAGTCCTTGTCGAGGGCGGCGAGCTTCTCGAATACCGCGCCGGCCTCCTCGAAGGCGCGCATGCGGCGCAGCGTGATGCCGAGCTTGAAGCGCGTGTCGAGGTTGTCCTCCTTCGCGAGGGCCGCCTCGAACTCCTTTCGCGCCTCGGCGTAGCGGCCCGTCTGGAGGAAGACCTCGCCCTTGGCCCGATACAGCGCGGGCAGGTCGGGGAACTTGGTCTGGGCCTCGGCGAGCTTCGCCTGGGCCTCGTCGCCGCGCCCGAGCGTCGATAGCAGCGACGAGAGCGCGACGTACGCGTCCACCGCGGCGGGTTTGTCGCCCGCCAATTGGATGGACTCGAGGTAGAGCCGCTCGGCCTCCTTGGCGTTGCCGAGCGCGCCTTCCGTCTTTCCGAGCAAGAACGCCGCATTGGGATCGGCGGGTTTGTCGGCGCGGACCCGGGTGAGCAGCTCCTTCGCGTCCTTTCCCCGCTCGAGCGCGAGCATCGCCTTGGCCGCGCTGAGCCTGGCCCGGATGCTCGCGACGTCGGC
>Ga0307412_10002233_pt1 | contig 10745 bp, 11 predicted proteins | sample DK1Cmetagenome_3_FD_203823 | JGI IMG/M metagenome (GOLD analysis project Ga0307412, IMG submission 203823) | Maize rhizosphere microbial communities from greenhouse at UC Davis, California, United States - DK15-C-1 | ecosystem: Host-associated > Plants > Roots > Rhizosphere > Soil | place: USA...
GTACAGCTTCTCGCCATGCACGTTGAACTCGGTCACGTCGGTGACCCACTTCTCGTTCGGACGCTCGGCCTGGAAGTCACGTGCCAACACGTTTGCCGCGACGTGATGCGACTGGTCAATCCCCAATGAGGCAGCGATCGCCTTGCTGCCCCCTTCTTGCGCCAGGTATCTCCTAACCGCGTCCAACTTGAAGTGCACGTCGTACTTCGCCATGTAAAAACCCCCGAAGGTTGGATCTACGTCCAACTTTCGGGGGTCAGTTCAAAGTGAGGGCCTTTCTGAATTCTTGGTGGCGCATCCCTGATTCGAACAGGGGACCTGCGGATTATGATTCCGTTTTGACAGTGCGCTTTGGTGGTGCTTTGTCATAGCAATCAGCGACTTAAGGTCGGATTGGTTAGCTTTGGCAGTGCATTGTGCAGCTATGCCGTTGACACTTGGTCGACGCTTTTGCGCTGACGCGCAGCATGCACGATTCGACTAAGCGCACGTTAGAGCGCTAGATGCCTTCTTTCAGCCCCCGCCAGTTCTTCGTTGAGGTGCTTCTCCATTGCTTCAACACCCATCCCAGAGGCCATTCTCCGTGGCTGAGCGCTTCAGGCGAAGTCCTTTCGGTCGGGATCGCCAGGCTGCGTTCGATAGGCTTCGAGGAGGTCGAGCTGTGACTCTTATAAAGTGCTTAAGGCTGCCGTGGCGGCGTAGCTGCGGTCGATGTTCTAGTAGTGGCTTTCTTCGCGGCGGGCTTTTTCGCCGGTGTACTAGCTTGCGCCAGGAACGATTCGCAGCTCAGTATGAGTTCTCGGCCATAAGCATTAGACGCGTCTCGTACAGCGTTGCGACACACCGCCAGCAGCATGTAAGCAGCGTGTGCTGCAGCAACAACCAGAACCACGACGGTCTTGTTCCCCATGGGTGTGCCGAAGTTCCACGACGTGTGCCATAGCAGCATTACGCAGATCGCTACGACGAAAACGTTCAACGCCAATGCGAGTGTCTTGAGCCCGAGAAGATTGCGGCGAAAGCCATAGGTGACATTTTCACCGAACAGGATGGAGAATTTCTTCGTGTCGCGCGTGTGCTGGCGAAGCCAGTTTCCGCACTGATCATAGAAGGAATCTGCTGTTGCTTGATCTGCGGCCTCGTCTGCGGCGCTAGGTGCAGTAACACCAAGCTTGCCAGCGAGAAACGCGCGATACCTATCTTTCGAGCCGCCGTCAATGGTCGAATCACTTCTACGGAACATGGTGATCGAAGGCATACCCCCCTGCTCAGCGTGGAGTTTGCTCTCGATGGCACGACCGCGAGCACGCGCGAAGTCGGCTATTGCCCACAGCAATACCAGCATTCCGATCGATGCAATCAGGTTCGAAAGCCCGAACGTCTTCCACGAGATCAAAAGAGTCAGTGCCGCGAAAGCGGGAGCGGCTCCGATGATGGCAGGAAACAGCCTTGCCCGAACGACGTAAGCGTCGAAGAACTTGAGCTCTCCCATCACAGAGCCTCCACCTCAGCTTGAAACTCTTCCGCGACGGCGGGAACCGTACCTGAGTGGCCGCCACCGAGGCTGTGCGAGATCCACTTTGTTCGAGTGGAGTAGACCTTGAAGCCCCGACGCATGAAAGCATTGATCACTTGGCCGCGCGGGTAGTCTTCCTTGTTGGACCCTACTGAGCAAAAAGCCACGCCTACTTTCGTGCCTTCGGCGACTTTCGGCCCGAGCCAAGTGTTGAGTACCGAGGGAGTTACGTTGTGCCTACTTCCATGGTGCGGTACTTGGACAAACTTGGGCATGCTTAACCCAAGTTGAGCAGCATACTTAGCGGCCTCATTAAGGCCGATAGGTCCTACGTCCGCGGTGAGCAATGCCCCTTTTTCGCCCAGTACTGCATATTGCACGATGCAGCTTTCGTTTGAGGCCGATGTTTCAGTGTTCGCGGCGAGTGTTTCGACGTTCCATTCTTCTTCAAGCTTTTTCTTCGCTGCTTCGAACAGGGCCCGTAGTCCAAAGGCTTCTGTGGCCAGGTCTTTTGTGTGTCTGGTCGGTGTCTTCCCAAAATCAGGGATCGAGTTGATGTATCGGTTTTTTGAAGGAGCAAGGACGCTGAACGCTCCGATCTTGTCGCCTTGAAAGACTTCATGAATCTCGGTGCCGTTTTCGTTTGCTAACCTTTCAAGCTCGACAAGATAGGGATGCCGCTGTTTGATGTCGTCTATTAGTCCCTGCAGACTAAAGTTGCCATGGAAGTGATGAAGAATTTGGTCTGCATACAGCCAAGGCCTGTTCATCCATAGATGCTTGACTTTGATCTTTTTCATCACACCAACAAGCCCGGTCGCGTGATCATCATCAGCGTGTGACAACACCATGTGGTTGATGAAATAACCGTTGTAGTACTTGTTGATGTGGCGGATTATCGTTTCAGCCGTGTCAGTTCGGCCTCCATCGACAACATGAAGGGTGTAGCCAGCATTGTCATCGCCGTAGCGGATAACGATTGCATCTCCCGAGCCTTCTCCCACGGGCAAAAAAGTTACCTCATACTTCATCGCTTTGCTCCATTGTTTCTTCTTGGAAGACTCAATCGTAAAACAATTTGCGCAAAGCTGTAACCGCAAGATACACGCTAGGTTCTATGTGGGCAGGTTGATTGCTAATGATAATTAGTCAAAGCTTTTAGGATTTGACGGTTAGCGCGCTAACCAAGCCAGCGTTAGCGACAGTCGAAAGCTAAGGGATTGAGTGTCCTCGCACTTTCTAAATGCTCTGGGGCCAAGTGCGCATAGCGCATTGTTGTTTTTAAGTCCTGATGACCCAGAATACGTTGCAGTGCGAGGATGTTGCCACCGTTGATCATGAAGTGGCTGGCAAAAGTGTGACGCAGTACATGCGTAAGCTGGCCGAGCGGCAAGTCAATGTTGGCGCGATCAATGGCCTCCTTGAACGCTCCCGTGCATCCGGTGAACATCGCGCCGCCAAGATTGGCGTGTTGGGCATGGTGCTCGTGGATCTCTTCTTCCAACGTTTCAACAATGGGACCTTCGCTAACTGGCGGGCACGTCCTGGCGCCGTGGTCATCATTGAAGGGGCCGACTATGCCTAACCTGAACGACTACCTTCGACCGGGTGCAGCGCAACGCCTGGCCGCTGCCTCAAAGGGCGCTAGCGACGTGCAGATTGAACTGGCGGGCGCGTGGGCGCTTGAGTTCGGAGCCGCGCTTGCGAAGCTGGACGAACGCATTACGGCGCTCGAACAACACGCCACGATGCCCACTGCTGCGGGAGTTCGACAGTATGGATAACGGTGCGGAAGTACTGGAAGGCTTGGTGCGTGAAGCGATGACAGAACCCGCCGCAAGCTTGCAAGGCAAGCTCGTCAACGACCTGGGGTTGGTTATCGTGCGGCATCTCGAGGTTGACCGCGACACGTTCCTGCGTGCGTGCGCCATTGCGGCAGCTGCTTACTATTGACTCGAGCATAGGCCGTGATGCAGGGGCCCGCCGTCGTGCGGGCTTTGTCATATATGGCAGACCGTCTGTAGGCGCTCGGTCATGGCGGCCACGCCAGGAGATGAACGATCCGCCAACGTCCGCGATTGACCAGTTTAATTAATAATGATTCCCATTAGCATAATCAAGGGACCAGGGGGATATCAAAAATTCGAAACGCGATTTTTTAGGACTCCGCGCCTCCCCTCATCCACGATTTTTTCCCCGAATTTCAACTATTAAAAATTCATTTTCTATTTATAAAAACTATGTGAAATTTCTCAGTCAGCGTGGATGGGTACGCTGCTGGAAAAGATGTTGCAGGGAATCGCTTCGATAGACTCAAATGCCGAATCCCTGTTAGAAAAGCGTCCTCCGTGAGCATCCCGACACTGATGGTCCATAGCGTTCTGCAAGCCGTTGGCTTGGTCAGTCCATTGGCTGCTGCAGGCGGAACGATTGCACTCCAAACGCTTACCGCCGCCCGTGCCCGCCGTGTGGAGGCGGCACGGGAGATCGCGTTGGCCGAAATTTCAGAAAGCAGGGTTGCCCTGTTGCTGAGGGAATGCCCCGACGATCTGTTTTCAATGCTAAGCCGCTACGGCAGGGCCGCGATTGAAGGTGCCGCACGCGACAATCTGCGGCTCATGGCCCGCGTCATCAGTGGCTTTAATGTGCAGGCTCCGATGTATGCGAGCGAGTTTTTGGCTTTGGTGGACTTGCTGGCGACGTTGACGCCTTCGGAAATCCAATTGCTCGCAATTTATGTGCTAGTGGATGCAGAAACGCCCATACCCTTGGAAAGCCGAGAGGTAGAGGTATTTCGGCGGGTGCGCGTTAGAGCCGTACCGGCGGTGTATTCCACGGAGATGGAATTTAAAGCAACATGCGCGGCGATTGGCCGGACGGGGATGCTGTTGAACAACGGCGCGTTCGATGGTGGCGCGTACGTGGCAACCCCTCGCTTGGCGCAACTCGAATCCCTAACGCGCTTCACCACGCTTTAGCTATCGCAATCGCCGCTATCGCCGCTGCGGCACCTTAAGAGGGGACAACTATGGTCGGTCAGGTATTGCTAGCGAATGGTTGTAGTGTGGACCACTACCGGCGTGCGTATCAAAACGAGGATGTGGCTCGGATCCGGGCCATGGTTCTCGCCCGCTTTAATGAGCGGTATTTCGATGCCGTGGGCCTTGATGCGCCGTGTGAAGATCAAGGTCACGGCTTTTCGATGATGGCCGTCGCCTGCATAGCGATCGAAACTCTACAAGCATTCTACGAGGGGTTGCCCGACACTCGAGGACGGTCCGCCGAGATGTTCCGGAAATTCTTTTCTAACGACGACCTAGTGGGCCGCCTAAGTGCCTTTAATGACGCCGATTGGTTCTATACCGATATCCGCTGTGGGATCCTTCACCAAGCCGAGACTCGGGGCGGGTGGCGAATATTGCGTAGAGGCGAGTTGCTCGACAGGGGCGCGCGAACGATCAATGCTGCCGTCTTTCTCGCCGAATTAAGAGGTGCTGTGAAGCGATACGCAGACTTGCTTACAGCAGGTTCGCCACGCATCAAGAATCTCAACACGAAAATGGAAGCGATCATCGAAAGGTGCCACGCACCGGCTCAATGATGGAGCCTGCACGTCCATCTAATCTGTTTACATAGTGCTTACACGGCGGCCGAAAACAAAAACGCCAACTCCGGAGAGTTGGCGTAAGTGCTTGAATTCTTTGGTGGCGCATCCCTGATTCGAACAGGGGACCTGCGGATTATGATTCCGTCGCTCTAACCGGCTGAGCTAATGCGCCATTCCTTGTCTTGCTTTTCCCCGTTTTTCAGTGCTTGTTTAGTAGCGCTGAGCAACGAAGAACGAAATTCTAGCACGAAACTTTTTTGCCATGCAAGCGGGGGGGCGGGCAAAAAATTGAACGGTAGGTCAGGCGTCCCGCGCCAGTCGGATGCCGGAGAATTGCCAGCGGGCTTCGGGCGGGAAGAAATTGCGGTAGCTGGCGCGAACATGGTCGCGCGGCGTGGCGCAAGAGCCGCCGCGCAGCACGTACTGGTTGCACATGAACTTGCCGTTGTATTCGCCGACGGCGCCGGCGTCGGGCTTGAAGCCGGGATAGGCGTCGTAGGCGCTTGCGGTCCATTCCCAGGCGTCGCCAAAGAGCTGCACGGGGCCGCCCGAACCGTTGCGGGCGGGGGCGGGGCGCGGGTCCAGATGGCCGTTCTCCAGCATGTTGGCGCGGCCGGGGAAGACCGGGTCGGCCAACTGGCGGGCGGCATGTTCCCATTCCGCTTCGCGCGGCAAGCGTACCCGGGCCCAGCGCGCGTACGCATCGGCCTCGAAGTAGCTGACGTGGGTGACGGGCGCCTGCAATTCCAGTTCCTGCATGCCGCGCAGCGTGAACACGCGCCAGTCGTCGCGCTGGCCTTCCCAGTACAGGGGCGCGCGCCAGCCTTCGGCGCAGACGCGATCCCACCCGGCCGACAGCCAGAGCTCGGGCCGCTTGTATCCGCCGTCCCGGATGAAGGCCAGGAATTCGTGCTGCGTGACCAGGCGGTCGGCCAGGTGGAACGGCGCCAGCAGCACCTCGTGGGCGGGCCCTTCGTTGTCGAAGCCGAACCCGCGGCCATCGTGGCCGATGCGGGTGATACCGCCGCCATAGCGCGTCCAGCCGGCCGGTGTCCCAGGGGGCAGGGCGGGAGATCCGCCGACGACGTACGCGGGCTTCAGCGGGTTGGCCGAGAGCATGTGCTTGACGTCGGTCAGGATCAGTTCCTGATGCTGCTGCTCGTGGTTCAGTCCCAGTTCCAGCAAGGCGTCGAAGTCCGGGTCGTTGCCGCCCAGGCGCGAGATCAAATCGTGCATCGCGCTGTCCACGTGCTGGCGATAGTGCAGCACGTCGGCAAGCGAAGGGCGCGATAGCAGGCCGCGCTGCGGGCGCGGATGCTTGGCGCCGATCGCGTTGTAATAGGAGTTGAACAGCACCCGATACTGCGGGTGGAACATCGTGTAGGGCGGATGGAATTGCGTCAGCAGGAAGGTCTCGAAGAACCAGGTGGTGTGCGCAAGATGCCATTTGACCGGACTGCAATCGGGCATCGATTGCACCTGGCAATCTTCGGGGCTCAGCGGCGCCGCCAGCGCCGTGCTGGTGGTTCGCACGGCGTCATAGCGGTCGTGCTGGCCGGCCTGTCCGCTGGCATACGGTCCGGTGGCGGGGTGAGTCAGCAGGCAGGCTGGTTCCATGGCGATCCTCCAGTGGCGTTGATGGGCCGTCCGCGTCAGGCGCGGGCGCTGAATACCGAAAACCAGCCGCGCGAATCCGACCAGTGCGCAACGTCGCGATACCCCGCGCTTTGCAGCAGGTCGGAAAAGGCCTGGGGCGTGAACTTGTAGGAATTCTCGGTGTGGATGCGTTCGCCGGGGCTGAAGTCGCGTTCGCCGCCAGGCCATGTCACGCGCAGCGCGCGTTGCGCTTCCAGGTGCATTTCGACGCGGGAACAGGTGGCGTTGAACAGTGCGACGTGCTGCCAGTCGTTCACATCGAAGTCGGCGTCCAGTACATCGTTGACATGGCGCAGCAGGTTCAGGTTGAAGGCCGCGGTCAGATGCAGCGCATCGTCATAAGCCGGTTCCAGGACCTGCCTGGGTTTGACGCGATCCACGCCCACCAGCAGGCCGCCGCCATGGCATTGGGCGCGGATGCGCTGCAGCATCGCATGGGCATCGTCGGGATTGAGGTTACCGATGCTGGAGCCCGGGTAGAAGAACAGCCGCTCTTCGGCGGGGACTTCCGGGGGCACCGCCAACGCTTGGGAAAAATCCTGGCCGATCGCGGTCACGCGCAGGTCTGGATAGGACAACTGCAAGCGGCGCACGGCCGTCTGCAGGTAGTCGGCGGAGATATCGATCGGAACATAGTGCCTTGGACGCAGGCTGGCGAAGAGACGCTCGGCCTTGACGCAATCGCCCGCGCCCAGATCGATCATGGATTGCACCGGGCCGATATGCCGCGCAATGTCTTCGCCATGGCGTTGGAAGATCTCGGCTTCGCAACGCGTGGGGTAGTACTCGGGCAGTTGGGTAATAGCGGTGAAAAGCGACGAACCCAGCGCGTCGTACAGGAACTTGGGGTCGATATGGGCGGGATGGTCCAGCAGGCCGTCGCGCAACTCGGCCTGTTCGGCGCTGAGGGCCGGGGAGGGGCGCGCCTGATATTCCTGCGCGGTGTGAGCAAGCACTGCTGAAGGGGAAACCATGCGTTCTCTTCCTTTTTTGAGGCGATTGAAGCGCATTGCAAAGAGCTATTGTTGCGGTGGGGTGGGTTCCGCTGTCAAGCGCTAAGCCGCTGAATGCAATGGACTTTTACGAAATCGGGAGCGCCGCGTCCATTGAGGTGCGACGAATCCCCGGGTTCGTTCAGCAAGTTTCGGTCCGCTGAAATATCGAATTACGGCTGGTTGCGAAAGCTCGGGCAGCATCCGCGAATGATCGGCACAATGAACATATGGTCGACCGCGTGGCGCTGCATGGCGCAACCGCGTCAGGACACCGGCACGCCGGAAGGCCCAATACCTTCAAAAGGAGCGACTATGAATCGAAAGCACCAACGCGCCGAGATGGCTTTGCACCGCGATCGGGTCAACGACAGCTTCCATGAGCTGCTTGCCGGCACGGAAGACCTCCTGCGTTCGACGGCTTCCTATACCGGCTCCGAAATCGAATCCGCCCGCGCCCGCCTGAAGCAGCAATTGGCGGATGCCCGCGATCATGCGGGTGACTGGGAAGGCGCTGCGCGTGAACGAGCCCGTCGCGCCACGGCCTATGCCGACGAATACGTGCACGAAAACGCCTGGAAGTCCGTTGGCGTGGCCGCATTGGTCGGTGCGCTGCTGGGCTGCCTGGTGGCGGGCGGCAGGCGCTAAGCCGTTTTGCCATGAAGCCGCCAGAGCCGCTTCCGGCGCCCGCCCCGGGCGCTAGCGGATCGGGGCCAGGGCGGGCTTCATGGTTGCCCTGCGTCCGCCGCTGGGCGCAGGCGCTGCTGCTGGCTTGCGCCACGGCGATGGTCGCGGCATGCGCCAGCGTGCCCGATGCGCAAGAACGCAAGGCGCGCGAAGCGCAAGCAGGCCTGTCCGCCGACGCGGCCCGTGACAGTTATCGCCGCGGTCAAGGCATCGCGGCAGATCCTCAAACTCCCAAGGACGATTTCCTGGCGCGCCATCTGGCCGTCGAACAGGCCGTCAGCGGCGCGCCGCTGGTGGCGGGCAATCGTGTCCGCTTGTTGGCCGACGGCCCCAGCACCTACCAGGCCATGTTGCAGACTATCGGGAAGGCTCGCCGCTACGTGCACATGGAAACCTATATTTTCGACGATGATGCCGAAGGCGCGCGGTTCGCCGACGCCCTGATCGCGGCGCGCAACCGAGGGGCCGACGTGGCGTTGATGGTGGACGCCGTGGGCACGATCAAGACCCCCGATGCGCTGTTCCAGCGGCTGCGCGATGCGGGTGTGCAGGTGGCGGTGTTCAATCCCGTCAATCCGGCCAATGCACGCGCCGGATGGTCGCCGAACCAGCGCAATCACCGCAAGGTCTTGGTGGTGGACGGCAAGGTGGGCTATCTGGGCGGCATCAACGTCAGCAGCGTGTACGAGTCATCGCCGGGGTCTGGGTCTGGGTCTGGGTCCGGGTCTGGGTCAGGCTCTATGTCAGGTTCGGGCCCTGCGAAGGAAAAAAAAACCGGGAAGGCCGACGGCGACACGGCGGGCGACGCGAAGGCGGCCCCATGGCGCGATACGCACCTGCGCATCGAAGGCCCGGCGGTGGCGCAGCTGGAACAGATCATCCAGGCGGCCTGGGCGTCGCAGGCCGACGAGCCGCTGGCCGGCGGCGGCGAGCATGTCGCGCCGCCAGCAGGCGAGACTCGCGTGCGCATCCTGGCCAACCAGCCCGACCGCAGCGACGGCTATACGGTTTACCTGACGCTGATGTCCGCGTTTGAAAGCGCGCAGAAATCCATCCACATCACGATGGCGTATTTCGTGCCCGATCCGGCATTCATCGACGTGCTTTGCGATGCCGCACGGCGGGGCGTGGACGTGGTGCTGGTGCTGCCGGGCTTTAGCGATTCGTCCCTGGTGTTCAATGCGGGGCGATCCCACTACACGGACTTGCTGCGCGCCGGCGTGAAGCTCTACGAACGGCGCGACGCATTGCTACATGCCAAGACGGCGGTTGTCGACGGCGTATGGTCCACCGTGGGTTCCAGCAATATGGACTGGCGTAGTTTCGCGCTGAACTATGAAATCAACGCCGTGGTGCTGGGACCGGAATTCGCCGCGGAAATGGAAGCCCTGTTCCAGCGTGATGTGGCCGATTCGGTTCAGATCACGCCGGAAGATTGGAGCAACCGAGGCGTCGACGACCGCTTCATGGAGTCCTTCTCGCGGATGTTCGAACGCTGGTTGTAGCGTCCGAGCTTCCGCGCCGGTATTTGCGTGCGGCGGGACTAGACGTGTTGCTCGGCCAGCGCCGTCGTGATGTCGCGCGTGGGTTGGAATGATTGCGCCTGCGCCATGGCCCAGCCCACCCGGAATACCTGGTGGCGGAATTCGCCGCGCAGCAGTTCACCGGGCGCCAATTCGGGGAACAGCGCCGAGAGCAGCCGGATTTCGCTGGAAGAGATGCGGCGCGCGATATGGTGGGGGCGCAGCTGGTTGGGATGCGTGAGCCCCGCGGCGGCCAGCAGCTCGGCCAACGCGTGCAGCGTGTTGCTGTGGAAGTACGTCACGCGCTGCGCCTTGTCCGGCACGACCAGCGCACGTTGGCGCATGGGGTCTTGCGTTGTGACGCCGGTGGGGCATTTTCCCGTATGGCAGGCCTGTGCCTGGATGCAGCCGATGGCGAACATGAAGCCGCGCGCGGCGTTGCACCAGTCGGCGCCCATCGCCATGACGCGCGCCATGTCGAACGCGGTGATGATCTTGCCCGACGCACCCAGCTTGATGCGGTCACGCAGGTTCACGCCGATCAACGTGTTGTGCACCAGGCGCAGGGCTTCGCGCAACGGCGTGCCGACATGGTCGACGAATTCGACCGGCGCCGCGCCGGTGCCGCCTTCCGCGCCATCCACTACGATGAAGTCCGGCGTGATGCCGGTTTCCAGCATGGCCTTCACGATGGCGAACCACTCCCATGGGTGGCCCACGCAGAACTTGAAGCCCACCGGCTTGCCGCCGGAAAGTTCTGCGTG